>WNFL01269922.1_pt3 | contig 10214 bp, 15 predicted proteins | sample 5400361 | NCBI WGS metagenome assembly WNFL01 (sample SAMN13153351, study PRJNA577476) | soil metagenome | isolation source: 40 cm soil on Douglas fir-dominated hillslope | place: USA:California | collected 2013-09-17
GCTATCGTGTACAAAATTGAACGTGGCGCGGACGGGGTCATTCACGGCATCGAAATGCAATTACTCCTGGAGGGCGACTTTAAGAAGACGGAAAAGAAAATTACCTGGCTAGCCGCCAGCGCCGACGCCCCTGGACTAATCCCAGCGACATTGATCGATTTTGACTTTCTAATCACAAAGAAGAAGATCGAAGAGAATGAAGATTGGGAGAACTTCATCACGCCACAAACGGAATTCCGGACTGACGCTCTCGTTGATTCCAACCTTGCGACCCTGGAGCCCGGGGCAATTGTGCAATTCGAACGAAAGGGGTTCTACATTCTCGACTCAATCCGAAAGAAGGATGATGGGTCGATTGCGGGTGTCGAGTTTTTCCTTATTCCAGATGGGAAAGCCGCGACAGTCACAAGCAAAGCAGGGGCCAAGGCGACAGCACCCGTTGCTGGCAAGGTGTCTGTGTCTGCGACTGCCTCGAAGACGGAGGGGGCTTCGACAGTTTCGATGTACGATGTGAAGGCGACCTACGGGGACGATATCGGAACTGGCGAAAGCAGCAGCGTCGGGATGTATGCCGTGAGGCCAATTTACGACTAGGGCGAGTTTGCGAGTCTGGAAAGGAGGTCACAGGAGAGATGCACTGATGGAAATTTTGAATAACCGTTTGCGAAGTGACGCTTGAAAAGGTCTCAGAATGAGTAAGAAGCGTATGATGATGGCGTATGTCGTTACAGAGCGGACCTGCATATGGCCCTGCAGTTCGCGTACCTGAGTCGTTTGCGTTTCCCTCGCGTCGTTCGCTCACCTCGTCCTCACCTTTTCGTTGTCCTCCTTGGTCTCTTGGCACATTAAAACCTTTTTTTCTCCCACTGCAGTTGCCCGCCGTCCGCTGTAGGTGTCCATAACATCCATAGTGCACCACCTGGCGGCTAGCCTTAGCTTCGCAATGTCTTTGCATACTGCATCAACAGGTTTGGTCTACGACGCCTTTACCAGCCCTCCGTCGTCCTCTGTTAAATCCAAACGCCGACCTCACACTTCTCCAAAATCCTTCCCTGAGGCTCCCAAAGATGCGATCGTCAACCCTACGAGTTCGCCTACTTTCCTTCAGATCTTAGATCGTGTGGTTGAGCATTTCCTTTTGCAGGAACGCGTGTACCACCGAATCATGCCCTCGACAGTGGCGGCAGCACCCCGACCCCGACACCGCAGGCCTATAAAGCTCCGAGGTCGCGTCCAATGTCCCTGACACCACTGTTCAGTGTCAAGGGTGGAAAATTACAGCACGCATATCCACGCTCCCTTGCACCATATCCCTCGAATTACGATCGATCCGTGGTTGATTGGTTCGTTGCGTCTGTGCAACCCTGACACACACCTACTTATCATGAGCCCATAAGTGATGTCCTAGACCAAGCTTTCCTCGCGGGACTCAATGCTGGTAACCCTACGATGCTCCCACATGTCGACCTGAGCGACCCGACCACCCACCCACGGAAGACCCTCGATTTGGGTTGCGGATCAGGCGCGTGGATCATCAGCGCCGCTAGCCTCTGGCCGCAGACGCGATTTGTGGGTTTCGACCTCGTTCCGCAGATTGCTAATCTCTCGGTGTTCGAAGAGACTTCTGCTACAGACGGCGCAAGCCTTCCATGTAGGCGATTCAGCCTCACCCAAAGGCGTGCACCCAAGAACCGTAACCTCAACGGCCCGCGCAGCGATTCCACCCCTACTCATCGGCGACTCTCGGAACGCGTTCGCTTCGTCCATGGAAATTTTCTTATAAATGGCCTGCCATTTGAGGATGGGGAATTTGACCATGTTCGAATTGTAGGCATCGCAAGAGGCGTTCCAGAAAATAAGGTTTGCCACGACATTGGATTGCCTCGCAAAAAAGGAGCTATTACTGATACCACCTTCATAGTGGGACTGCCTCCTTGCCGAAGTCTATCGAGTCCTGAGCGACGGCGGACACCTCGAAATGGTCGAGGAGGATATAATATTTCCTATTCTCCCTCGGCGGATCGATGCTTCTGTACAAAGAAGATATCAGAATGAGGAACCTGAAGAAGCAAAGCTTTTTTATCGCCGACCGACTCACGTCCCGAGCCATTCTACCTCAAGCGCTGGGAGTAGCTCTTCAAACAATCCTTTATACATATCCAAGAATAAGGGCGATGTGTCGCGTTCAGGGGTGCAGCCCACGTCTTCCCGCCGTGCTTCTGTGCCTTTCCAGCCATTCTCTGTATCAAGGCTAGCCCAAGACTCGTTTGAGGGCACGTACAGCACCAACCTGCCCTTGACCGGAAGTAGTCGACCCTCATCAGCCACGAATAGACCACGCCGAATGACTGCTGGTAGAGACAAACCTCTCCCACCTCCACCTAGTTTCAAGAATGGTGCCTTTAATAATTTTGGGTCCGACCCTGATGCCCCCGCCAGAACCTCCCTTGCTCAGCCTGGGAAGACGAGCTCCTCACATCCAGGAGATATTTGGCGTGTTTCTGGAACCACAAATTTCAAGTCGGTGCAGTCAATTAGACCAACTTCAGCGCAAAACCCGCAGAGGTCTAGCCCTAACGTTCATTCTATCGCGTTCGCCATGATTGGTAGAAGACCCAAGTCTGCCAGGGAATCTCGACCACCCAAAGAGGAATGGGTAGCTACGGCCGTTCCACCAAGGCAGCCCCTTTCATCGAGGGTCCCCCGTTCTCAGTCAGTCGAGCCTGTGACCCGGCACGAACACGCTGTCCTCGAGGTTTTGTTCAAGTCCGTATTCGAAGGCCGCTTCATCAATACGTCTCCAACAGCGATCTTACCTAGTTACTTGAATACCTACTTCAAGAACTTGATTGCATCCCCTCGGGTCGACATGCCGACACCTCCCGCCCCCGAACGACGCATCAAGGACATATTTGGAACCGAAGATGTGAATATGGTCCCGCTCAAGCCAGCGCTAGAAGGTCCTCTCCAACCGGCTGCTGCAATAGTGAATCGATATCCTGCTCCACAAACTCACCATAGGTCTCGGCTCCTTTCACGCTCCGCGTCGATGCCGTTCGACCCAGCTGAGCTACTTCCTCGCCCTCAGAAGCATCCTTCGGCATCTTCAGAATCCGAGGAGTCGGATCCTGCCTACTGGTCCGCTCGCTCGCTGGTCACCCCGATCACCCCACCTGGGCAGTTGAAAGGGATTGAGTTGGTCAAAGGAGAGAAGCACCCTGGCGAAAACAACAAGGGGACCCATTCATTATCCTTATTGACTATGTTTGACGAAGAGGACGACGCCCGGGAGGCTATTACCAGCCCTACAAGCAATTGGGTTCGGCACCCTCCAGAGACGAAACTCTCGCCAGAAAGCGAAGCTCCAATCACCTTGGACGCTGCTCTGGCAGCAATTGAGAGACACGACCATTTTTATAACGAGCCCCTTTCTGCCTTACGACGTGGTGTGGATATTGGCAGCATCAAGAGTACCTATCAGCGCAAACAACCCCGGTGTCCGGCGGAGAAATACGTCAGCCAATCGCACACGCGGGTCAAAGCGAGAGATTCAGCGGGATCAGCACTCTGTTTAGTGCTACCCAGGGCCTTGTTCAAACTTGACGAACGTGACATGGGGTTACATCTCAGAAAAACATATATGGGTGAGTTTCAACTGTTTCTTCCTGATTACCCTTTGAGAGCACGAGACTCACTTTCAATATCAAGGTGTCATCGCTTGTCGAGAAGCCATGTGGGAGGAACTGCAACGCCGAGCCAAGGTTGTCATTGGCGAACATGGATCTTACCGAACAACGTTGCTGGATCGGGTTCAGTGGTCATCTCAGGAACTCTTGATGAGCGATGTAGAGAAGTTTGATTTGCTTTTTGAGCGCTTCGAAACGTGGGTTGGGAATATTCAATCACCTTACGCTACTGCTTACCGCTACTTCGTAGTGATATGCGCGAATGGTGCTCGGTCGGACCATCATTAAGTGCAAAACTGTGGACCCACAACGATTCACCATTTGCGGCCCCGCAGCAAAAAGGACTTAAATGCAAGGTTTCCGCAAAGTCAGAGTTTAACGAGCCACTGGTTGGCCGTGATATCTCGCGGACCTTGAGAGTCTTCGTTGCTCACAAGCCAGCCGACCGCGCGCCATTAGGCAGATGGAGCCGTCGACAGTAACCCACTCCAAAAACCAGCATTTCAGGCCTCCCCTCAAAGACCGCCTCAACTGCGCCCATAGTGTACTAGTGTGTTCCCTCGCGCCTTTATCTGGTCTTGAATATCGCGTCCGAGCTTTTCTTAGATACAAATGCCGCATGGATATTGAACCAAACCATTTTTTTAGTTTTATCTAGCCAATTGTTTGTATGGTTATCGCCGCTCTCGCTTCTCGCTCTTCTTCGTTCCCGGTCATACAAGGTCATTGTCACGCCTTTACTTGGGTTTCCGTCACAATCTCTCCGTTGGAATATTTATGCAGACCCCATACGCCGAGGTCGCGTTGTAACGATGGATCAGAGGACTTGTCCATTTTTAAACCCCATGCAAGCGCGTAGTGTGCCAGCACGAGATCCAACTCTTCATATTCATCGACAAGCTCGAGCTTTGCGATCCTGGAAGCATCTAAGAAACTTACAAATGGAATTTGGCTTACTGGTAACCCACCTTTGGAGTTCTCCCTCTGGAGTATAGTCGGTCCTGATGGACTTGAGAGATACGGCAGTAGCCATGTCGAATCCATTTGAGGTGAACCGTGCTTCGACCGACGGTAGATTCGGGAAGGCGTCTGCCCCCGGTAACTCTACATCTCGAAGCTGAAATTCCAAATTTTTATTTATTAGCCCTGTCTTGTTTTGATGCCACGAAAATACGCACTCTGAGATTTTGTCGCATAACACGGCCAAAGGGGTCATCCAGGGAGTACATCTCGTATATGACCCCCGCAATCGTCTACGAGGGTCATTGAGCGCAATTCAGCCATGATCAGAAACGAACTGTACCTGGAAGCGAGATGAAAACCATTGCAAAACGGCCGAGGATGCTTCCAAGGTCATGTACACCAACACACATTCAGCCAGAAAGAGGGTCGGGACGTCCGCCTGCAGTATTGGTGTCGTGTTTTCGGCAAGACTCTGGATAAGAGTAGAGAGATTGGGCCCTGAAGATTCTCGTAAATCGACCGGGAGTAGGTGGTATAGAGAGGACGAGAGGCCTAAGCCACCCATCACTGGAGATGACGTATCAGAGAAGAATGGCGTGCACTATGGGTGAAACATTACCGGTTTTTACGTCGTCTCCAAGCACCCCAGACAATTCCTTCGATTTGCGGATAGTCATGCATTTCTTAGCTGTGTTTTCTGCAAAGTCAAGCTCGACATAGGCGGCGATGGTATCCCTGTAAGGCCCCGACTGTACGTGGTGCTAAATACGTGACTATTTCGATGCCAGTTCTCACGTACGGCGAGCCTCCAAAAGCGAGTGTCACTCCCGGCACCCAAGCTGACGACCTGCTTCTTTGATCGGCCACCAGCCTCGAGGAAGTCATGTACGAGTCGATCAATGGACTCTGAGCGGTGGTATGTTCCAATGTGGATCAACGGCGCGTGCGTAGGCAGCGTCTTGTGACGAGGGACCATAAACTGGAGAAATTCGTCTTGGATGTAGCCTTTCCTGAGCGTAGAGACTCTCGCATGTGCGGCGAACCCGTCTGTGGAGCGGATACCGGCGTCGAGTGCTTCCGACCTGTCCATCGTTTTCTGACCGGCTTCCAACTTGCCCGGAACCGTTACCCGCCCAAGTTCAACCCGCCCAAAGACGAACATCTTGCGACTCGTCTTGATTTTTGACCTTTTCGGATACGACTATGGCTCAGAGTATTGGAGGTGCCATCGGAGACGTGCGGGCGAACATTGACATTCGCTCGCTCAACAAGTACCTCAGAGACTCTGTCAAGCAAGTCAAAGCGCCAGTCCAGGTTAAGCAATTCAAGGTAATGACACCAGATTAGCCTCCCTTGAAATTAGACTCACCCTCCCATTTCACATTTCAGTTTGGTCAAGTTCGTATGACATTGGCTATACACACGTACCATCGAGCTTACTGCACCGCCAGTCAAACCCCACGTACTTCTTAACGGACGCAAAGTTTGTGTGCAATTATATCCTACTGTACATGCGTCCTCATTCAGTCTCCGTAGTGGCGTGAAGTTCGTGCTACGAAAGAAACCGGCGGGCCAACTCCTATCGTCTACCGCACATGCTGTGGAGCGGGAATTTCGTGTCCTCAACGCCATACATCAGCACAACAGGCTCCCTTCAACCCCCGCTACCATGCGAGTCCCCATACCCGAACCTATCGCTCTTTGCGAGGACAATTCGGTCATAGGAACGCCCTTTTATATCATGGAGTTCTTACTTGGTCGAATATTTGAAGACCCCCGACTGCCGGAAGTGACCCCACCCGAACGCAGGGAGTTGTGAGCGCACCTTTTGCTTGAAATCCATTTATCTGGCTGACCAGTCCATCTACGTAGATGGCTCGCAACGTAAGCCGACAGTGTGCTCTCTATGACGCATTATGATGAAGATGGAGCTTTTAGCATTCGGACGCTTGCGACGTTGTCGTTGCTCGATCCCAACAAGCTTGGCTTGGACGATTTCGCGCCTCGCACCCCATACTTTCCTCGCCAGATCAAGTCCCTCACAAAGGTATCGACGGCCCAGTCAAAAGCAGTAGACATCGAAACGAACGAGCCGGTTGGGCCTATCCCGTACTTCGAGGAAATGACCACTTGGTACCGGGACCATCTCCCAGATGAAACCACGACTGGCTTGAGGATTGTACACGGCGACTATAAAATGGATAATGTGATCTTCCATCCAACAGAGCCTAGAATTATTGGTATTTTAGATTGGTGCGTGATCGTCTTGCTCTAACGTGTTCCTGACACGCCTGACCTCGTGATAGGGAGCTTTGTACTTTGGGAAGTCCGGTGTGTCTCTGACGGGTAGAGGTGGTGTGTGGCTCCTGCTCACCTTGGCACAGCTGGCGGACCTCGCAAACCTCACTCAGCCCTTCTTCATTCAGACGACTCTCCAAGAGGGGCTAGAGGGAGTCAAAGGAACCCCGTACGACCTACTCCCAGTGACGCTGGAAGACCTCCAGCGCGAATTCTGCAAAGTCTCCCAGTTATCCTATCCAATCGAGGGTGCAGCCTATGCGACAAGTTGGATGTTATTCCGCGCACGTCCGCTCCTGCTTTATCCTCCATGTTGACTTCTGACAATGGAACCCACAGTTGGCAGTCATCTCACAAGGAATCGCAGCGCGCTATGCAAGACGGCAAGCGTCCTCGGAAAAGGCGGCTCAACAAGGGGCCATGTTCCCCGCACTCGGGCTGATGGCCAGGCAGGTTGTATTGGAGGGTAATGGTGCCGACAAAGGTCCTCCGTCTGCTGCTAAAGCCAAATTGTAAACCTCTAGCTTCATCATGAACATTCACATAAGCGGGGGGTGAGCATATAAATGATGCATTTTCCACTCCTTCTAGTCTACGTCCCCAAGCGAAAGAAAGTTCTCTCGCTTCTCGTCCCAAGTAGTATATATAGGGAGAGAAAGCGCGAGAACCCGAAAAATACGAGTAAAATACAGCAGCGTACTTCTACATGCAATGCACGATGATCCCAACGTCCCTACAACACAAATGAACGAAAGACTATCGCGTGCCCTGAACTCGACGATAGAACAGTAGATACGCCACTCTATCCTCGATGGGGCTTTTCCCAAATACCTCTTCGACTTTTAATCTTCGCACAGACTCGTCGTCGAAGCGCACCCAGCCTTCGCCTCCAGGTCGTGGCGTGTTGATCCCCGCAGGACCGGCAGCAACGCTGGAGGCGTTAGGGTGTAGGACGTCAAGGGTGTAGTGGCCTCCGGTTGCGGTGACTCCATGATGGTATATTACACCATAAAGCTTGTACTTGGCCGAGAGTCCATGTCGATAGGCCGGGCTCATGAGGTCTGCTCAGATAACCTAGTCGGTTTTACTGCGTCGCGGTGCTATAAGAGGAGCACATACCGTTCCGAATCTCCAACTCGGGTCCGAACACGACCTGCTTGCCGTTCTTCCCAATCCCACTGACTGGGTCATACACAAACCGCTTGACGTGCAGGATCAACACAGGCGGAAGAGACTCGATGAGCATTTGCTTGGTTGCTTCGGTCGATGCGCCATGTCGTGTTTGGATCAAGACTGTCTCTGACGTGCCGATATTGTACAGGGCGTCCTCGATGGTATTGACATGGGCAGGCTAAGAGCGGGCGTTCACGAGACACTCGAGCGTATGAAAGAATCCTACGAACCTGAATATCCAGTTGCAGACAACGCCATTGTTCCACTGATGCCGAGTCGGGCCTTCCAGACGCTCGAAGCAGTGATCGGAACTTGCCACCGAAGATGGCAGTAATAGCCGACTCTGTGGCCTTAGTCTGCCCAGTATGTAAATTCTGCATCTAGGGAAACGACAGAAAGAAGCACTCACGGTCCTAGTGATCATTGCCCGATTCTTCTTGCCAACTTCCTGCCATTCATCATCCGCGGCCACATCGCTCTCTGTGACACTGGCAGTGTCGTCAGCAGAAATGGAAACCTTGCTCGCTGCGGGGCCGGCTGCCTCGTTCTTGCCTCCGAACTGTGTATTGAGCGTCAACAGTTCTTCGTGGAGTGTATCAAGCAAGAACCCAAGGAACTCTTCTGCATCCTCCTGATGCCCGCTGCGCATGGCGTCGAACCGGCTCTTGGTCTTGAGGGCGGCGTAAAAGCTGCTGGGGATGAAGGAGTCCCGCCTCGAGTCGGGCTTCTCACCATCTTTGATGGCCTGAGCGCGCTCCGCAATCTCGCTCGGTTTCGGAAGTTTGAACTCGCCGAGGAAAGTGACCACCGCGTCCGTCAGGGGTGTGCCCTTGCCATCCTTTTCTGCTCCGCTGCCCACGACAGGTCCGTTGCCGATATACTTGCCAAGTTCCGTAAACACTCTCCAGAAGGGTGGGCTGTAGACCAGCACTTGCAAAACCACGTTCGCAAAGCACATGTTGCCAGTGTTGACGAGTCCTCGGGGACGGATCTCCATAGATCCCTGAGAGGAAGGTTGCGCGACAGTACCAGAGGTGAGGAGTTGCAAGATATTCGCGTGGGCTCGCGGAGTGAGCGAGGACGTGTCAACCGAGGACAAAGTCGCACCTGGGACTGAGAACCCAGTTTGCGTTGACACGGGAAGGGACCTGCTTGCTGGGGTCCCAAAGGCAGACGAGGGTGGCGCAGAGTCAGGCGATTTGAGTAGGGAGGCGAAGGATTTGGCTCCCCATGCAACTGTCTTCGGCGCCAGTTTCTTGATGGGCTCATGAATGACAGGTTCAGGTCCTTCGACTTGTGGCGTACTTGCGACCGTCTCCAAGGTGTCAGGCTCGTGGGCGATTTGGGCAACTTCAGGAGGCGGGACGACGGCGGGAGCCTCTTGCTGCGCTGGGGGATTCGCTGATGTCTGAAGAGGGAGCTTGCTGGAGGATGGAGTAGCCATTGACGAAACCGAGGTGTTGGTGGAGAGCGGTGAGCCTGGGGTAGGTGTGTGCGCGATCGATGTAGCAGGGGTAGTTTCAGTGGCGGATGAAGAAGCCGTAGGGCTTTCCTTTGAGAAGGAGACACGACGAACGGGCGAAGACGAAGCAGGAGTTGCAGGAGGGGGGTAACGAGTACTCGACGACAAATGGGAATTGGACTGAACGGGAGCTGTGACGGGAGCGATTGCGGGTGGGGTGACACGACGCCGGACGATACGTTTTGTACGCATTTTCCGAGGTAAACCTGGAGGAGCTGGAAGAGCTTTTTCCAGAATTGTAGCGGGAGGTCTTGCTGAATACGATATGGCGAATCGGAAAGAAGGGTCGGTTAGCCTAGGTCGTGCCGATAGTACATGATAACACGAATTGTTCATGCCAGGAGCAGAAAGGACAGAAGTGGAGGATTGAGGAGAGCGGGGTGACGGAGGAGCGGGCGCTGGAGCGAAGGTGGGCGACGTAACCTTTTGCAGAGGTTCCTCAGCCTGTTCAGGCTCCGGGACAGGCGGTTGCAGAGCTACTTTGACAGGCGAAGCGGGGGCGACAGAGTCCGGGAGTAGTTGAGGAACGGGCTGTGAGGAGGTAGCAACGACGGGAGGAGACCTTGGAGAAT
>WNFL01270033.1_pt3 | contig 10213 bp, 9 predicted proteins | sample 5400361 | NCBI WGS metagenome assembly WNFL01 (sample SAMN13153351, study PRJNA577476) | soil metagenome | isolation source: 40 cm soil on Douglas fir-dominated hillslope | place: USA:California | collected 2013-09-17
CTCTCTACTGTGGCAACCCACCCTACAAGTTCATCAGACTGGAGCCTCGTCCCACTTGCGGAGGGTGCGACGTCTGTGACTGTCGAGGTCGCACGCAAGGGAGGAAGCTTATGGGTGTACCTGGTCAAGGAGGATGGGAGAAGAACTGCTGTTCGGGAGGTAACCTGGGGCTTTACGGAAGCCACGTTGGAGTTGGGTGCGATTAGCTTTGGGGTTTACACTGCAAGACCAACTAAGACTGCAGATGGGGGAGAAGAAGGCGCTTTGGAGGTATCCTACTCAGATTTTAAGATTGAAGCGTAGAGTATGCGAAAGGCTGTTTATGTGCCCTCCACAGATCTTTGAAAGGATGCACGGAAAGCGAGGCCATCACTCTCTCTGGATTATGCTGTGATAGCAGCGCCGGTTGGCCTTCCTTCGTCACGGAAAGCCATAAATATTTCTTTGAGAGTGATATCTCATTAAAGACGCAACTAGAGTCCGGTTTGCTCCTGCCCGGGGAGGCAAGTGGAACAAAGCAACGGAGTTGTGTTTTAAACAAGGTCAGGATGGACACTAGTGTTTCGAAGTTCAGAGACTCGCACCTGATCCCAACCGCGCAACCGTTTTTACCTACACCGTCGTGCATATTCATGCCTTTCCCAAGTACAACCTCATCGTGCACTCAGATCTTGAACATCGACCAGCGTTAACGATCGCCACAGGGTTCATCATCGTGTTCAAGAAGACCGCAAGCAAGGAGGAAAAAGAAAAATGGAAAGATGACATTGTAGCGGGCGGTGAGTACCTCAGACGGCACCTGAGATCAAATCCAGCTTACAGGACGTCCGCGATGGTCATAGAGGGCAGGGTGACGCACGAATATGGGACTGTGCTCAACGGGTTCGCCGCCGAGATTGCGCCTGCAACTTTACTACTGTTGAACCAGTCTGTCAAGGACGATGGGCCAATTGCTTATATTGGTCTGTATATCTTGTTGGACTATGGACTGCCACACTGACAGGCATCTTCAGAACCCGATGGCGTGATGACCACCCAATAGAAACGAAAAGATGCCACGAACGTGAACGAACGTGCCCAATGTAAAGAGATGTTTATCGTGAAATGTACCTAGACCAACAATTTTCACAAACTCACGAAAAAACAAAGCCGAAAGGCGAAAACCCAAGCCCCGAAAGCACGATGGAGGACACGACTGACAACCAGATCGACCGACCACCAACTACTATCAACTACCAACAAGAGAATAATGGCTTTACTTCGACAGTCTCCAGACGCTTTTGGAAGCAGCAACGTGCGTCAGCGATGGCTGAATAACAAGAAGAACCAGGTTCGATTCACTCACCTCTGCAATGACCACTTTCTTCCGTGGTGCATGAAGACTGCCGGCATCACTGATCGAACCACGCCGCCAGTCCAGACTCCGGCCCCCTCTTCGCTCTTCACTCGTCTGCCTCGCCCATTGGAGATGTGAAGAGCTCCTACCGTGTTCCTCTGAACGCCTCTTGGAGTGTCCTGAATTGCGACCGTGCGGTCGAGGAGGTAAAGTCGGCGTTGACATGGACATCTCGGGCAAATCATCGTCCTCGTCCTCTCCCTCTTCGCGTTCACGCTCTTGCCCTTCCCCTTGCCCTTCCCCTTGCTCCTGCTCCTGCCCTTGCTCCTGCTCCTGCTCTTGTTCCTGCTCTTGCTCCTGCTCTTGCTCCTGCTCCTGCTCTTCATTTTGCTCGAACAAGACCTCCTCTTCGATACCAAGACGCTTCAGTCCCGCCTCGACCTTATCGAGCTTCTCCATATGTTCGAGCACGGAGACACCCGTGGCGCCGGGGTTGACCCTGCTGACTTTGGAAGCGAAAGGTACAGGCCGTGCAACCCCTGTGATATCTGTCGACGTGCGGTGGATCGGTGGGGGGAATGGGAAGTTGCCCAATGATGCTGCACCTCCGCTTACGCTTCGCATTCGTCGAAGAGGTGGTCTAGAACCAAAAACTGAAGGTGGGCCACTCGGCTTGGCCGCCGGTCGAGACGGTCCAGCTGCTTCTGCACTCGTTGGACCGAGAATGTCAGCAGAGTTGAAGTCTTCGGCCACCTCGATCTCCTCGTCCCATACCAGCACCTTCACCCGCCGAGTTAGCTCTAGAGGCCCTTCGTCGGGGTGCTTGAGTGATTGCACAACGTTCCACGCTTGACCTTTTATAACCGCAAGCTGACGCGCGAACATTTTTGGATGGAAGTCTGGATCTACTGCAAAAAGCTTTTTGAGCTCGAATACAGTCTCTTCCCACCATTCTTTCGAAGACAGCAGTGGGAGGAAGTGTCTTCGCGTTTGTTCGGAGAACGGCCTGGACCACACTGAGCATTTCGAACGAGGAACAGATGCTAAAAACGACCCACCGTCCAATTAATGACACCGGTAGGTACAACCACCCATACGTGAAAGATCTCCAACCCTTTGGGTGCTCATGCGGGAATGACAGACTATTGTCAATGGCGGCGATGTGCATATGGGGTCGTGAATACATGCCATCCGTTGCACCACTCGATGCCAGCCTGGACGAGTGAGACCAAGTCATCGGGGGAATGGATGAGGGAGCAGTGGAGGTGGGGACTTCGCGCATCATGGCGGGGTAGGAAGGCACGTCGGCTCTAGTCGGTGCTGTGTCGACCACAGGCCCTTTATCGTGAGTTTCGTTACAATATTTGATCATCTACAGGCAAGGTTAGCTAGAAGCTCAAAAGGAAGTGGAAAACTTATGGCACATAATTATCTGCTCCTCGATCTGTATTGCGTATAATGTAATCTTCAAGTTCCATTAGTATGGGAACCACGGTCTTTATCGAGAAACGTACCCAAGATGATAAGTTTCTCAAGCTCGAGTCGGAAGTCCTGCTGCAGAGCCAATGTCCAATAGAAATCCCCTGTCTCCTCAACATCATACAAAGCACGTATCTGCTCGTTTTCTTCATCTTCCTCGTGTAGCTCATCCTCTTCCCCAGTGCGCCCACAAACGATCTGTAGAGCGCCCATCACGCGTTTCATCGCAACTCCACTGCGGTGGTTTTCATCATCGAATGTATCAGATATTGGTCGACCTGGCCATGGATGCTCCCGAAGGAAGACGCTCGCATCAGTGTAACCGTGAAGGAAGTACTGGAGCGAGCCAATCTTTTCGGGAAGGTTTTTGCCCTTCTTGGCCGCTGCGCGGTCAATCCAGTCGTAGAAAAAGGCAGGACTTGAGATTGAGACCAGGTCGGTCCGGGGGACAATATGCAGATCGAGGCGCGTGTCGAGTAGAGAGGCCGCTGCTTCTGAGATGTAACTGAATAGTACTCGAATCATCGTTCAGATGTGGGAAGGTATAGTGCACACCTCAAATTTGGGATTAGACATGCACGTCCAAAGGGAATGATCCACCTGAGCTGTCGATGTAGCCACTTGGTTGTCTGGACAAGTCAAGTTGAACATTGAGCATATGGAAACGAGGACGAACACTAGGTACCTTGGGGTTAAGCCTTCCATATGGCTATTCCACCGTAAGTCCATCGTCCTTTCACACAAGTGGCAACCACTTACCTCCTCGTCTTTCGGTTTGAAAACGCTACAAACACGTGTTAGAAACCAAAAAAAGCACGTATCAGTGCTCTGTAATCTCACCCTACGGTTTTGACACGGTCCCCATCCTTCGCGCGCGCAAAGTAGCTGCCTGACGAGCCCTTTGCAATCATCTTGGGATGTGTGCCCTCTAGAATGGCCTCCTTGATTGAATTTATGATACTAGAATCGTCATTTAGGATTGCGCTGCTGTATTCGCTGACCGCCACCTACGTGTCGAATTGCTCTTGCGTCATGGGAGGATTATGGTCCAGGGTCTTAACCTTGATTCGAATTAGCCTCTATAGTATATCTCTCAACACAACAAAGAGAACACACGGGTCCGCCAGGAACTGCCGCGACCGGGTACGGTTCAAACACGCTGAAGGCAATTTCGCGTCGTTCAAGTGGGTCAAGTTTCTTCTTGCCCCTGAAACGTTGCCTTATAGACTCCCTCCATCGCTTGAGGGAGTTATCCACGCCGCTAAGGTCGATTTTGCCCAGACGCGGACGGCTGAGACGGCGTGTGGTTGGCGCTTCTGCTACGCGAGGAGCGCTAGGGTCGTGGTCTTCGTCGTCAACTTGTGATAGTGGTTGGTACCCGTGGCTCCGAGGCATTCTGCTGACGTGCTTGCCACGAATGGAAGGTGCGGCAGTCAAGTTTTGACCAAATATAAACGTCTTGGTGGCCAACGGCGGCTGCGTTGGCAAACCAGAAACAAACCAGGGAGCTTAGAAGATATCGAGGCAATTTGCCCAACATCTTTGTGCAGAATTCAGAGGATTTAGAAGGGCGTTCCAATGGGGTGAAAAGGCTGGGCGAATAGAGCCGGTGAGCGAGAGGTCGAACAGAACAGGAGAACGCGTTTCTTGCTGTACCTCTGTACCTTCAGCTCCCTTCAATTCCGTGCCTTTAGTCTTTTCTTGTTGCGGCTCCACGACACCGACGCCCGCACCCAATCCAGGCAGTCATTCAAAAGGTCGGGCGTGTACCGCATAACGCATTCCTTGGAGACGCGAAACAATCATGGATCAAGAAGTACACCGAATATGGACACTCGTGTTGGAGCTTTCCGATCAAATTGCCCAGACCGATCGTGTAGCAGCTGAGCTGAGAGGTCAAATTACTGCACTACAGGTACCTAACAGCACATTATAATCACTGGGATGGATGAGTGTCCCATTCGACACTCTTTGGAAGCCCTGAAAACCGAACTCTGCACGAAATCGATAGAAGAAGAGAAGTTGTGCTACAATCTCAATGACGAGAAACACGATCGAGAAATCCAATTTGAAGGACGCAAGATCGTCAGCGCGCTGTATGTCCATCCTCTCGTGTCGTTCTGGATTCGTTTGGTAGAATGTCGTCCTCTGTCGTGAGTCCCTTCGTTCGACTACCTTTCCTCTAATATCTGTATCTTCGTGGGATCTCAAGCAAATTACCCATCGGGCTGATCCTGTGAAGCTGAAGTTGGGAATCAGGTGGCGAAGAATAATGAATAAACCACCTGGATCAAATCGAGGATTTCAGGTCAGTTAGTTACTTCCTTTCCTCACATCAAAGGCATTGGATCTAGAGCTTGAAAGCCCAAAGTATGATTCTTGTGCAGCAGAGTCAAATGATTTTTGGTCACTTTGAAGAAGAGGATCGATAGGCTAACTCACTCAAACACAATATATCCGTCGCGTGCCAGCAGAACCTTTCAGAGCTCACTTTTTGAACAAGACACACGGGGAGAGCGGACCGGTCTTGCATTCGGCAGCCATATTGACGCCCTTTTGGGGGGGGGGCATTTGCAAAAGTGGCAAATGTCACTCCACGGTAAGAACGGGGTTTTCAGTATTTTCCATACAGATACGGTATTCACGCAGTGGTCGTTTGAGAAAGCCTGCACCCACTTCTTCTTGATTCTGTAGTTCTCCTCCCTCAAGTTGAAACTAGCAAGCTGTGGCTATCGGTGCAAATAAAGGAGCAAGTCACCTATTCAAAAGTTGATATTGAGCGATTGATGGCATGGTAGCGAGTAGCGACCGAAGAGAAAGACTAACATGCAGGTCCTGCACACGTGGGTGTCGAATACCAGGCTCAAGTTCGAATACCTAAGAGGGGGGGTCCAACCTGATCCGTGACTGGTCTCCTGAAGTAGTTAATAGTACAAGTCCAGGAATTGATATCCAGCATGAGTAGGGACTATGACACGGAACGAGCGTCATTCCAGATCAGAGTTTGAAGCAATCCAGCAATCCAAAGGTAAGACCACCAGGTTTACTATATTCCTTACAACCCTAAACGATTTGTAACTCCAGTGCATGCCTCGGTTAAGAAGAGAGAGCGGTTTGGGCGTTGAAAATAATGAGATACGCTTCACAAGAGCCAATACCATTGAAAGTATCGGGAATTATTATACTGTATTTCCTTGGATATGCAGCTTGTGTTCATGATTGCTTCGTCATGTACATCGAATTCCTTTTCCGTACTCTATTTTTTCCTCACTACACCGATATAATTCGGACCACCGCCCTAGGGGCTTCGGTTATGGCTTCTCAATGAATGGAAGTCCCGGGTGAGTTGTAGAGCGGTTTCTCCTGGGCATACAATGTGCTTGAGCAGGCGGAACACAATTGGGGTGCATTAATAGAAGAGACGTCACATTGCGTAGTAGAGATGGAAGAGTATAGCATTACAAGAAGGGGTGGAAGCTAGGGCTCGCAAAGAAACGTCGTAATACCGCCAGTTAATCATAGCCCTTTCCACTTCTGGCTTTCGCTCTTTTACCTTTGAAGTGCTTCTTTCCATCCCGAGGAACGTTTCCACCAGCCGCTTCCAGCACAGCCGCAATGCGAGCTCTCCTCCCACCAACCTCACCGCCATCATCAGTGATCGTGTTTTGATGAGGATAGATTTTAACTCGTCCATTGAAGGCTTGTCCAGCGCCCTTCCCGGTGATGAGGGGTCGGGATAATAAAGCCTGGGAGTCAAAGAAATCGCGATCGAGTCGTTGCGACTTGAATGAGGCACCAGTACCAGTTGAGAGCGGTGCCAGTAGTGCACCAGTGCTAGGTGCATATAATATATTGGGTGCGGTGTCAGCCTTCTTCGATACTCGGGTGAGAGGTGCTCGCTTCTTGCCTGCGGCGCGGCGAAGTAGGATCTCCATCGTGTCTTCATTGAACTGTCTCCCGTCAATCCCTGGTGGTGGGTGACAGTAGAGAATTTTGGCGTTCACGTAGTCTTTCAAGATATAGCGTGCTGCCCGCGATTCATCGGGGTTTCCTTGACCTGCGCGCGTAAAACCTCGAGCAACTGGAAGTTTTTGAATCAGTTGCAGGAATTGAGCATTAAATAGTGAGGACTTACTAGCGTATGCAACGAGTAAATCCTCGGCAAGCACCTCATCACTGCCGTCTCCCCCTTCTTCCAACCCTCGTTGACGAAGACTAAGTCCATAGACGACCTCCAATACTGGTTTCGAAATCCGCTTCGTAACCAGGCCGACGGGCCCACGGTGCTCCCTCATTTGGTCGATCGGCATCACACCGTCACAAATGAGGTCCGCTTTGGTGGCAGAAAATTGCGGGAAGACCAAACCAGGACAGTCGCAGAGCAAAATGGTTGGCGATAGATTGATGGTTTGGAAGTGCTTGGTTTTACCGGGTGTCGAGGAAACCGACACTTTCTTCGCTCCCAAAAGTGAGTTAATCGTGGACGACTTTCCAACATTTGGATAGCCGACTAAACCGACCACGAGTTTTGAAGGGGGCCTGCCGAAGTTATCTTTAAAGTCTGCCATGGCAGTCAGACATCCATATAAGCAGTTTGCTTGGGAATAGACGTGCCATCAAGGTTCGGAGCAGATTTCATAAAAAGTTCCTCTAACTCTCCTACAGTGAGTACTCGAGTGCTGGGATCTTGATCTTCATTAATTCCAGGGTCCTCGAGCAATACGTCGTGTGACCCTTCTTCAGAGTAACTGCTGTCCTGCACGTCGTCTTGATCCTCACTGGACGCGTCACTGTTGTCACGGTTGCCGTAGGGGTCAGAAACTGTCGCCCTCATGCCGTCGCTGCGCTCTGGGGATTTTTCTGCCTGATAACGTCCCTTGGGCCCATTGAGTTCTTCACCATCAAGCTCGGCTACTGGAAGGGCCTCCGCTTCCCTCTGCTGTATCGCGGTCGCAGTTGCTGCCGAATAAAACGCAAAGTCGATGCCTTCCATCTCAAAGTAGGCCGCCCACAGCTTTCTCTGTTCTCGAGTTAATAGATCCGCCTTATTGACCAGCAGAAGGGGTTTGCGCCGCCCTGGACCTGATCCTTTCTCCCCTTCAGGACCTTCGATTTCCCGAATACAACGTTCCAAATCCTCGCATCGGAATTTCAATGGATTGCGCGCATCAACGATTTGGACGACTAAATGCGAACGTTCAAGGACTCTCCAAAGTTGTCGCCACACCTCGATATTTCGCTCGAACGGAGTCAGGAGAAAATTCTCCTGCTCAGAGAGCATTGCTAGAGAACGACGCCAGTCCAAAAAAGCGTCTCGTTCTTGACGGTCGAGTTGAGCATGTGTAAGGGACTTCGTCCAAGGTGGTCGGCGAGGTACTCGCAGCCGATCTTTATTGGTTTGGTGCTTCTGAAGTGTCTCTTCCTCTTGTTGAGAAGTGAGAAGGAAGGGGTTGTGAGCGGAGGAGAGGGCAATTGAAGGGGACTGGATAACGCGGATATTCTGTTTTTCTGCAACAACAAGTCGGATCGAGATAGTGCGATGGACAGAAAGGACTGACCAGCCGTGAAATCAGTTCCAGCCAGATGTGCAGTTTTCAAGAACTCGTCGAGATCGCGTTCTTGAGTAATAGATTGCAGCCGGCTGGTAGGATCCGTATCGGTAGTATACTAGGTCGAATAAATAAATAAGTACCAACGAGAAATGTGTGGCATGAGTTTGTTCACATTACGGGACTCTTTCTTTTCACGAGCGTCCTTGACTTTCCGATTGATAATCGCATGACCAAGACCAACTGCATTTTTCCTGCGCGGAGGAGGCTGATGTCAGTCAGTGGGACAATAATATGCGCTGTTTGGTTGGCTTCACCATTTTTCGCTGCCGGGGATGGAAGGGTGGAGTGGCAAATACCGATAGCTTTGTCAACCACCCAAGTCGAGGAGCCAGTCCTGCTAGGTCAGGGGACGTAAAGCCGTCGAATGCTATTCGAGCCTGTTATTCGAGCCTGAGAACTATAATGGCCCCACTTCCGATGCAAAGCTTCCCATTTCCACCCAAGTCGTCCTTAGAATTACACAAAAGCATGTCACGGATGGGAATATTCCGTGAATTCATGAGTGCACCGTAACACACTCTAGCATGGTGTTAGGACGGAGATTTAATAGCGGGTATCCCAGAGAGTATCACCCTCGAACTGAAAGAGAGAAAGGGCGAGAAACGAAAGGGCGAACGAACTGGAAAGAGGGGGTGAAAACCTAGACGATATTCCGACTGGCTTTCCTTTGTCTTGTACAAGAAGTGACTGCGGAGGAAAGCAGTATATATAGTCGTAAAGCCATCAAGAATCGGCGAAGCAGCGACCACGTGAGTTATGGGTAAATGAACAAACTTGAAGGTCTAACTACGATGAGAAATATCTACTGCGACGCGTTATCGGGGAAGCGGAAGGAAGCTGGAAGGAGAGAGGTAAGAGGAGGTGGCGTCGAGTAAGGTAGTCGGGGTGCTACGGCCGTGCGGTCGTGCGGCTGTTGATGAGGTGTACGTAGTATGTCGGGACGGATGAGCGGTGGAGCTCCGGAAATCGTTGAGGAGTGCTTGAGTCGCTTGCCGATTGCGCTTTGTGAGCCACCTGCGATTGAGTGAGAATTTCGTGACCATAACAGTTTCAGCTCGAGAGCGATGCTCTTGGAGATACCCGCTCTTAATTCTCTGTCCTAACACATGCGCGAATGGAAAACCTTATCTCCCCATGTGTCTTGTCGGATTCCTGGGACGCTTTGTACCGTGGCTTTGGAAAATATCACGTTATGGTGTCCCCCGAAGAGAAGTTGATACTGGGATACAATACACAAAACTTGGTGGCGAGAGTAGGGAACCTGCCACTGCCCAGGTGCCTTGATAGGAATATGTCTTGTATACCTATGCCAAACTCATCATTTATGAGACTCGTTTGATGTCATCTAAAGATAAATACATGAAGTGTGACGACCGTCAGCGTGCAGGAATCACCTAAACTGACCACGGTCAATAGCAAGTGTCTAATCCACCTACGGCTCTCTTATTCAAGTTGGCGTTTTGTCTCCATCTGGGGGAGGGGATCGGTAAGGCCCTTTGCATCTATTGGATATGCTCTACTGCAAAGACAGCGGCTGCCGGCATCGCCGCACTGGCCCCACTCGTACCCGCCGTTGCCTGCCCTCCATGCTGCCCTCCATGACCAGCAACGGCAGCCTCAGCAGTCGGCCGTCCGACGCGCTCCTGTGGTCGAGCAGTCTGCTTCGGAGCGGTCATATTCACCTCCCTCTCGCCCCACACATCCTGTCCCTGGTCGAGCACAATCTGGTTACGGTCCGCGAACTGGTACTCTCCGCGCGGAATGAGAGGCTCCCGGGCTTGTGGGA
>WNFL01344696.1_pt1 | contig 10213 bp, 9 predicted proteins | sample 5400361 | NCBI WGS metagenome assembly WNFL01 (sample SAMN13153351, study PRJNA577476) | soil metagenome | isolation source: 40 cm soil on Douglas fir-dominated hillslope | place: USA:California | collected 2013-09-17
CTGCGCGTCCTCGACCGGCCGGAAATTCCCCTCAACACCAATGCTTCCGAAAACGACATCCGAGCCTTCGTGACGAAAAGGAAAATCTCCGGCGGAACCGTCAGCAATAAAGGCCGCGACGCCCGTGACATCATGCTGGGCCTCGCCAAGACATGCATGAAGCTCAAGCTATCCTTCTACGACTTCTTAGGTTCGCGCATCGGCCTACCCGGCACCCAATTCCCGCCCCTCGCCAAACTTATCCGCCCCGCCCCGTCTTGAAGCCAAGCAGTTCGCCCGGAAATTTGCCCCGGTTACATCGCCCGCTTTCGCGGGCGATGACATGTAAGTGATGCAATTACTTCCCGACGCGCCCTTAGACGCCGCCCCCGCCGAGTCATGATGGTGAGGCGTCCCCCGTTGATCATGTCGGCTCGCTCGGCTGCGCACTATCGCTCGGCCCCGCCAATCGCTGCGCCGGAGCGCGCGGATCACTCAGCGATGATCTTGACGAGGTCGCCAGCTTTCAACGGCTCGTCGGGCTTAAGGCCGTTCAATACTTGGAACCGTTCGACTTGATGATCGAAAGGCGCCATCCTGGTCGAAAGTGACTCGACCGTGTCGCCCGGCTGCACTTTCACAATCTTGAGGTGCAGCGGCTTGATCGACCGGATTTCCTGGGCCGTCAGACGGCGGAAGGTCTGGATCGACTCGCGGAACGCGCGGTCAGCCTCGGCGGTGCGGTTCTTGGCGGCGAAGATGAAGCGGTAGACCTCGCCGCCGAGCCGGACGACATAAAGCCGGAACGCCCACTGATTCCCGGTCGCGGTCGCGGTCGCAGCCGGAATGCCGTTTACGGAGAGTTCCTCCACCGAACCGTTCTCGATATTCTCGATCCAGCCAGAGTTGAGATACTCGATCAGCGACTGTTCGGAGACTTTCACGACATCGAGCCGCAGCGCCTGGCCGGCGCCCTCCTTCGAGCCGAGCACCGCCTGGGTGGTGTTGTCCAGCACGAAACCCTCGGGCGCCATAAAGCTGAAGCCGAGCTTGGGATGGAGGAAATGCCGGCCGCGCACGAAGCCGTCGGCTGGGTCCTCGCCGTACGTCATGCCGTCGAGACTTGCCAGATAGGCTTCCTTGGCTTCCTTGTCACGATGCGCTCGACCGGTGGCCGGGAACTGGCGGGCGCTGTCCGCAGCATTCTTGACCCGTTCCGGCGTGGCCGGATGGGAGGACAGGAATTCGAGCGACCGCGCATCGCCCCCGCGGCTCGCCGTGTACAACTCGGCGTTGCGCCCCATGGAAGTGAGCAATCGCGAGGCGCCAAAGGGATCGAAGCCAGCGCGCGCCGCAATACCCACCCCGATGCCGTCGGCCTCGAATTCCTGCTGCTGCGAAAAGCTCGCCAGCGCGATTTTCGAGCGCGCAAGCGCCATTGCGCCGACCTGGGGATCGCTCAACAAATCATTGACGTTGCTGATCAGCTCGGTCTTGCGTGCCTGCTCTTCCCGGGTCGCGGCGTGGCGCGCGATCACATGGGCCATTTCATGGGACATCACCGAGGCGAACTCGGCGCTGTCGTTGGCGAGGCTGAGGAGTCCCCTGGTTACATAAAGTTGCCCATTCGGGAGCGCGAAGGCATTGACGGCGGGCGAATTGAGGATGGTGATCTTGTAGGAGAGGTCCGGCCTCTCGGAGGCTGCAACCAGGCGGCTCACGATGCTGGTGAGCTTGGCATGGAGCCTGGGGTCCTCGTAAGCGCCGCCGTAGGCTGAAAGTACGCGCTGATGCTCGCGAACGCTCGGAGAATTCACCTCGGCGTTCTTGGGCAGGTCGGGCAGCAAAACTTGCCGCGCCCCTGGGACGGAGGTACACGCCGCGACCGCGAGCGCCATCGCGGCCGCCGCGGCTCTCCCGGCCGCCGGCCTCCACCGCCTGTGATTGGTCGCCCTTGTCAACACCACGGCCGGTTCCTAGTGGATGACTTCAATCTGCTCGGGCCGCGACACTTCGATGGCCGGACCACCTCGCTCCTCGACCCAGCCGCGCACCTCTATGCTGCGGCCCGCAAGCGCCTTCGGCGTCAGCCCGGCGCCCGCGAAGATGCGTTCATTCCGCTTGAGATTGAGAATCGTAACTGTGAACTGCTCCGACCAACGCTGCCCGAAATTGACGTACACGATGCCGCCGCTTTCGCGCACCGACATCACCTTGCCCTGCACCAGCGCGAATCGTCCTTGTTCTACAAGAACATCCGCCGGGTCAGCAGCGGCCTTGACGGCATAATATGGGTCACCCCACAGGCCAAGCCCACCATTCCTTGCGTCCCGTTCAGCGTTCCGCAAGTAAATGCGACACGTCGCCGCTGAGGCGGCGGGCGAGACCAGTGCATGGCCGGCCGCTAGCAATTCGTGCTGCACCAGGGCTTCACCCGACGATGTCCGGATAAACGCATAGGCTACCAATCGGCCATACCGATCGAGACCCGAACTCAAAGCGAACAGATGGACCTCGCGATCCAGCAATAATGTTTCAAGCGCCGTCTTAGCGGCAAGCGCAGCCTGCACACGAGCCTCGTCCTCGTCGCCCGGAACCGCGAGCGGCGTCTCGATCGCGGCCAAGCGCACCTCCCGGCCATCGGCAAGGAGGAACGATCTGCCATCGATGACGCGGGCAACCTCGGCTGGCGCCTCGCTCCTGCCGCCGCAATCCCGCAGTGCCTGCCCATGCGCGTCAAATGCCGTGAGCGTGACCGCGAAGGCCAGAGACGCTGTCGAAAGCATTAGTCCTTCGAGATTCATCACGTCCGATCTTTGTTAGCAGGTGCTTCACGTAATCGTGCCGGATACCGCAGTTGGGGGTGATGCGGCTCGTTCGCTGGTGAAAGCAGTCGCTGTCTGCCCGGTTTCGTCCCCACTGGGCGCTTCCTGCGTCGTGTGAGGTCAACCTTTCACGGAAAGGGGAACCCGGTCAACCGTGGCAGATTCTGATTTCCCCCGCATTCCGACAGAATCAAGCCATAAGATGATGGCAAAACTTGGTCACCAGATGCGGTAATCCCGTTCAAGGCAGATCAATGGTTGCAACGAGTGTTGCCGCCCCGCCGCACGAAGCTGCAGCGGGAGTGACGATTTTTGTCGCGCAATGAAATTTTCGGACCGAAATTGATCAATTGGCACAAGTATCGAATGCTCGATGCGTTTGACGCAATGCTAGACCGAGCGTCCTCGCCGCTCGGCTTCACTGGCTGAGCCGTCCGCCCGGTTGAGTCGGCAATAAAAGCAACTTCGCGACTCGGTCGCCGGTCCGGCTGGCGCATTTTTGTCGTAATTCAGAAATCTTTTGATTCGAATTTGACCACAAATGCGCGATGCGCAAGACGAGCACCGGAGAACTGCTCGCTGCGATTCGCACCAGGGTTGAGTCCTTGGTGGTTGTGACCAACGGTTACTTTCACTTGGGTCCATTTGGGTCCGAGGTCGGTTTCGAAGGGCCAGCACTTTCAAAACGCCAGATCTTGAAATAGAGATTCTCCATCGGTCCCGTAGCTCAGCCGGATAGAGCAGCGGTTTCCTAAACCGAAGGTCACAGGTTCGAGTCCTGTCGGGACCGCCACGAAAATTCTTTTGTTTATCCAGACGCTTACCGAATCACTAAAAGCGACGCCGGAGCTTACGCATTGAAGTCTCTAACATTTTAAGTTCGAATCCAGTTTGAGGGTTGGCGCGTTTTGCCGACCATCCGGCCAGATGCATCGCCGACCTGCCCCCGAAAACTGAGCCAAAAGCAGGTAGGGTCTGTTCAATCTTGAACTGAACGGCACCCGCGCAATCCTCGCCGACATGGGAGATCAGAGCAAAAACATTGCGCGCTCAAACCTGAAACTTCGCGGCCCAGCGGGCAAGCACACGCTCGTTGTCCGGCAAGAGGCCCCACAAGTAGGCTCCGATGACGGAACGGCCGTGCTCCCTGGCCGCTAGGGGCATCGAGAGCGACAGCGGGTAGGCCGCCGCGGCTTTGCGCCAATCGTCGCTATAGACGTCCGGATAGACGTCCGGTCGGCGAGCGTCCTTGCAAGGAATAGAAATCCGGCCCGTTTTAGGGTGGGACCCGAGCGGGTTTTGTGATTATCTCTGTCTTTCTCGGTAGGAGGGGACGTGGCGCTCCCTTGATGCCCCTCGGTGCCTTCGTGTTCCGATCGGGTCAATGGGCCTCTCGGCCTTCGCCGCATCCGTCGGCTTTCAGATCGACACCAAGCGCCGCAGGTGAACCATGACAACGATGTCAGTCGCCAGGATCGCGGAGGTCCTGCAGCGCGATTTCAGAACGGCGGCCCATCAGCTTCGACAAACAGGCCGGCGATTGAGGACGACGTCCCGGCATTATCTCGACGCCGCGGACATACTCGACCAATGGGCTGCGACCGTGAACGATATCCGTCCGGACCTGCTTATCACCTACCACGAACTCATGGTGGAAACACCGGACCGCGAGCGGCACGACGAATTGCTGCGACAGATTGCGTTTAAGGGAACTGCCAAAACCGCAAGCGAATACGTCCGCGCCTACATCAGCGACCGCACGGGGGGAGGTTGAGGGACGCGAGACAAATCACCAAATTCAGAATCGCGAGTGACCAGAAGCTCCACCATGACCCCTTCTATGACCCCTGCACCTTTGTCCAACCCAACGGCGCGCGCCACGCAGCGGGCCTTTGCTCACATCGAGACCTGGGTGTTCGATCTCGACAACACGCTCTATCCGCACCACCTCAACCTCTGGCAGCAGGTCGACGAGCGCATTCGCAACTACATCGCCAAATTCCTCGACACCAGCTATGACAACGCCTTCCGCAAGCAGAAGGATTTCTACCGGCGCTACGGCACCACCATGCGGGGCATGATGATCGAACACGGGATGAATCCCGACGATTTTCTCGATTTCGTCCACCAGATCGATCATTCGCCGATCGAACCGAACCCGGCGCTCGGCGACGCGTTGGAACGGCTGCCGGGCCGCAAGCTCATTCTCACCAACGGAACTCGCGCTCACGCCGACGCCGTCATGAAGCGGCTCGCCGTCGACTGCCACTTCGAGGACGTATTCGACATCATCGCAGGCGAGCTTGAACCGAAGCCGTTGCCTCAGACCTATGACCGCTTTCTCGCCCGGCACGGAGTCGACGCCGGCAAGGCGGCAATGTTCGAGGATCTGGCCCGCAATCTCGAAGTGCCTCATGCGCTCGGCATGACGACAGTTCTGGTGGTGCCCGAGCGCACCCGCGAGGTGTTTCGCGAAGGCTGGGAACTGGAAGGGCGCGATGCCGCCCATGTGGATCATGTCACCGACGACCTGGTGGGATTCCTGGAGGCGATTGCGGCGCGGGGCGCGGCCCCTCCCTGCTCTCCCCCGTAAGCGAGGGAGGGTAAACGCAGGCCGTTGACATTGGCCCGGCGGTCCGCGACACAGCGGCGCCGCACCTGATCCGGTCAATCCCGTGCGCAAGGCCGCGGCTCTTCTCGGGAATATTTCGCGATGTTGCACGTTGAGCTCGCCAAAATCATCGACGAGGCCTTCGAAAAGCGAAACGACTTGAGTCCCGCCACCAAGGGGCCGGTGCGCGACGCCGTCGACGAGGCCCTTGACCTGCTCGACCGCGGCGCCGCGCGGGTCGCGGAGAAGCGCGGCGACGGGACGTGGCACGTGAACCAATGGCTCAAAAAGGCCGTGCTGCTGTCTTTCCGCCTGGCCGACATGGCCGTCGTGCCGCTCGGTGCACAGGACAGCGCCCGCGCCTGGGCATGGGACAAGGTGCCGCTCAAATACGACCGCTGGCAGCGCGAGCAATTCGAGAAGGCGCAGTTCCGCGCCGTGCCGGGCGCGATCGTGCGCCGCTCCGCCTACATCGCCCCCAATGTGGTCTTGATGCCGTCCTTCGTGAATCTTGGCGCCTATGTGGATTCCGGCACCATGGTGGATACATGGGCCACGGTCGGCTCGTGCGCGCAAATCGGAAAGAATTGCCATATCTCGGGCGGCGCCGGCATCGGCGGCGTGCTGGAGCCGTTGCAGGCCGGGCCTGTGATTATCGAGGATAACTGTTTCATCGGGGCGCGCTCGGAAGTCGCCGAAGGTGTGGTGGTGCGCGAGGGCTCGGTGCTGAGCATGGGGGTTTTCATCGGCGCCTCGACCAGGATCGTGGACCGCGAGACCGGCGAGGTGTTCACCGGCGAGGTGCCGGCTTACTCGGTGGTAGTGCCCGGCACCACGGCCGGCAAGCCCCTGCGCGACGGCTCGCCCGGGCCGGGGCTCTACTGCGCGGTGATCGTCAAGCGGGTCGATGAAAAGACCCGGGCGAAGACGAGCATCAACGAATTGCTCAGGGATTGACCTCATCCCGGTAGCTACGATGTTTGCACGATGAACCGATCGATCACGATAAACGCACGATGGGATGACGAGGCGAGTGTTTGGATCGCTACCAGCGATGACGTTCATGGCCTTGTGGTTGAAGCCGATACATGGCCGGCCATGATCGAGGAAGTTCGGCTGATATTGCCTGATCTGCTCGAATTGCTGGGGCAGCCAGCAGAGAGGCTTTCTCTCTGAAAATGCCCGCCGATCCCATTGCCCTTGCCCGCGAACTCCTGCGCTGTCCATCGGTGACGCCGAAGGAAGGCGGCGCTTTGTCGCTTCTCGACAAATTGTTGTCCGGCGTGGGATTCACCGTTCACCGCATCTCCTTTTCCGAACCGGGCGACGACGACGTCGAGAACCTCTATGCCCGCATCGGCGCCGCCGGCCCGCACCTCATGTTCGCCGGACATACCGACGTGGTGCCGCCAGGGGACGAAGCGCGCTGGCGGCATCCACCGTTTGCCGGCGAAATTGCCGACGGCGTGTTGTTCGGCCGCGGCGCGGTCGACATGAAGGGGGCGATCGCCTGCGAGCTTGCGGCGGTGCTCGACTATCTCGCCGTCAACGGCGGCAAGCCGAAAGGTTCGATCTCGTTTCTCATCACTGGCGACGAGGAGGGCATCGCCGTCAACGGCACCGTGAAGCTGTTGCGGTGGGCCGCTGCCCGGGGCGAAACATTCGACCACTGCGTTCTCGGCGAACCCACCAATCCGAAAGAGCTCGGCGACATGGTCAAGATCGGCCGCCGCGGCTCGCTTAACGGCACGCTGATCGTGACCGGCACAGCGGGCCACGTCGCCTATCCGGCGCTCGCCGATAATCCCGTGCGCCGCATCGTCGCCATCATGGCGGCGGTGATGGCGGAGCCGCTCGACGCCGGCAGCGCTCATTTCAATCCGTCCAACCTGGAATTCACTTCCGTCGACGTCGGCAACAAGACCGTCAACGTCATTCCGTCCGAGGCGTGCGGGCGTTTCAACATTCGGTTCAACGACTGCCACACTCAAGGATCGCTCAAGGCGCTGATCGAAGCGCGCGTCCACGCGGCGGCGCAAGGCGGGCATTTCCGCATCGCCTGGGAGCCATCGAACGCTGACGTCTTTGTCACCAAGCCTGGCCCGTTCGTCGATATGGTGAGCGATGCAATTGCCGAGGTGACCGGCCGTCAGCCTGAGCTTTCGACGTCCGGGGGAACATCCGACGCTCGATTCATCAAGGATTATTGCCCGGTCGTGGAATTCGGCCTCGTCAACGCCACCATGCACAAGATCGATGAATGCGTGGCCACGGCCGATCTCGTGGCGCTCACCGCCGTATACCGGCGGATTATCGATCGCTATTTCAATAATCCACCCTGACCAGATAGAGCCCGTCCGGCGGCGCCACCGGGCCACAGGCATTGCGGTCGCGCGCCGCCAGTGCGCGTGCGAGATCGTCCGGGCTCCATCGGCCTTCGCCGACCTGGACCAGTGAACCCACCATCGACCGCACCTGACGATGCAGGAACGAGCGCGCCGATGCGTGGACGCGCACCTCGTCGCGGTCCCGTTCCGCATCCAGCCGGTCGAGCGTCTTCACCGGCGATTTCGCCTGGCACTCGGCGGCCCGGAACGTGGTGAAGTCGTGCCGTCCGACGAGGCGCTGGGCGGCCTCGTGCATGGCTGCTACGTCGAGCGGTCGCGGCGCCCGCCAGGCGCGTCCCGTCTCCAAGGTGAGATCGGGCCGGCGGTTGATGATCCGATAGACGTAGTGGCGCTGGCGCGCCGAAAACCGGGCGTCGAAGTCGTCCGCGACCTGTTCGGCTGTCAGCACCGCGACCGGATGAGGCCGCAGATGGGCATTAATGGCATCGCGGATGGTGTCGGTGTCCCAGGGCTTGGCGAGGTCGATATGCGCCACCTGGCCGAGCGCGTGCACGCCCGCATCGGTACGTCCTGCCCCGTGCACGTGAACGCTCTCGCCACAGAATGCCGTCACCGCCGCCGTCAGGACGCCCTGGACCGATACGCCATTGTGCTGCACCTGCCAGCCGACGAACGGGGCGCCATCATATTCGATCAGCAGCTTGTAGCGCGGCATATTTGGTAGTTCTCAAGTCAATCGCGTGTCGGCGGCAAGCGGCGTGCCGCGCAAGAATTCCTCGGCTTTCATGGGCTGGCGGCCGGCGCGCTGCAGTTCGAGGATCCGCACCGCGCCGTCGCCGCACGCCACGGTGAGCTTGTCGTCGATCACCGTGCCGGGCGTAGCGGTTCCTTCGCCTCTGGTCGTGCGCAGGACCTTGATGCGGGCGGGGGCGCCGGCGCCCGGCAGCTCGAACCACGCGCCCGGGAACGGCGACAGGCCGCGGCAATGGTCGTGCACGGTTTTCCACGGCCTGGTCCAGTCAATCCTGGTTGCGTTCTTCTCGATCTTGGAGGCGTAGGTCACGCCCTCCTCGGGTTGCGGCGTCAGTTGCAGGGAGCCGCGCTCCAAGGCGTCGAGCGCGCGAACCATCAGATCAGCGCCGAGCCGCGCAAGTTCGTCATGCAGCTCACCAGCCGTCATGTCCGCACCAATGGCGGTGCGCGCCGCCATCGCCATGGGACCCGTGTCGAGCCCTTCCGCCATTTGCATCACCACCACACCGGTTTCGCCATCGCCGGCCATAATGGCGCGATTGATCGGTGCGGCGCCGCGCCAACGCGGCAGGGCCGATGCATGGAGGTTGAAGCAGCCAAGCGGCGGGGCCTCGAGGATCGGCTTCGGCAGGATCAACCCATAGGCCACCACGACGGCGGCGTCCGCCCGGTGCGCGCGAAACGCATCCTGTGCCTCCGGCGACCGCAATGTCTTCGGCGTCAGCACCGAAATGCGCAAGCGCCGCGCCTCGCGCTCCAGCGGGCTCGGCCGCAGCTCCATGCCGCGTCCGGCGGGTTGCGGCGCCCGCGTATAGACGGCCGCCACGTCATGGCCGTGCCGGGCGAGCGCGGCGAACGTCGGCACCGCAAAATCGGGGGTGCCCATGAAGACGAGGCGGAGAGGCATCAGGGCCGGTCCTAGTAGAGCGATTTCGAAGTTCGAATCATATGCTGGTCATTCCGGGGCGCCGCGAAGCGGCGAGCCCGGAATCCATAACCACTGGCCGAGGGTTATGGATTCCGGGCTCCCTCGCTTCGCTCGGGCCCCGGAATGACGAAACAAGTCTCAGGCCAGCACGCTAAATTTGCTGCCCATCCCCGAGCGGGATATCCCGCATGGTGCTCGGAGCAAACAGCTCGTCCAGCTTGACACGGCGCGAGGTCAGCCCGTGCTCATGGGCGTACTGCAACAGCGCCTCGATGCTCGGCCGATTCTGCGCGATCCCGTAGGCAAACCAGTCGGGCCCGATGGTGGCCTGCTCCTCTTCGAGGAGCGCCTGCAGCCAAGCCGACGATACCTTCGGTGAACCAAGCTCCGCCAGGACGTGGTAGCAGCGATCTTTGGCGGTGCAGAGCGCCTTGTAAAGGGCGAGCGCCACCCACGGGTCGCGCTCATAGATGTCGCGGCGGATCACCACCGTGTGCATGATCGGATAGATCCTGGTGCGCCGGTAGTAATCCTTCTCGACCTCCGCATAGTCCGGGAACAGCCGCCGCACCTTCGAATTGCCGCGGCGGAACGACAGCGGATTGTTGGCGGTCATCAGGAAATCGATCTCGCCCCGCTCCAGCATGTCGCCCAGTTCAGTGCCAGCAGGCGCCTGGGTCAGCCGGATGTCGGGGGGCAGCTTGCGGCCAAGGCGGTCGGCACGGCCCTGCACCCATTCCACGTCGCTCGGCTTGACGCCGTATTCATG
>WNFL01416607.1_pt1 | contig 10211 bp, 11 predicted proteins | sample 5400361 | NCBI WGS metagenome assembly WNFL01 (sample SAMN13153351, study PRJNA577476) | soil metagenome | isolation source: 40 cm soil on Douglas fir-dominated hillslope | place: USA:California | collected 2013-09-17
ATGCTCGAGCATGCCATTGCGATTACAAATGCCGACCGGGGTCTGTTGCTTGAGGCCGATTCCGACGGAAAGCTTCGCGTGCGCCTCGCGTGCGGCAAAGACGGCGCCCGTTTGCCGCCGGAGAGCCTTGCTCCGAGCCAGACTGCGCTGCGGCAGGCGCTCGAACAGAGGTCGAGCATAATCACGGAGGACCTCAACATGGCTGACGCTGCGTTGCAGATGGCGCAGAGCATAGTTGCCCAATCCTTGCGCGCCGTTATCGCTATCCCACTTTATGTCAGAACATCTGCTGCCACGTCGCCGGAATCCCCGGCTCAGCCGGACCACGGACACCTGCTCGGCATTGTCTACCTCGATTCCCGCCGGCCGACGGCGTTTTCCACGCTGGATCGCCAAATCCTTGATGCTCTCGCGGTGGAAGCGGCCAGTATTCTGGACAATGCCCGCCTGGTTGAACGCGAGCGACAGCGACAGCGGCTCGAGCAGGAACTAACCATTGCCCGCGACATTCAGCAGGCCCTCATCCCTCACGGATTTCGCGACTTCCCTTACTTTGCCGTAACGGGTATTCACACTCCCTGCCACGCGGTGGGCGGCGACTACTTCGACGTGTTCCCTTTAAGCGATGGACGTACCGTCATTTTGGTCGCGGATGTTTCCGGCAAAGGTATTGGCGCCGCCTTACTTACGACCATGCTCCAGGGCGCCCTGTCCGGCATGACCAACACGACAGATCCGGTACAAGTCTTCAACCACCTCAATCGCTTTCTCTGCGCGCACTCTGACGTCGGCCGCTACGCCACGATGTTTTTCAGTATTCTCGAAGAGAATGGTCGGCTCACATTCATAAATGCGGGACATCCTTCACCTCTGATTCTGCGTCAAGGAGTGGTGACCGAACTCGTAAGTGAGGGATCTTTTCCGGTCGGGCTAATTCCCGAAGCAAATTACACGGCCGAGACCGAACATCTTCGCCCGGGCGATACGCTGATTCTTTTCAGCGATGGCGTCACGGAAGCGATGGACCCGGACGACGAGCTTTTCGGAGTCGCTCGCCTCCGAAAAGTGCTTTCCGGCCAGCACGATGTTCCGTTGAAAGAGCTCCAGAATAAAGTTCTGGAATCTGTCGAGACTTTTACCCGGGGCGCTAATCAGACGGATGACATAACCGTACTACTTGTCCGCTACCGTGCTGCGGCCCAGAGCGCTGCTCCGTAAACATCGCTTTTGTTGAGCCACTGCCCGAAACGACTTCTTCTCCTCCATTGCGGCGCGAGGCCAACCTGTAACACAATTGTCACATTCTTTGGGCTATAGTCTTCGACGCGGCAGATCGTCTGTCATGCTCGCCCGGATAATAAAAATGGGAAATCAACGAGTGCGGCAGGCAATGGAGGAGCCGGGTTAATGCAGATTTCAACTGAAGAACTCGAAGGCGGAGTCACCAGAGTCATTCTTGACGGCCGTTTGGATATCGTCGGCGCACAGGCCATTGATTTAAAGATGAATGTTATTGCAGGGACGAAGAAGCTTGTGCTTATTGATATGCAAAAGGTTTCGTTCATTGGATCGATGGGCCTGCGGACGCTCGTTATCCCCGCGCAAGCCATCAAAGGTCGGGGCGGCAAGCTCGTTTTGTTCGGCCCGAACGAAATGGTAGAAAGTGTTCTGAAATCCAGCGCGATACACACCCTGATTCCCATTTATCATGAATTCCAAAGCGCGGTCGCCGCGCTGCAATAAACGAATTTGTGCAAACAGCATGATGGACCCGCGCGCATCATGAATACCCACGCCACGGAATCAGATGGGGAGTGCCTTACGCTGGAGAGCAAACTGTCGGAAATCGCTCGAGTCCCGCCCTGGATTGAAAAACTCTCCGCGCGACACGGAATACCAAGTCCAATTCAATTCGCGATGGATCTTTGCCTGGAAGAAATACTCTCAAACATCATTCGCCATGGCTACGCTGGCGAACCAAATCACGCGCTTATGATCCATCATCGAATCAATCGAGAAGGATCCTTCACTCTGGTTGTCGAAGATCAAGCCCCTCAATTCAATCCTCTTCTCGTCAGCGATCCACCCGCCCCCCAGTCGCTCGAAGAGATTTCGAGAGGAGGCCACGGCATTAAACTGCTCAAGCAATTTGCCGATGCGATCGATTACGAGCCCATGGCAAATGGCAACCGGATCACGATCACCTTTGTCGCTTCTCGTTCCGCTCAAGCCGGGCGCCGGACAACCACTACCTGAAATCCGTGTATACTCTCCGCCAGCTGATCAATTCAGGTCACCAGGGATAATGCGCGCTGAATGAGTGGGCCGCTCGGATTCCCGCAGGTGCCATTGGAAGTCGGGGGAAAAAAGAAATGCCGCTAGAGGTGACGAACCACGACGTGGATAGAGTAACAGTAATAGCCCTCGATGGACGCGTGGTGTTCGGCCATGAGGTCAGCGCGTTGCGCGATAAAGTGAAAACTCTAATTGACGCTGGCAAAAAAAATCTAGTCCTGAACATCAACAACGTCACCTTCATTGACAGCGCGGGTTTGGGCGCGCTCGTGACGGTGCATAATAGTGCGAACACGCACGGAGGAGCATTGCGTTTGTGCCAAGTGGCTCCGAAGTTCAAGGAAATGCTACGAATGACCAAAATGGACACCGTATTCCGGGTCTTTAATACCGAGGCGGAGGCCATTCACAGCTTCTCGAAGTAGAGTTTTTCGTTAGCCAATTCAAACACCGAGGAAAGAGGTAGCTACTGTAGTGCAACTCTCCCCGCATCCATTCGCCTTCGCCAAAATACGGCTCGGCGAATTGGTTCGCAGCAGCCGTATTTTGTAGAAGGCGAATGCCCGCCGTAGCTACACGATGAAATACCCCAGCCTTGCAAAGCAAGGCTGGGGTATTCCCTTCCATTCATCTTTTACAGCCGCCTCTTACAGCACCGCAATGATGGCATTGGCCGCGGCGATCAGAGTTGCGCCAGTTCCGCCGCTCATGTTGCCGTTTTTCATGGATGCCTGAACCGAATTGACGAGGCCATTCAGTTGATTGGTGGCCTGCTTGTTGAGTCCTTGCTGAAGCGAGGCCAGTACGTTATTGAGTTTGTCGGTAAGGCCGCTGACCTGTCCGGTTGTGAGCGCAAGCGTGGGATCGGAGAGAAGGTTCGTTAGAATTGTAACGGACACATTGGCGGGGTCCAGCCGTAGTGCGTGGTTTACGAATCTGACTCCATTCAGCCAGCCCGTTCCAACAATTTGGCCGTTGTCATTGATAGCCACTGCGTTCACGACTTCCCACCCGGAGGTGGACGCGATCAAGTTATTCACGTCGTACATAGAGCCGCCGGCGTACAAGAAGGCATGGTTCGCCACGTCACCGGTGGTACTGGCGTTGCCCACGATCTGGCCGGAAGCGTTGATACCTGAGGCGGAACTGAACGCGCCGCCTAACGTTCCGAGATCCTGCATGGGGCCCGCAGCAGTTGTGAGAAACGCGTGGTTGGCGTAAGACGGCACCGTAGAAGGATGGTTGTAAGTCGACTGACCCACGATTTGGCCGGAGTTATTGATTGCGTATGCCGAAGCATTTATTCCGCTTGCCGCAGGAAATAGCACGTCTCCCCCAAGAGCTCCGAGGTCCACTATCGACTGCGCCGGAGTGGAGAGCATGGCGTGTTGCACCGGGTTGAAGAGGTTGCCCGCAGCGCTATTGCCTACCACTTGCCCTGAGGTATTGATTCCGGCGCCGAGGCTGGACCTGCATTGCCCAAAAATAAGGGTGCCCAGGCTATCGTCTGAATCAATCACACTGTTGGCTTCCGTACGGAAAGCGTACGAGCCGCCAGTTCCCAGGCAGGTTGCAAAAGGAGGAAGAGGAGCATTGGACACTCCGGTAACTTGACCAGCATCGTTAATGCCCCATGCAATCGTGAAGTTGCTCCCACCCAATGTTCCAAGATCATTCAGGGTGCCGTCAGTTTCCAGGCGAAAACCGTGCAAACCACCAGAGACGTTGCCGTACCCGGCGACCTGGCCCGAGCTGTTAATCGCGTTGAAGTTTACCGAACTGAATGTTCCTCCCGGCAGCGTGGGAATAACGTCAGTGGCAGGATTGATCGTTTTGTTGGGTGCCGTGCGATAGGCGCGCCCGTCGCCGTTAGCCAGGTTTGAGTTTCCGGCCACTTGCCCAGCGTTATTGATGGCAAGTGCGGAGGTAGAAGGGCCGCCCAGGGTGCCCAGGTCGGTCACAACGTACTTGGATTGCGCCACCAGTGGCATTGAAGCTGTTGCAATAAGCAAGAGCAGCAGGATGCTGGTTCCTAACGAAACAATTCTTTTGCGGTTCTGCATTTCGATCTCCTTGATCGTAGGTTGAGAATATGAACGAAAATCGGCGGACTCTGAGCGCGTTAAAGGCTCGAGAAACGTGAACACAAAAATATTGCGGCGCAGAAGTCTGGACACAACCCCTCACGCTTCCCTGGAAAGGGAGAGCTCATTTTTTTTGCGGAGACGGATGACACCTTAGATGGAGAGAGTCTGGCGGGCTAGTATCAAATGATAGGTCGGACGTAAATTTACATTAAAAAACTCAGACGGTTTAGGCGAAATAAGACCGCTATCCCAATGCGAGTGTTGCGAGCAGGAGGCGGATCAATTCTGCCTGGCGGCGGGTGTCTGTCTTTTGGAAAATCTCGGCGAGCCGGGTTCTGGCCGTTCCGTAGGTGATCTCAAGCTTTTCAGCGGCGGACCGCAGACCCTCCCCGGCGGCCAGGAGAGCAGCAAGTTTTGCTTCGGCCGCAGTGAGACCGAAGGCCGCCCGGAGGCGGTGATTCGGCAACGGTGTCTGGCGATCAGGATCCGTGATGACGACGCAAACTGCAGGACGCAGCATGGACAGCACCGGATAGTTTCTGGAAACGGGACTGACGAGGATCCCGTAAGGCCTCTTGCCTGATGGTCGGAGCGCCCGCATCGTCCCTCCAGTGGAAGCGCTCGGCGACGCGATGGGTGACAGCTCTTTAGCAATTAACGATTGGAGTTTGTCGTTGTCCTGTCTGTGCAGCAGGGTAATACCATCCTTACCTGACTTGATTCCATCCCCGTCGGATTCGAGTGCCTGCGCGGCACGATTGGCGAAGACGATATGTTTGCGCTCATCCAGAAATAAGATTGCCGCCGCGCTACGATCCAGCCACTCCGTGTTGAGCTGCTGCATCGCACCCTGCGACCCGAAGCGGATTCCAATCGCCAGAGCGCGTTCGAGATGGCGGTGGAGGAGAGAAAACCTGCCGACGTCCTTAGGCTCATAACGTCCCGCCTTCCGTGTCCGGTGAAGGGCAACGCCCGCTTGTACATTCGGCGCCAGGCGTGTCTGGCCTACCATGCGGAAATGGGTGTGAATGCGCCGATTGTGCCAATCGTAGTAGGGATGTTTATCTTTCTCGCGCTCGGCGATAACCATTGCGTCATGAATGACGGCCTGGTTCGGATGGGCGATAAGATACTGGACCGTAGGGTCGAGGGCAGCCGTGTGTTCCAGATATTCTTTGATGCTACTCATATCGAAATTGACGCAGATGAAGGTTGGGAGGCGGGGTTGTTCGGAACGGTCCAGCACCCAGAAACTGGCGGCCTGGCTGCCCGTGAGGTCGCAGAGACGCTCGAGCGCCCCACGCCACAGGGTTTCATCCATGGCTGCGTCATAGAATGCCCCTATCACGTCGAGTGTGCGTTCGTGGACCGACATGATCATGCGCTCCGGCGGCGAGGAAAACGGAGAATTAGTCTAGCATATACATGAAGGGCTCGCCCGGCTTCCTAGCCGCGAAATCCAGCGTATATGCCCGCACACACTTCGGCCCGCACGACTGGATCGCCTTAGAAGGGCCAGGAAATATATTGCGTTCGATTCTTCCTCGCCTAATATGAAAAAGCGCGACGCTAAAGGAAACAACTAATAGAGGAAGTGCCGGCATGCTTACGCGTCTAGTTGCAAATCCGGAGGCGAAGCGAATGGTGGTGCACACCTCGAAAAATTTCAGAGCCGGACTAAAGCCCTGCCGATTTCAGATCGTCCTCATTCTGTGGTAAAGAGGGCGCTTCTTTTTTTGCCTTGCGGGATTGTTTCTCCAGGCGTTTGCGTTCATTGTCACGCTCCGCATTAAATTCCTTGTGGACCTGGAGGCAGTAATCGTCGATTTTCTTGTAATCTTCAGGCCGGTACATCCGTTGTGCATGCTGCGTCTTTATCTGGAGGCCGTCATCCTTGGACGTAATGTCGGAAAGGTTCGGTTCCCGTGGCCTGATCCAAATCATTCGCAACAGCGCACAACAGCGATAAAACGGGAGCGAATATCCCTACATTGGGAACTGTATGTACATTCCGGCGGCTTCATTTAAACTGAGCTTCGATTTACAGGATTTTTATACGGCCATGGCGACAAAAGTCCAATCGCACCCAATTGATACCGGCAATTTCCCCCGGGATGGCAGCATCGACAAGTCAGAGCGTCAGGCAATCGGAATCTCGTCGCTTTGGTCACCACTGGTGTGGCGGGACGTAAAGCAATACCTTGGCGACCTTTTTATGCGGAACGTCACCGTTCCTGAATTCCTTTCGGGGATCTCAATCGGGCTCGTCAACGAAATTCAAAGGTCGCGGAGCAGGATCGAATCCCAGGCGCGCTCTCAGGAAGACAAGATCATCATCTTCAGTGATTTTAATGACAGCCTCGTGCCCGAACGGGCGGCCGAGGTGGATCCGGGTGGCTCCGATTCCCGAATCGACTTCGCCCCGCTGCTCGATCCATCGCCGACGAGGTCCGGCGTGCGGAGATAATCTCAAACATTGACGAACTTGAAAAATCGAGGGGAACAGCGGGCTACCTGCGGGTATATGAGAATTTCATCGCGTCCATTGCCGATTACATGGGCGTATTCGGTTCATTTGTGCCGCCGCTTACGAGAATGCTCTCGGAAAAAAGCGCTTCGCAGGATTTAACAACCGATATCCCTGATGACGTCCGCTAAATTGGCCGCAGCCTCCGTTTTTACCACCAGCGCATCCGCGCCCACATCGTGAACCGCATCGGCAATCTGTGTGGAATTGTGCATTGTCAGGATTATGATTTTTGTGGAGGGCGCGATTCGACGAATTTCTCGAGCGGCCTCCAATCCACCCATGACCGGCATGCTCACGTCCAGGATCACGAGGTCAGGCTTTAACTCCTGAACTTTTCTGATCGCTTCCTCGCCGTTTTGGGCCTCACCACAAACGCCGCCAAGAGAGTTGCGCTTGATGATGGATTCCACGCCGCGCCGCAACATTTCGTGGTCGTCCACAATTAGAATTCGCGTCGCTTTCTGTGGCTTCATGCGCTTGTAATTCTAGCCTTAGAGCGAAGCTGCGACAATCCTCTTTGCTTAAGTAAGACTGCTAAGAGGTTTCAGGGTTTTCTTTGTCCCCATTCAACCAGGGAACTACCCAATGCCTGATAGCCTGCATGCCTAATACAGATTTCGACCAGCCGCACTCGCAAAGCAGATCGAAGGAATTGCCGTCGATTTTCTCATTGTTGCGCTCTGCAGACATTACACAGAGCGAAAGTGGCCGTTTACATTCGCGGCATCGAAAAAGAAGCGAGTGCACAAACGTCATTGTCTCGCCTTGCTCGCCTTTCATCGCGGCACCTCAATTATCTCGTCATGCATAAGTGCAAGCCTGATTCCAATTACCAACTTTTTGTAAGTCATTGCGAACTGGTCGTGAGGTACATCGATTCCGGTAGGATTTGCAGCTCAGCTCAATGTAAATTTTTCTCGATTACCAAATAAGTTAGTCTCGCAAGATATATTTGTACTTTCATTTTTTGATTATCTCGTTCTGCTCTGAATAGATTTCTTGCTAAGCGCAGATTCCGTTGTTAACATCCCTGGCATTTCACTACCCCTGAGTGGTCACGAGTGGCTGATGGATAAAATAGCGGAGCGACGGAAACGCACTGCGTTCGCGATCGTGTTCGTCGCATTTTTAGGAGTTGTTATCTTAACGCTGCTCTGGGCTCTGGATATCCTTTGATTCCCAGCCTGCGCTCCTGCCGCTGAGATGCGAGTTTGAGGTCAAAGCATCGGCACTACGGCACGCGAGCCGGTCAAATGAGGGTGTCTTGCAGCACAGGGTTGTAGTTTCGCAGGGAGAATTCTGTACGTAATCGTTGCCTCGGTGTTATTGACGCTTCGCCGCGCATAAATTAATTGCCTATCTGCAAAAATCCCGGGAACGCCAATCTTCTGATTGGCGTTTTGTTGCTCGCCAAAAGTCACCCGCCAATCGGGAGATTGGCGTTCCCGGACTTGATGCGAGAGTGTCGCGCGTTCCCGGGTTGCTGCCCGAGTCGCGCGGTGCGATAATTTGCATCGCGAGAGACATCCGATTGAGAAGCGACTGCAGGAAACCGCGGCAGCGAATGGAACGCGGAACCTTTCGCAGATGCATTACGCGCGCAAGGGCGTGATCACGGAGGAGATGACCTTCGTCGCGCTGCGCGAAAAGATCGAACCTGAACTCGTGCGCAGCGAAATTGCGCGCGGCCGCGCCATTATTCCCGCAAACATTCATCACAAATCGCTCGAGCCCATGGGCATCGGCGTCGCGTTCAAGTGCAAGATCAACTCGAACATCGGCAATTCGGCGACGACGTCGAACATCGACGAAGAGCTGAAGAAACTTCACCATTCGGTTCACTATGGCGCCGATACGGTGATGGACCTCTCGACCGGCGGCGATATTCCCACGATTCGCAAGGCCATTATCCAGGCTTCGCCTGTGCCGATTGGGACTGTGCCGATTTACGAAGCGCTTTCGCGCGTGAAGCGCAATGAAGATTTGACGATCGGCATCATGCTGGAAGTGATCGAGGAGCAGGCCGAGCAGGGCGTCGATTACATGACGATTCATGCCGGAGTGCTGCGCGAATTCGTGCCGTTGGTGCGCAATCGCATCACGGGAATCGTGAGCCGCGGCGGAGCGCTGCTGGCGCAATGGATGAACGCGCACAAAAAAGAAAATTTCCTGTACGAGCATTTTGACGAGATCTGCAAAATCTTCAAGAAGCATGACGTAAGTTTTTCTCTGGGCGATGGGTTACGTCCCGGCTGCCTCGCCGATGCCAGCGACGCCGCGCAGTTCGCGGAATTAAAAGTGCTGGGCGAACTGACGACGAAGGCCTGGGAACATGATGTTCAGGTGATGATCGAAGGTCCCGGGCACATTCCGATGGACCAGATCGAGATGCAGGTGAAAAAAGAAATGGAATTGTGCCACGAAGCGCCGTTTTACACGCTGGGCCCGCTGGTAATCGATATCGCGCCGGGCTACGACCACATCACGAGCGCGATCGGCGCGGCGATGATCGGCTGGCACGGCGCGTCGATGCTGTGCTACGTCACGCCGAAGGAGCATCTCGGACTGCCGAACGCGGAAGACGTGAAGCAGGGCGTGATTGCCTACAAAATTGCCGCGCACGCGGCCGATGTTGCGCGCGGCATCGTCCGGGCGCGCGCGATCGCGACGATGCGCTCTCCTACGCGCGATTTCTCTTTGACTGGAACAAGCAGTTTGAACTGTCGCTCGATCCGGAAACGGCGCGTGCCATGCACGATGAAACGCTGCCGGATGATTTCTACAAAGACGCGAAGTTCTGTTCGATGTGCGGCCCAAAATTCTGCTCGATGAACATGACGCAACTGGCGGAATCACTCGACGGCAAAGATCAGTCGCAGCGCCAACAGAAATTCGTTGAGTTGCTGGCGAAGATCGAGCAGTAGGCACCAGTAGAACAGGCTTCAGCCTGTTTGCTTTTGAATTGGCCCTTTCGCGCGCCAAAAGAGATCGCAAGGGGTCGGACGGTGAATCGAGTCTCCAACGTCAGCGGTGAAAACCGATTTGAAGATGCGGACATAATGTCGCGGCTGAAGCCGCGGCCCACAAATATTTGTGCATTGAAAATTCAAGCGTCAAATGCAGGTTTCAAATTTGTGAGATTTAATTTCATGCGGACGGAAAAGCAGACAGACTGAAGTCTGTCCTACTAAACTTCCTGCCTCCATGTCGGAATCAAACAACAACCAAGCACTCCGCGAAGAATTCAATCGTTGGGCCGAGGCTGGGCGCGGCGAGGGGATGGAAGAAGACCATCTGCC
>WNFL01051579.1_pt4 | contig 10210 bp, 6 predicted proteins | sample 5400361 | NCBI WGS metagenome assembly WNFL01 (sample SAMN13153351, study PRJNA577476) | soil metagenome | isolation source: 40 cm soil on Douglas fir-dominated hillslope | place: USA:California | collected 2013-09-17
AGGACGCCGCTCTCGACGGGCAGATTATAAAAACGGACGACACGCCGGCGCAGCTTCACATCCTGGCCACCGAGTCCAATGAAGCTTCGCCGTATTCTGCCGTCCTTGATGAGCCATGCGGCTACATATTTGGCGGTGTCGATGCCGATGGCAAAACAGAGCCCTTGCGCTGGAAGGATCACGGCGGTATTCACACCGATGACTTCGCCGCGCGAATTGACGAGCGGCCCGCCGGAATTTCCGGGATTTAACGCGGCGTCGGTCTGGATGATGTTATCCATCAAGCAGCCCGATTGAGCGCGAAAGGATCGGCCCATCGCGCTGACCACACCCGCGGTGACCGTGCAATCAAAGCCGTACGGGTTGCCAATGGCGATGGCAAGCTGGCCGACACGAAGATTCTTTGATTCGCCGAGCCGCACCGCCGCCAGGTTCGGCGCGTATATCCTGAGAACCGCCAGATCGGTGTCCGGATCTTCACCGATCAAATGCGCATCAGGCCTGCGACCGTCGTTGAGCACCACGCCAATGCGGGCGGCTCCATGGACAACATGGCTGTTCGTCAGCACCAACCCGTCAGGACTGATGATGAAACCCGATCCGCTGCCACCCTGTTCACGAGCGCTGGCACGAGTGGATTTGCTTACCTCGATCTTCACGACCGCCGGACTCACCATCTCGGCAACGCGCACCACTGCCTGCGAATAGGCGTCCAACAGAGTCAAATCGACGCCGGCTGGAGGCTGGATCTGGGGACTCCCGCTATCTGACTGCGAACCAGTCGATGGGGAGGGCTCCTCATTCTGAAATTCGATCTTCGTCATAACATCTGCCCTGCGGCAACAAAGCAGATGTAAACTCGTTTTCGCCCGTGTCAAATCGCAGCGTCAATCTTCGGAGAAGAGATATTCCAGATCGGTCTGCGAGAGATTGCGGGCGAAGCCCTCCTCGCCGAGAACATCGGCAATGGTCTGGGCTTTGCGCTGTTGCAACTCCCAAATCTTTTCTTCCACGGTGCCAGGCGCAATCAGCCGATAGGCGTTTACTGTGCGGGTCTGGCCGATGCGGTGAGATCGATCGATCGCCTGGGCTTCGACGGCGGGGTTCCACCAGGGATCGTAAAGGACCACATAGCTGGCGGTCGTCAGGTTCAATCCTGTTCCTGCAGCGCGCAGGCTGAGCAGGAAGACAGCCGCATTCGGATCGCTTTGGAAGCCTTGCACGACGGTCTGGCGCTCTTTCGTTTCGCCGGTCAGGACGTGCGTGGGAATCTGTCTCTGCTTGCACTCCGCCTCCAGGATTTTGAGCATCTGTACGAATTGGCTGAAGATGAGGACTTTTTGTCCTTCGGCCAGGAGCGGCTCCAGCAATTCAAACAGCGTCTCGGTCTTTCCCGAGACACTATCGTTGCCGACCAATTGAGGGTGACAACAGATCTGGCGGAGCCGGGTGAGGGCGGCGAGCACATGGATTTTGCTCTTGTTCAGCCCCTTCTCGGCCACCGTATTCATCACCTGTTCGCGGCTGCGGCGCAATTCCGCCAGATAGAGCTTCCGTTGCGCTTCGTCGAGTTCGCAGTCGCGCCGCTCTTCGATGCGATCGGGCAGGTCTTTCGCGACCTGCTGCTTGAGGCGGCGCAGCATCAATGGCCGCAGTTTCGCCGAAAGCCTCCGTCGCGCGATCCGTTGGGTGACGTCGCCGTTTTCTTCGGCGCGCGGCTCATAAGTATCGTGGAAATGGTCCTGGTTGCCGAGATAACCGGGTTGGACAAAGTCGGTGATGCTCCAGAGGTCGAGCAATCGGTTTTCCAGGGGCGTGCCGGTCAAGGCGAGACGTTGAGAAGCCTTGAGCTGCTTCACTGATTGAGTCACTTGCGCGCTCGGGTTCTTGATAAATTGGGCTTCGTCGAGAACCACGACACTGAACGAGAACTTTTGCAACGCCTCAAGATCGCGCCGAAGCAGCGCGTAATTGGTCACGATCAAATCGTACTGCGGAATCTGCTTGCGCAAATTGTGCCGGGCCGCGCCACTCTCCAGAACAAGGACCTTGAGATGTGGCGTGAACTTCTCAGCCTCGCGCCGCCAATTGTGCAGGACGGAGGCGGGGCAAATGACGAGCGCGGGCTTGGGCTGTTTGCCATGGCGGTCCCGCAGCCAGGCCAGCCAGGCCAGAGCGAGGATGCCACCGAGCTTCATCTCGGTGAGATGGCAAAGGAAATTGAACCCCTCTTTTTGGTACGGGCGCAGTTCTGCCCTGATATTCGCGGGCAATTCCAAATCGGGAATGCCCGTAAATCCGGCCAAACGCTCGCGCAGTGCCTCCGCTTCGGGCGTCTCGCAAAATCGCTTGAGAGCCGCCGAATCCAGAGCCGCGGCTTGTTCCATTCCCACCTTTTGTGGAATGGCGCTCAGTGCATCGAGGCCCAGATCCGCCATCGTTTCATGCGCTTGCTCGACGGCCTGTGTGTCCAGTTCCATCCAGCCGGCATCCGGAAGTTTCACGAATCGGCCGGTCGCGCTCTTGAGCCTTTCCAAGTCGGCGGGAGTCAGCTTCAATCCTTCCTGCTCCCACTCAGCCGAGACCGTAAACCAATCGATGCCGCTCCCTTTAACCATCAACTGCGGACGCAATTGGCGCGGAGTCAAAAAGAGCCGGTGAAAAGCGGGATTGCCCAGGTACTCCGCTTCCCTCGGTTTTTCGGGCCAGGCCGTCGCAAGCGTATTGAGAAAACTTTCGTTGGCATCTCCGACCCAGACGCCCGGTTCGGGCGTGAACCAGTCGAGCCTGCGCAGCCAGCGCACCGCCGAATCCAGACGTGAGTCCTCGAGGATTTCCGGTTTATCGCCCTGCGTGCCATTCGGGTGCTCTGGCCGCCAATCCTGGCCGCTCCAATGCCAGATGCTCTGGTTGCGCTCGCTGCGCGCGAGCAACCGAAGTCGAACAGTCTCTTCGGCCAGCTCGAACACGAATTGCGGCATGGCAGCATGGGCGACGCAAAGCTGGCCCCAATCCACTCCGTGATTGGATTTAATCTTGCGCAATTGGGTGCGCAGACGATGGCTGAGCTTTTTAACCGGAATCGAAGGCTTCTGCGCCCAGTACTCCAGCACGATGGGCGGTGGCGTGTTGCGAAGCAGGTAAAACGTGTGGTTCAACAGGACAAGAGACGGTTTGCCGGCAAAGAACCGCGCGCCCTCCAGCGAACGGAGTTGTCCGTCGGGAAAAGCCAGACGTTGCGTAAAAGAAAGTTCGGTATGGCCGGTCTCACCGTTTTCCAGGTGCGGCTGCAGGTCCAGTATCTGTCCTTGGAACTGCAGGTACTCCGCGTTGCATTCGAGCCGGCGGCTGTTTCCCCAGCGCGCCAGCCATTGCAGCAGAGACAGCCCGGAAAGCCGAAGTTCCTCATTTTCGGCTCCGATTCCGTTGTAGGTGTCGGATAGCCAGCGAATAAATTCCCAATCCTCCGGTGGAAATAATTCCTGCTCGTGAGCCGAGCGAGTGGCCAGTTCAAGCAACTCGGAAATCGGCCGCACCTTTTCCCCCGTCCTCGGTCGGAACAAGCTGAAACGGACTTCCAAATGGTGCAAAGCGGGATGATCGCTCGCAGGCTGGACGCGGCAGACGGCGCGCAGACAGGCTCTCGGCGAGTCGAGATGCTCCGGTGCCGGCGGGAACATCCAGTTTTCAATTTGATCTAGAATTTTTTGCTCCTGCTCCGCCTGCTCGATCTCGGCAAAGCGCGCCGGATTGGCGTACGGGAGCAATTCCGTCGGCACGGGACGATTGGCGCGCAGGAAAAGAATGGCGACTTCTTCCAATCGTGATTTGCCCTGGAGCATCATGAGCCGTGGCCACCATTCCTGGTTGGTGAAATCCTTGCGCGAGAGCGAAAGCTTCTCGAAGTAGTCCTCGAGCACGAGCCACGCTCGCTGCGAATCAGTGCACGCTGAGAAAGTCCGCAGCAACTCCTCCCGTTCGGCTACGCGCTCCTTGGAATCAGCCAGTTCGCGGCGAAGATCTGCCAAAGCGCCGTACGTTTTGGAGAGGACCGTATGATGAGCGTCGTATTTGGTTGTGGTCTGAAAACGCGCGGAACGTCCGTTTTTAGTGCCCAATTTTGGCATGGCTTAGATTTCTGAGAATACCGGTCACTTATCTCGACACAGAATCCACAGAACGGTCAACCAGAAATGCATCGCACTTGAGAGGTCCTTCGAAACGAGGTCGCGCTTTTGTGTTGACTAAACCTTGCCAATCCACTTCCGGTCTTCCCATACCGCGCGCAGGGATGTGAGATTCCGCCGGTCGAAAACATTCCGCGCCGCCGCGAGCCATCGGCCCTTCTTAAAATTTTGATAAGCGTCGCTGGCGCTGATGGCGGCGAATTGCAGCACACTGGGGTCGCGGTAGCAATCGATCATGCAGCGCGTGCAGCCATCGCGAATGAGCTTGCTCTGGTCGAACTCATAAATGCTGCACATCGGCGTCTCCCAATAGTGGCAGCGGTAGAGCTTGAGGTTCCAATCGAGATAAAAATACTTGTGCCCGCCCAAACAGCCGAACTTCTCCGGTTCTTTCCGCAAATGCCTTTGCATTTCGCTGAGGGATTCAGTCGGGTTCACCACGGGATAGCCGCTCGCGCGCTTCATCGTCTTGATCTTTTCGAAGACCTGGATGAGCTCGTCGGTCTGGTACGCCACCAGCTTGGAATCGCTAAAACTCAGGTAACTCGACGCCAGTGAAGTAAGCGGGTAGCTGAATGTGCAACTCTTGAATCCGAGCTCGCCAAGAAATGGCGGCAGCTTTTCGTAATCATCGATCAATTTGCTGGCCGTGACGCTCGCCGTGGTCTGGATACCGAGCTCCGCGAACACCTCATTGGCGCGCTTTATCTTGCGGCAGACATCCGGCAGCCCGCGGTTCTTTTCGTGACGCACCACATCGTGCGAATCGATGGACATGATAACGCTGCTCAAACCGTCGCCAGCCAAATCGCGCATGTTTTGCTCCGTCCAGAGCGATCCGTTCGTGCAGACCATCGGATGAATCCCGGCTTCGGCTGCATAACGCGTCATCGCTCGGAGTTCGCGATGAATCAGCGGCTCGCCGCCAACGAAGAGCAGGTAGCCGATGTGATTCTTGACGGCAATATCAATGACATCTTTCGCTTCCTGCAACGTCACACTGCGGCGCTGCTTCGGATCAAATCGGTGTACGGCAAAGCCGCAGAAATCACACTTGGCGTTGCAGATATTGGTGATGGCGAACTGGAGATAGCCGGGCCCGCCGTGATCGAGCACTTCGCCGAGCAGTTTCCAGGCGCTTTTCTTCGGACGCGCCACGGGAGCCGAAGGATCGACCGCAACCGCCCCGGTCTTGGCGTTGGGCTGGTCAATCATTGCGCTGGCCGCTGTGTTCATGACCATTGCCGTTCCGGCGAAAGCCTGACCGCGCGCGTCAGAGGGCTGGGAGATTCCAAAAAGCTGGCGGACGAACGAGCGGTTCATGGGAAAGTGCAGCCGCCTAACTGGCGGGAGCGGCGGCCCTGGAGGCGGCCAGATCGGTGCGGCGTTGGGCCATCGTGCGAAAGAACTCGTATCCTTCGCGCAGCCGGCGCACACAAACGTCCTTGTCTTCGAGCATCGTTTTGATGATGCGCAGGATCGGACGCGGGCGCAAATAGTAGCGGCGATAGAATTTTTCCACTGCTTCGAATATCTCTTCTTTGCTCAGGCCCGGATATTCCAGCGTCGATTGCTGGATGCCATCATCGTGCAGGATATCGGTCTTGTCCTTCTTGGCGAACCAACCGTTTTGCCGCGCCATTTCGTAAAGTTCGGTTCCAGGATAGGGCGCCGCGAGCGACACCTGAATGCTGAAAACATCCAACTCCATGGCGTAGCGAATCGTTTCCTCGATCGTCTCTTTGGTTTCGACCGGTAGGCCGAGGATGAATGTCCCGTGGATCACCACGCCCACTTCTTTGCACGCTTTTGTGAAACGTTTGGCTTCTTCGACGGTGATCCCTTTTTTGATTCGATCCAGGATCTGCTGGTTTCCGGATTCGTACCCGACAAGGAACAGTCGCAGACCGCAATCCTTCATCAACTTGATGGTTTCGTAATTGACGTTGGCGCGGCTGTTACACGACCAGGTGAGTCCCAGCGGCTTCAGCTTCTGGGCAATCTCCCGTGCGCGCGGCAGATTGGCCGTGAACGTGTCGTCGTCGAAAAAGAACTCCTGCACCTGTGGAAAGAGCTTTTTGGCGTAGGCCATTTCCGCGGCGACATTGTCTGCCGAGCGGACACGATATTTATGGCCGCCAATGGTCTGGGGCCAGAGACAGAAGCTGCATTGGGCCGGACAACCGCGGCCGGTGTAGAGCGAGACGTAAGGCTCCTTTAGATAACCGATCGAATATTTCTCAACCTGCAGGTCGCGCTTGTAAACATCCACCACCCACGGGAGGTCATCCATGTTGGCGATCAGTTCCCGCTCCGGATTGTGTACTATCTTCCCCTCTTTACGATAAGAGAGGCCATGCACCTCGGAAAGCGGACGTCCGTCCGCAACTTCTTTGCAGGTGAAATCGAATTCTTTGCGCCCAACCCAATCAATGGCCGGCGAAGCCTTCAATGTCTCAGTGGGAAGCACCGCGGCATGGGCCCCGACAAAACCGATGGTCGTGCCCGCTTTTTGGGCCTTGATGGCTTCCGCCACTTTGGAATCGTTCTTCAACGAAGGAGTCGATGTGTGAATCACCACGTGATCGTAATTCTTCGCTTCCGCCAGGCAGGATTTGATGTCGATGTCGTGCGGCGGACAATCCATCAGCTTGCTTTCAGGGACCAAAGCAGCCGGTTGCGCGAGCCAGGTGGGATACCAAAACGACCGAATTTCGCGCTTGGCCTGGTAACGGGAGCCGGCGCCGCCGTCAAATCCGTCGAAGGAAGGAGGACTCAGAAAAAGGGTTTTCATCGAAATTGTTTCCTACGCGTCCCGTTTTGGCAGCTTGGCCAGCAGTTCATCGCGTTGCGTCGTATCGCCGCTGCCACAGGAATGGCCATCGCCCTTTCCATTACCCTCTTCGTGGCCCTCATGACCTGCTGCTGTCTCCTCTTTGCGAAAGAACACAGATTGCGAGCGGGACTGGGCGGGGTTGATGGCGGCTTTGGCTTCGGCCAAGTGCCCCTTGCCCATCGAGAAACCATTGAACGCGTGGACTCTGTTCCCGGCGTAGTATGGTTTGGGCTTGGCTGCGAAGTTATACCTGATGTTTTTCCAGGTGTCACCGCGTTGATAATTTGTGCCGAGCGCGCCGCTTGGGTCGTAGCCGCAGTGGACCATGCAATTCTCGCAGCGCGAATCGCGCGCAACTCCGTTGACTACGCCGTATTTGCTCCAATCGACCTTCTCCAGCATCTCCTGGTACCCGTGGTAGTGGCCGTCGGTCATGAGGTAACAAGGCGCTTTCCAGCCTTTGATGTTGCGCGTGGGAATGGCCCAGGCGGTGCAGGTTAGTTCTCGCTTGCCAGCCAGGAATTCCTGGTAAACCGGCGTGCCAAATATTGCGAACTTCTGACCCCACTCTTCGATCTTCGCGAATTTCTGGCGAGTCATGGCCCGAGTCAGGAAGAAATCTTCTGGCTGTTTGCCGAGCCGTTTGACCATGTCTTTCTTCGCCGCGTCATAGTCGTAGCCGGGAGAAATGGTGTGCCCATCAACTTCCATTGAGGAGAAGAACTCAAACATCTGCTCGATTTCTTTGACGTCGGTCTCTTTGTAAACGGTGGTGTTCGTAGCCACCTGGTAGCCGAGCAACTTGGCCATGCGAATGGCCTCCACACACTCCTTGAAAACGCCTTCGCGTTCCACAATCAGGTCGTGCGTGTACTCCAGCCCGTCAATGTGCACATTCCAATACATCCATTTGGTCGGGCTGATGGTTGGTTTCGTATCATGCTTGCCCTTGCGGATCGTCTCGGCATCCTTCTCGGTGATCAGCTTTTCCAGGAGCAGCCGCGCCACAAGAGGCTCCGTCGAAGAATCGTAGATCCCGGCGACGTAATCCTTCATCTTCTTGCGCATGAACATGCCGTTCGTGCAAACGTAGACGATTCGGCCCTGGTGCAGTAACCCCGCGATCAGTTCCTCGATCTTCGGATAGATCAGCGGCTCGCCGCCGCAAATGGAAACCATGGGGGCATCGCACTCCATGGCCGAGCCGAGACAGTCCTCGACCGTCATCATATCCTTGAGGCTTGTGGAATATTCGCGAATCCGCCCGCAACCTGTGCACGTCAAATTACAGGTATGAAGCGGTTCGAGCTGCAGCACCAAAGCGAACTTGGGCGATTTTCGCCGTCAGCGCCAGTGGAAATCGCATATTGCTAATTTGCTTTTGCTATCTGACTGGATTGACTTGCGTCGAGAACCTTGGATGGAGAAGGGTCATTTTGAAGTAATCCGGGAAGAAGAAATGTCGCCGGTGAAATGCTTTGCGAGGCATTAATGCCGCTGCAACCACTTCCTAGCAGCACCAATGCAGGCAGCACCACCAGCCACAAAACATTCCGTACCCTTCTCACGGTCGGCACTATCATAGATGAACCGGGGCGTGGCAATATCTAATTCAAATTCAGCGGATGGGGTTCTGCTTAAGGAAGTTAAGTCCCGAGCGCATCGCGTTCTTGACTTATTTCTGGCGCGTCCTGCTTATCCCAGCGTGCGTTCGTTTTTAGGGAACTGGCTTTTTTGGGTGGCGTTGATGACTGCCGCGCCGCCGCCTTATTCAACAGCAGCGGGGGAATCGACCGCAGCTCGGCTCCAACGCATCTACCGGGAAACGCGGGCGCGCTTTCAGGCGTCACAATCCAATAGTGTCGAAGCTGCCTGGCAGTTGGGACGGGCTTGTTTCGATCTGGCCGACCTGGCAAAAAGAGACTCAGATCGGGCAGCACTCGCCGAAGAAGGGATTGCCGCATGCCGGCTCGCTCTGGCGCGCAAATATGGTTCCGCGCCCACGCACTATTATCTGGCGATGAACCTGGGACAGCTGGCGCGCACCAAATCGATCGGCGCTTTAAAATTGGTCCGGGAAATGGAACCGGAGTTTAAGCAGGCGATCGAGTTGGATGAAAAGTTCGATTACGCCGGACCGCACCGTTCGCTTGGTTTGCTATATAAAGACGCTCCGGGCTGGCCGACGAGCATTGGCAGCCGCAGCAAAGCGCGACTGCACCTGCGTCGCGCCAATGATCTCAGCCCGGATTACCCGGATAACCGGCTCTGCCTCCTCGAAGCTTCGTTCGATTGGGGTGAGACCAAAGGAGTTCTCGAACAACTTTCGTCGTTGGATGAATTCCTCGTCATCGCGAGAAAGAGATTCTCAGGGGAGGAGTGGGAGTTGAGCTGGCGGGATTGGGATGCGCGAGCGGCAAAATTAAAGAACAAATCCCGAAGTGCGGCCGAAAAAACCGCGACACCTCGTGGAAGGAATCGATGAAGATTCGACGGTTCGCGCGGATTTCAAAGAGTCGTCAGATCAATGGCTGGCCGCGCGGACAAACGTAACCGAGTCCCGAAAGCGTTTGTTGTCCGCACGGATGCGCGAGGTCAGGGTTTTTCCCATCGCCATGAGGAAAGGAGCCGCGAGTTCCGGGGCTTCCTGGACCAGCCGTTGAAAGGAAGCGGCGGAGATTTTCAAGAGCGTGCTGTCTTTGTTTGCCACTACATCCGCAGAGCGCGGTCCGTGGTCGAATAAGGAAATCTCGCCAAAAAAATCTCCGGGATGGAGTTGCGACAGGACGCTCTCTTTTCCGCCGATCATCATGCGCACACGCAGTTCTCCTTCCAGGATCAAGTACATGGCGTCGCCCATTTGCCCCTGCTTCACGACTTCGCTGAATTGGGCGGCGGGAATGACTTGCATGAATTCAATGAATCGCTGCAGGTCAGGATCGTTGAAATCGGCGAGGACTCTGACCCGTCGCAGGACGGCTGGTTTGAGACCGGCGATGTCCGGTTCCACAGCGGTGGGGCTGGCCGCGATCTCACCGGCAGAGGCTGGTTTGGATTGAAAAAACATCCTTAGTTCAGTGACTTCGGCCGCTTTGCGCCAGGAATCGTCGCGCTCACTGAGAACCCACGTTTCGGGCGTAACTCGTTCCTCCTTCACCCAGCCGACCACCACGGGCAATTCGACTGG
>WNFL01072998.1_pt1 | contig 10210 bp, 12 predicted proteins | sample 5400361 | NCBI WGS metagenome assembly WNFL01 (sample SAMN13153351, study PRJNA577476) | soil metagenome | isolation source: 40 cm soil on Douglas fir-dominated hillslope | place: USA:California | collected 2013-09-17
CTCGGTGCGCAGCCAGCCATAGGCGAAATCACCCTTGATTTCCAGCGTCGCCGACTTCATGCCGGCCACGTCGCCGGGGTTGCTGTCCATGACCTCGCAGGCGAAGCCGCGGCTCGCCGCCCACTTGATGTACATGCGCATCAGCATCTGCGCCCAGTCCTGGGCCTCGGTACCGCCGGCACCGGCCTGGATGTCCAGGAACGCGTTGTGCGAATCCATCTCACCGCGGAACATGCGCTTGAATTCGAGCTTGCGAACGCCCACCTCCAGCCGCGCGGCGTCACGCTCGAGCTCGCGGAAAGTGGCCTCATCGTCCTCGCTCTCGGCCAGCTCCAGCAGTTCGCGCGCATCGCGCACCGCGTTGCGCGACGCGTCGAGATCGCCCACTTCCTGGCTAAGTTGCGCGCGCTCCCGGCCCAGCGCCTGCGCCCGCTCCGGCGCACTCCAGACAGCGGGCTCTTCTAGCTCGCGGGATACCTCTTCGAGGCGTTCCTTCTTGCTGTCGTATTCAAAGAAACCCCCTCAAGGACACGGTGCGTTCCTCGAGATCTTGCAGCGTACGTTTCAGTTGCCCGGTTTCCATGATTTTCCCGATGTATTGAGCCGCTGATGGTAGCACGGCGGCTACGCCGGCAAGAGATGCTCCACCATCAAGTCGGTACACCAGTCGCATGCGGCCGCCGGGCGCGCTGAAGTTTTCCCCCGGCTCCACGTGATTGAAAGCGATGGCATCGAAGCTGCCGCGCCCCTCGGGCGCCAGCACCTGGAACTTCAGGTGCCGCTCGCCGACGATCCGCGGCGCGCGCACCTCAAACTCACCGTCGAATACCGGCTCCGGAAAAGTCGCGCCCCAGGGCCCACCGGCACGCAGCAACTCGGCGATCGGCAGCGCAATCTCCGCGCTGGTCAGCTCGCCGTCGGTTTCGATGCCATCGCTCGTGCCGACGCGCGCCAGCCAGCGCGCCACCTCTGCATCGAACGCGCGTGCAAAGGCGTCCAGGTGGGCGCGCTGCAGCGTCAGACCGGCGGCCATCGCATGCCCGCCAAACTTCTGGATCAGTTCGGGATGCGCGGCCGCAATGGCATCCAGTACATCGCGCACGTGCACACCATCCACGGAACGCGCCGAGCCGCGCAGCGTGGTGGCATCACCCACGGCAAAGGCAATCACCGGCCGGCGCAGCTTTTCCTTCATGCGGCTGGCTACCAGTCCCACGACGCCCTGGTGCCAGCCCTCGTCAAACAGCACCACGCCGGAGCGCTGCGCACGGTCGCTGCCGTCACGCAGCGCCCGCACCGCGGCCAGCGCTGTGTGCTGCATGCCGGATTCGATCTGGCGACGCTCGACGTTCAACAGGTCCAGCTGTTGCGCCAGGCTCAGCGCCTCGCGGAGATCGTCACAGAGCAGGCAACGGATGCCGAGTGCCATGTCGGTGAGGCGCCCGGCGGCATTGAGGCGCGGCGCCACCGCAAAACCCAGATCGCCCGCCACCAGTTCGGCGGGCGCGCGGCGCGCGATCTGCAGCAGCGCGGTGATGCCCGGCGCACAGCGCCCGGCACGGATGCGTATCAGTCCCTGGGCCACCAGCACGCGATTGTTGAAATCCAGCGGCACCACATCCGCGACCGTCCCCAGCGCCACCAGGTCCAGCAGCGCCGTTACCGGAGCGGCCACTGCCGGCAGCAGCCCGCGCTGTGCAAGCAGGCGCCTGACAGCCGACATCACATAGAAGGCCACGCCGACCCCGGCCAGCGCGCGGCTGCCGAAAGCGCTGCCCGGAAGGTTGGGATTGACGATGACATTGGCGGCCGGAAGTTCCGCTCCGGCCAGATGGTGGTCGGTCACCAGCACGTCAATGCCCAGCGCACGCGCGGCAGCCACGCCGGCATTGCTGGAAATGCCGTTGTCGACCGTGACGATCAGCGTCGGCGCGCGCCCTGCCGCCAGCTGCACAATCTCGGGCGTCAGTCCGTAGCCATACTCAAAACGGTTGGGAACCAGGAAGTCCACCTGGGCAAAACCCATGCCGCGCAGCGCACGCAGCATCAGCGCGGTGCTGGTCGCGCCATCGGCGTCAAAGTCGCCGATCACGATGATGCGTGCCTGGCGGTGCGCCAGCAGCAGCTCGGCCGCGTCCTGCACGCCGGGCAGCGAACCGACCGGCAACAGGCCATCCAGGGCCGGCGACAATTGCGCCAGCGTTGCAATACCGCGCGCCGCGTAGACGCGCTTCAGCAGTGGGTGCAGGTCGGCCGCCGCCAGGGCCTCACCGGGAGTCACGGTCCGGCGGATAATCCGCAATGTTGCCGTGGTCATGCCAGCAGGCTCTCCCACCAGGGATGACGCCGGCGCCAGGCGCGCCAGCGCGCTCCGGACGTCAGCTGGAAACGATCACGACCCGCAATCAGGCACAGCGCGCCAAAGTGTCGCGCCCGCCAGTCCGCCAGCAGTGGCAGTATCCACTGTTCCTCGAGCTGCTGTGCGACGGCGGCCGGATGTTCGCCGGACCATGGCACCACGACGGTTTGACGGCTGACCGTCGCCGGCCACGCGGTGCGGTCGCCGCCAGCCCAGCGCTCCGGCAGCCCCTGCACAGGCGCGCCGCACAGCCGCCACCATGAGCGCGCGTAGAGATCCTGCGCCAGCAGCAGGCCAAGTCCGGTCGCCGGCACCGCCGCCGCCGCCGGACCCTGGCCCCATAGCCAGAGTGCGCTGATGGTCGCAGCGCCTGCGGCCTGGCGCCGACGATTGACCGGATGATCGTGCAACCACATTTCCATCTCGGCGCCGAGCCGGCGCATCACGCTGGCGTCGGCGCCCCGCACCAGTCCGGCCCTGGGGCTTTGCCCACGCCACAGCGCCGGATCGTCCGCCTCACACACCGCAAGCTGCGCGCCGCTCAACAACAGCTCGCGTCCATCGCAGGCCGCGAGCTCCCAGCCGCTACCGGCAAACACCCGCGCAAAATCATCCGTCAGCTGCCCGGCCTCGTCAGCCCCCAGCTGCAGCAGTCCCTGGGGGTGCAGGCGCACGGTGTCGAGCCCCGCCGTCCAGTGCACCGGCGTTGCCAGCCAGTACTGGCGCAATGAATCCGGTAGCCGCGCCTGCTGCAACGCCAGCGCCGCCGCCACGACACCGGCCACCGTCGCGCGCGGCGCAAGCCAGCCGCGCCAGTCGCGCTGTGCGAGCCGCGTACGCTCCGCGCGCGCCAGCAGCCACTCAAGTGCCGGGAGTCGCGGCCAGCCCTGCGCGGTGCCGGCCAGCAGCGGCGGCATCGGGCAGTCGGCAAGGATGAGGACAAGCTCTGACACGATGTCGTATCGTACCGATCATGCGGCTGCTGCTGGACAATGATTCGACGATAGTGACGGTGCGCAGCTATGGCGCCACGGAACTGCTGATCGGCGCCACCCGCTATCGCCATTCCTGCGTCGTGTGTCCGACGGCTGTCAGCCGCTGGCCAGTGACATCGCTGGAGTCACTGGACGTCGCCGCGATGGCAGCCCTGCTGGAACTGCAACCGCAGGTGGTGTTGCTGGGTGTCAATGCCGCCTCGCCGCGTGCGCCGGCCGCGGTGCGCCGCGCGCTCGAGCAGCGCGGCATCGCGCTCGAGGCCATGGAGTTGGGCGCGGCCTGCCGCACCTATAACGTGCTGGCGACAGAAGGACGGGCAGTAGTGGCGGGATTGATTCTCGCGGCGCAACCAGCCGCCTGAGAGAGGGCGCGGTGAAGCGCACCGGAAGAAGACACAGAGCGGAAAGAGTGATCGACCAACCAACCCTTCGAAGCTGACAGAATCGAATAGTTGTTACTGCCTTTTAATTGTTATCCAACTGCTTTTTTTGTTGTTTTGAACTCTTTGATCTTTCTTGCTGCGCCTGTGTCTTCATCCGGTGCGCCTCGGCGAGGCGACTGTCGCATCATGACGACAGCGGAAAGATGGTAGCCGCAGTGCGCTACGACTGACAAGCGCGATTTTTCAGCACTTACAAATCAGTAGCTTATGTGAACTATGTCAAGTGATTGATTACTTTAACTTGTCCCGCCAAGCATTGGCACGAAGCTGACCGGGCCGAGCGAGCGCCGATCGAAACTCTTCGCACCGCGCGTAATGCACAACAACTGCTGTGCGCCTTCGGGACCTGCCGGCATGATCAGCCGTCCGCCCCTGGCCAGCTGCCTGAGCAGTGTTTCCGGCACTGCCAGCGGCGCTGCCGCCACCAGGATCACATCGAAGGGCGCCTGCGACCGCCAGCCGCTCATGCCATCACCGTGCTTGAGCAGCACGTTGTCGATCATCAGCTCCTTCAGCAGTTTCCTGGCGCGCAGGTGCAGGCCACCAATGCGTTCGATCGAGTAGATCTTGCCCACCAGCGGCGCCAGCACGGCGGTCTGGTAGCCGCAGCCGGTGCCGATCTCCAGCACCTTCTTCGGCCGGCGCAGTGCCAGCGCTGCCTCGGTCATGCGCGCAACGATGAACGGCTGCGAGATCGTCTGACTGAAGCCTATCGGCAAAGCCGTGTCTTCGTAAGCGCGACTGGCGATGGCCTCGTCGACGAACAGGTGGCGTGGCACGCTGCGGATGCGATCGAGCACCGTGAGGTTGGTGATGCCCTGCTCCTGCAGACGCTGCACCAGGCGATCGCGTGTGCGCGCCGCCGTCATGCCGATGCCTGCCATGCGCGTGTCGCTCATGACAGCCGGCGCAGCCAGTCACGCACGTCCGGAAGTGCCGCATGACGCGTCAGATCAGCCGTCAGCGGCGTGACCGCCACGTAGCCACACTCGATGGCGTCGAAGTCGGTGCCCTCGCCTGCGTCCGCGCCTGCGCCCGATGCACCGATCCAGTACACGCGCCGCCCTTTCGGGTCCTGCGCCGGTACCACCGGCTCGGAGCGATGCCGGTGACCGAGGCGCACGGCACGCAGGCCCTTGAGCTGCTCATAGGGCAGATCCGGTACGTTGACGTTCAGCACCAGGCTCCGGTCCAGCGGCTGCGACAACAATCCCGCCACAATCGTGCGCGCCACGCGCGCCGCGCTCGCAAAGTGCCGCGCGCCGGTCNNNCTTCGAGCGCGGCCGCCACCGTGCCCGAATACAGCACGTCGTCGCCGAGGTTGGGTCCGTCATTGATGCCGCTGACCACCATGTCGAACTCGTGCTCGAAGAGACCCGAGACGCTGAGGTGCACGCAGTCGGTGGGTGTCCCCATCACGCAATACAGGTCGGGCTCGACCAGTTGCACCCGCAGCGGCACATCGAGAGTCAGCGAATTGCTGGCCCCGCTGCGATTGCGATCTGGTGCGACGGTGGTGATGCGCCCCAGACCCTGCAGCGCAGCCCGCAGCTGTTGCAGTCCTTCGGCCCGGTAGCCGTCGTCATTGCTTACGAGTATCTTCAAGGCGCGCCAATATACTTGATTGTTGCGCGCCGGAGGTACGTGAAGTGAGCGAGCGGACCGACAAGAACGGACCTGCGCCCCGCAGCGATGAGGCCGCCCTGTTTCGCGCCGCGGTCAGCGAGGCCCGGCCACTGCGCGCTTCAAAACGCGTGGCGCCGCCACGTTCGCGACCGGCGCCACGTGCGCGCATGGCGCGCGCCGACCGCGCCGCGGTGCTGGCGGAGAGCCTGGCCGAACCTGGCCCGTTGATAGAGACGCTGCCCGGCGATGAGCTCAAGTACCGTCGTCCCGGCATAGCCGAGCAGACACTGCGCGAACTGCGGCGTGGCGACTACCGTGTCGAAGCCGCACTGGACCTGCACGGCATGACCGGCACCGAAGCCGCGACCGCCATCGCGCAGTTTCTGGCCGGCGTGCTGGCGCGCGGACAGCGCTGCGTGCGCATCATCCACGGCAAGGGCATGCGCTCGGGCCCGCGCGGGCCGGTGCTCAAGCAGGCGGTAAACACCCTGCTGCGCCGAACCAACCAGATACTGGCGTTCACCTCGGCGCGGGCCCGCGACGGCGGCACCGGTGCCACGCTGGTGCTGCTGAAAAAGTCCGGCTAGCGGCGTTTCAGTCCCCGACCAGCACCGTCGCCATCGCCGCCAGTCCCTCAGCCCGCCCGAGCGCCCCGAGCTGCTCCGGCGTGGTCGCCTTGATGTTCACCTGATCGATGGCCACCTCCAGCAATGCGGCGACCACGGCGCGCATCTGCTCACGCAGCGGCGCGATCTTCGGCCCCTGTGCGATCAGGGTCAGGTCGGCGTTGAGCACGCGCAGGCCGCGCTGCGCCAGCAACTGCACGGCGGCGCGCACGAAGCGGCTGCTGGCGGCGCCCCGCCACTGTGGATCGGTATCGGGAAAGTGCTGACCGATGTCGCCCAGTGCCGCGGCACCGAGCAGCGCATCAACCAGTGCGTGCAGCAATACGTCGCCATCGGAATGCGCGAGGACGCCGTGAGTGTGTGGCACGCGCACACCCCCGAGCATGAGGCTGTTGCCGGGACCAAAGGCGTGTATGTCGTAGCCGGATCCGATGCGCATGCTTACTCCCGTGCCGCGAGTATGGCCGCTGCGACTGCGAGGTCCTCGGCCGTGGTGACCTTGATGTTGCTGTGCGCCGCTGCCACCAGCAGCGGCCGTTCACCCAGCCATTCGATGGCCTGCGCCTCGTCGGTGGGTTCTCGTGCCGCCTGCTGCGCCTGTGTCAGCGCGCTGTACAGCCGGCGGTAACGGAACATCTGCGGCGTCAGCGCGCGCCACAGCTGCTCCCGGGACACGGTCCGCTCCACGCACTGCTGCTCATCGGCATGCTTCACGGTGTCGGCCACGGGCGCTGCCAGCAGCGCACCGCTGCGCGCGGCGGCGCCGGCGTCAAGCAGGCGATCGAGGTCGGCGCGACTGAGGCAGGGCCGCACGGCGTCGTGCACCAGCACCCAGTCGTCGTCCTGCGCCTGCCCGGCCAGGGCCGCAAGCCCGCACAACACCGATGCACAGCGCTGCGCGCCACCACTGACGATGCGCACCTTGGCGGGTAGCCGCAGTGCCAGCGCCGCGCGCTGCGCATCGTGCTCGGCCAGCGCCAGCAATACGCCGCGACACCGCTGGTCTTCGACAAACAGTTGCAGGCTTGATTCAAGTACCGTGGCGGCACCCAGCGGCGCGTGCTGCTTGGGCAGTGCGCCGCCGAATCGCTGGCCGGCGCCGGCGGCCGGCATGACCAGCCAGTAGTGCAACACGGCCTGCCAGCCTAGCGCGCCGCGGTGCGGATGGTGGGCGGATGCGCCGCGGTCACACCCGAACCGACGGCCGAGGCCGGCACCACCTGATAAAAAGTCTCGTTGCTGCCGATCATGCCGAGGTCGCTGCGGGCCCGCTCCTCCAGCGCCGCGTTGCCCTGCTTCAGGTCGCGGACCTCGGCGGCAAGCTGGCGATTGCGCTCTGACAGCAGCGCGTTCTGCTGCTGCTGCTCACGCTCGGACCTGGTGAGCTGCCAGACATTCTGTACACCGTCGGGAGACAGCCACACCCGATACTGCAGCAGCAGCAGTGCGAGACCCAGCATCGCAGCCAGCCATTTCATCGGCGTACAGCGTAACAGAACTGGTGGTTCACGGCCTAATTACAGCTTCATCGGGAAGGCATCGCGGCCGGCATACGCCGCCTTCGCGCCCAATTGTTCCTCGATGCGCAGCAGCTGGTTGTACTTGGCGACGCGATCGGAGCGCGACATGGAGCCGGTCTTGATCTGGGTCGCGGCGGTGGCCACCGCGATGTCGGCAATGGTGCTGTCCTCGGTCTCGCCGGAGCGATGGGACACCACGGCTGCATAGCGCGCGGCGTCGGCCATGTCGATGGCTGCCAGCGTTTCGGTCAGCGTGCCGATCTGGTTGGGCTTGATCAGAATCGAGTTGGCGATGCCGCGCGTAATACCCTCGTTCAGTATCTTCGTGTTGGTGACGAACAGGTCGTCGCCCACCAGTTGCAGCTTGCGGCCGAGCTCGGTGGTCAGGTGCGACCAGCCGGCCCAGTCGGACTCGCCCATGCCGTCCTCGATCGTGATGATCGGATAGCTGCTGGCCAGATCCGCCAGGTAGCGCGTGAATTCCGCCGACGAGAAACTGCGGTGCTCGCTGGTAAGTTCGTACTTGCCGTCGCGAAAGAACTCGCTGCTGGCCACATCCAGCCCGAGATACACGTCCCTGCCCGGCTTGTAGCCGGCCTGCTCGATGGCCTGCATGATGATCTTCAGCGCCGCCTCGTTGGACGGCAGGTCCGGGGCGAAGCCGCCCTCGTCGCCGACCGCCGTCGTCATGCCGGCTTCGTGCAGTATTTTCTTCAGCGTATGGAAGATCTCGGCGCCATGGCGCAGCGCTTCGCGAAAGCTCTTCGCACCGACCGGCAGGATCATGAACTCCTGGATGTCCAGGCTGTTGTCCGCGTGGGCGCCGCCATTGATGATGTTCATCATCGGCACCGGCATGACGGGCGCCCGCTTGCCGGCCAGCGCGCGGAACAGCGGCTGCCTGGCGTCGTTGGCGGCGGCATGCGCATTGGCCAGCGAAATCGCCAGCAGCGCGTTGGCGCCCAGCCGTCCCTTGGTTTCGGTGCCGTCCAGCTCGATCATGCACTGGTCGAGGCCCGCCTGGTCGCCGGCATCGCGTTTCAGCAATGCATCGCGCAGCGGACCGTTGACGTTGGCGACGGCCTTGAGCACGCCCTTGCCGCCATAGCGCTTCCTGTCGCCGTCGCGCAGTTCAACCGCCTCGCGCGAGCCCGTGGAAGCGCCCGATGGCACCGCAGCGCGACCTACCGCGCCGCTCGCCAGAGTCACGTCCGCTTCAACGGTGGGGTTGCCGCGCGAATCGATGATTTCGCGGCCACGGATATCGACAATCGCACTCATAGCAGGTCTTCCTCAAAGGGTCGCGACTTGGCAATCTGATCGAGCTGCTGCAGGCGCGTCAGCAGCGCTTCCATCAGATGCAGCGGCCAGGCGTTGGGTCCGTCCGATTTCGCCTCGGCGGGCCGCGGATGCGTTTCCATGAACACGCCGGCCACTCCGGCGGCCACCGCCGCCCGCGCCAGCACCGGCACGAACTCGCGCTGCCCGCCCGAGGCCGAGCCCTGGGCGCCCGGCAGCTGCACGGAATGCGTGGCGTCGAACACCACCGGGCAGCGCGTGGCGCGCATGATGGCCAGCGCGCGCATGTCGGTGATCAGATTGTTGTAACCGAAACTGAAGCCGCGCTCGCAGACCATGATGTTCGGATTGCCGGTGGCATGTGCCTTGTCGACCACCGACTGCATCTCCCAGGGCGAGAGAAACTGGCCCTTCTTGATGTTGACGGGCCTGCCGGCCGCGCACACGCTGGTGATGAAGTTGGTCTGGCGGCACAGAAATGCGGGTGTCTGCAGCACATCCACGACGCTGGCCACCTCCGCCACCGGGGTATCCTCGTGCACATCGGTCAGCACCGGCACCTGGAACTGGCGACGCACGCCTTCCAGTACTTTCAGTCCGGCCGCCAGACCCGGACCCCGGAAGCTGCTGCTGGACGAGCGGTTGGCCTTGTCGAAGCTGGCCTTGAAGATATAGGGAATTTTGAGTTTCGCCGCGATCTCGCACAGCTTGCCGGCCACTTCCTGCACCAGCGACTCGGATTCGATCACGCAGGGACCGGCAATCAGAAACAGCGGGCGATCAATGCCGGCCTCGAAGCCCGGCAGCTGCACTCGCGGCGCACTCATGCGCCGGATGCCGCCGGCAGCTGCGCGGCGCGGTTGGCACGCGCCGCGCGCACGAAGCCGGTGAACAGTGGATGCCCGTCGCGCGGCGTCGACGTGAACTCGGGGTGGAACTGCGTGGCCAGGAACCACGGATGCGTCGGCAGCTCGACAATCTCCACCAGGCCATCGGCCGACAGTCCCGAAAAAACCATGCCAGCCCTGCGGTAGTCGTCCATGCAGCGATTGTTGAACTCGAAGCGATGCCGGTGACGCTCGGCAATCACATCGCGGCCATAGAGCTCACGCGCCTTGGTGCCGGCGACCAGCCGCACCTCCTGCGCGCCCAGCCGCATCGTGCCGCCGAGGTCTGACTTTTCGTCGCGCACCTGCACGCCCTGGGCGGCATCCTGCCATTCGGTGATCAGGGCAACCACCGGATGCTTCGTGGCGCGATTGAACTCGGTGCTGTGCGCATCGGCAAACCTCAGCACATGACGACCATACTCGATGATCGCCAGCTGCATCCCGAGACAGAT
>WNFL01029711.1_pt1 | contig 10209 bp, 13 predicted proteins | sample 5400361 | NCBI WGS metagenome assembly WNFL01 (sample SAMN13153351, study PRJNA577476) | soil metagenome | isolation source: 40 cm soil on Douglas fir-dominated hillslope | place: USA:California | collected 2013-09-17
CGGAGGGAGTGGCTCACTGACCTGCCTTTGTGCGCTCAGCCCCCGTGGGAGGTCAATTGGACAGAGGGTTTAGATCATGTGGTGCTCATCGGTTCCGGAGCGGAAGATGTGATACCATCGGAGGTCTTGCGAGTTCTCAACGGCGCAATTGTGGGGCTTGTGGCACTTGATCCTCACTCAATACCTTGGATTGAGGAACCTCCAGACAAAACACACTCGGTGGCCATACCTTACATCCAAGGTTCTTCACCGCCCCCGCCGAACTCTTCCAATTGCGTCGGGTTAGCTTTGGTCCGCAGCGTTCGACCGTCATCGAATGCCCTCCATATCATCACACCGGTATCACCCTCGCACCTGGCCACAGTGAGAGTCCTCGTGATGGGTGAGATCCAGCTGCCCATTTGGGGGATGCTGGATTATCGAGCAGCAGAGGAAGCCGCGGGAACCCTTGCAGGTGTAAGCTACGACAAGGTGCCGTTCTTACGTTGGGCTACAGGCGGTGCATCTGCGATTCATGGGTCAAGGAAGAAGCGAGTACGGAGAAACCTGATGCGCAAGTCGCAGATGTAATCGCTCGAAGTTGCGGGACAAATGCCTGACTGTACATGAGTTCTCCTCTCCATATTGTGCGTGGTGGCTGGAATAAGATTAATTTGGAAAGCGGTCCAACCCTTGTCGCATGTATCTAACGGCGCGAGCGATTACATCAACGTCTCCTCACTTGTGAAGCGCACGCCCTACTTGGAGACTTCAATTCGTACAGACTCGCCGAGCTGCTGCAGGTCGCAGCACACAAGCGCGAATTCACCAAATGAGAGGGTGTTTTTCGCGTCGTATTCCGTCTCCGAGATACGGAGTGTTTCTTGATCAATACCCATCCCATTAGTTTAATCTCACGTTCCGAGACTCTGTCTTGAGCTATCAACGTGTGAAAACTAAACAAACTCATTAACCTCGTGTTCTTGATATTCCAGGTCGACGTAATTCGCCACATGGAAGGGAGAAGCAATGCGCAAACAAACGTGCTCTTTGCTTCATATTTGAGCTTCAGCACATCTACGGCGTTGGTAGCCGTCAAGGCGACTCGGTCGATCGTTCTCCTTGGCGCATTTGAAGACTTTCGCTAAGCTGGCCAGGTTGGCGCCTAAGGGCACTCAATGGTCACAGCGGTAGTGTACAAACCTTTCGGATAACAGCTCGACAGTCACAAGGGCGACGTGCGAGTTGTCCATCGCCTGGAGTTTGATGCCCTCCTCAGTGCACTCAAAGCTTGCACCTGCGACGAGCACCTTGATAGCTTTATAGACTACGGTGTGGTGGTTTCGACGCAAAGAACAAAATACCATTTGATACAGAGACACGAGGACCCCCAAGTCGGGTTCGAGATTTCACACCAGGTACTCTAATATAAGCCCTGATATTTATGGAGTGCTGCTAACACTCAAGGATAGCGCCACTCTGCGTAGTGACGCGTTTTAACTCCGACAAATTTGTGTTTTTTTTTTTTCGAGGTAAAAACGTTTCTATTTCCTGGATAATCACGTAATTCATTCTCCTGGATACCATTTCACGGATTCATAAGAGTTTCGTAGATAGTTCAGCAGAAGAGTGTTGTAGATAGTACAGCAGAAATTCTCGTCAGTTCTCTCATTTGGACCAGGTCTCCGCTTATATGGTAAGCGCCCTTTCTGGCCATCCTCGTCAACCTCATCCTGCGGACGAGATACCAGGATAGTACCTAAGTTCTGTGAGTAAAAGCCTGAGTGAACGACGGATTGAAAAACACATACCACACGGAGAGCCCGAGGAGGACGTAGATGACTACGAGGATGAGCCCTTCCAACCAATGCGTTCGAGCATCCCCAATCGCGTAGTTGACAATAATGACCGCCGCAAATGTTACGAGCGTTTCGAAAGTGTCAAAGACTGGAATGACAGGAAACATTAGGAACCCTTGGTGCCTTAATTGTGCTACATTACTCACATAAACTCAGCGGCTGTCCGATAATCCAGCCAAGCAGCACCAAAAATGGGATGACGAAGAGGGCAATCTGAATGGACGAGTTCACTGCATCGCTCATGGCAAGGTCTAGGCGATTCTTGTATGAGCCCGTAACGGTAGTGGCCTGGAAATGGTACCCATGAGCGATGTGACCGTTCTAGGTGTAGCATCCGACATACAATTTCGGCAGCGTTTCCAACAATGGGAAGGAGGATGAGAGCGGTGAATCCCTTGTTTACGTATCCGGTTTCAATGAAACCCCCAATAGAACTGACCTGTGAAGGAATCACGCCCATAGTCGAAGATCGAAGGGGCTAAAACTTACAAGAAATTCGGCTGTAACACCCGTAATGACAGTAATGCCTGCGAGCAGAAGGAATGCACCCCAGGTGCTGAGCTGGGGCTCCTCTTCCTCGTCATTCTCTTCCATGGAGTGCTGACTGCCATGTCCCATACTCGTCATTTCGCCGAGCTCAACATCATCCGGTCGAGGAGAGTTGAAGAAACGGAAGACAGATTGTCCCTGTGGCGGCAAAACATCTTCCATGTATACAGCTTCCTGAGCACTGAGCTTCTTCGAGGCTTCGGCTGTAAAGATATATGCGTGAGTCCAAAGTTGGAAGAGTACTATTCAGAGCCATCAGCGGTGTACCACCTCGGTTGGCGATCGGCTCACGATAGGCAGAGTAGACAATGAGGAGAATAATGGAAGTTCCTCTGGAGATAGCCAATACTTCTTTTTCTCCCACTCCTGACTCAGAAGTTGAACCCGTTCGACCAGCCACGGATGCGTGGAAGGCGGCAGGAATAACGATTGAACTATCGAAGCTCGCTCAGCACGGATCGTGGGATTCCAGGTTGCCGAGGACATACAATACAGCAATAGATAGCAGCGAAATCTGCAATTGCGCGGCACGGGGATTATATCCCTATAATGCCGGAAGGTTGAATGATTCAGCAGGTTCCAAGATCGAAATAGGTGCCTACCTGTTCATGGTATTTCAATCCGCCAACAAAGAAGCACATCCCCAGGACAAGGAGCAAGTTTGACAAAATGGAACCAAGCAAGGAAGCCTGGACCACTCTCAATTGACCTTGTCTGAGCGCGAGAATTGCAACGATCAACTGTAGGGCATAAGGAAATGTCAATATCAAAATATCAAACGGTTAATTAAACAGGCGGACCTCAACAGCATTCCCGAACGTCGCATTGAGCAAACCACCTATGACCGGTCCCACACGGATGATGAGTTCTTCCGTGGCGAACCCTAGGAGCGCAGCCAGTGGAATGATGGCAATGAAGGCGACAACAAACATGAGTGTTGAACTAAGGTTGGCGAAGTGCTACATATAGGAAACAAGGAAAGCAAGAGTTAGCAAAGGGTCCGGATGGCAATGAGGTCAAAGAGGTGGCTGTGTGGTTCAGATAGAGGCGGGGTGGAATAAAGAGCTTATTTGGGTAGGGTGCGGCACCGTGTCAATGGGGCAGGTACCACAAGGTGCGCAGAAGATGGGTCCCAACGAGTAGGAGAGGTGATGTGGGACTGGCTGCACGCAGCGGACAAAATCAGCGGGAAAACGCTTACCGCGGCCCAAGATATGGGGATAAAGACGAGTAATAGGTTCAACCAACTGTACGTCGCTATGTTTCGGAGCTGTCTTAGAACAGATGGTGCGTCTCCGACGGGTCGCGGTGCTTGGAGGAGACCTGTGAACATCCTCTCAAACGAAGGAATAGGAAAGCCATCAGGGAGCTTTTCCTTGGGATGTGCTGTTGGGTGAAAAGGCAAGGAGTCTTTTGCGCGAGGAGGACCCCCAGGATGAGCTTGCGTCTGTCTGGTGCCTTTCCGTTTCATCGCATTCGTAGGGGCAGACCGAGCTCGAGCCAAGAAGTGGTGACCGCTTGATTCAGCAGATTCTGCTGGGTCCGCCGTCTCTGAGGACTGCGGCTTTGGGGGGTGGTCCTTGGTTGGGCTTGTCGTCGTTGCAAGGGGGGCCCCACCCATAGTGGCGCGATCCATGGGCGTTTGTTATAATATGCTAGAGTCCTTAAGAGTCGTCTCTGGGTCCCGTGCTTGTGGGATTGTGCGAAAGTAGTGGAAAACGTTGTGGGCACGATTGAAGTAGAAGTGAGGGCTATTTGTTTGGCCGTTTAAATACCGTGCGTAACAGCGGGTCAAAAGGTCAAGAGAGGGTACTCTTGCGGCATATCTTTGCGGCTTTGGGCGTGGCAGACACCGATCAGGCCGCGGCCTTCAAGCTTCCTCGCTCCTGTGTGTGCTTCCTGGGATTCCTGGTCACCATGGGCGACTGTACATGACTACACAAGTTGAGGAAGGGCGGATCAAGAGCCAGACACACATGAGACAGCTAAACTGGCCCATTTACGGCACGGCGGATCGCTTTTTGTGTGCTGTCCGGCTATAGGTGATTGTCCCTGAGCAATGGACCCAGGTTTGTTTTGTGAACCGTCTGGCTTGGGGAGGGGCGGGCTTGGCATGCTGTAGTGGTTGGGAACAAGGTGCGTGACCATGGTGAAAAATAGATAAAATAAAGAATTAAATGTAGCATTGTACTAGCCTTGTGTTAGACTTTGCGTGGCCATTTTTCCATTTTCCTAGAACGAGCAAGTGTTTGGAGTTAATGCGAGTCCCGTGGTGAGTCCCGTGATCGCAAAGCCCCTTGTACTGCACTGCGCCCCCTGCTCGCTCGAGGTAGTAGACTGGTGTCGATGTCGAGGGAAATGAACTGGCGCACACCACCAAAAAGTTGAGTAAAATGCGCGTGCTGCTCCTACATACCTCGTTGCCTCGTTGAGAGTGCCAAGCTGCAGCTGCGTCTTTCGATGCTGATGCGACTGCTTGCTGTATACCACGCCGGTTCCGGGCGATTTCCGTCCTCCCCTACTGATGGGAAGACTTCTCGAAACAAGCCTCTCCAGCCACCTCCTCTGTGACGATGACGGTACCTCAGCCGACGATTCTGGTGGAGCCACCTGGGATGTGTTTGCGTTAATTTGCACGGCCGATTTTTCTAACTTCACTCACAGTAGTCCTTCGGCACATTCCAGGCGCCCACTCATAGGTTGGCGCACCTCGCGATTTGCTCACGACCTCATATTTTCCTCACACGCACGTTCGGCTGTTTCTATCTTCTTTGCATTCATCGAGCGCGTCCTCATCCTCGACCACGCAAAATTCTGCGCCGTCAGGGCAAAGGCGGGGGACCTGAGACATCTCCGCGAATTATACGGGCAACACGAGCCTCTTTGTTCTACCTACCTGCAACGCGTGAACCTTTGTAAGAACATGACTGACGAGGGCGTTCCGTTGGCTTACAATTCGTGCAGCTACTCTTCATGCAACAACCGTTGCAGATGTCACATTAGACACTGTCCGTATGACTTGGTGACTCTGTGGTACCTGTGTCTCATTGATTTCCCTCCTGTCTCCAACGGCTCCAACTTTACGGCACTGCTTGGAGATTTCTGCAAGGGCGATAATACGAGCAAGGGCGCGCTACCAACACGTAAAGATACAAAATATAGGAAAGCAGAGCAACTGGATCCTCCGATGTACCTCCGACCTTGGTGGTACGCAGCTCTTTGCGGAGCTCCATGGCGCGGAACCTTTCGAGGGAACGGGGTCGTAGACTGCGACCACCGTATCGTGTTCGGCAGGTAAGGGGTTAATGGAATGTTGGTAGAACTGTATTGCAGTAATGTAAAGCCGGCAACAGCTAGGCGTGTGCGGAGGGCCTCATATATGATCGCGGAAGCTTGAGATCGGTGTCTGGCCATCCCATGGCGAGGGCGTTAGCTCAGCGTTGATGACTTCCTGGATGCCTGATTGGCGTGAGCCATAGCTAGTTTCGAGCATGACCCAGGCGCGCGCCGTAGGGATCGTCGATCGTCGCGAACACGCCTCCGAGATCGGATTCATCTGACGCGGTTTCTGGATCACTCTGCATCTTTGCGGGCTATCGGTCTTGTGTTAGGCTTGTCCCCTTGCGATTCTCTTGCCCATTTGGGGGATGCTCCGGTAATCGAGCAGCAGGGGAAACCGCGGGAACCCTTGTAGGTGTAGGCTACGACAACGTGCCGTGCTTTCGTTGGGCTACAGGCGGTTCATGAACCAAGGAAGAAACGAGTGCGGAGAAACTTGATGCGCAAGTCCCAGATGTATTCGCTCGATGCTGCAGGACAGCAACCTGACTGTACATGATTCCTACTCTCTATGTCGTGCGGTGTTATTAAACATTGGTGGCTGGGATACGGCTAATTTGGACAGCAAGCCAACCAGTAGCCTGAAATCCGACTTTTCGCATGTATGTAACGGCGCGTGCGGCCAAATCAACGTCTCCTCGCTTCACTAACCCTCGTATCAGAGCCAACCAGTCATCGTGCTTCGCGCCACCAGCTTCTTCTTGAATTTTGACGAGCCACCGCAGCGCGTGTTCAGCGGCCTCCCGGCCACGGAATGTCAGATAGAGCATCATAAGGGAATGGTATGTGACACCATTGGGAAGACAGCCCTGTTTGAGCATCCGTTCTATGATGTCGTTCGCCCCTTGCCTCGCGTCCTGCTCTTCGATCAATGTCTCGCGACGTAACCTGCTCAATTGACTGATGAACTGTGTATATATGATAGAGTTGGGCTTCATTTCCCAGCGTGTCTCCCGTTCCATCTCTTCCAAAATCGAGAGAGCTTCCTGCCATCCATTTGTGTCTCGTTGCTTGAAGATCGTCTCGATGAGAGAACCCATGACCCGGGCATTAGGTTGGACTCCAAATTCTTTCATTGAGCGGAGTACAAGACCCACTGCTCCCTCTATGCCATGTTTCCGTAAAGCCGTAAGAATGATGGCGAATGTGTAAGCATCAGGCTTGAGTCTCCCCTTCTCTTTGTCGAGAGCTCGAAGCATTGACGCCACTTGTTTCCTTGTTTCCTTCATTTGCCCGTACTGTTGAATGAGAATATTATAGGTCGCTACGTCGGGCAAAGGTCCTTTTCGACGCATGCCCTCAAAGATCTCTAAAGCACTGGACGTTGACTTATTTCGGACCAAGCCTTCAAGGACGCGGTTATACGCTCTTACGACGAGCAGAGCGTTCGGGACGAAGGCGGTGTGTCCCCATGTCTCCGCGCGCCCGACTTGTCTAAGAATCTGCTGGAATATGACCTTTGCAGACTGAACGGATTCATTGGTTTGCATCTTGAACAGGGCTCCCATCAGAGCGGTCATCGAGCTGATGTTCGGTCGAGTCTTAGCCGCATGCATGCGCTCGAAAATGGTGTAAACGACATCGATCTGACCCATATCTCCGTATCCTTCCACTAGCGTTGACCACATCCATGGGGTCGGTCTCACACCCATCTCCAAAGCGTCGTCCCATACCAACAGCGGTTGGTCTCGTGCCAAAGGACCGAGGCCGAAATACCATCTGAGGAAATAGACCCAGTGTCTCGGCTGAACGACAGGAATTTCTGGAGGGATTTCTTCTTGAAGCTCCAAAGTTTCTGGTTCAAGCGCCTCGCGCGTGCCCTTCACTTGTTCATCCAACGCACCTGGACTATCCACGTATTTCCCCCCGTGCTCCAGTGCCAGCCAGCCTTCTTTTAATCCCTGCTTCATCAACGCATACAGCTCAGAGAGGTCTTTCATCCCTGTATCATGTGGTCGGATTGCTGCCAGCGAGCGCATTTGTCGCTCAAGGCCACTGTGGAAGAGCCGAGAGAGCCATATCCTTATGACGTATTGACGAAACAATCCATCTGACCCAGCGGCCCGCTGTTCTTGATCAAAAACGTGTTGTATCCACGAGTCCACACGCCGGGGCAGGAACACTGCGGGAGTCACCGTCATAGCCGTCTCCAATGCCCCGAGATAGTCTGTATTGATCGAATGGGCGGCGATGGCGTAGAGAACCGCCGCATCAGCGCCAGGTGTGATCATCATGGGCAATTTCCCGTCAACCCAATGCCTCCTTGCGTGCAGCTCTGGGACTTTGGGAGAGCACACAAACACTGGTGGGGCGGCCTCGACGATGGAACTGTAGAGTTCGAGTACTTTGGTGGAGTCGCCACGATTGAGATGGTACCGAAGAGCTGAGTTGATGGCCCAAGATCGTCGGCTGCATAGTTTCACGGCGACTGATTCCGCATGAGAGCGCGTATCGTCGATTGGGGCATCTCTCAAGAAGCCAGAGAGGAAGACGGAAAGGTTCTCGCGATCTTGTGTCGGCAATGCCTCCGGATCAAGTGCAAGGACTTCATTTGAGGCCTCAAGGATGGTGCGTATTTCTTTCTTGGTGAGCTCGCGGCGAAGTTTGTCGACTTTCGGATCTACTGGGCCTTCGCCAGTAAACACGGCAAGAGCTGGAGGCCCCCTCCTGTTCGGGTATAGAGAAGATGGTGGGAATGGGGTATGGACTTTCTTGGGGGGCTGGGTCGCATGCCGAAGCTCGTTTAGTTCTTGCTTCAACGCCAGCGGAGAGGCATTGAGAAGCCTGATTGGCCATTGGTACTCTCTTTTCGTTTTTCTGGTTGGTGTGGCCACTTTAGTTGATGCAGCGGTGGTCGCGAGATGTCGAATGCGGACGGAGGGAACAAGAAAATCCGGCAGAAGGCCAGCAGGTAAAGGTAAAGGTCGAGACATATACCTGTATACCGCGAGTAGGTCAGAAATGTAAAAAGGTCGCAAATCAGTCCCTCACTACTCCTGCCCAAAGCAGTTGGTCCCAAAGCAGGACAAAGCGACGGTTTCGTTCCCTGCCACTCCGCGATGTCTGTTCAACTGACACAGGAGATTGAAGGAGTCCAGACAGAACTTCTTATCCAACGATATGTTGATCGACTAATGGTCATCGTAACTCAGCTAGGCAAGGTCGGCATGCTGGTGAGATATAATCGCGCTCGAAAATAGACAATAACTGAAGAATAACAGATACAAGCAACCATGCCTGCCACAGCACCACTTTTGCCGGTCGCATCCGACTCAGAGGATGCGCCGCCCGAAAGCGAGATCGGCGCGCATCCCCCTCTTCCACAACCACCAACCTCTATCGTCTTAACTCCGCTCCTTGGTGCTACCACAAACTCACATATGCACACCCTCACAAATCTCTATGCGTCTCAAATAGCCACCCTTGCCTGGCATAGCGACCCCTCCACCCGAGATCCTGTTGTTGTCGGTTTGACATTGAAAAGGAGAGGCAGCGAAAGCGACGATCCCACTCTTACTGAAGAGGAAAGGCGGGCGTATTTCTCCATAATGGCCTTGGTGAAGGGAGGCTTGAATCAGCTACAGCCACGCCGCCCTTGAGGTTGAGCAGCAAGGTCAACGTATTCTACTTCACGTGGGGGACAGCTACATCCCATGGGCCCCTTATTTCGCTGGAGACGACAGGTCAATACCGATTTGGGTAGGCAGATAAGCAATATCACCGACTTCTTGTATCTCTGTGCCCATACAAGGAGGGCAGGGCATAAGATATTAATGAATATAAAAGTGAAAGTGACTATATATGAGACCACACTTGAATGGTGCTGGATGAGCAAGATAGCGAGTCCAGCGAGAACGCAAGTGATCAAGATTCTCACGGCCGGATGCGCCACCTACGAATATTGTTAGTAATTAGCTACGTCTGACTCCCATCCTACCTGAAGCTTGCGACGGAGAATCGGGAAAAGGGCAAAGCACTGGACGGCGAAGAGCACGAGTGCGAAAACAGCAAGGTTGCTATCTAGGCGAGAGGCCAAAACAACACTGGAAGATATCGCCGCGTTCATTGAGAGAACCGAAGTTAGGCTTTTATTCTCGCAGTGAGCATCTGGCCACAGAGAAAGATTCGGCCATACCGTTCTTTCGTCTCTTGAGGGCTCGGCGAGGTGTAATCTGCAAGGAGAGTGTGCAAGAGAAATAGGAATGCAGCAAGTGCCCATATGGAATCCGAAGAAGTCGCTTCCGTCAAAGTTCGAAGAACAGGCGATAGAGCCAACAGCGCAAGGAAGACCAGAATTGACGATTTTATCACTCTGGTGCCTATTGGTTGTAGTTAACACCCGAATTGCTGGAAATATATGGCTACGCACCAGTTCGTTGCTCTTGAGGCGGCGACAACACCTCCCAGAAAATGTACCCAATCAAGAAGGCAAGAACAACCACCCAAATGAGCATGCGTGGATCCAAGGATTGCTCTTTTATGC
>WNFL01043691.1_pt2 | contig 10209 bp, 10 predicted proteins | sample 5400361 | NCBI WGS metagenome assembly WNFL01 (sample SAMN13153351, study PRJNA577476) | soil metagenome | isolation source: 40 cm soil on Douglas fir-dominated hillslope | place: USA:California | collected 2013-09-17
AAGTTCGTTTTCGCCTGCTCGGACGACCATTTGTGCGCGGCGACGAAAGCGATCGTTGCGACAGTGAATGCGGCGACGGGAAAAGTGGTCACAATAGACGAGCAAGTGTTTTCGCCGGATCGGTTCGAACTGACCTTGTTTAGGCCGCTCGGAACGCTGCCCTTGGCTCTTCGCCTTCCCTCGAATGTGGACGGGCTTGTTGTAGATCCCGCGAGTCTGCAGCATGTCCGTAACATTGAAGCGCAGTTCTATCGAGATTTCGATTTGGCTGTGAAGAACGGTAGCGTGAGTGGGAGTGCTCCGACGTCAACGAACACGCATCAACGAACAAGGAAACAGAAGCGGTTTGTTCTAATCCTAGCTGATGTCAACACCGTAAGCGCCCGCGTGGTAGCCGAGCAAATCCGTCGACGAGGAGGAACGGCCATCATTTGTGACGCGTCGCGCTTTCCGTCACACTTGAGGCTGAACGTCCGGTTGAGGAATGCTCAGCCGCCAGAGATTGTCGCAAGATTCGACCGGACTGACATCGGTGACAGCGAGATTGCCGGCGTCTGGTGTCTACACGTAGCACAGCCGCGATTTACCAGCAAGCTTGTGAGTCCTCCCGTGCAACAGTTTTGTCGATCCGAATCAGAGATGCTCTTCTCGGCGTGGCTTCGGCTTTTGGGCTCCCGCGTCATTAACTCGCCCCACAACGAGCACGAGGCCTTAAACAAGATCTTGCAACTGAGTCGTGCAGCCGAAGTCGGATTGCAGATTCCTGACACGCTGGTTACCAATGACGGATCCGTCGCTCGAGCCTTCAGCTCGACGAAGCCGGCAATAACAAAAACTCTCACGCCGAGCACGATGAGAATGCTGGACACCCGGCGAGTGGCTGCGCGGACAATCGGGCGATCGTTGGAGTGTGCCCCCGCCATGTTTCAAACCGAACTCGAAAAGACATCAGAGATTCGGGCCGTTATCGTCGATCACGACGTGTTGCCCGTTGAGATACGGACTAAACGGCCGGAGGCTCATATCGATCGGAGGTTGGATCTGGCGCCACACATCGTGAAGGCGGTGTTACCCAGCGACATCGTCGCCAAACTCCTGCAACTAGTTGACCGGTTTAGTCTACGGTACGCAGGTGCCGACCTCTTGGTACAGCCAGATGGCCGCTTTGTATTTCTCGAACTTAACCCGAGAGGCTCATTCGACTTTGCCGAGATTCATGGCAAACAACCTATTAGCGCTAGAATGGCGACCGCTTTGATGGGCACCGCGTAGTAGAGGCTTCCGGCAAATGTCCGACTCGAAAGAGTTCGAGCTTTATCACGGAATGCACGTTGCCGCACCATATCGGTGGCTCGAGCGGCTCGGAGCGCCTGCGACAAAACGATGGGCTGCCGCTCAGGCTCGGAAATACGCCTCATATTGGCGCTCGAATCCGTACAGCAGGCACGTAGTCCAGGAAGTCCGAGCCCTGTCTGATGTCGAGCGCTTTAGTATTCCCACAAGAGTGAACGGCGGCTATTTGTTTTATCGGAGCATCAACGGGACTGAAGGGCCGGTGCTGTATCTCTCGAAAACGCTTGGCAACGATCGTCGCATTCTAGTTGATGTGAATGGCGAACGCGGATGCGCGATAGTGTCTGAGGCAATGTCACCGGATGGCCGCCATTTGGCCTACGCGGTGACACGGGAAGGTGCCGATTGGCTTGAATGGCGGGTCAGATGCACCAAGACCCGAGTGGACCTTTCTGACACAGTAAGACATAGCCGGGTCGGTAATGTCGTCTGGTCGCCGGATTCCCAGTCTTTTTACTATGTTGCGAGCGGACGCTTTGTCGTAGACCGCGTTCGGAGCTCTGTTCACGCAGTCGTGCGGCATTCCATTTGGGAACCGCAATACCGTGACCACGTGCTTCACTATCGACCGCGAGAGCCTCATTGGCAGTTTGGATTGTCTGGTAGTACCGACGGAAAGTATCTGATAATTTACGAAAGTGTTGGGGTCGATGTTCGGTCGCGTGTACTCGTACTCGATATGCGCCTGAATGGTGCTGGCTTGAACGTCTTGTTCGGTAGATACGATGCCCGGTATGTGGTGGTCGGGAACGAGGATGAGACGTTCTTTGTATTTACAAACTACCGCGCCGACCGGGGGCGCGCCGTCGCGGTAACCCGCGCTTGTAAGGGGCCCTCCCGCTGGATTGACGTCGAGAAAGAACCAAGTGCGCCGCGCTGCCTAAGCTCGGTGACAATGCTCGCCAGACGCTTTGTGAGTGTCATTAGATCAGGTGGCAGCGATCACCTCATTTACACCGATAGGAGCCGGCGCGCACGGCGCAAGATTGATGTGCCGCCATTCGGAAGCGTCGGCGGAGTCGCCGAGGGTCGCCGTGACAATGAACTGTTCTTTTCGTTCAGTTCGTTTGTTCAAGCTCCTATTATTTTCGCTTATGACACGGATAGCCGGCGCGGCAAGCCACTGTTCAGCAGCCGGAACCAGCCGCTGCCGCCAGGACTGTATGTCACAAAGCGAACGTGGTTTCGCTCCAAAGACGGTACGCGGGTGCCTGGGCTCATATGCCATCGTCGCAACTGTAGCGTGGCCAGTGCGCCGACGGCAATGCACGTGTATGGTGGATTCGGTGTGACCATGACTCCGTGGTTCGCGGCAGATATAGCGGCGTGGCTGCGACACGGAGGAGTCTACGTCCTATTGGCCGTGAGAGGAGGTGGCGAGCGTGGGACGAGGTGGCAGGAAGGCGGTCGACGGCTGAAAAAGCAAACGGCAATCGATGATTGCATCGCGGCGGCCGAGTCTCTTGCAGCACGTTGTACTCGTCCTCACAGATTAGGGATCTGGGGATGGAGTGGTGGCGGGTTGTTGGCAGCAGCCTGTGTGTCGCAACGGCCAGAGCTGTTCGGCGCCGCCGTCATTCAATCCGCACTGTTAGACATGGTTCGTTACGAACGCTTGGGAGGGAGTAGCTGGACGCAGGAGTACGGGTCTATCGATGACAGAGCGCAGTTTCTCGCTCTTCTAAACTATTCTCCTCTGCATCACTTGGCTCCGAGGCATTACCCAGCAACGCTCGTGATGGCCTCGTCGCGCGACAAACGGGTGAATCCCGCGCATAGTTTGAAATTTGCGGCTGCTCTGCAAGAAGTCCAACTGGGGGCGCGACCCCTTGTTCTTCGCTACGGGAGACATTCAGGGCATGCGAGATACGCCAGTAAAGAACGTGTCGGGGAGCAAGCTGCGACGATTGCATTCCTGTGTCAAGCACTAGGCTAACTCCATCTCTTCGGATACGTCACCACTTGTTCAGGCGTGTTGGGAGCATCGATTCCAAGTCGTTCAAAACTGAAGCTCGAGGAAACGAATGGCGTCATCGAGTTCAGCCCTGGAGCGACTGGGCTCGCTGGCCAATGCCGCGGCCTCGGCAATGGTCCGAGAACTCGTCACTTCGCCAATCAGCATTCCAAGTTGCGCGCCCGTGATGTGGCCGGCCGTAACAGTGCGGCCTAGACCATGAAATGCGATCCTCGCAGAATGTCCGAACTCACATCCCTTCATCGGCAGGGCGATCATTGGAACGCCTGCGAAAAGCGCTTCGCGCATGCCTCCTCCGCCTCCGTGTGTTATGAATAGACTGGCTCTACGCAAAGCTGCCAACTGTGGAGCTGGGTATTGGAAGTGGATCCAAGGCGGCGTGGCGGTGCCTAGCCGGGGCGGATTCATGGCGAGCAAGACGTCCCAGTGTGGTCGCGACGCGAATGCTTCCACGATGGCGCGTACGACCGAATGCGCGCGTTCTGGAGTGAGCATACCGAAGGAACAATAGGCCAGCGGCGCTCCAGGTCGTAATCGGTCCCAGTCAAAATCAACTTCCATGCGCTCTGTATCGACGCATGTCCCAGCGTAACAGCGCTGCGGGCCGTTCGCAGATGCGTAATCCACGCTTCGAGGCATGATCACAAGTTCGGGACCGTTGAGCCTCAAGCCGTATTCATGAAGCACCAGTCGACGGCCTTGCTTCGCGGCTTCTGACGAGAGGGAAAAGCCCACGGCTGCGTACTTCAAATACCACTTAAAATACTCCTTCAGAATAGAAGGCAGCAGAGGACCTAGTCCAATCAAGTTTAGAAGCGCCTCCGTTCGAGTGGAAAATCGGGGTGTCCGGGTTGACAGAGCGTGTGGGTGGCGGAGCGAGACGGGCGCCGTATAGGACGGATTGATAGAAATGATCTTCGCGCCGCACCGAATGAACGGCACGGCAGACCACGGCCGCACGACATCAATCAGCGCGATCTGCGGCGTACGTTTGTTGATTTCGAGCGCAACGACCTCGTTATAGCACTGCATCCGTCGTCCAATGCGCAACAATCGCCGAAATGGTCTGAAGAGCCAAAACAACGGGCGGCGGCCGGCTCTGAACGGCCAGCCTGCAAGCCAGCTTCGCATCGAGGAGAGTAAACCTGTATGTGGAAAGTTGCGGATCAGGCGCGGCTTAAGATGAAGCGCTGATGAGGGCACAACCACTGCGTCGAATCCGTTTGCGTTGATCTGTCGCGCGAGCTCCACGTCGGTGAAGTAGACAACTTCATGACCGCGGCTGCGAAGTGCCCGGGCCATAGCAAATGTCGCTGCCGTGACGCCAATGATAGTGCGCGCTCGGTTCGGGAGGCGTGGGCTGGCGGCTTCCTCCAACACGGTTACGTTGAGGCCCTGGTGCCTGCCAGTAGTCCATCGCGAATGGATTCGGCTATTCCCTGAAAGTGCCAGCGTCCATACCGGCCTACCATTGTTATGCCGTGTCGTTCGAGAGTCGATATTGCCTCGGCGCGCCACGTCGAACTAGGCCACGTCCACGTGTACGCCACATCGATCCACGTCGCGTGAACTGCTTCGACGTCGGCAATGAATCTCCAGTCCTGCAGCTCCTCGACTATTTGTTTCTCGTACGCGCGGGCCTCGGCCTCAGTCGGGCGTGTGCCGCCTTGAAATGCTCGCTCGACGTAAATGCCGACTCGAGATCTGCCATCGGCAGGCCGGGTCGGAGCAAACGCCTTGTCTACATTGCTGTAGAAACCGACGCGATAAAATGGCGCCTTTGCATCAGGGACATAAATCCAGTGATACGGGGGGCACTCACCGCCCTTGACTGCGCCAATATTAATGACGAGGACGGATGTGAAAGGATCCGGTCTCGTCGTTGTGTGGAGGCCACAAAGCGTCAGCATCACGTTCAAGGGTAGTGTGGATAGCAATGTGTCAAACGGGATGATGTCCCCGCCTTCAAGAACCGCCTGCCGCCGAGCCAAATCGATAGCGGTTACTTTGGCTCCATATCGAATCTCGCATCGGTCAGCCATCGATCTGATTAGTGAATCTAACCCACGTTCAGGATATATAAACGTGGGGTTGTAACCGGTGTTCGTGTCTCTCGTGGGCGCAGAGTTCGGTGACTTGTAACCGTCTTGCGGCGCAATCAGTTTATAGAGAGATGCGGTGTAGCGCTCGTGAAATGGGAAAAAGAATAGATCGCAGAGCGTCCGTCCGAATCTATTCTGAAGCCATTCGTCCAGAGTTCGCCCAAGCGGAGGTTCCACATGAGCGAGTTCTGAGTCGATCGCGGCGGCAAGCTCTGGCGACAGCGATCGATAATGTGTTTGCAAAGGGTAGTCGAAATATTGTCCTCGTGACCGAATACAAACGGCGGAGCGGCGCTCATACTCTCGCAGACGTGCCAGCGAACTGAGGAATGCCAGTGTCGCATTGTCGCCTCCGAAGATCCAGTGCCCGCCACCAACTTCGAAACGATATCGATCCCCGCCGGGGTCGACATTCAACAGAACTGGGACATTTGGGCGCATGTAATACGATGAGCAGAGTCCTCCTGGGGTGTGCCTCGCCTCGAGGATAGGAAACCCTGAACGGATTGCGGCTGCGAGGCCAGTAACGCCACCGCCAAGAATAAGTCCGGATGTCACGATGTCCTAGACCTGATCAATAACATCTAAGCCCCGTTTACTCAGTTGCACGCAGATTGTCGTTGTTTACAGTGCTCGATACGGACACGCGCGAACTCGTGGGCCAGACCATGACGCGCCCAAGGAGCGCGCATTCGACTTCTTGGCAGGGTCACTGCGCGTGCGCTGCGCGCAAAGAATAGTTCCCGTGATCCTCAACAGTCTCTCGACGCACGGTATTACGTCGGCTCATAAACGCCACTAGTCGCAGTGACGCGTGCTGGCCGCGCCAAGCAGTTTGAACGAATCTAACCTGTCGTCTGGTGTGGGGCCGAAGCAATCGACGGCCATTTCGAAAGCTCCGTACGCCTCCGCGAGGATATTCAGCTGTTCGATACAGTCTTTTCCAGTGCCCATGAACGCTGGCTCGATAGCATGCGCCGGATATCCGGCGTTCCAAGAGCGTTTGGCCTCTTGGTAGGTTCTTGCGCAGGCTCCGAAACACGCAACGGTGACGCGTGGATGTCCAGCTGAACTCCAGTTGTCCAGGTACGCCCGTGTAACGGAGATTCGGTCAGCGTGTTGAATATCTCGAGTTCGAGCCAATCCATCGTGGAATATCAGGCCAGCCGCAATGCGAGATGCGAACGTGGCAGCGGATCGCCGCATGGCACACAGCCAGAGCGTGGTGTGCCCATATAGGTTGTGTCGCGTCGCCTGACGCTCCTTGATGAATTCCAGTAGGAGACCAACCTTTGTCGAGAAATCATCGCCGCTCGGATGGAGTTGATGCTGGGCTTTATCACCCGTTTCAATCGGTGCAATGCCACCTGCGACACCAAGCTCGAATCTTCCTGGAAACAATGTCCAAAGCAGCTCTGCCTGCTCAACGATCGAGACTATGGGGTGCAGTCTGAGCAAGACGCCAGCGGTACCAATCTTCAGCGTAGAAGTCCGCGCAGCTGCCGCTGCCGCCGCCACGAGAGGAGAGGCGCTTCGATCAATCTCGTGATGCTCGGTTGTCCAGAGGCGGTAATAGCCTGAACGTTCCAACTGATAGCATGTCCCGAGTAGTGAAATTGGCGAATGCGTATCAAAGCCAGATAGTTGCATCTTCCCCACGTCGTGTCGTGCGCTCACATAATGCGTAGGACTGACTCTGACTGAGCGCCAGTTTAGGATGTGTCGTGCGAGCCGATAAAACAGATATTGACAACTCTCAGACGGCCGTGATAATAACACCAACCTCAATAGTTGAGCACATGATACGGTGTCCTGTTCTTCGAGAGTTGCGTGTAAGCGAGTTGATAATCAACTCGTGGGAGGAGGCTGTTAGTATGAGAAGTATGTCACGCAAGCCGTCGTCGGTCCGCCGGAAGCGCCCCGTTGTTGCGAAGAAACTCACAAAGGCGCAGCTCGATTCCCTCTTGGGCAGCGGGGCTCGGCCCGGCAACTGGTGTTGCTGGTCCGGCACAAGCAATTTCATCTGCACAGTCAAGCCATCTGAACAGTAAGCCAGACACGATTCTGACGGGTTCCGCGCTCGCCAGTCTCATTCTGGCGGTTGGTGAGCGCGGTACCTGCACTCATTGCTCTTTTGCGCAGTTCGTGAGTGACAGCCGAATCACTTATGCGGTCGCAGGGCACTCATGTACGGCAGATCGCAAGTCCATCGAAGTGGCCGCGCTCGTCGCGTTGGCCGGGAATTGCTTACAGCTGGGAGGGACCTGCATGGGTCTCTTGCCAGCTCGCGCTGCGCGGGTTAATACCGACCACACGAATCGTGCGGGCCATCCGAGCGTTGGCCAAGGGAAGTCCTCTCGCCCAAGACACTAGCCCTTTGATTGGTAGCGGTGGGTGTCCGACGGTTCTGTCGCTTGCAGCGGTTATCGAACCTTCTTGTCGTCAATGCTTCAAATCCTCCGTTCGGATCTGGTGTGAACGTCTAGCATGCGCACAAGAACGTGATGTTATGCGGGGCGCTGCTGGCGCCTATCTGGCAGCCGCGGAGATCAGTGGCACTCATTCCGACGCACTGCCTCGGCACGTCGTTAAGCGCCTTCACAGCCTCAACAAGGACTGGTTGTCGAGTCTCCTCCTAAAGAGCGAGAGTGAACCGATTCAATTAGGGTTCGCGCATGGGTTGGCAGGCGTTCTGTTCGCGCTTGAAAACGGAGAGGCGGCATTTGGACAGCGATTCGGGACGAGGTTACGAGATCGATCGCTGGATGTTCTCGAGCGCTCAAAGCTGGCCTTGCAAGGCGCGCGGAAAGCCACATGCTACTGGGGGCAGTACTCAAGCGATTCCGCACTGAATGCTCACGGCTGGTGTCATGGGGCACCAGGCATCGCGCTGTCTCTGCTCGGCGGCTACGCGCTGACGGGTTATCGAAGGTATCTGCGTTTGGCAGAAGAGGGACTTCGCGGAATCGCAGGCTGCAAGAACAACCATCCGTCTATCTGCTGCGGCGTTATTGGGCACATCAACATTTTGCTTGAAGGACACAGAATAACGGGCAACCGTTTCTATCTGTCGGAAGCTCGCCGCCTATTCCACGAATCGAATCAGGCGGCGAGAAACACCCATGCGAATCGGGAGCGCAATCTCTGGAAGGGAACGTTAGGCTGGCACTACCTACATTTGCGCCTTTCGGTGCCCGCTGTCCCCTTTCCGGCGCTAGGACTTCTGTCTGCGCATGGAACGACACGATGAGCGGCTCAACGGCGTTACCACGGCTAGAGTTACGGCATTTGCAGGCCGAACTATTTGCGACGGGTGGCCAGCAATGTAAACTGTTTATCAAAATACGACATACACGCAGTAGAGGCGTCGGACTTCGACGCGAGCGAGTCGCTCTCCGGATTCTTCGCGGCCTTGCTGTGCCGCGGCTAGTCACTGGCGGATTGCCCGCCGCACGATTAGCCTTTGATCGATGCGTCCTTCCGCGGCATTCGTGCTTGGTTCAAACCTACGAGGGACAACCATATCATTCGCATGGTGGCCGGAGAACGAGCGCAGCCACTCACCTCGGCGTATGGTTGTTCGTATTGGAACAGTTCGTCGCTTTTCACAGACATGAGCTCCTTTACACCGATATCAAGTGCAGCAACATCGTTGTGAGTAAAGCACCTGAATGGCGTGTCACGATTGTCGATTTTGATCGAGTGCTTCCCCTGGGGCGTCGCACCCCTTGGCACTCATTTGGAACCACTCTCGGCTTTGAACCTCCTGAATTCAGGACCGGGAAGATCGCCAGCGAAGCGTCTGCGGTCTATCAGTGCGCGCTACTCCTCGTACACTTCCTCACAGGCAGTGACAACCGACATCTCGGCGCGCCACACGGACATCTAAGGCATGCTGCTGAAACGCTAAAACAGGTCGCATGTCCAGACTTCGCCGAGCTGATCATGCGCTCCGTACGCGCTCAACCATCTAGGCGACCGCAGACCTACGAAGCCTTGTTCGAAAGAGCATCGCGTCTCCGGATCTCCGCGGCAGCACGACGAACATGGCGGCATCTTCGCTCCTTTTCTGCGGGACGACTTGCGAAGCTTGGCCTTGACAGCGTCAGGGTGACAGACACCTAGACACACTCCTGAGTATCACCACAATGCCTCACTTTCTTTCTGATCTCGGTCGGTACCGAAAGTATTTAAGTCGACGTTCCACAATAGATGGGCGTGACATCCTGGTCTTTGATTGGCTGTTTCAGAAATCTTCTCAACGGCTACTGGACGAATACTTTAGAAAAGCGAAGTACTCCTGTATCGCGTCTGATTCGGATGAATACGGTCACAGCAAGCGGTGGTTACTGGAGCTAGCGCCGCGGGCCGTAGCGACAGAATTCTTTTCTGAAGTGGATGATGTGATTCGCAGCATTACGACCGACAGACCGCTGGAGCTCAGGCGTATCCACGCCAACTTCAATACGTATGGCGAAGTGCACTATCCGCATATTGATGGGCTAAACGTCGTAGTCGTCTTGTACGCCGCCAACATCAAGTGGTCGCCCGCTTGCCACGGAGAAACATTCTTCTTTAAGAATGAGGAGCCGTACGAAGTCGTATCGCCCCTTCCTGGTCGACTTATCGTGTTTGATGGCGGAATTACTCATCGTGGCTCTGGGCCGTCCCGCGACTGTTGGGAGCCAAGAATGACCGTCGCCTTCAAATACGTTGGACCTCGCATGAGCAAGAGTCGCCGTCGCGCACCGAAGCGGAGTTCGTAGAGTGATGCGATCG
>WNFL01138974.1_pt1 | contig 10209 bp, 10 predicted proteins | sample 5400361 | NCBI WGS metagenome assembly WNFL01 (sample SAMN13153351, study PRJNA577476) | soil metagenome | isolation source: 40 cm soil on Douglas fir-dominated hillslope | place: USA:California | collected 2013-09-17
CGTCGCCAAGTACGCCATCGCTCAAGGCGCGAGCCTGCCGCAGGGGATGGTGCTGGCGTTCAACCCGGCGGCGATCCGGGGCCTGGGCACGGCCGGCGGCTTCGAAGTCTACTTGCAGGACCGCGCCGACGCCGATCCACAGAAGCTCTATCAGAGCCTGCAGCAATTCCTGAGTGAGCTGCGCAAGCGGCCCGAGCTCACGGGGATCGCTTCGTTCTACCGGCCCACCTCGCCGCAGCTCTACCTCGACGTCGACCGCGAGAAGACGGTCGCGCTTGGTGTCCCGATCAAGGACGTCTTCGATGCCTTGCAGGCCACGATGGGTGTGCTCTATGTCAACGACTTTAACAAGTTCGGGCACACCTATCGCGTTCAGCTGCAGGCCGAAGGTCAGTATCGCGCCAAGGCGGAGGACCTTGGCAACGTATACGTGCGGTCTTCGAGCGGCGACATGATTCCGGTGAAGGCGCTGATCAGCATGAAAAACGTCGTCGGGCCGGAGCAGCTGGAACGCTACAACGGGTTCCTGGCCGCCAAGGTGCTCGGCAACAGCGCGCCTGGTGTGAGCTCGGGGCAAGCGATCGCGGCGGTCGAGGACGTCGGCGCGAAGACGCTGCCGCCCGGGTACACCATCGCCTGGACCGGTCAGGCATTCCAGGAAAAACGCGTCGGCACCCAGGCGATCATCGCCTTCACGTTCGCCATTATCATGGTGTTCCTGATCCTGTCGGCGAACTACGAACGGTGGTCGCTGCCGGCGGCGGTGCTGCTCGCGGTGCCGTTCGGCCTGCTCGGTGCGCTCGGCGCGGTGTTCTTACGCAACTTCAGCAACGACGTCTATTTCCAGATCGGGCTCCTGGTGCTGATCGGGTTGGCCGCCAAGAATTCCATCCTGATCGTCGAGTTCGCGGCGCAGGAGCAGGCGAAAGGACTTTCGCCGCTCGACGCGGCGCTGGAAGCGGCACGGCTGCGCTTCCGGCCGATCGTCATGACCTCGCTCGCCTTCGTCCTCGGCGTCGTACCGCTGGTGGTCGCCACCGGTGCGGGCGCTGCCGCCCGGCGGTCGATGGGGACAGGGGTCTTCGGCGGCATGCTCGTGGCGACCTTCATCGCGACGATATTCATCCCAATGTTCTTCGTGCTCCTGACCCGGGACAGGACTGGCGCCGCTGCCGGCACATCCGAGCAAGGCAAGGAGACGCCGGCATGAGCGCCGCCGAGCCATTTCACGGCGCGGGCGCCCCCGCTTTTGGGGGCAGCTCAGCGGCCGAATTGTCCAATGCGGCCGCAAGCGTGCGGGTCGTTCCGTGAACGTGGGCCGCATCGCGGCTGGCCTCCTCCTGATGGCGCTCGGCGGCTGCATGGTCGGGCCCGATTATGAGCGCCCTTCGGTGGCATTGCCGGGCGCGTTTCCGGGCGCCAGCCCGGCGGACGCCGGATCCGAAGCCGTGGCAAGCGATTGGTGGCGATTGTTCGACGACCCGGTGCTGAACGATCTCGTCGAGACCGCGCTCGAGAGCAACACCGACGTCGCGCTGGCCGTCGCGCGCATCGAGGAGGCCGACGCGAACCTGCGCGTGGTCAACGCGGCGTTCTTCCCAGAGATCGATCTCTCGGGCAGCGCCAACCGAAGCGCGTTCAGCAACACGGTTGCATCGCCCCCGTCGCCGGGGACGCCGAGCGTACGCAACGATCTGCGGCTCGTATTGTCCTCGTCGTTCGAGGTCGATTTCTGGGGCAAGCTCCGCCGTGCGTCCGAGGCCGCCCGGGCGCAGCAGCTCAGCACACGCTACGCGAAGGACGTTGTGACGCTTTCGATCGCGGCGCTGACCACGCAGATATATTTCTCGCTGCGCTCGCTCGATGCCCAGATTGCGGAGACCCGCGCCACCCTCGCCACGCGCGAAGACACGCTCAAGATCGTGCGCCGGCGCGCGGAGGGCGGCCTCAGTTCGGACCTCGAAGTCCGGCAAGCCGAAGGCGCACGCTCGGACGCTGCTTTTCAGCTCAACGAGTTCCTGCGCCAGCGTGCGCTAGGAGACCACCTGCTGGCCACCCTCACCTCCCGGCTCGATCGAACCGTTCCGCCCGGCGACCTGGCGCAGTTGCCCCTTCCGGCGCTGCCCCCGGCTGGTCTGCCATCGAGCCTGCTTGAGCGGCGGCCGGATATCCGCCAGGCCGAGCAGGATCTGATTTCCGCCAACGCGCAGATCGGCGTGGCGAAGGCGCAACTCTTTCCGACGATCACGCTCACCGGCGATTTTGGTGGCGAGAGCAAGGCGCTCGCGGGCCTGTTCACCGTACCGGGACGCATCTGGACGTTCGCCGCCGGGTTGTCGGCACCGATCTTCGAGGCGGGCAAGCTCACCGCGCTGGTCGACGTTCAGCGCGCTCGTCAGAGGCAGTCGCTCGCCAACTATCAGAGGACCATCCAGACCGCGTTCCGCGAGGTTGCAGATGCTCTGATCAACGTACAGCAATATGCGGCGCTCGAGAACAACGCCCAGGCAAGCGCCGACGCGGCAGTCGACGCATTGCGCCTCGCGAACACACGCTATCAAGCGGGCTACACGGGCTTCCTCGACGTGCTCGATTCGCAACGCGCCGTGAACCTGGCGCAGCTGGCGCTCATCCGCAACCGGCAGAATCTGCTCTCCGCCAGCGTCGACCTGATGAAGGCGCTCGGGGGTGGATGGGAGCCGGAGCAACGGGCGGCGGAGCGTTGAGACCGGAACCATCAAACGAATGTCCGACTCAGCAACGAATTCTCTCGAACGTGATCGCTGGCGCGATCGCATGCCCTAGACCCTCCGCGCGGCGCGAAAGACTCGCATGGCATCGCGAATCGAAGACTACGCCTTGATCGGCAACACGCGCGCAGCCGCGCTGGTCGGTCGCGACGGATCCATCGACTGGTTTTGCGCTCCGCGCTTCGATTCGCCCGCATGCTTTGCGGCGCTGCTGGGCACGCCGGAACATGGGCGCTGGCTGTTGGCTCCGCGGCAAAAGCCACGCGCGATACGGCGTCGCTACCGGGACGGGACATTGATCGTCGAGACCGAATTCCGGATCGGTTCGGGCGCGGTGCGCGTCATCGATGCCATGCCTCTGTGGCCGGAGCGCACGGACGTCGTTCGCATCGTCGAATGCATCCGCGGCCGCGTTCCGATGCGCATGGAGCTCATCCTGCGTTGCGGCTACGGCGTCGTGACGCCGTGGGTGCGACGCGCCGAGGGCGCGCTGCTTGCGACCGCCGNNNNACGGTCGAGACTCATGGCGTCGGCTTCACCACCGTGGCCAGCTTCGCGCTGCGACGCGGTGAGCGCGCATCCTTCGTGCTGACCTACTTTCCCTCCCATCTGTCGCGCCCGCTCCCGATCGACCCGGACGCCGCGATCGACGCCACGGAACGCACCTGGCGCGCGTGGTGTGCGCGCTGCGCGTATCGCGGCCGCTGGGCGGAGGCAGTCCTGCGGTCATTGATCACGCTCAAGGCGCTGACCTACGCGCCCACCGGCGGCATGGTCGCGGCCGCCACGACCTCGCTCCCCGAGCGGATCGGCGGCGTACGCAACTGGGACTACCGCTTCTGTTGGCCGCGCGATGCGACGATGACCCTCTACGCACTGCTTCTCTCCGGCTATCGGGACGAGGCGCGGGCCTGGCGTCAGTGGCTGCTGCGCGCAGCCGCAGGTCGTCCCGAGGAACTGCAGACCGTGTACGGCGTATCGGGTGAGCGTCAGCTCACTGAGCTCGAGTTGGCGTGGCTGCCGGGCTACGAGCGGTCGACACCGGTACGCGTCGGCAATCGCGCCGCAGCGCAGATGCAGCTCGACGTCTACGGCGAGGTGATCGATGCGCTCTGTGTGGCGCGCGCAGCGGGGCTCGACCAGGACGACCATGCGTGGCGATTCGAGCGCGTGCTGGTCGGTTTCCTGGAAAGGAGCTGGGAACAGCCCGACAACGGCATCTGGGAAGTCCGCGCCGAGCGCCGACACTTCACCCATTCCAAGGTCATGGTGTGGGTCGCCATCGATCGGGCGATCAAGATGGCGGTGCAATACCGGCTCGACGCGCCGCTCGCACGCTGGCGCCGACTGCGCGCCCGGATCCACGCCCAGGTTTGCCGCAGAGGGTTCGATGCGACGCGGAATAGCTTCGTCCAGTATTACGGCTCGCAGGAAGTCGATGCGATCCTGTTGCTGATTCCGCTGGTGGGCTTCCTGCCGCCGACCGATCCGCGCATGCGCGGAACGCTCGCCGCCATCGAGCGCGATCTCGTCGTCGATGGACTGGTCGCCCGCTATCGGACAGCGCAGGCGATCGACGGCTTGCCTCCGGGAGAGGGTCTGTTCCTGCCGTGCTCGTTCTGGCTCGCCGACAATCTCGCGCTGGTCGGCCGCCGCGCTGAGGCCGAAGCGCTGTTCGCGCGCCTTCTTGCGCTGCGCAATGACGTGGGCCTGCTGGCCGAAGAATACGACCCGCGTGCGCGTCGCCAGCTCGGCAACTTTCCGCAGGCGATCACCCACGTCGCGTTGATCAATACTGCGCGCAACCTTTCCGGGCCGGGTGGCCCCTCGGAGCACCGCGCCAGCGCGTTGAAGACGGAGCCGCAGGCAAGCGCGACGCGTCCACGCAAACGCCGCCACCGACCGGCGGCTTGAAGGCTCGAGAACGAAACGGGCGCCCCGGTTTCCCGGGCGCGCCCGCCGCTGGATGTGGAGGCGTGTGCCTATACGCGCCGTCGATACTCGCCCGTGCGGGTGTCGATCTCGACCTTGTCGCCGGTCGCGACGAACAGCGGAACCTGCACCTCGAGACCGGCGCCGAGCTTCGCGGGCTTGAGCACCTTGCCCGACGTATCGCCGCGGATCGCGGGTTCGGTATAGGTGATCTCGCGGACCACCGAGTTCGGCAGCTCGACCGCAATCGCCTTGCCGTCGTAGAGCGTCAACTCGCAGGCGAGGCCATCCTCGAGATAAGCAACCGCGTCGCCGAGGTTCTCCTTCTCGACCTCGATCTGGTTGTAGTCCTCGTCCATGAAAACGTACATCGGATCGGAAAAATACGAAAAGGTCACCGGCCTCTTCTCGAGCTGGACCACGTCGAATTTCTCGTCGGCGCGATACACGGTCTCGGTGCCGGAGCCCGAAAGAAGGTTCTTGAGCTTCATCTTGACGACCGACGCATTGCGGCCGGACTTGTTGAACTCGGCCTTCTGCACGACCATCGGGTCCTTGCCGATCATGATCACGTTGCCGGCGCGGACTTCCTGTGCGGTTTTCATGGTTTGCCTTGACTCAGTTCCGTTGCTAATGCGTTGATTCAGCGAACCTATAATTATACCCGATCGCGGCAGAACTTGACCAGAGCCTCGGCCAGATCAGATCGGGTCGCAAGTTGCGCCGCCCGTACCTCGGCATGTGCCGCGAGCGCAGCTCTAGCCTCGATAAAGCGTGCCCACGCAGGGGCGAGCTCCCCGTTGCCGTTCCAGGCATGCCAGAAACCGGAGAGCGCCGACGCTGCGTCGGGCGCGAGCGCGGCGCCATAGCGAGCCAGGAACGCGTCGAGCTTCAACCGGTGCGCATTCTCGGCTTGCGGATAGACATGCCAGACGAGCGGTCGGGCCGCCCATTGCCCGCGCACGAACGAGTCCTCGCCGCGAACAAAGTTGACGTCGCAGGCCCAGAGCAGTCGATCGTAATCGTCCTGGGAGACAAAAGGCACGCCGGCGAGCGTGAGCCGGCCGCGGACCAGGTGCTCGTCGGTGTGTGGGGCCGTGCGGCCGGTCCAGAGGGCCAGGGCGTCGCCGGCCACGCCTTGTGGAACGGCGCAGAGAACTGGCGCGTCACCTTCTGCCCAGGCGTCGAGGAGATCCGGGAGAGCCGCGTTCGGATAGCAGAACAGCGAGATGACGAGGGTGCCGGGGCCGGGCCGCCCAAGGCCGAGCATGCGCCACATCGACTCGCACGCCGTGGAGTCGGTGCGAAACTGATCGCGTTGTGTGACGAGTTCATGCTCGCGTAACAAGCCTCCGCTGGCTGGCGTAAAGCCCGGAAAGAAGAAGTAGCGCGTCAGTGACAGCGTCGGGTGCCGCGATGCGAGGCCATGGCAACCTTCGATCCAGTCTTCCGCCGACAGATATTCGAGGTTGATCCAGACCGGCGCTCGTTCGCGCGCGGCCATCGACGCGAGATACGACGCGGGGAGGCCGCAGCCGAACGCTTCGATCACGACCGCTCCGGGGTCGGCGGGACGCAGCCCCGCCGGTGTCCCGCCCCATTTCCGCACTTCGACGTTGTCGACGCACTGGGCATCGAGCGTCGTATCGACATCGGGCGCGAGGCGGGCGAGCGCGGGAAGTCCGTCGATGAACAGGCGCACGGCGAGCGAATGTTCGGACGCGAGCTGGCGGGCGAGCCGCCAGGCGACGCCCGCGTCGCCGAAGTTGTCGACAACGGCGCAGAAGATATCCCAGCGTTGGATTGGGGCCGACATCGAGGAGCTGCGGCGAGCGCCAAGCGCACATTTTGCCGTAAACTGCATTATGCATTCGGCCGCCGGCGCTTCCCATCTCGCCGTCGATGTCGTCTCCGACGTCGTCTGCCCCTGGTGCTACATCGGCAAGCGCAAGCTCGAGCGGGCGCTCGCCGAGGTTCGCGCCCGCGAAGCGGGCATCGAAGTCGAGGTGCGCTGGCATCCCTTCGAGCTCAATCCCGACCTTCCGGTGAAGGGGATCGCCCGCGCCGACTACCTCGAAGCCAAGTTTGGCGGCGGGCAGCGCGCTTCGGAGATCTATGCACGGGTGCAAGCGGTGGGGCTCACCGTGGGCATCGCGTTCGACTTCGAGCGCATCACGCGGCAGCCGAACACGCGCGATGCACACCGCCTGATTGCATGGGCGCAGCAGGCGGGGGACGCCGAACCGCTGGTCGAACACTTGTTCCGTGCGTATTTCATCGAGGGCCGGCAGCTGACCGATGCGGGCGAGCTCACCGCCATCGCTGAAGAAGCGGGCTTCCCACGCGATGCGGCGCAGGCGCTGCTTGCGTCTGAGCGACTGCGCACCGAGGTCGAGGCCGAGTATCGCGAGGCGCAGGACGCGGGTATCAGCGGCGTCCCGTTCTTCATCTTCAACGGCCGCACCGCGGTCTCGGGCGCGCACGATCCGCCCGCGCTGATCGAGGCGATCGCGGCGGCTCGTGCGCCGGCATGAGCGTGGTGCTGGCAGGCAGCGACGCTCTGCCCGCGTTGTTTGCTGCGCAGCGCGCCGCGTTCGCCGCCGAGCGCGATCCTTCACTTGGCCCGCGCTGTTCGCCGCGCAGCGCGCCGCGTTCGCCGCCGAGCGCGATCCTTCACTTGCCGTGCGCCGCGATCGTCTGGCGCGCGTCGCTGCGTTGATCGACGAAAACGAAAGCGAGATCGTGGCCGTGGTTGCGGCCGATTTCGGCGTACGCCCCGCCCAGGAGACGAGGCTCGCAGAGTTGTTCATGGTGAGCGCCGGGATTCGCCATGCGCGGCGGAATCTCTCCCGCTGGAGGCGGGCACGCCGGGTGCCGACGCCGGCCTACCTGTGGCCGGGCAGAAGCCGAATCGTCCGGCAGCCGCTCGGCGTGGTGGGCGTCATCAGCCCGTGGAACTATCCGGTGCAGCTCGCGCTGCTGCCGGCGGTGGCCGCACTCGCGGCGGGGAACCGTGTGCTGCTCAAGCCGAGCGTCGTGAAGGATCACTTTGCGCCCGAGGAGTTTGCGGTGGTGACCGGTGGGGCCGAGGTCGGGGAGGCGTTCGCGCGGCTCCCGTTCGATCATCTGTTCTTCACCGGATCGACCGCGGTCGGTCGCAAGATCGCGTTGGCCGCCGCGGACAACCTCACCCCGGTCACGCTGGAGCTCGGCGGCAAGTCGCCCGCGCTGGTGCACGCAGGCGCGGACATCGATGCGCTGGCGCCGCGCCTTATCGCGGGGAAGCTCCTCAACGCGGGACAGACCTGCATCGCCCCGGACTATGTGCTGGCGCCCGCCAGCCGCGTCGACGCGATCTGCGACGCGCTCGCGCGGGCCGTGGCGACACTTTATCCGACGCTCGAGGCCAGCCCGGACTACGCGAGCATCGTCAACGATCGCCACTACGCGAGGCTCGTCGCGCTTATCGACGACGCGTCGAGAAAGGGGGCGCGCGTAGTCCGGCTCAACCCGGGCAACGAGCTTCTGCCCGAGCGCACCCGCAAGCTCGCCCCGACGCTGCTCGTCGGCGTGCGCGACGACATGGCGGCAATGCACGAGGAGATCTTCGGGCCGGTATTGCCGATCGAATCCTATGCGACGCTCGACGAGGCGATCGCCAAGATCAACGCCCGCCCCCGGCCACTGGCGCTGTACGCTTTCGGAGGAGATGCGCAGGCGCGAGAGCGCGTGCTGCGGGAGACGGTCACCGGGGGCGTGACGGTCGACGACACGCTGTGGCACTTCTGCAGCGAGGAACTGCCATTCGGCGGCGTAGGCGCCTCGGGCATCGGCGCGTATCACGGCGAACGCGGATTTCGAACGTTCACGCATGAGAAGGCCGTGTTCGTCCAGCCGCGCGTTGCGCTGACATGGTTGCTCTATCCGCCGTACGGCAGGCGGTTCGAAGCCATGCTGAGAATCCTGAAAAGAATCGCGTAGATCTAACGAGGCGAACGCCGGCGGCGCCGCCAGAGCGCGTCGATCAGGACGGCAACGACCAGTACGTTGATCCCGAACGTCGCGACCTTGAGCAGGGTGACGCCCTTGGTAAGCTCGTAGATCTCGAACGGCAGGTAGAGCATGCCCGAGCCTGCGCCGAGCCATTCGGCCCATTCCCGATCGAACCACAATCCATAGCCCTCGGCGATGCGCACCGTTGCATAAACGGCGGCGCCGAGGGCGAGCAGCCACAGATCGATCGACGCGACGCGATGCGCCAGCGCCAGAAAGATTCCCGGTACGCGGCTCGCCGGGTTGAGGTGCAGGTGCAGCAGAAGCTCTCCGGCGACATCCTCGATGTCGCTGTGCACGAACGCGAGGAGGCCGAGGCCGGCAGCGAGCACGAGCACGCCTTTGGCGAGCTCGAAGACCGCGACGAGACGCAGCTCCGCTCCGAACAAGCCGCGCAGATTCGCCGGCCGCTCGGTCGGAGCCTCCCGGGACAAAGTGGGTTTCCCAGTCCGGACTATTTCGAGACCGGAAGCTTGCCCTGCACGCCTTCGACGTAGTAATCCATCTTCGACAGTACGTCGTCGGTCATCACCTTGCCGGCCGCGAGCCTTTCCTTGCCGTCGTTGTCCTTGACTGGACCGGTGAACGGGTGGAACTTGCCCGCGCCGATGTCGGCAGCCGTCTTGTTGACCAGATCCTGCACGTCCTTGGGCACGATCTTGTTGAAGGGCCCCATCTTGATCATCCCGTCCTTGATGCCGCCCCAGACGTTGCCCGGCTTCCACTTGCCGGACATCGCGTCCTGCACGGCGCGCGTGTAGTACGCGCCCCATTGATGGGTGACGGCGGTCAGCTCGCTGGTCGGTCCATATTTCGACATGTCGGAGTGGTAGGCGACCGAGTACACCTTCTTCGCTTCCGCGGCCTGGACGACGGCGGTCGAGTCGGTGTGGTGCGTGAGCACATCGGCGCCCTGCGAGACGAGCGTCTCCGCGGCTTCACGCTCGCGGCCGGGATCGAACCAGGAGTTCACCCAGACCACCTTCACCTCGGCCTTCGGATTCACGCTCTTCATACCGCGCGTGAACGCGTTGATACCCATGACCACCTCGGGAATCGGAAACGCGGCGACGTAGCCGGCGACGTTCGACTTGGTCATCTTGCCGGCGACGATCCCGGCGAGGTAGCGTCCCTCGTAGAAGCGCGCGTTGTAGATGCCGACGTTGGTGTCGGTCTTGTATCCGGTCGCGTGCTCGAAGTCGGTCTTGGGAAACTGCTTGGCGACCTTGAGCGTCGGATTCATGTACCCGAACGAAGTCGTGAAGATGATCTTGTTCCCGCTTTGCGCCAGCTCGCGGATCACGCGCTCGGCATCGGCGCCTTCGGGGACGTTCTCGACGTATTTGGTGACGACCTTGCCGCCGAGCGCTTTCTCCATCTCCTTGCGGCCCGAATCGTGCTGGAACGTCCAGCCCGCGTCGCTGACCGGGCTGACATAGACGAAGCCCACCTTGAACGGCTCGTCGGCGGCCAG
>WNFL01079556.1_pt1 | contig 10208 bp, 13 predicted proteins | sample 5400361 | NCBI WGS metagenome assembly WNFL01 (sample SAMN13153351, study PRJNA577476) | soil metagenome | isolation source: 40 cm soil on Douglas fir-dominated hillslope | place: USA:California | collected 2013-09-17
CCATCGCGCCGTGCAGGTCGAGGTAGACGCCGTCGACGGGGAGCGCCTTGTTGAGCTGGGAAATCAAACCGCCCACAATGCGCTCGAACGCATCGGTCGTGACCTGCGCAGAAGGGCTCGCCGCTCCCCAGGCGGTGGCGACCAGGCTGTGCCCCTTCGCCCGCAGCGCCTCGATCGCACCGGCCGCGGGAATGTTGGCGCCCGCCACCGCAGCGAACACGGGCTCGCCATACTGCACGCCCGGCCAGCCGCCTCCCGCCTCGAAGGCCGTGTAATCGGCCCTGGAGGGCGCAAAGGTATTGGTTTCGTGCTGCATGCCGCCGATTGCGATGCGTGCCATGGCCTGATACCCTGCCTTTGGATATTTTCCTGGGGGATTTTCTCATGCGGATGCTCGTTTCGTTGCTGATCCTGATCGCTTCTTCCGGGCTGGCGCTCGCCCAGGAAAAAGTCCTGCGCGTGGTGCCCCACTCCAACCTGGCGATCCTGGATCCGATCTGGACCACGCAGTACATGGCCCGAAACCACGGTTACATGATCTACGACACGCTGTTCGGCACCGACGAGAAGAACAACGTCAAGCCCCAGATGGTCGAGTCCTGGACCGAGAGTCCCGACCACCGCCTCTGGACCTTCAAGCTGCGCAAGGGCCTCGAATTCCATGACGGCAAGCCGGTCACCGGCGAGGACGTGATCGCCTCCCTGCAGCGCTGGGGCAAGCGCGACGCGATGGGCGTGGCGCTGTTCACCTTCGTCGACCGCCTGGACAGCCCGGCGCCCGACACGATCCGCATCTTCCTGCGCGAGGCCTGCGGCTTCGTGCTCGAGGCGCTCGGCAAGCCCTCCTCCAACGTGCCCTTCATCATGCCCAAGCGCGTCGCCGAAACCGATGCCTTCAAGCAGATCGAGGAGCACATCGGCTCGGGCCCCTACATCTTCAAGCGCGACGAATTCAAGCCCGGCGACAAGGCGATCTACCTGAAGAACACCAGGTACGTGCCGCGCAAGGAAGCGCCCTCGGGCTCGACCGGCGGCAAGTTCGTCTACGTCGACCGCGTCGAGTGGAACCTCGCGCTGCGCGACGCGCAGGCGCAGGTCAACGCGCTGGTGAAGGGCGAGGGGGACATCATCGAGCAGCCCTCCTTCCCGCTCATCCCGGGCATGAAGAAGGATCCGAACATCCTGGTCTACAGCTACAGCCCCGTCTACCTGCAGTACATGGCGCGCTTCAACCACCTGAACAAGCCCTTCGACAATCCCAAGGTGCGGCAGGCGGTGCTCGCGGCATTCGACCAGCGCCCGTTCCTGCAGGCCCAGGTCGGCGTCAAGGAGCTGTACAAGACCTGCCCGTCGATGTTCACCTGCGGCACGCCCTACGGCAGCGCTTACGGCAGCGATATCCAGTCCAAGTCCAGCATGAAGAAGGCCCAGGAGCTGCTCAAGACCTCCGGCTATGACGGCACGCCGATCGTGCTGATGAAGCCCACCGACCTCACCACCATCGACAAGCTGCCCGACGTCGCCGCCCAGTTGATGCGCCAGGCCGGCTTCAAGGTGGACCTGCAGGCGATGGACTGGAACACGCTGGTGGGCCGCCGCGCCAAGAAGGACCCGATCGACAAGGGCGGCTGGCACATGTTCCTCACCGCCTGGCAGGGGCCGGACATCTGGAACCCGATCGCCAATCCCACGATGGATACGCGCGGCGAGGCCTCCGGCTGGTTCGGCTGGGCCAAGGACGACAAGATCCTCGAGCTGCGCGCCAAGTTCATGCGCGAGACCGACGAGTCGAAGAAGAAGAAGCTCGCCGAGGAGATCCAGGCGCGCGCCTTCGAGATCGGCACCCACGTGCCGCTCGGCGAATTCGATGCGCCGCTCGCCGCGCGCAAGAACATCACCGGCTTCTTCCACCAGACCGGCAACTTCTACTGGAACCTGAAGAAGAACTGATTTTTTCTTCAGTTTGATTTCCTTTATTGCGCGGAGGCTGCTCGCCACCCTCCCGGTGCTGCTGATCGTGGCGGTGCTGGTGTTCCTCATGCTGCGCCTCGCGCCCGGCGACCCGGCGGCGATTCTCGCCGGCGACGCGGCCAGCACCGACCAGATCGCGCGCATCCGCGCGGAGCTCGGCCTGGACCGGCCGATCCTCGTGCAGTTCGGCATCTGGCTCGGCCACATGGCGAGCGGCAACCTGGGCGAGTCCTTTTTCTACAAGATGAGCGTGGCGACGCTGATCGGCCAGCGCCTCGAGCCGACACTGGCGCTCGCCACCGTCACCATCCTGTTCGCCGTCGCGGTGGCGGTGCCGCTCGGCGTGGTCGCCGCCTGGCGCTTCGGCGGCTGGTTCGACCGCATGCTCATGGGTTTCTCGGTATTCGGCTTCTCGGTGCCGGTGTTCGTGCTGGCCTACATCCTGATCTACGTCGTCTCGCTCAAGCTCGGCCTGCTGCCCGTGCAGGGCTACCAGCGCATCGCCGACGGTTTCTGGCCCTTCCTGCAGCACCTGATCCTGCCCTCGGTCACGCTGTCGGTGATCTACATCGCGCTAATCGCACGGGTGACGCGCGCGTCGGTCCTCGAGGCGCTCGGCGAGGATTACATCCGCACGGCACGCGCCAAGGGATTGCCGGAACTGCGCGTGCTGGTGCACCACGGCCTGGCGAACGCGGCGGTGCCGATCGTCACCGTGATCGGCATCGGCATCGCGCTGCTGATCGGCGGGGTGGTGGTGACCGAATCGGTCTACGCGATCCCGGGCCTCGGGCGGCTCACCGTCGACGCGGTGCTCGCGCGCGACTTCCCGACCGTGCAGGGCCTGATCCTCTTTTTCTCCTTCATCTACGTGCTGCTCAACCTGCTGATCGACCTTTCCTACGTGTTCTTCGACCCGCGCATTCGCTACTAGCCATGATCCCCAAGAACTGGTCGGTGCGCATCGGCGGCAGCGCGCTCATGGTCCTGCTGGTGATCGCGCTCGCGGCGCCCTGGATGGGCACGGTGGATCCGTCCCTGTTCGACGCCGGCAGCCGCGACCTGCTGCCCGGCAGCCCGGCAGCAGCGGCGAGATCACCACGCTGGAAGGCGAGACGGTCCAGCACTGCTTCCTCATGGGCTCCGATTCGCTCGGCCGCGACATCTACAGCCGCGTGCTCTACGGTACGCGCGTCTCGCTGCTGGTCGGCATCCTCTGCGCGCTGGTGGCACTCCTCATCGGCATCACCAGCGGCCTGCTCTCCGGCTACCTGCGCTGGCTGGACGGCATCCTCATGCGCTTCATGGACGGCGTGATGGCGATCCCGGCCATCCTGGTGGCGATTTCGCTGGTGGCGATCTGGCGCGGCAGCCTGACCACGGTCATCGTCGCCATCGCCATCCCGGAGATTCCCCGCGTCACGCGCCTGGTGCGCTCGCTGGTGCTGACGATCCGCGAGGAGCCTTATGTCGAGGCCGCGGTCGCGCTCGGCACGCCGACCTGGAAGATCCTGCTCGGCCACATCCTGCCGAACTGCGTGGCACCGCTGGTGGTCCAGGGCACTTACATCTGCGCCTTCTCGATCCTGGTCGAGGCGATCCTGTCCTTCCTCGGCGTCGGCCTGCCGCCCGACATCCCGACCTGGGGCAACGTGATGGCCGAGGGGCGCGCGCAGTTCAACGACTATCCGCACAACATTTTCTTCCCCGGCGTGTTTCTCGCGGTGACGGTGCTGGCGGTCAACATCCTCGGCGACGGCATGCGCGACACGCTCGACCCGAAAATGGCCAAGCGCGTATGAGCGTTCTCGAGGTCAAGGATCTCTCGATCGCCCTGCCCGAAGGCGCGGAACGCCGGCAGGCGGTGTCGGGCGTTTCCTTCAGCGTGGCGCGCGGCGAGATCGTCTGCCTGGTCGGCGAGTCGGGCTCGGGTAAATCGGTGATCGCGCAAAGCATCATGGGCCTCCTGCCGAAGAACCTGCCGATCACCGGCGGCGCCATCTCGCTGCAGGACGAAGCCATCGCGCATGCGCCGGAATCGCGCCTGCGGCAGCTGCGCACCACGCGCATGTCGATGATCTTCCAGGAGCCGATGACCGCGCTGAATCCGGTCATGCGCTGCGGCGATCAGATTGACGAGGTTTTGCGTTTTCATACTGAATTTTCCTTGGGTGAAAGAAAAAGGAAAATTCTGGAAATAATCAAAGAAGTATCTCTGCCCGATGCGGAGCGCATGGTCGCCTCCTACCCGCACCAGCTCTCGGGCGGCCAGCGCCAGCGCATCATGATCGCGATGGCGCTGGTGCTCGACCCGGCGCTGCTCATCGCCGACGAGCCGACCACCGCGCTGGACGTCACCACGCAAGCGCAGATTCTGAAATTGATTCTTGAACTTCAGAAGCGGCACGGCACGGGCGTCCTGTTCATTACCCACGACTTCGGCGTGGTGGCCGAGATCGCGCATCGCGTGGCGGTGCTGCGCCTCGGCGAGCTGGTCGAGCTCGGCGCGCGCGACGAGGTGCTCAAGCGCCCGCGGCACGAGTACACGCAGATGCTGATCAAGTCGGTCCCCACGCTCAAGCCGCTCGGCCGTCCGGTGAAGGCCGATTCGGCGGTCGTCCTGAAAACCAGGAATCTTTGCAAGACCTATTCCACGCGCGGCTGGTTCGGCGCGCGCCGCGAGGTGCGCGCGGCCGAGGACGTCAACCTCGAGCTGCGCCGCGGCCAGACGCTCGGCATCGTCGGCGAATCGGGCTCGGGCAAGTCCACGGTGGCGCGCTGCATCGTGCGGCTGGTGGACCCGAGCGCGGGCGAGATCCGCCTCGCGGGCACCGACATCGCGACCATGGGAGCGGCTGCGCTGCGGCCGCTGCGCCGCAAGGTGCAGATCGTGTTCCAGGATCCCTACCGCTCGCTCAACCCGCGCCGCTCGGTCGGCGACGCGATCATGGAAGGCCCGCTCAACTACGGGCTGCCCTTCGACGCGGCGCTCGAGCGCGCGCGCAAGCTGCTGGATCTCGTGCGCATGGACGCCTCGGCGCTCGCGCGTTACCCGCACCAGTTCTCCGGCGGGCAGCGCCAGCGCATCTGCATCGCGCGCGCGCTGGCCATGGAGCCCGAGCTGCTGATCGCCGACGAGGCGGTCTCGGCGCTCGACGTCTCGGTGCAGGCGCAGGTGCTGCAGCTGCTGGAGGAAATCGGGTCGCCGCGCAGGTCTGCGACCACGTCGCCGTGATGTCGAAGGGGCGCGTGGTCGAATACGGTCCCGCCGGTGAAATCTTCCTGCAGCCGAAGCACGCCTACACGCGCGCGCTGTTCGAAGCCGCGCCGGGCCGCGGCTTTGCGTTTGGCGGCGCGCCGGATGCCAGCACGTAGAATCCGGCCCATGGACCGGCTTTCGAAATCGGCGATTCGCGTTCCCGGGCTCGAGATCCGCGTCGTCGAGCGCTGCACGTCCACGAACGCGGTGCTGCTCGCCGGGCCGGTCGCGCACCCGGTCCTGCTTGCCGCAGAAGCGCAGACCGCCGGGCGCGGGCGGCGCGGACGCAAGTGGCGCTCCGCGCCCGGCAAAGGCGCGACCTTCTCCATCCTGCTGCGCATGCGCTGCACGCCGGCGGCACTGGTCGGGCTGCCGGTCGCGGTCGGCGTGGCCGCGGCGCGCGCGCTGCGCGGGCTCGGCGCCCGCGGCGTGACCCTGAAATGGCCCAACGATCTGATGGCGCAGCGGCGCAAGCTCGGCGGCATCCTGATCGAAACGCGCTCTTCGTCGGCGGGCACCACGCTGGTCGTCGGCATCGGCATCAACTGCCATCGCCAGCCGCGCCTGCAGACGCGCCTCGGCCGCGGCGTGGCCGCGCTGGACGAGCTGCTGCGCCGGCCGGTCGCGCGCAACGCCGTCATCGGCGCCGTCGGGCGCGCCGTGCTCGCGGCGCTGGCCGACTGGGAACGCGCGCGCGCCGGCCACGCGCCAGATCCGCGACTCACGGCGAGGGCGGCATGATCCTCGCGATCGACGCCGGCAATTCGCGGGTGAAATGGGGCTGGCACGATGGAACGGCCTGGTCGAGCATCGCCAATGTCTCGCTGATCGAGTTCGCCGCCTCGAGCGACCACATCAATCCCTTCTCGGTGACGCACGACAATCCTTCGCGCATCGTCATTTCCAACGTCGCCGGCGAAGGCGCGCACCAGCTGCTGGTGAACTGGACCAGCATCTTCGACGCGGCGCCCGAGTGGGTGCACGGCGAGCGCGAGCTCTGCGGCGTGCGCAACCTCTATGAGCGGCCCGAGTCGCTCGGACCCGACCGCTGGGCGGCGCTGATCGCGGCGCGCGCGCTCGAGCCCGGGCGCGCCTGCCTCGTGGCCAACGCCGGCACCTGCACGACGGTGGACATGCTGTCGGCGAAGGGCGAGTTCACCGGCGGCCTGATCCTGCCCGGCATCGACCTGATGCGCTTCGTGCTGCACGAGCACACCGGCCGCCTGCCGCTGCAGGAAGGCCACTACGTGCAGGCGCCGCGCAACACGCTGGATGCGATCGAAACGGGCTGCCGCCATGCGCAGGCCGGCGCCATCGAGCGCATGGTGCGCGTGATGGGCGGCGACTGCGTCTGCCTGATTTCCGGCGGCGGCGGCCCGGCGCTGATCGAGCGCCTCGAGCTGCCCTGCCGCTACGTGGAAAACCTGGTGCTCGAAGGCTTGGCGAGGATAGGAGCGACATGAGGATCCTGTTCCTGCTGCTGCTCGCCGCGAACCTGGCGCTGTTCGCCTGGTGGCGCTACTACGCGCCGGGCGACCCCGCCGCCGACCCGGAACCGCAGCGCCGGCAGCTCAGCCCGGAAAAAATCCGCCTGCTGGACGGCAAGGAACTGAAAGCCCTGGTCACGGCGAAGCCGAAGCCGGCGGCGGCCCCGTCGGCCACGGGTGCCTGCATCGAATGGGGCGGCTTTGCAGTCGCCGAGGCGCCGAAGGCCGAGCAGGCGCTCACGCCGCTCGCGCTGGGTGCGCGCCTGTCGCAGCGGCGCAGCGAGGACACGGCCGGCTGGTGGGTATTCATCCCGCCGCAACCCAATCGCGCCGCCGCGCTCAAGAAAACGGCGGAGCTGAAGGCGCTCGGCATCGATGAATTCTTCATCCTGCAGGATGAAGGCAAGATGCGCTGGGCGGTGTCGCTCGGCGTGTTCAGCAGCGAAGACGCCGCCAAGAACCGCCTCGAAGCGCTGCGCGCGAAAGGCGTGCGCAGCGCGCAGACCGGCGAGCGCGACACCCAGGTCGCCAAAATCTGGTTCCAGCTGCGCGGCGCGGACGCCCCGCAGCAGGCAAAGCTGCGCGAGCTGGTGCAGGGATTCCAGGGAACCGAAGTCCGCGACTGCCCATGAAATCGCCTAGTAAAAATCGGGCTCTGACCCCGATTTTCTAGCCGATCGGAATTGCGCCGCCGGGGACGTGCTGCGCCACCAGTTCCAGCAGCCGGTCCGCGCGCACCGGTTTCGTCAGGTAGCCGACCGCGCCCAGTTCCTTGCCGCGATGGTCGCCATCCTCCACCGAGGTGAGGAAGATCACCGGGATGTAGGGCAGCGTGGCGTCCGACTTCAGTGCGGCGACGAACTCGAAGCCGTCCATGTGCGGCATGTTGACGTCCGAGAGGATCAGGTCGGGCGGGCTCTTCAGCACCAGATAGCCGGCGCTGATGGCGTCGGCGGCGGTGCTCACGTCGTAGCCGGCCGACGACAAATGCATGCGCAGCAGCTCGCGCAGGCTTTCGTCGTCGTCCACCACCAGAATCTTCGCGGCCATTTCGCCTGCGACGGTAACCAGTTTATCCAATGGCGTCAATCAATTGCGCCCGCGTCGGTGGCCCATGGTGGTATGATTTTCGGATGTTTCAACGCTATTTTCTGGCCGGCATCCTCGTTTGCGCCGCCGCGGCGGCGCAGGCCCAGCCCTACCGCTGGGTGGACGAGAAAGGCCGCCCGCACTACACGGACAATCCGCCGCCGACGGCGAAGGGCCTCAAGAAATCCGGGTCGAAGACGGAAAGCCCGGCCGAGCAGAGCGAGCAATTGCCGTTCGAGCTGCAGCGCGCGCAGAAGGATTTCCCCGTCACGCTCTATACCGCGCCGGCGCCGGTCTGCAAGGAGCCGTGCGAGCTCGCTCGCGCCGCGCTCAACAAGCGCGGCGTGCCGTTCACCGAGATCCAGGTCTGGAACGTCGAGACGCTCGAGCAGCTGAAGGCCAAGGCCGGATCGGACTCGGTCCCCGCGCTCGTCGTCGGACGCTCGGCGACGAGCGGCTTCGATGCGGCGCGCTTCGACAACCTGCTCGACTCGGCCGGCTATCCCAAACAGGGCGCGGTTCCCGCGCGCGCGCAGCGCGCGCCGGCGACGCCCGAGGGCTACGAGCCGCCGCCCGTGGCCGAGCCCGTGCAGGCGGAAGCGCCCGCCCGGGCGGGTCCCTACGACACGAGCGGGCTTCCCTCCAACCGCAGCGACAAGCCCGGCCCCTACGACCCGAGCGGCCTGCCGCCGAACCGTAGCGACAAGCCCGGCCAATACCTGACGCCCGGCAGCGCGAAATAGCGCGCCGGATTCGCAGGGCGTTGGTGCTGATGGCCCGAATCGAACGGGCGACCTACTGATTACGAATCAGTTGCTCTACCAGCTGAGCTACATCAGCGTGTTGAGGCGTGGATTGCGGCCCGGATTATACGCCGCGCCGCCGCGCCTTCAGGTGCCGCAGCTGCCGGTGCGGTTGCAGTTGGGTTCGAACGGCACTTCGATCACTTTGATGCTGCCAACGGGAACGCCGTTGCGCACCGCCGGCTTGAATTTCAGGGAGCGCACCGCCTTCAGCGCCGCTTCCTCGAAATAACCGGCGGGATGCGACTCGATCACGCGCGCCTCGCGCAGCGCGCCGAGATGGTCGATCAGCAGCCGCAGCGTGACCTTGCCTGTCATGCCCGCGGCCAGCGCGTGCTCCGGATATTCGAGATCGGCGATATTGGTCGCCTCCGCCCGCTCGTCCACATCCCTGCCGCGGTAGAAAATCTCGGGGGCCGGCAAACCGGCCGAAGCGCCGGCGTCCGCGGCGCCCGATTCGCGCGGCTGTTTCGGCGGCGCGGGCTCCGTCTTTTGCGCGACCGGCTCGGGGGCTGCGGCCGGCGCCGCCTGGGCTAGCCGCGCGCGCAGCGGCGGCTGCGAGGGAAACAGCGATGCGTTCGAGGCTTCAGGCCCGAATGGCGCGTTCGCCAGCACCGCGGCGTGCGCGAAAGCCGATGCGGCGAGCGCGAACGCCAGCCGGCGCGTGCCCGCCGGCCAGCCCCAGTACGCGGGATTAGTCAATCTCCTTGAACCAGAACTTGCGCAGCCTCGAGTACAGCTGCTTGCCCGGCGCGAGCGAGCAGGAAGCGCCGTAGCAGACCACGCCGGTCGGATCATTGCCGCCGCCGAGGCCCGCGCCCGCGCCGATCTTGAGCTGGCCGCCCGACACGGTGCCGCCGACCGGCACGCCGCCGCTGATGCCCGAGCCGGTGCCGCTGCTTCCGCCCAGCCCGACGTAGACCAGCACCGGCGAGGGCAGGAAGCCGCCGCCTGCGTAGGTCGTAAACAGGCTGGTGCCGCTGAACGCGGTGCCATCGGCGAAGTTCACTGAATACTGCCGAGCCACGCCCAGGTTCGGGCTGCAGGCGCCGCCGCCCGCGCTTGCCGAAGGCTGGTTGGTGCCGAACACTATCGCGCCGCTGCCGGCCGCGAGCGTCGAGCCCACCTGCTTCTCGCCCGAGGCGAGCGTGATGAACCAGCCCTCGTTGCTGCTGCTGGAAAGCGCCCCGGAGGTATTCATCGAAGCGCTGGTGCCGGATACCGCGAGCTCGGGGGCCGTACCGCTGCAATTAGCGGCCACCTGGATGCAATTGGTGCTGACATCGAGGAGCGCCTTGATCGTGCTGCTGTTGTAGCTGAAGGTATCCGAGTGCGCGATGGTCGCCTGCACCTGCGTGCCGCTGACGACGGCCGGATTGGTCTGGCGCCTGTCCTTGAAGGCGTAAACCCGGTTGGTCACCGTCGTATCGAAGGGATGCTCCCGGTCGCCGCTGCCGGTGATCACCATGTCGAAGCCGGAGCCGCCGATGACGTCGGGCGCGAACTGGAACTTGCGCCGTCCCGCGGCCGTGGTCTGGTCGCCGACCGCGGCGAGCTTGGCCACCGTCCAGTTGGCCGGATCGGTGTCGCCGAAGTCGA
>WNFL01270478.1_pt1 | contig 10208 bp, 10 predicted proteins | sample 5400361 | NCBI WGS metagenome assembly WNFL01 (sample SAMN13153351, study PRJNA577476) | soil metagenome | isolation source: 40 cm soil on Douglas fir-dominated hillslope | place: USA:California | collected 2013-09-17
GCTGCCTGTTCCGGCTTGAGAATTGAAATCACCGATATTGAAATTCGGATCAGATGTATTTACACGATTTATCCCGGTTGGCAATTTCAACCCGCCTCCAATAAAAAGATCATGCATGACGGTGGACTTTTCATTCTTGGTTAAAAAAGTAGATCTAAAAATTTTATAGTTGACGAGCACCATCAAATCACCCAAGCCATTTGAAACAGTAACTCCATCATCGCTTTCTTTCCGGCTGAAAACATACGGCATAAACGCCATCACTTGTAATTTTTTGAAATTGTAACCACCCCATAACTCCATATTTTTATAGTAGTCATGACTGAATTGAGTAGGGTCTGATTTTAGATGCGAATTGAATTGAGAGAAACTATATCGAAAGCCAAAGAAGCCTTTATTGAAATTAGGCAAAAGACCAATCTGAAAATTGCCATTGCTACATCCGCAAATTTCGCAGGCAAGACTCGAAATGGATATTGAGAGTAAAAGAGTAATTAATAAATGCTTTTTCATAAATGTTGTTTTCCTGACAATAAATAAAAGAGATTATCCACCAACTTTTTGTGTTGGCGAGCCGACAAGAGACTAAGCGGATTAAACTGAGGGCGGGTGGAAAATAGTAGTGACCAACATCAAACCGTAAAGATCAACGGGGTGAATCGATGTAGGTCTGGATATAATCACGCTTGTAGGCCGAGTATGATAATACACAGATGTATAGAAAAGATTTATTTCTCTCGTCTGAGTTAAAGAAAGGGGAACAGCGTGCGAATTGTCATGTGAGACTATCTTCAAGCCTCCGTTGAAATCGTAATCACTACTACACATGGCGATCGGAATCTCCCGAATCAAGCCTAACGAAAAAGCTATATCAAGACGCTTTTGGTACAACTCATCAAGAAGACCCAATTTGCCGGCACAATGCAACGTCATGCTTCCCAAAATAATGTAGACGATAATTCTTCGCATCGCGAATGCAATTTATTACCAAATTTTGGAATATTATTTGGACTTTGCTTTCGGAAGAATCTGAAATTCGAATTCGCGTATATTTGGTTTCACTGATTCCAGCTTCAATAACCTGAAATGAAAATGATCGGAGTCGTACTCTGTGGAGGACAAAGTCTTCGGATGGGACGAGACAAAGGGTTACTTGTTTCAGGAAATGGAAATGTTTGGGCAGAAATTATGAAAGAGAAACTTTCACAAATTTCCCTGCGATCCGTTTTATCAATTAACTCCAACCAAAAAGAAAATTATCTCCAGTATTTCAATGAAAAAGATTTAGTAGTTGACAGCCCGGAGATCGATGTTCAAGGTCCGGTACGGGGTCTATTGAGTACGCATTTAAAATATCCCGATCACGATTTGCTCGTACTTGCATGCGACATGATTAAAATGGATGGAATCGTTTTAAGAAAATTATTGGAGGCCTATGCACACTCAAAGTCGGCAGCGATTGCTTTTAAGAGTGACAGGGTTGAACCCATGTGTGCCATATACTCTTCATCAGGTCTCTCCAAAATTTATTCTCGCAAAAAATTATCGAGAAACAGCATGATGGATATGCTCGATAAACTAGATGCGATCTATATTTCCATTCCGGACGAGTGGAAATCTTTTTTCAAGAATTTGAACAGCGACAAAGACCTTAACGGATAAGTTTATACTAGTCCGAATTCCCGCATGGCCTTGGGAAAATTTTTGTTTTCATGTCCCGACCTTGTCAATTTAATTAGCGCAAAACGTTGCAGCGTAGAAAGATTCCCCCACTGGTCTAAAGAAATACTCATTTTAGTTGACTCTAATTTCTCCGTCAACTCTTCGGGCAAATGCTGGAGAGACCAACGATTGTTGACATGATCAACTCGAAGTAAAGTAGCGTCTTCTCCCGTGTGTTGGTAAATTATTTCTTTCAGATAAATCCTGTAAATATCAAGGGCCATCTCAGAATCAATAGGAAGGACTGCCAGCTGTTCCCGTTCTTCAAGGGTCATCTTGCTCCACTCTTTCAATTTCAGTTTTATACCACAGGCATCCAATTTGAATCGAACGACCATTGGAATACAGCGAATGTTGTCTTCCATAAAGTCCTGTTCAAATTTAAAATATTCAACTCCCACTTGATGCTTCATAGATCATTGATTTGATTTTATTACTCAGCGAAATATCAGCCACCGCACGAATGGCTTTCTCAGACATTTTCTTCATGGTTTTACGAAGGATATCCACCACTTTTTCATTATCGTGTTTAGCCGCAAACGCCTCACAATAATATTCAAGAAACACAAGGCAGACTACGTCCTCAAGGACTTGCGTATCCGGACTGGTAGCCAGCTCTTTTTTTTTGATCAGCGACTTTATTTTTTCAATCTCTTGAAAACCGAACTCGAGATTTTTTAGGATACGTTCTACAATCTCGGCATGGTGCTCGTTCAATTTGTTTCTCCATTGGAAGTATCCTTTTTTGTCCAGAGGATATTGCGACCGAGCGATCTCCCAACGGCCGATGTGCTGACCTCTTGCAGCCAATTGCAAATACGCTGGAGCTTCAGGAAAGTATTTCAGCAAACGGCAGGTCATCCGTTGAGCATACAACAATTCCTTTGGCACAAGTTGGCCATTAACGTATTCCTTGTTAGGATCATTTGAATTGTATCGGTCAAACGCTTCCAAAGCATTATCAAATTGCACCTCGCTCGGCATAAATCTTCTCAAAAATTTGTGGTTGCGAATTAGTCGCGGCTTTCAAATCCACAACCTTACCTATAACAATGATGGCGGGAGAACTGATGTTTTCATCCTTTGTTCTTTGATAAATATTTTTAGCAGTCCCGATGACCACTTTCTGAGTGGGAAGCGTGGCATGTTGAATAACAGCCATGGGCTCATCATCACCTCTTGCCGCCAATACAAGGTTTGCTATTTCATCCAGATGAGATAATCCCATAAGTACAATTATGGTCGCGCTTGAAGAGGCTGCTTTGCTCAAATCTTTGGAAATCTCTCCCGAAGAAACAGTACCTGTCACTACCCAAAAACTTTCATTTACACCACGCGATGTTAGCGGGATGCCCGCGCATGACGGAGCGGAATAAGAACTTGAAATTCCGGGTATGACTTGTACTCTTACTCCATATTTCTCAGCATACGCTCTCTCCTCATGTCCCCTTCCAAATACAAAGGGGTCACCACCTTTCAATCTTACTACTTGTTCATACCGTTTCGCATAAAACACCAGGAGTTGATTGATTTCATGCTGCGTAAACTCTTTATGCCCTTTTCGTTTGCCAACATAAACGAGTTTGCAATGCCGGGGAGCCTTCTTAATTAATTCAGGAGATACCAAGGCATCATAGAGAATTACATCCGCCTTGCGAATGGCATCTAATCCCTTCATCGTTATCAACTCCGGATCTCCTGGTCCTGCCCCCACGATCAACAAAGTAGGCTCCTGCTCGCTCATTACGTAAAAATACGTAATAAAATTAGTATTGCATCAAATAATACGTAATTTTACTTAGTTATTTGCAAGAGACATACTTAAAACGTTTGCAGTGAAACGAGTTATCGTAGTTGGAAATGGAATGGTGGGACTAAAGTTCTGCGAAAAGCTGGCTACACGATCCAATAATTTTGAAATCATCGTTTATGGCGAGGAGCCGCGACCTGCTTATGACAGGGTTCATCTCAGCAATTTCTTTTCCGGTTCTTCTGCTGAAGATCTCTTGCTCACTTCGTCTTCATGGTATGAGAAGAACAGCATCAAATTGTTCACGGGTGAGTTGGTAACAAAAATTGACAGGAATGAGAAAATCATTCATACGCATTCCGGCCAAAAGGATCATTACGACATTCTTGTACTGGCAACGGGCTCAGCAGCATTTGTACCTAAAATTGAAGGTGTTGAACGTAATGGTGTCTTTGTTTATCGCACCATCGAGGACCTGGTTCAGATCCGTGATTATTCCCATAAGGCAAAAATAGCAACCGTCATGGGTGGAGGGTTACTCGGCCTCGAAGCTGCAAAAGCAATGATCGATCTGCGACTGCAAACTCACGTAATTGAATTTGCTCCCCGATTAATGCCTCGTCAGATCGATGACGATGGCTCAGCTATTCTCACACATAAATTAAAGGAGCTGGGAATTCAAGTTCATACTAACAAATCAACGTCAAAGATTAATGGCAACGGAAAACTCGAAGGCCTCACTTTCGCTGACGGTACGTCACTTGACACAGACATGCTTGTGATTTCTGCCGGGATCAGGCCACGCGATGAACTAGCCAGGAACTCCGGTATTCATGTTCACGAACGAGGTGGTATTCTGGTGGACGATTTGATGAAAACTAATGACGAAAACATTTTTGCGATCGGAGAAGCAATCAACCATAATGGTATTATTTATGGATTAGTAGCTCCGGGTTATGAAATGGCGGAGGTGGTTGTTCGCCAGTTGGTCAACGATCAGGTAAGATCTTTCAAGGGTTTTGACATGTCAACCAAGTTGAAACTTCTGGGTGTGGATGTTGCCAGTTTCGGTGATCCATTTGGTGAAACTCCGGGAAGCGTTCCAATTGTATTGAAAGATAATCGAAATGGGATTTATAAGAGAATCAACATTTCTAGCGATGGGAAATTTCTCCTCGGTGGGATTTTAGTTGGAGATGCCGCTCAATACAATCTCTTTCATCAAATGGTGGTGAACAAAATGCCACTGCCTCTCCAACCTGAGTCATTGATCTTCGGTCATCCAAATAAATCAGACGATGCCGGTGGAATAAAAAACTTACCCGACGCAGCGCAGATTTGCTCTTGTGAAAATATTTCGAAAGGCGAGCTCGTTTTTCAGATAACACAAAATGGAGTAAGCTCTATCAACGAACTGAAGAAAAACACTAAGGCTTGTACGGGATGTGGCGGCTGCACGCCAATGGTAAATGACATTTTGAAAGTGACACTCGAATCTCTCGGGCACAAGCTAAAAAAAACGTTGTGTGAGCATTTTGATTACTCGCGCCAGGAGCTTTACGATATTATTAAAGTCAAAGAGTTAAAGACGTTTGATCTCGTTCTCGATTCACATGGAAAGGGAGACGGCTGTGAAGTTTGCAAACCTGCTGTTGCCTCATTGCTCGCAAGCATTTGGAACGAACCGATTGTAAATCAATCAACCATTCAAGACACCAATGACAGGTATCTGGCCAACATTCAGAAAGGCGGTTCATATTCTGTGGTGCCGCGCATTGCCGGTGGAGAAATTACTCCTGATAAACTTATGGCTATTGGTCGCATCGCACGAAAATATAATTTGTATACGAAAATCACTGGTGGCCAGCGTATCGACATGTTTGGTGCTCGCGTAGATCAACTCCCCGAGATCTGGGCTGAACTGATTGATGAAGGATTTGAAAGTGGTCACGCTTATGGCAAAGCTTTACGTACTGTTAAAAGTTGTGTTGGATCAACCTGGTGCCGCTTTGGAGTTCAGGACTCCGTTGCCTATGCGATCTTTATTGAAAATCGTTACAAGGGGCTTCGAGCTCCGCATAAAATTAAAGGTGCCGTATCCGGCTGCATTCGCGAATGTGCAGAAGCGCAATCCAAAGACTTCGGGGTCATCGCCACAGAGAAAGGATGGAACTTGTACGTATGTGGAAATGGCGGTGCACGACCACAACATGCAAAATTGTTGGTGAATGATGTTGATACCGACACATGTACAAAGCTGATCGACCGCTTCCTCATGTTTTACATACGCACAGCTGATCCTCTCACACGCACGGCCACATGGCTAAACAAAATGGAGGGCGGCCTGGAATACTTACGCGAAGTAATTGTTGATGACAAGCTCGGGATATGCAATCAGCTTGAAGAAGAAATGAAGGGATTAATTGAAAGTTATCACTGCGAATGGAGGAAAGTGGTTGACGATCCTGAGTTGCAAAAGCAATTCAAGCATTTTATTAATTCTGACGATGAGGATCCAACACTTTCGTTTGTTGAAGTACGGCAGCAAAAGTTGCCGGCTAACTGGGGAAAAGGAAAAAATTAAGAATGATGAATTACGATTTGCGATTTTCGGATAGTATGGAAATCACTACTGTCCAAGAAAAAAATCCCGTAAGGGATGGAATTTTAGTAGCCACGGGTTTTAACCCGTGGATTAGATTATACGATGGAAAAAGAGCGCCATGTTCAAATTATTTCTATCAACTTCTTTTCTGGCGCGCATTTCAGCACCCTGACCAAAGGAATGCTTTTCGTTTCAAGTTATTGGTCGTTGAACTTGAGTTGTCGACACGACCGTTCTTTATTCTTTTCAATCCCGAAAATTCGGGACTACGACAAATCATCACTACGGGATTTTTTAAGGCTTGCTTCACAACTTATTGTAAGTAACGTGATCTGCGAATCCATTTCCAAAGTTTTCACCAGCTGCGTTATTTTTTATTGACACTAACATGGAAATACTCAATCATTTAAGGACACACACAGCTGATGACCTGGCGGACATAAGAATTTGGTTTAAGGCAGCCCGCGTTTCCGATTTCCCGGAAAATGGTGGGGCATGTGTAAAATATAAAGACCTTCAGATTGCAGTTTTTAATTTTTCGCGAAGAGGTGAGTGGTACGCGTGTCAAAATTTGTGTCCACACAAAATGCAGATGGCGCTCTCACGTGGAATGATTGGATCAACCGATGGCTCTCCTAAAATCGCCTGTCCGTTTCATAAAAAAACTTTTTCTCTTCTTAACGGCCAGTGCTTGAATGGTGAAGAGGAAAAGATTTCCGTTTTTCCGGTAAAGGTGGAAGACGGCTTTATTTACATCGGCTTTACGCGGTAAGGCTTCTTTATACTTTAGGTTAGAATGCCGGGCGTGGTTGCCCGGCATTTCTCTGAACTACAGGATGTACGACAGTTTTGCAAGTTGTCATTTGCCATCGCTCACCCTCTGACTCCCTAAAGGGAGAACCACCTGTGCGATGACACCCTTTATGGCCGGGGTGCGGGAAGGAATGCAGAATTGTCGTAAAACCTGAACTACGTAAGTTGACGTCCTTTCTAAAATTACTAACTTGCTACGTATGCTCCCTGATGAGACTCTGCTGAAGACGAATAAGTTTGCAAAACTTGGTGTACGATACATTCTGGCGCTAGGAGCTATCGCCACTATAATCATTACAGGGCAAGCGCTCATCCAAAGTCACTTGAAAAATCAGGAGGGCGACTCGCGGGTAGTCAACGTAGCCGGTAAGCAACGTATGCTCAGTCAGAAAATAGTCAAGACCATAGTGCTATTGAATTCGGAAGATTCAACACGAAAAAAAGAATTAATACAAGGGCTAAAAAATTCTCTTCGTCTCTGGGAAGTTTCGCAGAAAGGGTTGATCGATGGAAATGATAGCCTGCATCTGACGGGCCGCAACAGTAAAAAGGTATTGGAGCTTTTGGAAGATGTCAACAAACATTTTGTTCCGATTGATGTGAGTGCCCGTTTGCTTATTTCTGAATATGAGAGAAACTCCGCGTCTCCAAATAAAAAGCAAGCCTTAATCAAAACCGTGCTTGGCGAAGAACAATCTTTCTTGAGCGGAATGGAAGCAGTTGTTTTTCAATTTGATTCAGAAGCGAATGAAAAGGTTGTATTGTTATCGCGCATAGAGTATGCATTGCTCATTATATCACTGCTTGTTATTCTGGCGGAAATCATCTTCATCTTCCGTCCTACAGCCATCAACGTAAACATTACGATCAACAAACTTTTGCAATCGGAAAAAGATTCCCAAAAAATGTCCAATGAAATCCGCGACTTGTATATCTCACTCGAGAAATCATATGAGCAAATAGCGCACATCAATCAACCGATTGAAAACCCGCGTATCTATGCAAAGAGTGATCGTGGAGGAAACCTTGCGTTTGTGTCTCCCTCCTTTATCAGTCTCCAGGACAAAAGCGAATGGAGCAAACTAAGTCTGTGCGATCTTTTTGTCGGCATGAAAGATCCAAACGATTGGATGGATGAATTAATTGATACCGTATCGGAAGAAAAAATTTGGAAAGGCGAAGTGCATTTTAAAAACGAAAAACAGGAGGATCGGTGGGCGTTGATTACCGTTACGCCTGTTTACAACCCGGAGGGAAATGTCGATGAACTTGTGATGATGGGCTCAGACATAACACTGCGTAAAAAAGCAGAGCGCAATATTAATATAAAAACGCAGGCAGAAATCGATAAGCGGATCAACCAACAAAAGTACAGGTCGGTACTTATCTTAGAAGGACAGGAGGAAGAAAGAAAACGCATCGCTATGGATATCCACGATGGCATAGGTCAGATGCTTACGTCATTAAAGTATCAAGTAGAATCAATCGACACTAATGAAAAAGAGGTGTTGAGCAAAAAATTGAATGAGATCGACAGCTGCATCAAGCAAATTATCAGGGAAGTCCGAAAGGTGACGTTTAATCTCCGCCCCACCGTATTAGGTGATTATGGACTGCAATCCGCACTTGACATGTTTGTGCGCGAAATAGCGAAGCTTATCGATATCAAAATGGAATTTTATTCAGAGACAGAAATTGCCCGGCTTCCTCAAAAAGTGGAAAACAATATTTTCAGAATCATACAAGAAGCGATCAACAACGCTATCAAATATTCCGGAGCAAATAAGATTGACGTCATTCTCAAGGAAGTCAATGGTTATCTGATTGCAGAAGTGACAGACAATGGAAAGGGATTCGATGCCCGCCTGGTGGATGAAAGGAGCGTTAACTTTGAATCGGGCCGAGGCCTGTTTAATATGTACGAACGAAGTGAATACATTAATGGAAACCTCGATGTGAAGACCGAACCGAATCAAGGCACCACCGTGAGATTGACTGTTCCCGTGAAAATATCAACACCTATAGAATCTGAAGCATAGCGCATGGATAAGAAAATAAAAATTGTATTGGCGGACGACCACGTGCTCGTGCGCAACGGCATCAAGGCCATGCTTGAACATGATGCTGATCTCTCTGTAACCGGTGAAGCAGGAAACGGTTCGGAAGCATTGGAGGTAGCCAGGGCTGTAAAACCCGACTTGCTCATCCTGGATATTCGAATGCCGGAAATGACAGGCTTGGAGGCGGCTGCAAAATTAAAGTCATATTCGCCAAAGACGAAGGCAGTCATCCTATCGATGCATGATTCCGAAGAGTATGTGCTTCAGGCGCTCGATGCAGGAGCGTACGGTTACCTGTTAAAGGATACAGACAAAAACGAGTTTGTTAAAGCTCTTAAACAAATTCACGGAGGAACAAAATACTTTAGTGGAAGCGTATCCAATGTCTTGGCCAATCGGTTGCTCGGCAAGAAACCGTTAAGCAAATCTTCCGCCACTGTAGATTCCTATAACCTATCCAAGCGCGAGAAAGAAATTCTTCGCATGGTAGTGGACGGAAAACAAAATAAGCAAATAGCGGATCTGCTAGATAAGAGTGTTCGAACCATCGAGACGCACCGGTTCAACATCATGAAAAAACTCGAAGTCAACAACGCCATTGACATGGTCAACAAGGCCATGAAAGAGAACCTCGTCTGACGAACCCCTTTCAATTCTTTTTTCAAACCGTTGCGTAAATTTATATATACGTAATTATACGTATATATACTTAGTTTTTATAGATTTACTACGTAATCAAAGATACGTAGTATGCAAACACACCTCTTAAAAGCCACCCGCATTAATTTGTTGGATTTCAAGACCACGCCCATGCGTGCCTTTCACATTACGTGGATCACTTTCTTTTTATGTTTTTTTGGCTGGTTCGGCATTGCTCCGCTCATGCCGATTGTGCGTGCTGACCTTGGCTTAACAAAACCACAGATTGGCAACATCATCATTGCTTCTGTAGCCATTACAGTTTTCGCACGCCTCCTGTTTGGCTGGCTTTGCGATAAAATAGGGCCGAGAATTTCATACACCATTTTATTGCTCATCGGATCTCTTCCGGTGATGTTCATTGGTTTAAGTAACAGCTATGAAACCTTTCTCCTTTTCCGACTGGCGATCGGTGTCATTGGTGCTTCCTTTGTAATCACGCAATACCATACTTCGGTGATGTTTGCACCGAACGTGGTGGGCACGGCAAATGCAACCGCGGCAGGTTGGGGCAACATGGGCGGAGGTGCGACATTGATCATCATGCCGTTAATATTCA
>WNFL01291914.1_pt6 | contig 10207 bp, 10 predicted proteins | sample 5400361 | NCBI WGS metagenome assembly WNFL01 (sample SAMN13153351, study PRJNA577476) | soil metagenome | isolation source: 40 cm soil on Douglas fir-dominated hillslope | place: USA:California | collected 2013-09-17
AGTGGAGTAACCGCCACAGTGTCGGCGGCGCGAGCCTGTCCGTAAGCACTTGGAGAAAACATCGACAACAACGAAACCAGAAACGGGAAGAGGGGTTTTCTCATGATCGGCCTGCCTTACGCGGAATGCTGATATCCGACTCCAGGAACTATGGTAGCAGCGTCACTTGTGGTCAGAACGAAGCCTCGTTGACACAACACGCCCGCCGGAGTAGCGTTTAGGCGCTTTGAGTAGACCCTACAAAACTGAGGAGAACATCATGTCCCTTCGTCTCATGCTGTCTGCGGTAGTGGTGTGCCTTTGTCTTGCTCCAATCGTCTCGGCGCAAGATGCGGTGAAGGTGGATCCGACACATTACTCGGTGATCAGCGAAAACGCCAAGGTGCGAATTCTGAAGGCGCATTACGGGCCACACGAGAAGTCGGTGATGCACAGCCATCCCGATGCGGTTGCTGTATTCCTCAACGACTTCACGGGGAAGTTTACATTTCCAGACGGAAAGACCCAAGACCTGACTTCTAAGGCAGGTGATGTGCAATTCACTCCGGCCACCATCCATTTGCCGGAGAACACGGGCGACAAAGGGATGGATGTGATTGTCATTGAACTGAAGGGCAAGCCAGCGGCGGCGGCCAAGGCGAAAGCGCCTAAGGCGGATAAGAACTAAAGTTCTGGCGTGCAAAGTCCCACCCTTGGTGCGCAAGCGGCGAACCACGTGAGGCGGAACATTTCATCCCCGCCGGAGCACGTCCCGTCCCTGGGCGCTAACCCTCACAGCGGACGTGCGTCTATGCTGGCGTGTTTGAGCCGCAGGCGTAGTGTGACCAGGGACCCAATTCAGCCTGCAAGATTGACTCACGAGGAGCCTTAAATGCGAAAGCTTCGAGTTGTTGTATCGCTGGCCGGCATCATGGTTGCTGCCCAGGCTTGCCTGGCACAGTCCGCGCTGATAAACATCCCGCGACAGAGTCAGCATGCGATTCTGACGCAGCGCATCGGGATCACCGATGTGACTCTTAACTACCACCGGCCCGTGGCGAATGGGCGCAAGATTTGGGGAGGGCTCGTCCCCTATGGGCAGGTTTGGCGGGCTGGGGCCAATGAGAATACGACGATTACCTTCAGCGATCCGGTCACGGTGGAAGGCAAGCCGCTGGAGAAGGGAACCTACGGGCTGCATATGATTCCCGGCGAGGATCAGTGGACGGTGATTTTTTCGAAGATGTCGGACGCCTGGGGCAGCTTTACGTATGACGAGAAGGAAGATGCATTGCGGGTGTCGGTGAAACCGCAGGCGGCAGATCTGCATGATGCGATGACCTATGATTTCGACGACTTGAAACCTGATTCGGCGGTGGCGACGTTGCGCTGGGAAAAAGTGGCTGTGCCGATCAAGATTGCCGTCAACGTCAATGATGTGGTCGCGGCCAGCTTGCACAAGCAGCTTCGCGGGCTGGCGCAGTACACCTGGGACGGATGGGATGACGCGGCGCAGTATCTGCTGAGCACGAAGACGCATTTGGACGACGCGCTGGCGTACGAAGAGAAGTCGATACAAGTGGAGGAGCGCTACGACAACCTGCTCAGCAAATCGCAAATTTTGGAAGCGATGGGCAAGGCGGATGACGCGGCTGCGGCCAAGAAGGTGGCTTTGGCGAAGGCCAGCCCGTTCCAACTGCACTCCTATGCGCGGCAACTACAGGGCCAGAAGAAGCAGGATGAGGCATTCGCCATCTTTCAAACGAACTTCAAGAATCATCCAGACCAGTGGTTCGTGCACTCCGGCATGGCGCGCGTGCTGACGGCCAAGAGAGATTTTCCTGGCGCTGTGGCGGAGATGCAAAAATCGCACGACATGGCGCCGACTCAGTTCCAAGTGGGGTTGGCTGGCATGGTGAAGCGGCTGGAGAATAAGGAAGACATTAACAAATAGTCTTTGCAGAAAGCCTTGCGGCTAGCTCCCCGCTCAGCCGCGAGGGCCCGTTGTCTTGTCATTCCGAACGGCGGGAGGAATCTGCTCCGGAATTTTGGACGAAATCATTGTCCGCGAAGACGAGGTAAAGAGATGCGTTTCAAGTCTTAGGGAAAGAGCAGATTCCTCCCGCTGGTCGGAATGACAAGTGTTGGTTAATTGCAACTGCAGATCCCTCCCGTTGGTCGGGATGACAAATCTCTATACCGTTGGCGGCCTGTTTTTCCAGATGCTCCGCCTTGTATACTTCCCTCGTCCGTCCTACCCCTTATCGAGGAGTTGCCCATGCAAAGCCGCGTCACAGGTACGACCATGCCGGTTCTGGAATTCACTCTGGAACCGAACGAGTCCATCATCTCCGAGGCCGGAGAGCTCTCCTGGATGTCGAGCGCTATACAGTTGACGACGCACACGCAACTGGGCGGGGGTGGAGGGTTCTTTGGCGCGCTGAAGAGAGTGGCGGGTGGCGGGACGTTGTTTATGACGGAATACCGCGCCATAGGAGGGCCGGGCGAGATCGCGTTCGCCACGAAGGTTCCAGGCCACATTCTGCCCGTGGAAGTGGCGATGGGACACGAGTATATGATCCATCGGCACGGATTTCTGTGCGCGACGCCGCAGATCCAGCTTGGCGTTGGGTTTCAGCAGTCGCTGGGCGCGGGTGTGTTCGGCGGCGACGGATTTCTCCTGCAGAAGGTAAGCGGCCAGGGCACGGCGTGGCTGGAACTTTCGGGAGAAGTAATTCTAAAAGAACTGCGTCCGGGAGAAACTCTGCGAGTGCATCCGGGACATGTGGGAGCATTCCACTCGAACGTGTCGTTCCAGATCACTACGATCCCTGGGATTAAGAATATGATTTTCGGCGGCGATGGCATTTTTCTGGCCTCGCTGACTGGGCCGGGCAAAGTTTGGTTGCAGACGTTGCCGATTTCGAAACTGGCTCACCAGTTGATGGAATACATGCCGTCGCCGGAGAGGCAGACGGCGCAAGGGGGAGTGGTGGGTGGAATTGTGGGGTCGATCCTGGAGGGCATAAAGTAGAGGACATTCGCCACGGAGGCACAGAGACACGGAGAAAGCTTGGGTTGTTCCTGCAGTGTTCGTGGGATAGAATTCTGTGCGTGGAGGGCTCATGAAACGCGCCGCTATTCTCTTGTTGTGCTCGACTCTTGGTGTCTTCATTAGCACGTTCTTTGGACAAGCTGACGCGCCGCAAACCGCGTCAAAGGATGCGACAGGCACGGCATCGGCTTCCGCTTCCGCTGTTGCCAACCCTTCAGCAGCAACGGCTCCGGCATCCACCAGTGCAACGCCCGCAGCTCCGCGCGCGCATTTTGTCCCCATATTGATTTCAGCTACAGACGTTGCCGGAAAACCGGCAACGGGACTAACGAAAGACCAGTTCTCGATTGTGGACACCATGCACGCCGTGCAGCCCCTCCAGGTGTTCAATGCCGCCGACATCCCTCTGCACCTGGCGGTAGTACTACTGGCGGCCCCCGGATCTTTTTCGCAACAACAGGCCGCTGCCATCGACTTAGTACAAAGAGTAGTGCGGCCTAAGATTGATGAGGCATTTGTGGTTACAGCACGGGGCAAGAAGCCTTGGCCTTCGAACCGCCTGGAATGGAAACAGGATCCCGCCGAACTGGTGAAGATCATTGAGGGGTTGGACCGAAACGCGGGTTTGAACGACGCATTCAATTTCGACGTGAAGACGGATGAAACCGAGTTCGACGAAAACGCAGGCAGAAACACGATTCAAACCTACTCCGCTGGAGGCGTCAGTGTTTTTGACGCCATCTATTCCATGATGAACTCGGATCCTCGCCCAGCGCGGCGGGTTCTAGTCATATTCCGCGAGCCGTGGGCGCACAGTCCCGGATTTGGTCAACGAGTCAATACCGCGGTTGAAGGTCGACTACTGCGTGTCATCGCCGTCGCGCAACAGCTGCATATCGCGGTTTTCACAATTGGTCTGGAAGACACGAAGTACAACGGGGTTGTGGATAACAACATCGGTAAGACATACATCTCGCTTCACGCTGGCGATGACGGTGGCGCAGGCACTGCCGGACGCGCCTACGACATCGAAATGGAAAAGGAGAAAGTCCGCGCTTATGACGCCGGGAAGACGAATGTGCAGCGCCTTGCCGCCGAAACTGGCGGGACCACATTCTGGAGCACAAAGAAGAATTATTCGGACGCGGTGAGTTCCATAGTGAATCTACTCGCGGGACAGTACATCGTAACTTTCACACCTGAGGACATTCCGAACCCCGTGCATGTTCTGAAAGTTAGCAGCAGCACGGGTGTTAAGGTGCTGGCCCCAACCACATTTTTCTACGGAGCGCCGAAGTAGAATCCTGCCTGGCTGAAGGAGCTAAGACGGTTTGCACACCTCATCGCCTTGTATACTAGCGTCGCCATGCGATCCCGTTTGCTCCGCGCTTGCACCAGCCTGCCAACCCTTCTATGCCTGAGCGGGAGCCTCTTGTCGGCTGCCTACGGCTCCGCCTACACCGGCCATCCCAAGCTCGTCGTCATTATCGTCATCGACCAGTTCCGCGGCGACTACCTCGACCGCTACCGGGCCGACTTTACGCAGGGCGGGTTCAACCTCTTTCTCGATCACGGCGCCGTCTTCTCCGACTGCAATTACAACTATGCCAGCACGCGCACCGCTCCCGGCCACGCCACGCTGCTCACCGGCGCTTATGCCGACGGACACGGACTGCTCGCCAACGACTATTGGGATCCTGAACAAGCTCTGCTGAAAGATGCCAAGGGCGACAGTTGCGGCAAGGTACCGTTTGTTTGGGATAAGGATAAGCAACCTGTATGGCTCTCCGAGACGGCAAAGCAGCCGCAGCCAGGCATCTGCACCCCGGGCAGCGCTTCACCCCACAACCTGCAAGCGGTCACGCTGGGCGATGAGCTGAAGCAAGCGACGCAAGGGCGCTCGCGCGTATACGCCGTCAGCCTCAAGGAGCGGGCCGCGGTCTTTCCAGGAGGCTTCTCCGCCAACGGCGCGTTTTGGCCGGATGAGGCTACGGGAGCGTGGACCACATCGACCTACTACTATGCGGATAGCTCGAAGGCTCCGTCGTGGATTCAGGCATTCAACGACCGCGGCTGCGGAGGGCCTTGTGCCGCCAAGCTTCGCGAAGAGGCCAAGGCCGAATTCCAGGCCTTGCCCCCGGCCACCAGGCAGGTCATTTTCAGACCGGCGATCTTGAAGCCGGAAGATTTCGACCAAAAGGACTTCTACGAGGCGACCGGGTTTACCACGGTGTCGAACCGCTACGAACTCGACTTCGCCGAGCAGTTGATTCAGAACGAGCAGCTCGGACAGCGGGCGGACGGCACTACGGATTTGCTCATCGTAAGCCTTTCCCCCAACGACATTCTGGGCCACAAAGTTGGTCCCGATGATCCCGCCATGAAGCATATGGCGTTGGAGCTGGACCAGCAGCTCAGCACCTTCTTTGCTGACATCGGCAGCCGAATCGGCCTGGCGCAAACCGTGCTCGTGCTGAGCGCAGACCACGGCATTGCGCCGATTCCCGAGCAGGCCAGGAAGCAAGGGCTGCCCGCGGCGGCCTACCGGGCGGATTGCAAGGAGAGCGACAAAGACAAGACGGGCTGCTTGCGGGAAGAACTGAATCTCGCTCTGGAGAGCATCCTTGCAAAGCGCATCGCTGCGGCCACGCCCACCCAGGGCAGGCATCAATTCGTAGTGGCCTTCGACTACCCCATCGCCTGGCTCGGACAGCCTGCCTTTCAGCGTCTGGGCCTGAGCGAGCAAGAAGCGGAAGAGGCGGCCGGTAACGCGATAATGAATCTGAAGATGGAACATGGTTTTCGCGGCTTCTACACGCGTGCGCAGCTCGCTCGGGGCGACGTGCCGCCCAATGAAACCGGCCGCCGCTATCTGCACAGCTACGCCCCCGCGAAAAGCTGGTATGTGTACGGGGTTCCGGCGCCGTACACGGTGGGCGGCACCCGCGGTACAGACCACGCCTCGCCCTACACCTATGACACGCGCGTGCCGCTGGCGTTTTATGGCGCGGCGTTCCGTCCCGGAGTGTATCGCACCCATGCGGAGCCCGTGGATCTCGCTCCCACGCTCTCTTCTATTCTTGGAATTGACCCGCCCTCGAGTTCGATCGGCCGCGTGCTCACGGAAGCCCTTCAACCCACGGGAGAACGCCCATGAGCACTCCCGCTCCCAAACCCATGCCCAAATCAATGTCAAAGTCCGGCACCGATCTGAGCGTGCGCTTCTGCGGCATTGAGCTGAAGAATCCGCTGATTGCGGCAAGCGGCACCTTCGGCTACGGGCTGGAGTTCGAAGATGTCGTGCAGATCGACAAACTCGGCGGCTTCGTGGTGAAGGGGCTTTCGCGGGAGCCGATCCCGGGCAATCCGCCGCCGCGGCTGTTTGAAACGGCGGCGGGAATGTTGAACGCCATCGGCCTGCAGAATGTCGGGGTGCGAGCCTTCATCGACGAAAAACTGCCCAAACTGCGGGAAAAGAAGAACATCGTCGTATTCGCCAACGTTTTCGGCTACACCCGCGACGACTACGAGCGTACCATCCAGATCCTGAATGAAGGCGAAGGTATTGCCGCCTACGAGCTGAATGTTTCCTGCCCTAACACGGCGCAAGGCGGCGTCCATTTTGGCAGCGACCCGCGCCTGCTCGAGGAAGTGGTGCGCAAAGCGAAACGCTCAGCGGAGCGCCCCCTCATCGTCAAGCTTTCTCCGAACGTGACGAGCATTTCCCTTATGGCTCGCATCGCCGAAGAAGCGGGTGCGGATGCGCTTTCCCTGGTCAACACCTTTCTTGCCATGGCCATTGACGCGGAGACGCGGCGCCCGCGCATTGCTAACATTACGGCGGGACTCTCCGGTCCCGCGATCAAGCCCATTGCGCTGCGCATGGTTTATGAGGCCTCGAAGGCTGTAAAAATCCCAGTCATCGGTATTGGCGGCGTCAGCACCGGCGAAGACGTGGTGGAATTCATGCTGGCCGGCGCCACTGCCGTTCAAATCGGCACCTCCAGCTATTGGGATCCGTGCGGCACCGAGACGGTGGTCGACGAGCTTACGCGCTGGTGTAATGACCGCAAAATTCCGCGTCTGGCCGAGCTTACCGGCGGCCTCCTCACAGCCATCGCTCCCTGAGTCCGCGCTGTCACTTTTGGCTTGGAGAGTGCTCTAATCATGTACAACAACGAATCCAGGGCGCATCCGCAATCCTTGCATGCCCGGGAGGAGAATCATTTATGGCAAAAGCAACATTTGCAGCAGGGTGTTTCTGGGGCGTGGAAGCAGCGTTTCGGCGCATCCCGGGTGTCGTTGGAACTCGCGTGGGGTACATCGGGGGGAAAACGGCGAATCCCACCTACAAAGAGGTCTGCACCGACACCACCGGTCACGCCGAGGCAGTGGAAGTGGACTACGATCCGGCCAAAACCCCCTACAGCAGCCTGTTGAAGGTCTTCTGGGAGAACCACAATCCCACGCAAGTGAACCGGCAGGGGGCGGATGTGGGCACGCAATATCGTACTGCGATCTTTTTCCACTCCCCGGAGCAGGAAGTCGAAGCGCGTGCGTCAAAGAAAGAACCCAAAATCGCGACGCAGATCGTTCCAGCGGAGACGTTCTACGAAGCTGAGGACTATCACCAGCAGTATCTGGAAAAACGCGGTTTGGCGACCTGCCATATCTAACAGACGGCCCGGCCCTCCAATTGTTCAGCAGGAAGGCCGGGTATCATTCCCGTTTTTCGATTTGGGATTCAATCGTTCCCGATACCATGCTTTGCGGTAATCCATTCGCCACGACTCTGATTTTCTGAATGCTCGAATGTCGTCTATGTCGAACGTGGCGAGCAGTATCTGTTCCTGCTCCCCGGCCTTTGCAATCAGAGTATCAACGGATCGACCGGCACGCCACGACACGCAGCTGTGCGCCTGAGAAGTTCCATTGTTTGGTCCAGGATAATTGGTCATTGCTATACCAACGAGATTTTCAAAGGCTCTGGTCCTGAGCCCGACGGTTCTAATCTCGTCCCAGGCACACGCATTTGGTACGACTATGAGCTCCGCACCATTGAGCATGAGCTGAGTTGCGGCCTCGGGAAACTCCCTGTCAGCACAAATCATGGCACCGACCGTGACTTGCCCCTCAGCGCTTTCGAGTGTACATACACCAAACGATTCACCGGGGCTGCAATTCGCATCACAGCCGATGGCATTCCTGCTGGGATTTGGTTTTTGGAGTTCGTCTTTACCGAAGTCGCAGATAAACACTTTGGAATAGTTGAGTATGATCTCGCCCCGGCGATTGAGAATGGAGACCGTATTCCTCGGCAGTGGGGGGTGGGCTTCCAGATAGGTAACAGCGATATTTATTTCCAGTTCTTGAGCCAGGGAGGCGAAAGTCTGGAAGAAAATGCTCTTTTGATCAATGGCCGCGGCTATCCAGCGTCGGCGCCCTTCGGGATCGAATGGGGCGAGAGTCGCGCCAATATTCCAAAGCTCCGGGAATACTGCCAAATCCGCCCCGAGTACTTTGGCCTCGCGGCAGGCTTGGACTCCTCTTACTAGGTTCTTGCCTTGATCGTTACCGAATGACGAGATTTGAAGCAGTGCCACTGTGAACTTCATATAGATGTTGTATGCACAGAGACACTATGCCTGCGGTTTATGAGGTTCGTCGATACCGTGAACGCCGGCCGCTAATCGCTGGCGATCCGCGACTTCACTTCTTCCGGGATGCGATCGCGCAAGTGCGGCGGTAGCCGGTCGTGCACCAAACGCGCACCTTGCATCGCGGCACCGAGCATCACCACGGGCGCGGGTGTCGCCAGCATCAGGACCAGCCACACCAGCGCGCACAGGCCAAAACCGAACAGTGCGGCCAGCTCGAGCAGCAAAGCATGCCGCGGTGCGAAGTGGTAGGTAATCCCGAATGCCAGCAGGAACAGCAAAGCCGAACCCATGGTCAGGCCAATCAGCGAAAAATCCACGATACGGTGCAGCTTGCGGCGGCCCTGGCAGTGCGCGCATGCAGCAAAGTGGCTCTCGTAGTCGCCACGCATTTCCAGCGCAATGCCGGAAATGTCGTAACGCCAACTGGCGAGAATGCTGCCCACAAATTTGTCGGTGCACTGCGAAGTCATGTTTTCTATTTAAGACGCCCTTACGGCGCCTTTCAAGCCGGGTCGGCGGTTATAGCCGGATGGGATCGAGCGGCTCCGGCTGCGTTGCCAGCATCACGCGGTTCTGGAGAAGCAGACTGGCATGCCGTTCCAGCGCCCGCTCCGCGGCTCCCCGCACCAGCTCGGGATGGTTGTTCTGTTCCGAAAGGTGCGCCAGTATCACATACGCCGCACTCCCATCATAGTCCGCCACGAGGAATTCCGCGAGTGCTTCGTTCGACAAATGCCCCACCCGGCTCATGACGCGCTGCTTGACCACCCAGGGGTAGGGGCCGTTGCGCAGCATTTCCAGATCGTGGTTGGATTCTATTAACAGAACATCCGACCCGCGCAGATGGTGCTTGACGCTGGCCGGCAGGTAGCCGAGGTCGGTGGCAATTGAAACTTTCACCCCTTCCACGCGCATTGTAAAGCCGACGGGGTCCACCGCGTCATGCGGAATGGTAAAGGGTGTGATGCAAATATCGCCGACCTCAAAGCTGCGCCCGGCCTGGAAAACTTCGAGCATGTCCAGGCTGCACGGCTGGCCTTTGGAATCGCGCGCTTCCCGCTTCCAGGCCTGGTGGGTTGCGCCGGTCATGAATACGGGAATTTGATATTTGTTCGCCAGTACGCGCAAACCGGCGATGTGATCGCTGTGTTCGTGCGTGATCAGAATGGCGTCGAGCGAGCCGGGATCCTCGCCGGAGACGCGCAAACGCCTCCTGATCTCGCGGCAGGAAACGCCGGCATCCACCAGGATGCGCGTCTTCGAGCTGGCAATCAAAGCGCTATTGCCGCGGCTGCCGCTGGCCAGCACCGTAACGGAAGCTCCCATGCCACGAGCATACCCGCATCGCCCTGTGGATTGCAGTAGCTTTCTGGAATCAGGCTAGCGCAAAGGGCGGAAGCTCTCGATCAGACTTGGGCCGCTTCGGTAGAGCTGGCCTTCCAGGCCAGCGTTAAGGCCCAATTAGGATGGGCTTCTGCCCCCGAGGTAACGTTGCAGGCGCAAGCTTCGTTTC
>WNFL01409647.1_pt3 | contig 10207 bp, 9 predicted proteins | sample 5400361 | NCBI WGS metagenome assembly WNFL01 (sample SAMN13153351, study PRJNA577476) | soil metagenome | isolation source: 40 cm soil on Douglas fir-dominated hillslope | place: USA:California | collected 2013-09-17
CCGACCTGGCCGGACACGCCCGGACCATCCCGGTCGTCCACGCGGCGAACATGAGCGTGGGCGTGGTCGTCCTCTTGTCGCTGGTCGAGGAAGCCGCGCGCAAACTTGGATCCGCCTACGACGTCGAAATCATCGAAATGCACCACAAGCACAAGGTGGACGCCCCATCCGGCACCGCGCTGCAGTTAGGGGATGCCGCCGCGGCCGGGTCGGGGCGCAAGCTCGTGGACTGCGCCGTGTACGCGCGCGAGGGCCACACCGGCGAGCGCAAGCCAGGCGCGATCGGATTCGCGTCGCTCCGCGGCGGCGACGTCGTGGGCGAGCACACGGTGGTCTTCGCGGGCACCGGCGAGCGCGTCGAGTTGTCGCATCGCGCGACGTCGCGGCAGAACTTCGCGCACGGTGCGCTGCGTGCCGCGGCATTTGTCGCCGCAAAACGTGCTGCACGGCAAACCGGCCTCTACGACATGCAGGACGTGCTGGAACTCCGCTAGCGTTCGATGGCCGGCGCCAATCCTTTCGATCTTTCCGGCCGTCTTGCCGTGGTGACCGGCGGCGGCTCGGGACTCGGTTTCGCGATCGCGCGTGGGCTTGCGCACGCGGGCGCGCGGGTCGTCATCAACGGCCGCAATCGCGCCAAGCTCGATGCGGCCGCCGCGCAGTTGGGGCAGGCCGTCAGTGTCAACGCATTCGACGTGACCGACGAGGCGGCGGTGACGGCCGGCATGGCCGACATCGAGCGTACGCATGGCCCGGTCGACATCCTGGTCAACAACGCGGCGGTCAACAACCGCAAGCCGTTCGACGAATACACGCTGGCCGAGTGGCGCGCATTGCAGGACGCCAATTTCGACGGCCCGTTTCTCGTCGCGCGCGCGGTCGTGCCGGCGATGAAGGCGCGCCGCCGCGGCAAGATCGTCAACATCTGCTCGCTCGCATCCGATATCGGGCGGCCGAATATCGTCGCCTACGCGGCGAGCAAGGGCGGGCTCAAGATGATGACGCGCGCGCTCGCCGTCGAACTCGCGCCGCACAACGTGCAGGTCAACGGCATCGCGCCGGGATTCTTCAAGACTGAGATGAATACGGCGCTGATCAACAATGCCGAATTTTCCGCGTGGGTCGAGAAGCGCACGCCGGCCGGGCGCTGGGGCGACCCGGCGGAAATTGCCGGCGCAGCCGTGTTCTTGGCGTCACCGGCCGCGGACTACGTCACTGGGCATCTGCTTTACGTCGATGGCGGCTTCAGCGCTGCCTACTGAGCTACCATCGTGATTTGAGGCGGACGGCGGTTCCGGGTATAATCGCCCGGATGCAAAGCGGGGAAGGCCAAGCCTTCCCCGTTTGCACGTCACAAGGCTCCAATGAACGCCCCTGACGCCACCGCCGCCGCGATGTCTTTCGAGACCGGCGCGCTCTTTCCTGCGATCGTCCCCGCGCTGCTGGCCTTGGCCGATGGCACGGTGTTCCACGGACGCGCGATCGGAGCGCTCGGCAGCACCACGGGCGAGGTGGTGTTCAACACCGCGATGACGGGTTACCAGGAAATCCTTACCGATCCGTCGTACGCCGGGCAGCTCGTCACGCTGACGTATCCGCACGTCGGCAACGTCGGCGTCAATACGGAGGATGTCGAATCGCAACGCATCTTTGCTGCGGGCCTCGTGATCCGTGACCTTCCGCACACCGCGTCGAGTTGGCGAGCGACCGGGAATCTCTCCGACTATCTGCGAAAGAACAATCTGGTCGGCATCGCCGACATCGATACGCGCAAGCTGACGCGCACGTTGCGCGAAAAAGGTGCGCAGAACGGCTGCATCGTCGCGGCGGCAAAAATCGGCGACGCGGAAATCGGTGAGGCCATCGCGAAGGCCCGGGCAGCACCCTCGATGGCCGGCCTCGATCTCGCGAAAGTCGTCTCGTGCACGCAGCGCTACGACTGGAGCGACGGCGCGTGGTCGCTGGACGGAGGCTACAAACCGGCAGGCGCCCCGAAATTCCACGTCGTCGCCTACGGCTACGGCATCAAGCACAACATCCTGCGCATTCTCGCCGAACGTGGCTGCAAGCTGACCGTCGTCCCGGCGCAAACGCCGGCGCGCGAGGCGCTCGCATTGCGGCCCGATGGCGTTTTCCTGTCGAACGGACCCGGCGATCCGGAACCCTGCGATTATGCGATTGCCGCCATTCGCGAGATCGTCGAAGGCGGAATGCCGACGTTCGGCATCTGCCTCGGCCACCAGTTGCTTGGCCTCGCGTCCGGCGCGCGCACGGTGAAGATGAAATTCGGCCATCACGGCGCAAACCATCCGGTGCTCGACAAGGACACCGGTCAGGTCCTGATCACGAGCCAGAACCACGGCTTCGCGGTCGACGCGGCCACGCTGCCCGCGAACGTGCGCGTCACGCACGTGTCGTTGTTCGACGGCAGCCTGCAGGGCATCGCGCGCACCGACCGTCCCGCGTTCAGCTTCCAGGGGCATCCCGAGGCGAGCCCGGGACCGCACGACATCAAATATCTCTTCGATAGCGCGCCGACATCGAATCGATCCTGATCATCGGCGCCGGACCGATCATCATCGGCCAGGCGTGCGAATTCGATTACTCGGGTGCGCAGGCGTGCCGGGCGCTGCGCGAGGAAGGTTATCGCGTCATCCTCGTCAACAGCAATCCGGCGACGATCATGACCGACCCGGAGATGGCCGACGTCACGTACATCGAGCCCATCACGTGGCCGATGGTCGCCAAGATCATCGAGCGCGAGCGCCCGGACGCGCTGCTGCCGACGATGGGCGGGCAGACCGCGCTCAACTGCGCGCTGGACCTGGCGCGCGAGGGCATCCTGAACAAGTTCGACGTCGAGTTGATCGGTGCGACCAAGAAGGCGATCGACAAGGCCGAAGACCGCGAAAAATTCAAGGCCGCGATGACGCGCATCGGGCTGGGCTCGGCGCGCTCCGGCATTGCCCACAACCTGGACCAGGCGCTGGAAGTGCAGGCAGACATCGGCTTCCCGGCCGTCCTGCGCCCGTCCTTCACGTTGGGTGGAACCGGTGGCGGCATCGCCTACAACAAGGACGAGTTCATCGACATGTGCAAGCGCGGGCTCGACCTCTCGCCGACGCACGAGCTCCTGATCGAGGAGTCGCTGCTCGGCTGGAAGGAATTCGAGATGGAAGTTGTCCGCGACAAGAAGGACAACTGCATCATCGTCTGTTCGATCGAGAACCTCGACCCGATGGGCGTGCACACCGGGGACTCGATCACCGTCGCGCCGGCGCAGACGCTGACCGACAAGGAATATGAAATCATGCGCGACGCCTCGATCGCGGTGCTGCGCGAGGTCGGCGTCGATACGGGGGGATCGAACGTCCAGTTCGCGATCAATCCCGCCGACGGCCGCATGATCGTCATCGAGATGAACCCGCGGGTGTCGCGTTCATCGGCGCTGGCATCGAAGGCGACGGGTTTCCCGATCGCGAAGGTCGCGGCGAAGCTCGCAGTCGGCTACACGCTCGACGAATTGCGCAACGACATCACCGGCGGCCAGACACCCGCTTCGTTCGAGCCGACGATCGATTATGTCGTCACCAAAGTGCCGCGATTCGCGTTCGAGAAATTCAAGCAGGCCGATGACCGGCTGACGACGCAGATGAAATCGGTCGGCGAGGTGATGGCCATCGGCCGCACGTTCCAGGAGTCGCTGCAGAAGGCGCTGCGCGGGCTCGAGGTCGGCGTGGACGGTTTCAACTTGAAAACCGTGGATCCGGAGAAGATTTCGGATGAGCTCGCGTATCCGAGGGCGGAGCGCCTGTGGTACGTCGCCGATGCGTTCGGCGTGGGCATGACGCTCGAGGAAGTCCACCTGCACACGAAGATCGACCCGTGGTTCCTGGCGCAGATCAAGGAAATCGTCGACCTTGAATTGAAACTGGACAAGCGCACGCTCGACTCGTTGTCGCGCGACGAATTGCGCGAATTGAAGCGCAAGGGCTTTTCCGACCGCCGGCTCGCCTATCTGCTGAAGGTGACGGAAGCCGACGTGCGCGAGCGCCGGCACGCGCAGGGCATACGTCCGGTCTACAAGCGCGTGGACACGTGCGCCGCGGAATTCGCGACGCGGACCGCGTACCTGTATTCGACGTACGAAGACGAATGCGAGGCCGAACCTTCCGACCGCAAGAAGATCATCGTCCTGGGCGGTGGACCGAACCGCATCGGGCAGGGTATCGAATTCGACTACTGCTGCGTGCACGCGGCAATGGCGCTGCGCGAAGACGGCTTCGAGACCATCATGGTCAACTGCAATCCGGAGACGGTGTCGACCGATTACGACACGTCGGACCGCCTGTACTTCGAGCCGGTCACGCTCGAGGACGTGCTCGAGATCGTCCACGTGGAGAAGCCATGGGGCGTGATCGTCCAGTACGGCGGCCAGACGCCGCTCAAGCTCGCGCGCGACCTGGAAAAATACGGCGTCCCGATCATCGGCACCACGCCCGACATGATCGATATGGCCGAGGACCGCGAGCGGTTCCAGCAGATGTTGCACCGGTTGCAATTGAAGCAGCCGCCCAACCGGACTGCGCGCACCGAGGAAGCGGCGATGGCCGCCGCCGCCGAGATCGGCTATCCGCTGGTCGTCCGGCCGTCGTACGTGCTCGGCGGGCGCGCGATGGAAATCGTCCACGAGCAACGTGACCTCGAGCGCTACATGCGCGAGGCGGTCAGCGTGTCCAACGATTCGCCGGTCCTGCTCGACCGCTTCCTGAACGACGCGACCGAAGTCGACGTCGATGCGATCTGCGACGGGACCGACGTGCTCATCGGCGGCATCATGGAGCACATCGAGCAGGCGGGCGTGCACTCGGGGGACTCGGCGTGCTCACTGCCGCCGCACTCGCTGTCGGCGGAGGTGCAGGACGAAATGCGCAGGCAGACGATGGCGATGGCGAAAGGGCTCAACGTCGTCGGCCTCATGAACGTCCAGTTTGCAATTCAGCGCGACGATCAGGACCGCGCGGTGGTCTACGTGCTCGAAGTGAATCCGCGCGCGTCGCGTACCGTTCCGTATGTGTCGAAGGCGACCGGCCGGCCGCTGGCGAAGATCGCGGCGCGCTGCATGGTCGGAAAGACCTTGAAGGAGCAGGGCGAGGCCGGCGAAATCGTGCCACCTTATTACTCGGTGAAGGAAGCCGTCTTCCCGTTCATCAAGTTTCCAGGTGTGGACACGATTCTCGGGCCCGAGATGAAATCCACGGGCGAAGTGATGGGCGTCGGCGAATCGTTCGGCGAGGCCTTCGTGAAGAGCCAGCTCGCGGCCGGCGTCAAGCTGCCGGAAGGCGGGAACGCGTTCATCAGCGTCAAGAACGCCGACAAGGCGAAAGTCATCGAGATCGCGAAGATGCTTTCCGCCCTCGGCTTCCAGCTGGTCGCGACGAGGGGCACCGCGACCGCGTTGTCCGTGGCGGGCGTGCCGGTTTCGATCGTGAACAAGGTGGCCGAAGGGCGGCCGCATATCGTCGACATGATGAAGAACGACGAGATCGCGCTGGTCGTGAATACGGTCGAGGAGAAGCGCGCCGCGATCCAGGACAGCTACCAGATCCGCCGCGCTGCGCTGGTCGACCAGATCCCGACATACACGACGCTTGCCGGCGCGCGCGCGGCAGCAATCGGCATGCGCGTAGTGCGCGGCATGGTGCCGTATTCGATCCAGCAGCTCCACGAGCGGCTGGAATAGTTCAGGCAAACTCACGGCATCGAATTGGGTTGATCATGGCGAAAGTACCGATGACCATTGAAGGCGCCCAGCGTCTCAAGGCCGAACTGCACCGGTTGAAGACGATCGAGCGGCCGTCCGTCATCCGGGCGCTCGCCGACGCGCGCTCGCATGGCGACCTTTCGGAGAATGCCGACTACGACGCCGCGAAGGAGCGGCAGGGCTTCATCGAGGGCCGCATTTCGGAAGTCGAGGCGAAGCTCGCTAATGCGCAGGTGATCGACCCGGCGGCGCTCGATGGTGACGGCCGCGTTGTGTTTGGCGCGACCGTGGATCTCGAAGATGCGGAAAGCGGCGATACGGTGACGTACCAGATCGTCGGCGACGACGAGGCCGACATCAAGCACGGCAAGATCTCCGTCAGTTCCCCGATCGCGCGAGCGCTGATCGGCAAGAGCGAAGGCGACACGGCCGACGTGCAGGCGCCCGGCGGCGTGCGCAGCTACGACGTTCTCGCGATCCGTTACGGCTAGGCTTGCCTTAGCGTTTCTTCAAGCCTTCCGCCGCCGGCGCGTGGCGCCACCCGCGGGCTTTCGGCTGCCTGATGCCGGCTTCTTCGCCCACGCTTCGCGCGGATTGGGTTTGGCGCTGAACGATCGCGGCTTGGTCTTGGGCGTGAACGTCGATTTGCGCCTGCCCGCGGGCGCGTCATCCGCACCTTGTTGCCGACGAGCCGGCAGAGGTGCGCCTTCCGGCAGTGCGTTGAAGCGCGCGGCGCCACGGGTGCCTTTTCCGGCGATTGCAGGTTGCGCCCCCGTGCCGCGGCGACGTTCGCGCACCGGATCGACCGGCGCGCGCGGACCGGTCTTCGGCGCCTTAGGACGCTTGGCGCCCGAGCGGGTCGCTGCCTTGGCTTCCCGGCGTGGCGGCGCCGGCTTCTTCACTTCCGGATTTGGCCGCCACACGACGAGCACCTTGCCCAGATGCTGGACCGGTGCGCATTCCATTTCCACGCAGATCTTCGCGAGCAGCGCTTCGCGGTCGTCGCGCGCATCGCTGAAGACGCGAATCTTGATCAATTCGTGCTTGAGAAGCGCGAGGTCGATTTCGTGCAGGACTGCAGGGGTCAGGCCGTGCTGGCCAATGATGACGACGGGCTGCAGGTGATGCGCCTGGGCGCGGAGCGCACGGCGTTGTACGGGAGTCAAGGGTGCCATTGCGGCAGTTTACTTGGGCAACCCGGAAAACACGCGATTTCGATTACGATAGCCCGTTCCGCTCTTCACCGAATCGGCATGGTCCATTCCACCAACCCGTCGAAAAAGAAGCACAAGTTCGTCAAGGCGTGGATGCACGAGCACCTGAACGATCCCTACGTTCAGGAGGCCAAGCGCCGTGGCTACCGTTCGCGTGCGGCGTTCAAGTTGATCGAACTTGCCGAGCGCGACAAGCTTTTGAAGCCCGGGATGACCGTCGTCGACCTGGGCGCGGCGCCGGGAAGCTGGTCGCAGGTGCTTCGCGAGCGCGTGGGGGCCTCGGGAAGGATCGTGGCCATCGACCTCCTGGCGATGGAGGGCATCGCGGGAGTCGCGTTCATCCAGGGCGACTTTCGCGAGGAGGCGGGATTGCGGGCCCTCGAGGACGCACTCGGCGATTCACGTGCCGACCTTGTAGTCTCGGACATGGCCCCCAATCTTTCCGGAATCGATGCGGCGGATCAGGCGCGTAGCGTGCACCTCGGTGAACTTGCGCTGGAATTTGCCGTCGGACACTTGGCCCCGGGCGGGGCTTTGCTGGTGAAGGTGTTCCAAGGCGCGGGATTGGCGGAGTTCCAGCGGGAAATGGCCGGACATTTCACCAAGGTCTACGTCCGCAAGCCCAAGTCGTCGCGCGATCGCAGTCGCGAAACGTTTCTGGTCGGCAAAGGGTTGCGTGCCTGAATGAGTCGTTAGCCGGCGACAAGCGCGGTTTCACGCGGGATTGTGGGATTTTTTAGTGTTTTGGTGGGCATTCGCGGATAGAATGGTCCCAAGGAGCCTTTTTTGAACAATCTGGTCAAGAACATCGGCATCTGGGCCGTGATCCTCATGGTCGTGCTGGTCGTGGTCAAGCAATTCGACGCGCGGCAGCCGGGCCGGGACGCGGTTTCCTATTCCGAATTCATGGACTCGGCCAAGAGCGGCAAGGTCGAGTCGGCTACGGTCGAAGGCCGCAAGATCACGTGGACGTCGAACGAAAAGAAGAAATTCACGACGTACAGCCCCGGCGACATCTGGATGGTCGGCGATCTCCTCAAGTATGGCGTGAAGGTCGACAGCAAGCAGGAAGAGGAGCAGTCGTTCCTGTCGCAGGTCTTCATTTCGTGGTTCCCGATGCTGCTGCTGATCGGCGTGTGGATCTTTTTCATGCGCCAGATGCAAGGCGGCGGCCGCGGCGGCGCGTTTTCTTTCGGCAAGAGCAAGGCGCGGATGTTGGACGAGGCGAACAACACGGTCACGTTCGCCGACGTCGCAGGCTGTGATGAGGCGAAGGAGGAAGTCGCCGAATTGGTCGAGTTCCTGCGCGACCCGTCCAAGTTTCAGAAGCTGGGCGGCCGCATCCCGCGCGGGGTGCTGATGGTCGGTTCCCCGGGCACCGGCAAGACGCTGCTCGCCAAAGCCATTGCGGGTGAGGCCAAGGTCCCGTTCTTCTCGATCTCCGGCTCGGACTTCGTCGAAATGTTCGTCGGCGTGGGAGCTGCGCGCGTGCGCGACATGTTCGAGCAGGCGAAGAAGAACGCGCCGTGCATCGTGTTCATCGACGAAATCGACGCAGTTGGCCGCCAGCGTGGCGCGGGCTTAGGCGGTGGCAACGACGAGCGCGAGCAGACGCTGAACCAGTTGCTCGTGGAAATGGACGGCTTCGAAGGCAACGCCGGCGTGATCGTGATCGCCGCGACCAACCGGCCGGACGTGCTCGACCCCGCGCTGATGCGCCCGGGCCGCTTCGACCGGCAGGTGGTGGTGCCGCTGCCCGACATCCGCGGCCGCGAGCAGATTCTCCTCGTGCACATGCGCAAGGTGCCGATGTCGCCGGACGTGAAGGCCGACATCATCGCGCGCGGCACGCCGGGCATGTCCGGCGCGGACCTGGCCAACCTCGTCAACGAGGCGGCGCTGTTCGCGGCGCGCTCGAACAAGCGCCTCGTCGACATGTACGACTTCGAGCGCGCGAAGGACAAGATCATCATGGGCGCCGAGCGGCGCTCGATCGTGATGCCGGAAGAGGAACGCCGCAACACCGCGTACCACGAGTCCGGCCACGCGATCGTCGCGGTGCTATTGCCCAAGACCGACCCCGTGCACAAGGTGACGATCATCCCGCGCGGGCGCGCACTGGGTGTGACGATGCAGTTGCCCGAGCAGGACCGCTACAGCATGGACCGCAATCACATGCTGAGCATGGTCTCGGTGCTGTTCGGCGGACGCATCGCCGAAGAATTGTTCATGAACCAGATGACCACTGGCGCCTCGAACGACTTCGAGCGCGCGACCGAAATCGCGCGCAACATGGTCACGCGCTACGGGATGTCGGACGAGCTGGGTCCGATGGTGTACGGCGAAAACGAAGGCGAGGTCTTCCTCGGCCGGTCGATCACGACGCAGAAGAACGTGTCCGAGGCGACGATGCAGAAGGTCGACCAGGAAATCCGCAAGATCATCGACCAGCAGTACGCCGTCGCGCGGAAGCTCCTGGAAGATAACCGCGACAAGGTCGAAGCGATGGCGAAGGCGTTGCTGGAGCTCGAGACGATCGATTCGGACCAGATCTCCGACATCATGGCCGGCAAGCCGCCGCGTCCGCCGAAGCCGACGCAGTCCGCATCCGGACCGCCATCGGGAGGCACGATCATCGGGCCCGAGGTCGCGCCGTCCGCGAATCCCGTGTAGGGCTCCAATGGGTCAGCAGGGGGCGTGCGAGAATGCACGCCCTTTTGCTTTGTGATTCCTGATGCCCTCATCCAACCACCTGCGATTCGGCGAACAAACCGGCCGAGGGTGATGGGCATCCTCAACGTCACGCCGGATTCGTTCTCCGACGGCGGTATGTTCGTCGATCGCGCGAAGGCGCTCGACCACGCGCGCCGGATGGTGGCGGACGGCGCCGACATCGTCGACATCGGCGGCGAATCGACGCGGCCCGGCGCGCTTCCGGTGCCGGAGGATATCGAGCTGGAGCGCGTCGTGCCTCTGGTCGAGACACTTGCCCGCGAAGGCGTGCGGGTGTGTGTGGACACGGTGAAGCCCGCCGTCATGCGCGCCGCGCTGGCCGCGGGAGCGTGCATGGTGAACGACGTGCGTGCGCTGCGCGAACCCGGCGCCATCGACGCGGTGGCCGCAAGCAAGGCGGCGGTATGCCTGATGCACATGCAAGGCGAGCCGCGGACGATGCAGGCCGAGCCGATCTATGGCGATGTCGTGCGCGAAGTTCGCGACTTCCTGGTGC
>WNFL01023613.1_pt1 | contig 10203 bp, 8 predicted proteins | sample 5400361 | NCBI WGS metagenome assembly WNFL01 (sample SAMN13153351, study PRJNA577476) | soil metagenome | isolation source: 40 cm soil on Douglas fir-dominated hillslope | place: USA:California | collected 2013-09-17
ACTGCCTCGCCGGTGATGGATCGCTGGATTTTTTCCATCCCGATATCCTCGCGGACCTGGCGATGCCCGAGGCGCCGCGCTCGGCCATCGGCTGGCTGGCCTTGACGCTGGAGCAGCGGCGCAGGGACCGGTCGGGGCCGTTGACGATCCTGTCTTGTGACAATCTGCAGTCCAATGGCGAAAAGCTCGCGCAGGCGGTGACCGTATTCAGCGCGCGTGCCTGGCCCGGCCTGCCGCAATGGATTGCCGCCAACACCGCCTTTCCGCTGACCCTGGTGGATTGCATCGTGCCGGCTTCGGACGCCGCCCATCGCGCCCGGGTCGCAACCGCGCTGGGCGCGGAGGATCATGCCAGCGTGCAGCGCGAAACATTCGCGCAATGGGTGATCCAGGACCGTTTCGCGGGGCCAGTTCCCGCCTGGGATGCCGTAGGCGCCGAAATCGTACCCGACATCACCGGCTATCAGCGCCTGAAACTGCATGTCCTGAACACGGCGCATTCGGCCCTGGCCTATCTGGGCCTGCCGCGGGGACATATATATGTGCGCCAGGCCATCGCCGATCCGGAATTGCTGCAATTCCTGGACAGCATGATGGCGCGGGAGATCGCCCCCGCTTTGGCGCCGCTGGACGTGGCCGGCTATTGGCGCACGGTGAAAGCGCGTTTTGCCAACCCGATGATCGATCACCGCCTGGCGCAGATCGCCGAGGACGGTTCGCTCAAGCTGCCGCAGCGCCTGTTCCCGCTGCTGGAGGCCAATGCGCGCACGGGGCGCGAGATTATCCGCATGGCGGCCGTGGTGCGGGCCTGGCTGCAGCTGATGGCGACAAGCCCGGCTCGCGATCCGGCCAATGCGTGGCTGGCCGACTGGGCCAGGCCTGGCGCCGATAAAGCTGCCGCTCTGGACAATCCGGCACTCTTTCCCGCTCTCTTTCGCAACGACGCGCGGCTGCGCGCGGCGATTCTCAGCGACAAGCTATAATAGGGCCAATAGCGAAACTCGAGCGCCGCATTTCGCGGCGCGACCTTCAGCATCCGATAGCTTTCTTCCCCCTCGCGGCGAAGCCGTTGGAGGGGGAAGATGTCACAACGAGGTGTTTGCGGAACGCAAACCCGAGTTGCGACAGAATGGGGCAAGAAAAAGGGCGACAGCTTTTAAAGCTGCCGCCCAAGTTAAGCGCGATAACCGTCTAGGGGAAAAACCGCGCGTTGGGTCTTACCAAGTGCCTCTCACGCCGAACATGATGACTTGGCCCGGATCGTAATAGTTGTGCGTCGCCGTGACCCACTGATCGTAGCTGCGCAGCTTGGAATTAAACAAGTTCTGGACATCGAAGGTCAGTTCCGGATCAGTGGGAATTTCGCCGAGGAACCTGGACAGGCGCACACTGCTGGAGAAGTCCGCCTGGCCATAGGCCTTGCTAAAGAGATATGCGCCCTGGGGGCAGCCGGACACGGATGCGTTGGTGTTAGGCAGGCACAAGCTCTGGTTGTTAGAACCCGAAGCATAACTTGTGTCATTCCAAACATACGACAGGCGGACCGAGATACTGTCATGGTCATAATAGCCGGTGACATTATAGCTCATCGGTGGGACGCCGGTGGCGAAAGCCGGGGCCGAACCGCTGCTCTTCTGGTCCAGGAGGGTCAGGTTGCCGTTAAAACCAAAGCCCGGCAGGCCGTAATCCTCCAGCAGGAAGTCCAGCGGCTGGACGTAATCGAATTCCATGCCGTTGATTGTGAGCATGCCTGACGCGTTGATATTCTGCGTCACGGTGATCTGGGCCACACAATTGGCGTCGGATGTGCAACCCCGGCCATTAATCGCGAGCTGCTGACCCGGCGTCAGCGTGTTGTAGTTGATGCCGAACTGCTGCAGGTACGAGAAGGGCTGGGTGGTGTTCTGCTGGATCGGAAAACCCGACACGCCCTTGCGGAATGCCGTAACGCCGAAGTAGCCGGCACCGCCGGTATAGAGTTCGAAGCCCACGTCGATATTGTTGGAATAGAAAGGCTTCAGGTTCGGATTGCCCAGGGTGATCGCCTGGGCCGTCACATCGCCAAAATTGACGCCGGAGATCATCTGGTTGGGATTGGCGCGTGTCATAGTGCGCGACATCGAACCGCGAACCTGGAAGTCATCCGACACTTCGTAGACCAGGTTGATAGACGGCAGGAAGGCGCCATATTCCTTCGTCTGTGTGGCGAATTTGAAGGTATTGGGATACAGGCCGCCGTCTAGCAGCGCTGTGCCGCCGGGGCCGCCGCTGGCATTGCGCGGATCCACGATCGTCACCGGGGAGGTGATGTACTGGTGGGTTTCGACAAATCGTAGGCCCAGATTGTAGCGCAGATTGTGGCCATGGATCGGCTCGGTACCGGCAACTTCGCCGTACCAGCTATAGACATTCTCCTGAATGGTGCCGGAATTGCCGCCGCTCGTCGCTCCCACCGCGAAAGGATAGGTTTCGGTCACCCCGGCATGGGAATTGGGCACAGCGGCAATGGCCGCACGATCGATGGCATAGTAATTGGTTGCCGCCGCCAGCGCATTGAAATCCTGGGTAATGAAGCCTGTCGGACCACGCTTGATGAAGTTGGCCAGGGCCGACTGGGGCACCAGCGATCCAGCGTAATTCAAAGCGGGGAAGCCAGTGCTGTAGCCAGTGCCGTAACCGGGATAAGTCGGGCTCTGTCCGGGCGCTGCGGCGTTCACGGTCGCAATATTGCCGGTCACACTTGATCCGCGGCAGACCGGCTGGGTGTTGGGCGGAGGCAGGAAGACGTTCGGGTTGCCGCTGCAGACCGCATTTTGCATGATCTGCGAGCCGTCGATCGCGGTGATGGCACGGAACGCCGAGTCATAAGCCGCTCCGACCTTAAGCGCGATACGATTGCCACCCCAGGTGAAATCGGCATGCACGCCGCTGGTTTGGGTGAAGCGCTTTTCGTCCTGCAGGTTGGTGCGGCCGTTGTTCCATTGGAAATTGGCCGGATTGTTGATGTCGATGCTGGGGGTAATGATCGGATAGGTTGCGCCGGGAGGGTTGCTGAAGGTGGCGAAAACGCCGCCGGTCGGCGCAGCGCAACCCGGCACGCCGGCCGGGTTGCCCCCACTCGGGCAGGTCACCACCATATAGGTTGGGGAATCGCGGAAGAAATGGCTGCGAGTGGCATTGGCTTGGAAATCCAGCTTCATCAAATCGTTGATCCGCCAGCTGCCGCCCGGATTGATGCTGAAAAAGTCGCCGTTTTCCTTGTAAGGGCGGGCTTCCGAATGGAACTGGGCGTTGGCAAGCGTGGCGCTTTGAATCACGCCACCAATGCCGCTCGTCGGTGTCGCACCCTGCCCAATTTGAGTCTGGGAAAGGGGGTCCAGCACGACATTTTCAGGGATAAGCGGCTGCGAGCCGTTGCCCGCGCGCACACCCAAGGCCAGGTCGCTGCGATTCATGTCGTTGAAGGCCTGGCCGCCGACCATATCGAGGTAGAAATGCAGATCATCGGTCGGACGCCATTCGAAGCTGGCCACGCCGCTGTAGCGGTCGCGGCTACCGCTCTCGAACATGCTGCGGCCCAGGCGCGGCAACAGGGCATTGGAAATCTGCTGCGGGGAAATGCCTGGATTGAGGGCGGACAACATCGCGCCCGTGATGGTCGCCCCCGGAACCAGACCACCGGTGGTCACGTTCGCCGGCACGGTAGCGGGAAGGGCAAAGAAATTGGCGCCCAACGTATCGCAATTGGCTGCCGGGCACTGTGTGGCATTGAGCGGACCGGGCGAACCCCATCCCGCGTTACCGTCTTCCCAGCCCTTGGTGAAGATCTTGTTCTGCACGCCGGCGACGCCGATCAATGCCCCAAAGCTTCCCCAGGTGTCGCTAATGATCAGCGCGCCGCGCTCTCCCATGGAATCCGCGCCGCTATACTTGTTGCCTTGCAGATTGTAGGTGACGCGGAAGCCTTCCTGGTCGAAGGGCCGGGCGCTGCGCAGATTGACATTACCGGCGGCGCCGCCTTCCAGCATGTCGGCAGTGGGGGACTTGGAAACGGAAAGCTGGGTGAACAGTTCGGTGGGGAACCAGTTCAGATCGACTTCGCGGTTGGCGTTGGATGCATCAGTCGCACCGGTAGAGGCCACCGCCACGTTGGCGCCGTTGAGCGTGACCTTGGTGAAGTTGGTGCCCAGGCCGCGGATCGAGACGTTGATGCCTTCGCCGGTCACTTCGCGGCTGATGGTGACGCCAGGAATGCGGTTCAGCGATTCCGCGATGTTGCTATCGGGAAATTTTCCGATGTCTTCGGCAAAGACCGTGTCGGTGAAGTTGGTGGAGTCGCGCTTGGCGTCCGTGGCTTTCTGCAGCGAGGCGGCGTAGCCGGTCACGGTCACCGCTTCCACGCCGTTGGCGGCGCAATCACCATCATGGCTGCAACCATGCTGCTGCCCATCAGCATGACCTTGGCATGCGCAAAATGGATTCCGACTGTTGAACGCATATCGATGTCCCTCCCTATGCCTTTCGGCTTTTTATCCGCTTATGGTAGCGGTCACATTTTCCCAACAAATATATCCGATGCTTAAGGCCGTCAAGACAGGTAATGGGACCGCTACCGGCGGTGCACGACAATCTTTGCGCCTGGTTGCCAAACTGCCACGCCTTACGCTGACGCGGTTGCAGCACAGAATTGCGGTTGGCCGGGGACACTCGCCTGGAATCGGAACAGTCCTCCGGCGAGTGGCTGCGCTGCCAATGAATTGGCATCCAGGCCTTTGCGGGCCGTGGTGGCATAGACCGTCTTCAGGTCCGCGCCGCCAAAGGCCAGCTTGGTGACATTGGCGACGGGGAAGGAGACGCTATCCAGCAACGCGCCGCTTGGCGAATAGCGCCGCGCCGCCCAGCCCCCGAACAAACCGGTCCACACGCAGCCTTCGCTGTCCACTGAGGAACCGTCGGGATAGCCGGCGCCCTCCTCGATGGTCACAAACAAGCGCTTGTTGGCCAGCGACCCGTCTTCGCGCAGATCAAAGGCGTAGATGCGCTTTTCCAGCGTATCGGTGTGATAGAGGGTGCCGCCGTCGGGGCTGAAGGCTGGTCCGTTGGTGATGACATAACCGGAATCCATCGGCGCCAGGCTGCCGCGGCAGAAGCGATAGAGCATTCCGCTCGGCCGGCCTTCCCCGTCATCCATGGAGCCGAACCACAGCTGCCCTTTGCGGTCCACCGCGCCGTCATTCAACCGGTTGGATGGACGGTCGGGCTCCACGGCGCGGATCAAGACGAAGTCGCCGCTGGCGGGATCGAAATCATACAGCCCGGTTTTGGCGCCGGCGATGAAATGACCGTTTTCCAGCGGCGCCAGGAAGCCCACTTCCGATGGCGCCCGCCAGTTCCGCCCCTGCCCGCTCTGCGGGTCGAAGCGATGCACTGTCTTCTGCTTGATATCGGTGAACCACAGCGCACCCTGCCACCACACCGGGCCTTCGCCCAGTTCGCAGGCAAGCGGCCAGATACAGGCGACAGCGGGCGGGCTCAGCCCCATCCCGCGTCGATCCAGTAGTTATGCCCGGTACACATGCGGCCATCTTCGGAGGCAAGAAACAGCACCAGGGACGCGACATGCTGGGGCAGCACACGCGCCTTCAGGCATTGCTGGGCGACGATCTCGGCCTCGCCTTCCGGCGTGTACCATTTCATCTGGCGTGGCGTCTTCACATTGCCCGGCACCACCGCAGTGACGCGGATATTGTCGGGTCCCAACTCCCGCGCCAGCGCCCGCGTCATGCCTTCGATGCCGGCCTTGGCCGTTTCATAAAGCAGCAGTCCCGGCAGTCCCAGATGCCAGGAAACCGAACTGAAATTGATGATGGCGCCGCCGCCGCGCGCATTCATCCCAGGCGCCACCGCTTTGGCGGCGAACAGCATGTGGCGCAGATTTACCGCCATGCGCTCATCCCAATAGGCCTGGGTGATGTCCTTCAGGGTATGTCTGTCATCATTGCCGGCATTGTTGACCAGGACATCGATGCCGCCCAGCGATTGAAAAAAAGCCTCCATCGCGGAAAGATCGGTGAGATCCAGGCGATGAAATTCGGTCTTGATCGTTGTGCCGGCGAGGCGTGCCACCAGTTCGGCGCTCTCCCGCTCCAGGATGTCCACGAAGATGGTTTCAGCGCCCTGGCGCGCGAAGGCTTCCACCAGGGCCGCTCCGATGCCGGAGCCGCCACCGGTGATCACCACGCGTTTGCCCGCCAGACTGGGGTAGATGGCAGACCGGCCAGCCGTCTCATTTCCGGCTGTTTCGCGGGAGGGAATATGTTTCATGGGAAGATTCAGTCCCAATTGGTTGCGCTACCAATAGCAGCGGGCCAGCCCTGTCAAGGCGCTGGCTGGCCTTTGCGGCGGGACGGGCGCTTTTCGGCCAGTGTGCCTCTCAATGGCGCGGTGGAGTCCCGCTTGACCAAGGTAAATTTGAGCATTTTATGCACCGCTTGCGGCTCGCCCCCCGCGCGCCGGCCCCGAATCTGCTCGACCAGCAGCCGCACGGCTTCGCGTGCCATATCGGCGATAGGCTGGTGCACGGTGGTGAGTTCCGGCCACACTGTTGTGGCCAGCGGCGTGTCATCAAAGCCCGCCACCGCGAGGTCACCCGGCACCTCAAGCCCCCTGCGATGGGCCATCGCCATGGTGGCGGCCGCCATATCGTCATTGGAAGCGAAAATGGCGGTGGGATTGTAAGCGTCGAGCAGCTTTTCCGCCGCTTCCAGGCCGGAGCGATAGGTGAAATAGCCTTGCGCCACCTGATCGGTGCCCACCGAAAGGCCAGCCTCGGTCATGCCTTCAACATAGCCGCGAAAACGCTGACCGGTGGCAGTCTGGTTGGGATGGCCGTTGATGAAGCCGATGCGGCGATGGCCCAGTTCCAGCAGATGCCGGGTCATGGCGCGCGAGGCTTCAAAGTTGTTGATGCTGATGGCGGAAAGCCCGGGCGCGGGCTTTCCCGACGCCACAAGCACGGTGGACAGTCCCGCGTCCTGCACGGCCTTGAGCGACTCTTCGGAATCGCATAGCGGTGCGGGCAGGATCACGCCGTCAATGCCGCCCTTGACCAGCCGCTGTATCGCTTCGGCCTCGCTCTCCGCCCCTTCGCATTTCTCGATCACAAGCTGGCAGCCGCTGCGGCTCGACTGTTCCAGGCTGCCAAGCAGGAATTCACTGAGATAATTGGCGCTGGGATTTGCGTAGAGAATGCCGATATGGATGGCGTCCGCGCTGGCCAGGCTGCGCGCTGCCTGGTTGGGCAGATAACGCAAACTCGCAACCGATGCCGCAACCCGCGCCCTGGTCTCCTCGCGCACATTGCTTTCGCCATTGATCACGCGCGACACCGTCATCGGCGACACGCCGGCATGCAGCGCGACGTCATGGATGGTGATGACCTTGCCGCTGCGGCGGCTGCTTTTCTTAGGCATTGCGCTCCAGTGTTAGCATGAACCGCGCGCCGCCATCAGGGCTTCTTGCGCTTCGGCGAGACGGGACCTGAGGATTGGCGTTTGACCAACGTGAATTTGAGCAGCTTGTGTTCGGTCGGCTGGGGCTTGCCAGAGCGCTTGGCCCGCACCTGCTCGATCAGCAGCCGGACCGCTTCGCGCGCCATGTCGGCGATCGGGCGGCGTACCGTGGTCAGTTCCGGCCAGATCATGGTGGCCAGCGGCGTATCGTCGAAGCCGGCAATGGCGAGGTCGCCGGGCACATCCAGACCCTTGCGATGGGCGATCGCCATGGTGGCAGCCGCCATGTCGTCGTTGCAGGCAAAGATGGCGGTCGGATTGAAGCCGTTGGTCAACAGCCGTTCCGCGGCGTCCAACCCGGAGCGATAGGTGAAGAAGCCTTGCGCCACCTGATCGGCGCCAACCTCAACGCCCGCTTCGGTCATGCCTTCCATATAGCCGCGGAAGCGCTGGCCGGATGCGGTATGACCGGGATGGCCGTTGATAAAAGCAATACGGCGATGCCCCTGGCTCAGAAGATGCCGCGTCATCTCTCGCGCCGCTTCAAAGTCGTTGATGGACACGGCGGAAAAGCCCGGCGCAGGCCGCCCGGATGTCACCAGCACCGCAGGAATTCCTGCCATTGCCACCGTCTTCAAGGCATCTTCCGAATCGCATAGCGGCGCGGGCAGGATCACTCCATCCACGCCGCCCGCGATCAGGCGCTGGATCGCCTTGCGCTCGCTTTCCAGATTTTCGCACTGTTCCAGCACAAGCTGGCAGCTTGAGAGGCTGGACTGCTCCAGCACGCCCAGCAGCAGCTCGCTGAGATAGGCGGCCGTCGAACTCGCATGAAGCACGCCGATATGAATCGAGCCGGCGCTGGCCAGGTTGCGGGCGGCGAGATTGGGCGAATAACGCAGGGTCTTGATCGAGGCCGCCACGCGGGCGCGGGTTTCCTCCCGTACATTGCTTTCGGAATTGATCACGCGCGACACCGTCATGGGTGAAACGCCAGCATGGCGCGCCACGTCATGAATAGTGACAACACTGCCGCTGCGGCGGCCGTTTTTCCTGGCCAAGAGCCCTCTCCCTGCACTCCTCCTAGCAAAAGCCGCACAAAATGGATATCCGGCCCTTCCGGCCGTCAGGATTGACTTGTCCGTCCACCCCGGAATATCGATTTTTGCAGATTTTCCGGGGCTTCCGCATGATGCCGTCACTCTATGGCCGTATGGGTGACGGCACGCCGGTCCATGTCTTCACGCTCGCAGACCCGGCGGGACGGCTAAGCGCCAGGATTCTCGATATGGGCGGCACCATTACCGCGATCACGGTGCCGGACCGCCACGGCTATGGGCGCAATGTGGTGTTGGGCCTGAAAGACCTGGCTGCCTATGAAGCCAGCGGCTGGTGGAATCGCCTGATCGGACGCTATGCCAACCGTCTGAAGAACGGTGTCACTCTGGACGGACGGCACTATCCACTGGCGCAGGACGCCCATGGCGTGACCCTGCATGGCGGACGCGGCCAGTCCTGGGGCGCGCGGTCCTGGCAGGTCACAGAGCAAAACGATACCGCGCTGGCTTTGCGCCTGATCAGCCCCGACGGCGACCAGGGCTTTCCCGGCACAATGACCGTGGACGTCACCTATACCATGACGCGGGATGCGCTGCGGCTGGACTATGCCGCCACAACCGATGCGGCGACGGTGGTCAATCTGACCAACCATATCTATTTCAACCTCGCGGGGGCGGGATCGGTGCTGCCGCAACAGCTGCAATTGAACGCGGACAGCGTGACAGTCACGGACGCGCAACAGATTCCCACGGGCGAAATCGCCAGCGTCGCAGGCACCGCCTTCGATTTCCGCAATCCTCAGACCATTGGCGAAAAGGTGGACAGCGGCGAACCGCAAATGGCCATCGCACGCGGCTATGACCACAATTTCGTGCTGAACAAGTCCGCACCGGGCGCGCTGGAATGGGCCGCGCGCCTGAGCGATCCGCAAAGCGGCATCCTTCTGGAAGTGTCCACCACTGAGCCCGGCCTGCAGGTCTATTCCACCAACAATGTGAAGCCCGGCCAGTTCAACACCCAAGGCACCGAAATCCGCAAGCGCGACGGCCTGGCCCTGGAAACCCAGCATTTCCCCAACAGCCCCAACCAGCCCGATTTTCCGTCAACCCTGCTTGAGCCGGGCAGGACGTTCCGCTCCAGCACCATCTTCCGCTTTTCCTGATCCCCTTTACCGACGGTGGTTGGTAGCGATACCGTCGTTAAAAAATAGCGGGATGGAAATGGTGCGGGAGCTCGCGGTTTTGATGTTTGCTGCCTTCCTGGCGATGCCAGTCCAGGCCCAGACCCGCTGGGTGGGCAGCTGGGCAACCTCTCAGCAGATTCCCGAAGACCGCAACGCGCTGGCCCCCCACGACCTAGACGACGCCACCCTGCGCCAGACCGTGCATCTTTCTCTTCCCGGCGCCAGCCTGCGGCTGCGGCTTTCCAATGCGTTCGGCACCGCGCCGCTTCACATCGCATCTGCCCATGTCGCCCGCGCCGTGGCTGCCGGCAGCGATGCTGTTGCGCCGTCCAGCGACAGGGAGCTGCGTTTCTCCGGCCAGCGTGATGTCACCATTCCCGCCGGCGCGGAATATGTCTCCGATCCAGTGACACTGGCGGCCGGCGACATCGCCATCAGCCTGTATTTCGA
>WNFL01258710.1_pt2 | contig 10203 bp, 8 predicted proteins | sample 5400361 | NCBI WGS metagenome assembly WNFL01 (sample SAMN13153351, study PRJNA577476) | soil metagenome | isolation source: 40 cm soil on Douglas fir-dominated hillslope | place: USA:California | collected 2013-09-17
GTTCGAGCAGGCGATTCTTCGTGTCGCTGTTCGCCATCACATTGATCATCGCTTCGCCGATCTGCCGGACGATTTGCGGCGGCATGCTGGCTGGCGCGTAGACGCCAAACCAGCCGTTTACATCGAAGCCGGGGATGCCCGATTCGGCGACGGTTGGCAGATCCGGCAGCAACGGCGATCGATTGAGGCTGGTGACCGCGAGGCCGCGCAGACTGCCGTTACGGATGTACTGCGTCAGCACCGCGACGTTGTCGATCGCCACCTGCAATCGTCCAGCCAGCAGATCAGGCATCAGCTGGCCGGTGCCTTTGTACGGGACGTAGACCAGGTTGGTGCCGGTCGATCGCTTGAACAGCTCCCAGGAAAGTTGCTGCGCGCCGCCCGGCGACGAGGCTGCGTAGTGCAGTTCCCCGGGCTTGGATTTCGCCAGCTGAATCAGGTCGGCGATCGACTTCACCGGCAGAGATGGATGCGCGACCATCACGTACGACGAAGTCGCCACGAACGCGATCGGCTCGAGGTCCTTTACGGGGTCGAACGGGACTTTGTTGTACAGGCTGGTGTAAGTGGCGAGCTGGCTGGGCGACATCAGCAGCGTGTACCCGTCGGGCGATGCCTTAGCGACGGCGTCGGCGCCAATCATTCCGGAGGCGCCGGGACGGTTGTCGACGATCACCTGCTGGCCGAGGCGTTCACTCAGCTTGGGCGCAATCAGTCGGCCGACGACGTCGGTGGTTCCGCCGGGCGGCGCCCCGACGATCATCCGGATCGGCTTGGATGGGTACGCCTGGGCAAAGCTGGCAACCGGTACGTACATGAAAAGGACTGCCAGCGCGCAAAGTGCAATCCGCGAACGCAAATTCATTGTCTGGTTGATTCCGGTTAATTGTGAACCGGCGGCTCCCGAAGCGCCGCCATCGTACACACCGTGGCGCGCAGCCGGCTCACGCGATGGGCAGCCTGTAGTTACGGTACTCCTCGCGCAGCTTGATCTTCAGCAGCTTGCCGGTGCCGGTGTGCGGCAACTGCTCGACGAACACCACGTCGTCGGGGATGCACCATTTCGCTACTCGGCCGTCGAAAAATTTCAGCAGCTCCTCGCGGCCGACCTGCATGTTCGGCTTGCGCACCGCGATCAGCAGCGGGCGCTCGTCCCACTTCGGATGTGGAACACCAATGACCGCCGCCTCGGCGATCGCCGGGTGGGCGACCGCGGTGTTTTCGAGTTCGATCGAGCTGATCCACTCGCCGCCGGATTTGATCACGTCCTTGGAGCGGTCGGTGATCTGCACGTAGCCATCGGCGTCGACGGTCGCCACGTCGCCGGTCGGGAACCAGCCGTCGGCGGTCAGCGTGTTGCCGCCTTCACCCCGGTAGTATTCACGCACGATCCACGGCCCCTTGACCTCCAGGTTGCCGAAAGTGATGCCGTCATGCGGCAATCCCTTGCCACCCGCATCGGTGATCCGCAGGTTGACGCCGAAAATCGGCCGGCCCTGCTTCGCCTGCAGGGCCAAGCGCTCCGCGGGACTGAGTGTAGCGTGTTTGCGCTTGAAAGTATTGAGCGTGCCGAGCGGGCTCAGCTCGGTCATGCCCCAGGCGTGCAGCACGCTGACGCCGTACTGGTCCTGGAAGCTCTGGATCATCGCCGGCGGGCAGGCCGCGCCGCCGACCACGGTGCGGCGCAGGCTGGAGAATTTCAGGCCGTTCTGCCTGACGTGCGCGAGCAGTCCCATCCAGACGGTCGGCACGCCTGCCGAGGCTGTGACCTGTTCGACCTCCATCAGTTCGTAGAGGCTCCTGCCGTCGAGTGCCGGGCCGGGGAATACCAGCTTGCAGCCGACCGCGCACGCCGCGTAGGGAAGGCCCCAGGCGTTGACGTGGAACATCGGCACTACCGGCAGCACCGAGTCGCACGCCGACAGATTGAACGCATCGGGCAGCGCGATCGCGTAGGCGTGCAACAGAGTGGAGCGATGGCTGTAGAGCACACCCTTGGGGTTGCCGGTGGTGCCCGAGGTGTAGCACAGCGACGACGCGGTGGCCTCGTCGAAGGCCGGCCAGATGTAGTCATCCGATTCGGCGGCGAGCAGGTCTTCGTAGCACAGCACGCCGCGGATTTGCATCTGCGGCAGGTGGGCGCGATCGGTCATCGCCACCCAGCCGGCGACGTTGGGGCACTTCGGCGCGATCGCCTCGATCAGCGGCACGAACGTCAGGTCGAAGAACACGTAGCGGTCTTCGGCGTGATTGACGATGTACGCCAGTTGTTCCGGGAACAGGCGCGGATTGATGGTGTGCAGTACCGCGCCCATGCCGGAGATGGCGAAGTACAGCTCGAAATGCCGGTAGCCGTTCCACGCCAGCGTGCCGACGCGTTCGCCCATGCCGACGCCGAGACGCGTCAGCGCACTGGCCATGCGCCTGGCGCGGCGGTGCGCTTCGGCATAGGTGGTGCGGTGCATGCCGCCCTCGACGCTGCGCGACACGATCTCGGTGTCGCCGTGACAAGTCGCGGCGTGCACGATCAGCGCCGAAATGCTCAGCGGAAGCTGCATCATCTGGCCTTGCATGGGCTGCTCCTCAGAAAGTGCTGGTTGCGGCAGGATTGCGGTTGTAGCGCGCGATTCCGCGGCTGTCAACGCTGCCAGACATGGCGCGCGGGCGAATTCATGGCCGGCGGCGGCGTCAGCGCGTGCCGGCGGCGCGCGCTACGTGCCTCTCGACCAACTGAAACAGCACACTGCCGGCGGCAATGCTCGCGGCCCACGCGAGCAGCATGCCGAGCGCATTGGCAAGTGGGCTCTGCGGCGCGAAGCGGAAAAATACCGCGTTGACGATCAGGCAGACCGGATAGTGGATCAGGAACACCGAATAGGAAATCTGCCCGAGAAACGCCCAGACGCGGTGCTTCGGCCAGTTGCCGGGGACCGCGCCGCGGCTGGCGGCGACGAGTACGAGCGCGGTCGCTACAGCGATCGCAATGCGGATGCGGAAGTCGAGCAGCAGCGCGGCGCTCGCGGCTGCGGCCAGCGCCGCCAGCCAGAGCGCTGAACGCGCCCGGTCGGAAAGCCAGAAGGCGATGACGCCCAGTGCATAGGAGCCGAAGAAATAGAGTGCGGCGTTATCCCAGTCGGGGTCGCGATTGAAAAAAAACAGCGATGCGCCGCCGAGCAGGCACGCAAGCACGGCAGTGAGCCGGCGGGTGCCGTTGAGCGAGCCGCCAAGGCGGTGCGCGAGCCAGACGATGATGACCAGCATGGCGAACGACTGGAAATCGATCGCCACGTACCAGATGCCCGCCGACAGTGCCTCGATGTGCAGCAGATCCTGCAACAGCAGCAGATGCGCCGCCAATTGCATCAGTGTCGGCGGCGGCGGAACCGACGCCACGTGCGGCATCCACGCGCGACCGATCGCCGCGGCGGCAATCGCCGCCAGCAGCGCAACCGCGAGCGGCACGACCAGCCGCAGATAACGCTCCCACAGCACGGCGAACGGCCGTGCGCCGATCAGCGCGGCGCGCGCGGCGACGCTGCGCGCCACCAGAAATCCGCCGATGACGAAAAACACCTGTACCGCCAGGCGCCCGTAGTCGCTGAACCACTTGATGAGCTGCGGGGCGAGCGGATAGGCGATGTCGGACATCGGGCCGTAGAACGCCAGGTGATGCAGCACGATGAATTGCGACGCCACGGCCTTGAGCGCGGCGATGAAATTGAGCCGCTGCGCAGGGGGCGCGGCGGCGGAAGTGGTCGGCGAAGCGGTCGGGGTCGGCTGCATGCGGAATTCTTGCGGGCCGGCAAAGGCCATCGGCGGCACATTGTAGACATATTGCGCGGCCGTGCCGGCGGCGCGCCGCCGCGGCTGGAGGATTCCGGGCCGTGGACTCGGCGCGCCGCGTGTAATTTCTCGCGCGGGGCGAATGCGCTAGAATGCAGGCAGTCGAATCGAGTTTTCCCATTCTGCGGCAATAGCGATGACCAAGTACGTATTCGTGACCGGCGGCGTCGTGTCCTCGCTCGGCAAGGGAATCGCGGCCGCGTCGCTGGCGGCGCTGCTCGAATCGCGCCGCATCGGCGTCACGCTGCTGAAGATGGACCCGTACATCAACGTCGATCCGGGAACGATGAGCCCGTTCCAGCACGGCGAGGTGTTCGTCACCGAGGACGGCGCCGAGACCGACCTGGATCTCGGCCACTACGAGCGTTTCGTCAGCGCCCGCATGCACAAATGCAACAACTTCACCACCGGCCAGATCTACGAGAGCGTCATCAAGCGCGAGCGGCGCGGCGACTATCTCGGCGGCACGGTGCAGGTGATCCCGCACATCACCGACGAAATCAAGAGTTGGGTGCGCGCCGCGACCAGGGATTATCAACTGGCGATCATCGAGGTCGGCGGCACCGTGGGTGACATCGAGTCACTGCCGTTCCTCGAAGCCATCCGCCAGATGGGCATCGAGGAGGGCCGCGACAACACCTGCTACATGCACCTGACGCTGCTGCCGTATCTGCCTTCGGCGGGGGAGATCAAGACCAAGCCGACGCAGCATTCGGTCAAGGACCTGCGCGAGATCGGCATCCAGCCGGACATCCTGCTGTGCCGCGCCGACCGCCCGGTGCCTGCCGACGAAAGGCGCAAGATCGCGTTGTTCACCAACGTCGCGCCCGAGGCGGTGATTTCAGCCAATGACGTCGACTCGATCTACAAGATTCCGGGGATGCTGCACGATCAGATGCTCGACGAGATCGTCTGCCATCGCCTGCGGATCCTCGCTCCGGCGGCGGATCTGCGGGTATGGCGGGAACTGGTCAACGCGCTCGAACACCCTCAGCACGAGGTGAACATCGCGCTGGTCGGCAAGTATGTCGATCTGACCGAGTCCTACAAGTCGCTCTCCGAAGCATTGAGCCATGCCGGAATCCATACCCGCAGCAGGATTCACATTCATTATCTGGATTCGGAAGAGATCGACAAAAACGGCACCGGCAGCCTGCTCGGCATGGACGCGGTGCTGGTTCCGGGCGGCTTCGGCAAGCGCGGCGTGGAAGGCAAGATTCGCGCGATCCGTTACGCCCGCGAGAATAATGTACCGTATCTGGGCATCTGTCTCGGTATGCAACTGGCGGTGATCGAGTTTGCACGCCACAAGGCGGCGATGGCCGACGCCAATTCAACCGAGTTCGACCAGTCCACGCCCCATCCGGTGGTCGCACTGATTACCGAATGGCATGACCGGGCCGGCAAGGTCGAGCGGCGCAGCGAGGGTTCCGATCTGGGCGGCACGATGCGCCTCGGCGCACAGGAGTCGCGGCTGGTCAGCGGCACGCTGGCGCAGCGCATCTACGGCGGTGAAACCATCAACGAGCGGCATCGTCATCGCTATGAGGTCAACAATGAACTGCTGCCGCGGCTGGTCGAGGCCGGCCTGAAGGTCTCGTGCTGCACCGTGCAGGAAAATCTGTGCGAGATGATCGAGTTGCCGGAGCATCCGTGGTTCGTCGGTTGCCAGTTCCACCCCGAGTTTACTTCGACGCCGCGCAGCGGACATCCGCTGTTCACGTCGTTTTTGCGCGCGGCACAGGAATATCGTCAGCACAAGGCGGCGCCGGCGCGCCCGCAGGCGGTCATGGGCTCGCTGGTGTAATTGCCGTGCCGGCAGGCATTTTGAAACAGGATTCGCGGACATCACCGGACGGAGTGCGGCAGCGTGGTGGTTCCGCTTTGGACGCAATGAGGCAGCAATGAGACTGTGCGGATTCGAAGTCGGCCTGGACAAGCCACTGTTCATCATCGCCGGGCCATGTGTGGTGGAGTCCAGGGACATGGCGCTGGATACTGCCGGCAAGCTCAAGGAAATGGCTGCCAGCCTGGGTATCCCGTTCATCTACAAGTCATCCTACGACAAGGCCAACCGCAGCTCGTCGAAATCGTTCCGCGGCTTGGGCATGGGGCGTGCCGGTGCTGACCGACGTGCACAGCATCGACGAGGCGCCCGCCGTCGCGCAAGTGGTTGATGTGTTGCAGACGCCGGCGTTCCTGTGCCGCCAGACCGACTTCATCCAGGCGATCGCGGCCACCGGCAAGCCGGTGAATATCAAGAAGGGGCAGTTCCTCGCCCCCGGCGACATGAAGAACGTCGTCGCCAAGGCCAAGGAAGCCAGCGGTATCGACAACATTCTGGTGTGCGAACGCGGCGTGTCGTTTGGTTACAACAATCTGGTTTCGGACATGCGTTCGCTGGCGATCATGCGCGACACCGGTTGTCCGGTGGTGTTCGATGCGACGCACTCGGTGCAATTGCCGGGCGGGCAGGGCACCAGCAGCGGCGGACAGCGCGAATTCGTGCCGGTGCTGGCGCGTGCCGCAGTCGCCAGCGGCGTCGCCGGGGTGTTCATGGAGACCCACCCGAATCCGGCAAAGGCTTTGTCGGACGGCCCCAATGCGTGGCCGCTGCCGCTGATGAAGCAGTTGCTCGAAACCCTGCTCGAACTCGACCGGCTGGTGAAGTCGCGCGGCTTTGCCGAGAGCGCGCTGATGTAGCCGAATGACCCACTACAGAGCAATGTATGTATGGCCTGTGTCAACCTGTGAATCCACCCTGAAAATGTCCTGCGAGGAGCACCCCATGAGCGTAATTGTTGATGTCATCGCCCGCGAAATTCTCGATTCCCGTGGCATGCCCACTGTGGAGGCGGATGTGCTGCTCGAATCCGGCGTGATCGGGCGCGCCGCGGTTCCTTCGGGCGCGTCGACCGGCACGCGTGAAGCGATCGAATTGCGTGACGGCGACAAACAGCGCTTTCTCGGCAAGGGTGTGTTGAAGGCGGTCGAGAACGTCAATACCGAAATCTGCGAAGCCGTCATCGGCCTGGACGCGAACGAGCAGGCGCATATCGACAAGGTGCTGATCGAACTCGACGGCACCGAGAACAAGTCGCGCCTGGGCGCCAATGCGATCCTCGCGGTATCGCTCGCCAACGCCAAGGCAGCGGCGGAGGAGAGCGGTCTGCCGCTGTACCGCTACCTGGGCGGGTCGGCGAGCATGCAAATGCCGGTGCCGATGATGAACGTGATCAACGGCGGCGCGCACGCCAACAACAGCCTCGACATGCAGGAATTCATGATCCTGCCGGTCGGCGCCACCACCTTCCGCGACGCGCTGCGCTGCGGCGCGGAGATTTTTCAGTCGCTGAAGAAGCTGATCGACAGCCGCGGCATGTCCACCGGCGTGGGTGACGAGGGAGGATTTGCACCCAGCCTGCCGTCGAACGAGTCAGCGATCCAGTTGATTCTCGAAGCGATCGACAAGGCGGGCTACACCGCCGGCAGCGATGTCGCCATCGGTCTGGACTGCGCCAGCTCGGAATTCTTCAAGGACGGCCGCTACCATCTGGAGTCGGAAGGATTGCAATTGACCGCGAAGGAGTTCGCCGATTACCTCGCGGTGTGGTGCGACAAATATCCGGTCATTACGATCGAGGATGGCATGGCCGAACAGGACTGGGATGGCTGGAAGGTGCTCACCGATCGCCTTGGCACCCGGGTGCAGTTGGTCGGTGACGACATCTTCGTCACCAACACCAAGATCCTTGCCGAAGGCATCAAGCAGGGCATCGCCAATTCGATACTGATCAAGATCAATCAGATCGGTTCGCTGACCGAGACCTTCGCGGCAATCGAAATGGCCAAGCGCGCCGGCTACACAGCGGTAATTTCGCATCGCTCTGGCGAGACCGAGGACACCACGATTGCCGATATCGCGGTGGCGACCAACGCGCTGCAGATCAAGACCGGATCGCTGTCGCGTTCCGACCGGCTGGCGAAGTACAACCAGTTGCTGCGCATCGAGGAAGAACTGCGCGAAACCGTCAGTTACCCAGGGCGCGGCGCTTTCCACCAGTTACGTTGACTTCGGTGGGCCGGCGCGCAGGAATTCGCCGCATGTTTTCCGGGGCCGGCGGCGCCGCGGCAGCGCGCCGTGCCCGGTAACAAGCCGTGCGCTTCCTGACGCTCGCGCTGCTGGCACTGATCGCGCTGATCCAGTATCCGCTCTGGCTCGGCAAGGGAAGCTGGCTGCGGGTATGGGATTTGCAAGGACAGATCAAGTCGCAGCACGCGACCAACGATCGCCTCGGCGCGCGCAATGCTGGCCTCGACGCCGAAGTCGCGGACCTGAAGAACGGATTCGACGCGATCGAGGAGCGGGCGCGCGCCGAACTCGGCATGATCAAGCAGGACGAAGTATTCATCCAGGTGCTGCGCGGCAACCCCGACGCCGTCGCGGCGCCGCCGGCCGCACCGGCGCCGCCGCGGCCGGCGGCTCGCTGAAAGTCAAAGCAGGAATTCGACGCGCAGCACTCCTTCATCGTCTGGCCGTAGATTTCCTGTCCGTGCAACCACCATCGAGGCCTCATGCAAGTTCCCGTGGACGTGTTTCGATCTGAATTCGGCATCGCCGGCAATCCCGCGGAGGAGACCCCGGCAGCGGCCACGGCGCGCGCCAATCGTCGCCGGCTGAAGGTTTTCGGCGGCGTGTTTGCGACCGCCTGCATTATCGGGCTGGCATTTGCGTTGCTGCGCCCGCCGGAGTATCGCGCGGTCGCGCGGGTAATCATCTCGCCGGCCGAAGACGTGGCCCCTGCGCCCGCCGTCTCGCCCAAGGCAGATGCCGCGCCCGCCGCGACCACGGCGACCAGCTCGCGGCCGGTGCAGATCGAGGCGCATGTGCTCACCAGCCGGCCGCTGGTGCAGCAGGTGTGGTCTGAATTGTCGCGCACCGGCGGCATCGCCGAGGATCTCGGCGCCGACCCGGTCGGTACGCTGCAGTCGCGCCTGCTGGTCGTGCCGGTTCCGGACACCAACCTGCTGGAACTTTCCGCCGTCGGGCCGCAAGCCGAAACCCTGGCGCAACTGCTCAACGGCCTGATCCGCGTCTATCGCGTCAGCCAGACGACCACGTTCCAGGGCGCCGCCGCGGAGGCGCTGGACAAATTGCGCGACGAGGCGCGGCTGCAGGCCGACGCGGTCAGGACCAGGCGCGCCGCGGTCGAGGCGTTTCGCATCAGTCACAACATCGTCTCGACGGAACGCGACGAGAACGACATCCTGTCGCGCGTCAAGGGGCAGGGGGTGCTGCTCAACCAGGCGAACGACAAGGTGGTCGCCGCGGAGGCACGGCTGCGCTCGCTGCGCGATGCGGCTGCTGCCGGCGCCGGTGTATCGCGTAACAAGGACAACCCGACGCTGGCTTCGCTGGAGCATCGCGCGGCGACGTTGCGAGAAACGCTGCGCGACATGGAACGGCGTTTTACGCCGGCGTACATGGCGCTCGACCCGGATGCGCGCGCCGCGCGCGAACGGCTTGCCAGCGTCGAGCAGCAGATCGTGCGCGAACGCGCCGCCAGCCAGGAAATGTCGCTGGTCGAGGCGGAACGGGAGCTGGCGGGCGCGCGCGACGCGGCCGACGTGCTGCGCCGGCAGATCGACGGCGATCGCCGCTCGGTCGGCGCATTCACCACCAGCTTCAATCAGTACAAGGCAATGCAGGCCGAGCTGAACCAGCTCGAAGGCGTGCAGCGCGCGACACAGGAGCGCCTGCTGCGCATGGAGGCGAGCGAACAGGCGCGTGCGCCCGGCATCGAGGTGGTCGAAGCGGCAGCGACGCCGCGCCAGCCGTTCCGGCCGCTGTACGCGCGTGATGCCGGCATCAGCGTCGGCATCGCGCTGGCGCTGGCGCTGTTCGCGATGTGGCTGGTGGAACTGTTCAACCGTGCGCCGCCACAGCCCGCGGTGGTGGTGCCGCAGACGTGGTTGCCGCTGGGCCGCGATATCAGCGCGCACGCGCGCATCGCGCCCCCGCCGGTGGCGTCGCTGCAACGCCGCGAGCCACCGCTGTTGCTGGGCGAGGCGCCGCTGACGCGCGAACTGGCGCAGCCCGAGGTCGCGGCACTGCTGCACGCCAGCAGCGATGCGTTGCGGCCGTTGCTGGCACTGATGCTGTACGGCCTGAGCGCGACCGAACTGGCGGCGCTGCGCTGGGAGCAGGTCGATTTCGCCGCGCGCCGCCTGCGTGTACCGGGCGAGTCGGCGCGCGAATTGCCGTTGCCCGAGGCGCTGATCGGCAGCCTGCAGAGGCTGCGCCCTGCCGATGCGGCGGGATTCGTGGCCGGCAACGACGGCCAGGGCGGCGTTTCGGCG
>WNFL01007817.1_pt2 | contig 10201 bp, 11 predicted proteins | sample 5400361 | NCBI WGS metagenome assembly WNFL01 (sample SAMN13153351, study PRJNA577476) | soil metagenome | isolation source: 40 cm soil on Douglas fir-dominated hillslope | place: USA:California | collected 2013-09-17
CGCCACCAGCGGCCCGGCGAATTCGACGCCGAGATATGGCGCGGCATCCTCGCCGTAAAGCTGCGCGATCCGCAACGCAATATCCTTGGCGCACACCCCCGGCCGGAAATCACCGTGCAGGTCGAAGCGGATCACCTCCGGCACCTTCAGCCAGTTGTAGCCCAGCGCCAGATACGAGGCGATGTCCGAGTGTCCCATGCCGGTCGCAACGCAACCGAGCGCACTGTTGGTCACGGTGTGGGAGTCGGTGCCGAAGATCAGAGCGCCAGGAAAGGCGTAGCCTTTTTCCGGGAAGATGACGTGGCCGATCCCCTCACCGGCGTGGAACTTCGAAATGCCCTGCTGTTCGATCCACGCGCGCGTTTTCATCTGGGACACCGAATCCTGCTGGCGGATCGGCGGATAGTGATGGTCGAACACCACCACCACCTGCGATGGGTTGAACACCTTGTCGCCACCCATTTGGCGCAGCAGGTCGGCGGCGCGCGCCGCCCCACGATCATTGAGCATGACGTAGTCGGGCACGACGTTGACGATTTCCCCAACCTCGACACCTGTGCGGTCGGCATGGCGGGCAATGATCTTCGAAATCGCATGCATCGGCGGTTCGTCCTATAGAATCTTCACTTCCCACTTTTCCGTGGTCTTCTTCTCAAGTGTACCGACGATCAGTCGCTCGGTGGCGTAGCCAACCACGCTGATCAGGATCATCGCCATCATCAGGTCAGTCGCACGGAACTGGAAGCGCGACTCCATCAGAACAGAGCCGATGCCCGACTGCGACGCGAGCATCTCACCGGCAACGATCATGCGCCAGGCGCCGCCGAGCGCGATGCGCATGCAGGATGACGCGACGCAACAGCGTCAGACGCCTCGCCCCGAAACAGCGCGCGGCGTCGACTAGGATCGGGTTGAGGTTGCGGGCACCCGCCTCAGTATTGAAATAGAGCGGGAAAAATTCCGCGATGAACACGACGAAGATCACTGCCGTGTTGCCGAGCCCGAACCACAGGATCGCGAGCGGGATCCAGGCGATTCCGGGGATCGGAAACAGCGCGCGGATCACAGGATCGACGAATTCCCGCACCGCGCGGATACGGCCGACAAGCAGTCCGAGCGGGATCGCGCACGCCGCCGCGATCGCAAAACCCGAGACCGCGCGCACGAAGCTCGACGCCAAGTGCTCATAGATATTGGGTCCGTAGAGCCAGGGGTGCTCGTAATTCAGCGTCAGCGTGCTGAAGATCGTGTGCGCGACCGCAAGCGGTGGCGGCAGGATCTGCTGAAGATCGTAGGCGACCGACATGACCTGCCAGACCGCCAGTAAGGTGAGGATGCCGATGGTGCCGCGAATGATCTTGCGGCGCCGCTCGCTCTGGCGGCGCGCGCGGCCATACGCCGACAGCTTCTCGCCGGAGTCGAGCCCGTTCGTCTCGGGGACGTCGGCCGCGTCAGGCATTGATGTGCGCGCGTCCATACGTGCTCACAGCGGTTGCAGGCTGAGGTCGAACACGTCCGGAAACGGCTTGAGCTTGGGGCTCAATTCGCCGCGCTCGACCATCGCCGTGCCGATGAACTCCCACCATTTCTGCGCCTGGGCCTGGGTCAGGCTGGTGGTCGGATTCATGCGTTCCTGCGCGGCGGCAACCAGCTTTTCGTCCTGCCCGCTCCACTCAGCGACCAGCGGGGTCATGGCGGCGGCTGATTTTGCGTAACTCTCGTTGGCGTCGAAGATCGCGCGCATGAAGCGTTTCGCGATCTCGTTCCTGTCCTTGATGAAGGCGCGGCGTGAGCTCATCAGCGTGGCCGGTGGCGGGTTCGGCCCCATGTCGCCGCGTCCGGCCTGCATGAACAGGTGCCCGGCTTTGTTGACGATCGCCAGCGTCGTGGTCGGCTCCGAATGCAGGAAGCCGTCGATCTGCCCGGTGAGCAGCGCCGGAACCATGTTGCTGCCGTCGATCCCCATGAAACGCCAGCCGATGGCTTTCAGATCGAGCTTCTTCTCGGTGATGAGATAGCCCCGGAAGAAGGCGAGATGAACCGACGACAGCGACGAGACCGCGATCCGCAGCGGTTGCTTAAGGATGTCATCGATGCTCGCCGGCTGGAGCTTGTTGCCGAGAACAAGGCTGGTGTGGCCCGGATTGGCACCGCTCACCACAGCGAGCGGCGGCGGGCCGCCGCTTTCGATCAGCCTTGAGTTGAGCCGCGGCACTTCCGGCGCGCCGCCCATGTAAAAATCGAGGTTGCCCCGCCACAGTTGCTCGACCCCCTCGACGGTCTGACCCGACTTGAAGCGGGTCTCGATGACCTTGAGGTTCTGCCGCTCGTAAGCGCCGGTGCGCTTGGCAATCTCGTGGATGACCGTGGTCAGGTTGGGATGAAGCACACCGAATCGCACGGTATCGGGGCCCGCCGCGCGTGCGAGCCCGGGCGCGGCAATCAGCGCCGAAGAGGACCGCAAAAATCGTCTGCGACTGATCCAGGCCATCGTTTGTCTCCCCGATCGCACGAATGGTCTCGCGCGATTCGTCTCCCTTGGTTTTCCTAGTGGCTGCCGAGCCGGCGCATCGTCTCGGTCAGTTCGCTGCGCAGCGCGTTCGCCTGCGCCGAATTGCGGTCGCGTGGGCGCTCCATGTCGACCGTCACGTATTGGCCGACGCGGCCTGGCGACGGTGTCATGATGGCGATCCGATCGGCCAGATAGATCGCCTCGTCGATGTCGTGGGTGACGTAGATCACGGTGCGGGGCTCCGCGAGCCACGCATCCACGAGGTATTTTTGCAGCGTCATGCGGTTGACGGCGTCGATCGCGGAAAACGGCTCGTCCATCAGCAACACCGAAGCATCTTTGAGCGCCCAGGCGCGTGCCACAGCGACGCGATGCTTCATGCCGCCCGAGAGCTGATAGGGATAAAGCTGCGCGGCCCGCTCGAGGCCGACGATGCGCAGCACCTGGGCGGCGCGCTCGGCCACCGCGCGCTTGTCCATTCCGCTCATCTCGAGCCCAAACGCAACATTGCGTAGCGCGGTGAGCCACGGAAACAGCGCCGGCTCCTGGAACACAATGCCGCGGTCGAGGCCGGGCTCCTCGATCCGTCTGCCATTGAGCCTGACCTCGCCTTCGATCGGCTTCATCAAACCGGTGACGATGCGAAGGAATGAACTCTTGCCGCAGCCGGAAGGACCAAGGAGGCACAGGAACTGGTTGCGCGGAATTGCGATCTCGAACCCTTCGAGCGCACGCACCCAGCCCTCTTGTCCCTCATAGGCGTGGTTGACCCCGGTCGCCTCGATGACCAGAGGTGATGGCGCGTCTGAGCTTGGCGCGGCCGATGTCGTGAGCACGGGATCACCGGAGTATCGTTCCATTGAATGGAACTCTATTTCATTGTCAACGCACCGTAGATCGTGTTGATTGAAGCGTCAATTGCGGGGCAGCGCATACGGCGCGGAGCAGCGAGGGGAAATGAGCGGTACCCGTTCATCGCGCGAGCAGAGTCCGACGGCGCGTCTGCGAGCGCTGATCAACCGCACCGACCGCGTCCTCGCGGTGCTGCATCCGCCGAACACAGCCTGCGCGCGGATCATGGAGAAGGCCGGCTGCGAGGTCGGCTTCGTCGGCACCGGCGGCGTGGTCGGCGCCTACACGGGTCTCGCCGATGTCGGCGCCCTGACCATGCTGGAATGTGTGCAGGTCGCCGGCTGGATAGCGCAGTCGGTGAAATTCCCGATCATCATGGATGGCGACACCGGCCACGGCGGCATCATGGCGGTACGGCGCATGGTGCGTGAATGCATCCGCGCCGGCATCGCAGGTGTGCGGATCGATGATCAGCCGATCGAAGGCAAACGGCGTACCCAGAGCGCTGGTGTATCAGTCGTTCCGCTCGACCAAGCGATCGCACGGTATCGCGCCGCGGTCGATATGCGAAACGAGATCGATCCGACGCGCTCGATCGCCTCAGGGCCTACAAGGAGGAGGCCGGGGTCGACTGGGTGCAGCTAGAGTCGCCGCACACGGTTGAGGAGATCAGGGCGGCCCGCGCGATGGTGAAAGGTCCCTTCTCGTTCATGAAAGGCAAGCTGCCACGCCACCTCTCGCTCGACGAGCATTTGCAGCTTGGCGTCCACATTGCCTGGTTTCCGGGCTTCACCCATCACGTGTTGTGGGCCGCCCTCTGGGATTTCATGAACGACTTCCAATCGCGTGGCATTGCCGCCTGGGACGATTTTCAAGCGCAGCGGCGCGACCGGCCTTATCCGGAGCCGACCGTGGGCGATGACGGCGAAGGCGCCGCCATGCAGCAGAAGCTCGAGCAACTCTACGCGCGGCGTGACTGACATGCGCATCGAACGGATTGAGGTCCGCGTCACCGATCTTGCGACTCGGCTGCAGCGGCAGCGCTCGACCGGGCCCTACGACACGGGCGCGCCGGGCGCGCTGCTCGGCAAGCCGGTGCTGGTCAAGATCTATGCCGAGGGAGTCATCGGCTACGGCCAGATTCGACCGCTGGCACCGCATCATTCGATGCCGGATACCTATTTGACCATGATTTCAATGATCAAGCATGTCTGCGGCGCGCGCTTGATCGGCCAGCGCATCTTCGATGTCGAGGGCATCCATGGCTGTTCGACTGCCTGGCGCCGGCAAACTACATGGCGCGCGCCGCGATCGATGCCGCGCTCTATGACGCAATCGGCAAGGCCACGAACCAGCCGGTCTATAACTTGATCGGGGGCTTGGCGCAGCCGCGCATTCCGCTCGAACGGTCGATCAGTATGGCTTCCGATCCGAAAGCCATGGTGGCCGACGCCGAGCGCGCCCTCAACGAGTTCGGCATCCGGGTGCTTTGCATGAAATCCGGCCACCCGGACGGCTGGCAGACGGACGCCCGCAACTTTCGCGCCATCCGCGAGGCCGTTGGCCTCGAGATCACGCTCGGCATGGACCCCAATACCGGATGGACAGTCACCGACACGCTGCAGGCCGTGCGGGCATTGCGGGAGCACCGCGTCGACTATCTCGAGCAACCGGTCAAGCGGCACGATCTCGCCGGAATGGCTGCGATCCGGCGCGCGGCGACCGGGGTACCCCTGATGGCCGACGAGTCGTGCCTGTCGATCCACGACGCCCATGCGATCATCGCGGCGGAGGCGGCCGACGTGCTCTGCATCAAGCTCTACAAGCACGGGGGCATCACGGCGGCGCGCAAGATCGCGGCGATCGCGGAAGCAGCCAACATCAAGATCAACTGCGAGGGCCTTGCCGTACTGTCGCAACTCGAGGCCGCGGCCGGCGCGCATTTCTACGCCAGCCGTCTGGCGGATCACGTCATGCCGGCCGGCGAATTCATCTTCGGGCTCGGCGTCATCGGGCCCGATCCCCTGGCGCCGGAGACGGATTTCATCGTCAAGGACGGCCACGTGACACCGCCGAGCGGGCCCGGACTTGGCATCAACGTCAGCGAGCGCGCGCTCGACGCCATCACGCTGCTGCGAGAAACCGTGCCCTAGATGGACGTAAAGCCAGACCCGGTTTCGGTGACGCCGCGCCTCGGACAATGGGTGTCCGAACTGACGCTCGCGGCAGTGCCGGCGGACGTCGTCGCGCATCTCAAATTATGCGTGCTCGATTCAATCGGCTGCGGGTTTTATGGCGCAACGCAGCGCTGGGGCAAGATTGCAGCCGATGTCGCAGTCGGCTTCAGCGGCGGCGGCGTTTCCTCGCTGTTCGGCCGGGCGGAAAAAGTCAGCCCGCCCGATGCGGCGCTTGCCAACGGCGCCGCGGTGCACGGCTTCGAGATCGATGATGCCCATGTGGCGTCATCGCATCATCCGGGGGCCGTCACGCTGCCCGCGGCTCTCGCGGTCGCCGAGGCGAAGGCATCCTCGGGTGCGGAATTGCTCACGGCGCTCGCCGCGGGCTACGAGATCGGCCTCCGCGTCGGTGTCTGCGCCGGCGTGACGCATTCGATCAGCGGTTATCACGTTACCGGCACGGTCGGTGCGGTTGGGGCGGCGGCTGCTGCCGCGCGGATCTTGCGCCTTCCACCATTGCAATCGGCGCACGCCCTCGGTATTGGCGCGACGCAAGCCGCCGGCCTGTACGCAGCGCGAACCGGCGCGATGACCAAGCGCTTCCACGCCGGCCGCGCCTCGCAGAGTGGCGTGCTCGGCGCCTATCTGGCTGAGCAAGGCTTTACCGGCAGCCTCGATGCGCTCGAGGCGCCGTTCGGCGGCTTCATGAGCACGCTGCAAGGTCAATCCGATGCCGCCACCATCCTGGCCGATCTCGGCACGCGGTGGGAAACCGCGCGCGTCGGGCTGAAACCCTATGCGGCCTGCGCCAGTGCCCACACCACCATCGACGGCGTACGTGAATTGCGGGCGCGCGGGCTCAATGCCGGCAATCTCGCGCGCCTCACGGTGCGGGTGAGCAAAAAGAGCCACCTCAACATCGGCTGGCCCTACCAGCCGGGCGACACCATCGCGGCCCAGATGAACGGCTCTTACGCAGCGGCGGTAACACTGGTCGACGGCGATGCTTTCATCGACCAGTACGACGAAGGGCGGCTCACCGATCCCGCCATCCTGGCACTGATGCCGCGCATCGATTTCGTCCACGATTCCGAGTTGGATCTTGGCGGAGCGGCGAAGCGTCACGCTATCAAGATGGAAGCCGTGCGGAACGACGGCAGCGTGCTGTCGATGACAATCGAGCAACGCCGCGGTTCGGCCGACCATCCGTTGACAACCACAGAAATCGAGCGGAAATTCCGGCGGCTCGCCGCGACCACGCTGCCTGGGCCGGCGGTCGATGAGCTGATTGGCATCGTCGGTGCGCTTGAACGCGAGGTCACGCTCAATCGGTTGACTTCGTTGATCGCGGCTCGCCCCTCAGCTTGAAGCGCCGCAACCGACATGCGTTAGGCGCGCGGTCGCCGCACCGGAGCCGGTGGTGTCGGCGCTTCCGTACGATAACCGAGGCGCTCAGAAGCGCGGCGGGCGCCGTCGAGCAGCATTTCGATGCAATGCTCTCGGTGCGTGGTGGTGTAGCGGTGTTCAGGCGTGAGAATGTCCATTACCGCGATGGTCTTGCCGGAAAAATCCTTGATTGGTGCCGCGAGCGCGCCGCCGCCCGGAAACAACTCACCCTTGCTCTCGGCAAAGCCGCGCTTGCGGATCGCCCGCACTTCGCGCCACAGCAAATTGCGGTCCGTGATGGTGCTTTTCTGGAAGGCCGTCAGATCAGTGCGGTCGAGATAGGCCTCGATCTCATCGTCCGCCATGCCGGCGAGAAGCACCTTGCTGGCGGCCCCGGCATAGAGCGGCGCGCGGACTCCCAGATCAGCCATGCGGCGCATCGGGTGCAGACCTTCGGCGAAATCGATGTGCACGCGGGAATCGCCGGATCGCACCGAGAGAATGACGGTTTCATTGACCTCGTTGCGGATCTCGCGCATCACCGGAATGGCGACGTCATGCACGTTGCTCTGGCGGCGGCGGATGTCGGCGAGCCGCACGAGCTCGAAGCCGAGGCTGTATTTTCCGCTCGTCGCATCCCATTCACAGAAGCCACGTGCGGCCAGACTGCTGAGAACGCGAAAGACGGTCGTTTTGGGAAGCCGGACCGCTTGCACGATCTCGGCGAGGCTCATCGACGTCCGGGAGTGATTGAACACCGACAGAATGTCGATCGCCCGTTGGAGCACCTCGATTGAGTAAGGATTGCTCGGCCGCGCTACGTCAAGGGGCAGATTTCCTGGACTGATTGGTTGGGGTCCGTCGAGCTTCTGCTTTCGGCGCGCCACGGCCATTCTCATCTTCGGACGTTGTGACGCGTTGACTATATCATTCCAACAGGTGGAACAATGTTTTACTTCAAAGCAGCGGCGTCGGCGACCAATTCGGTTGGCACGATCATGCACGTACCATCGAAGGGAGTTTTATTCTGCCTGCCGCGCCATTGCGCTGATCGGTTGCAATTCAAGCGGCCCTGCATCGGCCGGCCCTATACCTGCCGTACCCTACCTTAATGAGCAGACCTTCCTCGCACATGCGGGTCAGATAGCAACGAGGAACACCGATGTTGGTGAGTTCGCGTGTCCGCACGATCCCCCGCTCTTGGACCAGGGCAACCGCCCGCTCTCTCAGCGACGGCTTGCGCCCGCCGACCAATCGCAGTGCCTCGGCCCGCTCCCGGTCGCGTTTGCGCACTCCGGCAGCCTGGGGCGTATTCCGGAGTAGTGGGATAGTGTATTCGTAGTTCGGGCTATCACCGTTCCCGGGGAGCCAAACAAAATCAAAGTGATAAGCGCGAAACCGCCGACGCCAAGAAAAGCAAAAACACCGGCTTGGCAACATCCATGGCAACAATCTGCACGGTTGGCGAAGCTACGCTCACCGCAATCCCATCCGGCACCGCAACGCCGTCGGCCGCCAGCGCCGAAGGCGCCGGCCGGCGCGGCGGCGCGCAGCGCCAGTGGCGGTGTCGCTGACGTTGGCCGACGACGAATCATCATTTGGTCGCGAGCTGACCTATTAGTAGTCGAGTTCGTTGGGTCCGATCGATACCCAGATGAAGTCGTCGTGGTCGAACGAGAACTCCGCAATCGAGGTCGGTTTGCCGTGCTGGTCGACCTTGAGCGTCATGCTGAAATCCGCTTCCACATCAATGTTCTTTTCGCCTTCCACGGTGTGATGCGGCAGCAGCAACTTGTCCTCGCTGTCGTAGGTCGCCGTGTCCCAGTCGGGATGGTGGTAGGAGACCTTCACGTCCATCTCGATGCGGCCAACGACCAAGATGTCCTTGCGTGCGCCAGCCGTCCGGAATGTGCGGAAGTCGACGAACCTTACATGTTCGACCGTCGAGTCCTCGATCTCACCATCATCCACGTCGCTGACCTGCAGACTCCACTGATTCAGCTCGTTGTGCACAATGGCGACGATCTGATCCAGATTGTTCTCTACGAAGTCCTCGACGTCCGGAGCCGCTTCGATCGTCAGGCCAAGCTCGGCGAAGAGGTCCGCGATCGACTTGAGCCAGGTGATGTGCTCGGCGTCCTTGATAGCCGCGGTGAAGTCCTTGTCGTCCGAGATAATCGTCAACGGGTCGCGCTTCGTCGCGCCTGCCTTCAGCACTTCAAAGATGAAGGCGTCCGGAAATTGATCCTTCTTGGCATCGTCACCGAACAAACCGATCTTGCGCGCGTAGGCGTCGAAAACGACCGACGGCTTGACGCTGTCGATAGGCAGTGTCTCCGCTCGCGGCGACCTGAACATCTCATCCACCGAAACCTGGTACTTATCGAGGAGCTTTCGATGGAGGTCCGCCGAAGAGAGCTCCGGTAGCTTCACCCCCAGGATTTCGTCGGCCAGTTTGCGGACGCGCCTGTTGATTAGATTAGGTGGCCCATCAGCTCGAAGTCATTGCCGGCATGCTTTTTCGCGATCTCTATCATGGTGAGATCGGTGGTTACCACTTTCACGTAACCGGCGTCCACCAGGTCGGCGACGCGCGGAATCAGGGGGCTTCCCGGCGGCCTTCCGGCACGGATGACGATGTTTGCGTCGAGGAAAATCTTGCGGAGTCTGGTAGCGGCCATCTAGGGAATGCTCGCGAAGAATAGGTCGGACGGGACGCTACCGATACCTCGCAACAATGTCGAACGCTTGCCTCGGCGCCGCGTTGGGCCTGATGACGATCTCCAACGGTTTGGCTTTGGTCCCCAATCCGTTTTACCGGACCGCGAAAGCGCCAGTGTTCGACAACCCCGCGAGCTTCAACTTCGACAATCCGGAGGACAGGGCGAAGCTGATCGACAAGACAAAGAAGATCGGGACGCAGGGCTATTGCATGGGCGGTTCTCTGGTCGTGAGAACTGCCGCGGCCGTTGCGGATCGCATCGGCGCCGGCGCGTCCTTCCACGGCGGCGGCTTGGTGACTGACAATCCCAACAGCCCGCATCTGCTCGCGCCCAAGATCAAGGCGCGGATGTATTTCGGAATCGCCGCGAATGACGACATGCGGCAACCCGACGCAAAAGACAAATTGAAGGGGGCGTTCGCGGCCGCGAAGGTGCCGGCCGAAATCGAATTGTACGGAAGCCTGCATGGCTGGTGCGTACCGGACATGCCGCTGCAAAACGGAAAGCCGATCTACGACATGACGGACGCCGAGCGGGCTTGGGGTAAGTTG
>WNFL01097966.1_pt1 | contig 10201 bp, 12 predicted proteins | sample 5400361 | NCBI WGS metagenome assembly WNFL01 (sample SAMN13153351, study PRJNA577476) | soil metagenome | isolation source: 40 cm soil on Douglas fir-dominated hillslope | place: USA:California | collected 2013-09-17
ACGATTACGTCACGAAGCCCTTCAGCCTCCGGGAACTGAGCGCTCGCGTGCGGGCCGTCCTGCGCCGGAGCACGCCCAAAGACGACCGGCCCCTTCTTTCCTACCGCGGCACCAGCCTCGTGGCCGACTTCGAAGCGGTCTCGGTTGTGGCCAACGGCGAGGCGCTGCGCCTCACGCGGCGGGAGTTCGAGTTGCTGCGTTACCTCGTGCAGAACAAGAATCGCGTCGTCTCACGAGACCGGCTGCTCGAGCGAGTGTGGGGTTACGAGCGATCCGTCGAGACGCGATCCGTTGACGTACACGTCGGCCGGCTGCGGAACAAGCTGGGGGATGCGGCGCGCCAGATCGAAACCGTGATTGGCCTGGGCTACCGTTTTGTTGACTAGCGGGGACTAGCGGCGCAGGCTCCTGAGAATCTTCGGCGAGAGAAACCAGCGCAGGGTGCCGGCGCCGCGCGGCGGCAGCGTGTCGACATCAATCCGGCAGACCGCGCCCTTCTTGAACTCCAGCGCGTGACGCATCCCGGCGATCCTGCCCGCGAGCTCGCCGATTCCGGGCTCGTGGCCGACAATGGCGATGCGTCCTCGTCGCACGTGCTTCTCGAGCTCCGCGAGAACGTTCGCGTTTGTGCCGCCTGGGGCAAGCGCATCGACGTTGACGATGGCGGGCCGCGGATCGAAGGCGGCCGCGACGATGTCGGCGGTTTGACGCGTCCGCGTCAGCGGGCTCGTCAGGATGACGTCGATGGAGACGCCAAGTCGCGCCAGTCCCTTCGCCGATTTACGCAGTGGCATCGTCAGGCCATGCCTCGCCGCGGGGCTCGGCCACGCCGTGGCGGATCAAGTAGAGCTCGTATGGAGCAGAAGCCATCGTCCAGGTGGCGCGATCAGCCGGCGGCCGCGCGACGCGCCGAAGCAGTTGTCTTCAACCGGTTGACGCGGTCGCACACCGCACGGACGGCCGACTGCTGGCGCATGAACCTGGCGTGCAGACGCCGGCAGTCGTTCTCGAGCGCCGTCGTCAGCACGTCGATGTTCCGCCACAGCGTGAGATCGGGTGGATCGACCGACGCCTGAATCCGGCGAACCCGGTCGATGAGGATCTGGACGTCGTGCAGCCGGCCGAGAATCTCCTGACCACGTTTGAGCGTTCGCAGCTCGGTCGTCGGCGATGCGCCTGTCGCTTCGACGGAAACCTCGAGCGCGTATCGGAACTTCTTGAGGGCGATGCGAACGGCGTGCAGCCGCTCCGGCAAGTAGAGCGCGCCGGCCTCGAGCAGCGCGTGTTTCAGCGTCGACGCGCGATGCGTCAAACGCGCCTCGATCGCCCACCGCCAGCCGCGCGACGACTTCTTGCGGTCGCGCAGATCGCCGGCGACCTTGCCGAGCTTGTTCGCGATGCGCCGCAGTTCTCCCGCGGGCAGCTTCGCATGGAGACGATCGCGGGCGCGGGCCCGGGCTTCGGCGATCGCGACGGCAAGCCGCGCCAGCGTCGCCGAATCGTGTTTGCCGCTCTCGTGCAGCTCTTCGATGAGCAGCGTAAGCACATCGAGCTCACGGACGGCGCCCAGGCGCTCGGTGACTTTTCGCAGCCGGCGCCCAAGATGCCGGGCGACTTCCGGATCCAGCTCGAGCACAGGCAGGATTTCGCGAAGGCGGCGCGACGCGACGCGCGTGCGGTGCAACGCGCGCGCATCGCCCTCGTCGAGTCCCTGTAACATCCGTGTAAACCGCTCGAGGCGCTTATTGAGCAAGTCGTGGCGTTGTGACGTCGGCATGATATAGAAAGCGGCCTGCGGTAAACGACCATTATAGTAGGAAGCCCCCATGCGGATCGCCGCCATCGATATCGGAACGAACTCGCTGCACATGATCGTCGCGCGCGTGCGTCCCGACTTGTCGTTTGAAGTCATCGATCGCGAGAAAGAAATGGTCCGGCTCGGCGCTGGCGGACTCGACGGGCGCGCGTTGACGCCTGAAGCCATGCACGCCGCGCTGCAGGTGCTCTCGAAGTTCCGCCGGCTCGCCGACTCGCACCGCGTGGACGAAATCATCGCCGTCGCGACGAGCGCCACGCGCGAAGCCGAAAACGGCAGCGACTTTCTCCAGGCGATCGTCGACAAGACCGGCATCCGCGCCCGCGTCATCTCCGGCACGGAGGAAGCGCGTCTCATTCACCAGGCCGCCGTGTACAGCGTCGGACTCGCTGCCGATGTCGCGGTCGTCGTCGACATCGGCGGCGGCAGCGTCGAGATCACGCGAGGCTCCGGCCTCACGATGGAAGCGGGGCGCAGCTTCAAGCTGGGCGTCATCCGGCTCACCGAGCGATTCATCAAAAGCGACCCGCTGGCGCCGCGCGACGAACGCAAGCTCCGTCGCCACGTCGAAGCCGAAACCGGCAAGTATCTCAGCCAGGTGGCGCGGCAGGGGTTCGACCGCGTCATCGGCACGTCGGGGACGATTCAAAGCCTCGGCGCCGTCGCGCTGGCCGAGCGCGGGTCGTCGTCGGCCACGCTTCGCAACCGCCGGATTTCGGCGAAGCAGCTCCGTCGCACACAGAAGCTGCTCGTGGCTCGCGACATCCAGGAGCGATTGCGAGTGCCGGGGCTCGAGCCCAGGCGCGCCGACCTGGCCGTGGCCGGCAGCATTCTGCTGGACGCGATTCTGCGGAGGCTCGGGGCCGCCGAGATCACGCTGAGCGATTTGTCGCTCCGCGAGGGCCTCGTCCTCGACTACATCGGACGGCATCGGAAGCAGATCGCTCAGGCCGACCGGTATCCCGACGTGCGGCGGCGGAGCGTGTTCGAGCTGGCCGAGCGGTGCAACTACTGGCCAGAGCACGCGCAACAGGTGGCCCGCCTTGCCGTTGCCCTGTTCGATCAGACCCGGATCGTCCACGGCCTCACCGATCGCGAGCGCGAATGGCTGGAATATGCGTCCCTGTTGCATGATATCGGCGTCCATATCAGCTACGAGCGCCACCACAAGCATTCGTCCTATCTGATCAAGAATGGAGATCTAAGGGGCTTCGATCCGGAAGAGATCGAAGTGATTGCCCTGGTTGCGCGCTATCACCGGCAGGCGACGCCGAAGCGCCGTCATGAGGAGTATCGCGAGTTCGGCCGGAAACGCCGGCGAACGATTCGAACGCTCTCGGCCATCCTCAGGCTGGCCGAGAGCCTCGATCGCAGCCATTCGCAGCCGGTGTCCGGCCTCGAACTGCACGATCGCGGCGACGACGGGCTGCTGCAGCTGAGGACGTCGGAAGACGCGGAGTTGGAGTTATGGGCGGCCACCAGGCACGCCGCGGCTTTCGAGCGGCTCATCGGCAAGCCGCTCCGGGTCGAAGTCAGCGGCACCGTGAGCGCTGGAAGCGCCGTCAGCGAAACGAGTCATGTTGAACAATCTCACAACGCCCCACGAGTATCCGGGGAAACTGTTCGTCGTCGAGGGAATCGACGGGTCGGGAAAGACGACGCAGCTCGGGCTGCTGGCGAAGTGGCTGGTCGCGGAAGGACACCGCGTGTTCGTCACCGAATGGAACTCGTCCGCACTCGTCAAGGCGGCGACGAAGACCGGCAAAAAGAAAAACGCGCTGACGCCGATGACGTTCAGCTTGCTGCACGCCACTGATTTCGCGGACAGGCTGCTCTACAAAATCATCCCTCCGCTCAAGGCCGGCATGATCGTGCTCGCCGATCGCTACGCGTACACCGCGTTTGCGCGCGATGCCACGCGCGGCGTCGACCGGCAGTGGGTTCGCGAGCTCTACAGTTTCGCCGTGCGGCCGGACCTCACGCTCTATTTCCGGGTGCCAATCGACATCTCGCTCGATCGGCTCATGGCACGCCGCCTGAAGCTGAAATTTTACGAGGCTGGCATGGACATGGGCTGGAGCACGAATCCGGCGGAAAGCTTCCGGCTGTTCCAGGGCAAAGTGCTCAACGAGTACGACCGCATCGTCGAGGAGTACGGCCTCGACGTCGTGAACGCCGTCGGCAGCATCACGGAGCAGCAGCGCGTCGTGCGCAGCCTGATCGCGCGGCGCACCGAGACGACGGAGACCGCGGTGGAGGCTGTCGATGAGCAACCTGCCTGAGCCGGATGTTCTGCCCGGCGCAAACGGCGGCATCCAGCCGGGCCGTTATTACGGGCGCAACATCCCGTACCTGCCGATCGACGGGGATCCCGGCAAGCTCATCGCTGTTGAGGGGACCGACGGCGTTGGACGAAGCACGCAGATCCAGCTGCTGCGCGAATGGCTCGAAGTGAAAGGATATGGCGTCGTCGAGACCGGCTGGACCAGGTCGCCGCTGATGCAGCCGACCATCGAGCTGGCGAAATCCAGCAACACGCTCAACAAGCTCACGTTCGTGCTGCTCTATGCGACCGACTTCGCCGATCGGCTGGAGAAGGAAATCATCCCCGCGCTCAAGGCCGGGTTCGTCGTGCTGACAGACCGCTACATCTTCACGGCGCTGGCGCGGGCCGGCGTCCGGGGGGTCGACCGCACGTGGCTCCGGAATCTGTACGGGTTCGCCATCGCGCCTCATCTCGTCTTCTATCTGAAGGTCGACGTCGAGACGCTGATCGGGCGAGTGCTCGAATCGCGAGGCATGGATTTCTGGGAATCGGGCATGGACCTCAAGCACGGCGACGACATCTACGACAGCTTCCGCACGTATCAGAACAAACTGCTCCGCGAGTACGGATCGATGGCGGACGAATTCCACTTCCGCGTCGTGGACGCCCGCCGATCGATCGATCACATTCAGGACGAGCTGCGGCGACAGGTCGGAACCTTCCTCGAACAATAGAGGTTCCAAGGGTGCCAGCCCGAACCAACCCTTGGAACCCCTGGAACCCCTGGAACCTCGCTTTACCCAACCACCCCCGGCAACCCGAGCGCCTTCCTCACGTAAGCCAGTTGTCCGACGTGATATGAGTCGTGCAGGGCGAAGAAGGCCAGCTGCTCGCCCACGGTCTGCACCGATGGCGGTCTGGGTCCCGTTGCCTCTCGTGAGAGCTCGGCTTCACCGACAGCCGCCAGCTTTGCGAACAGACGCGCATTCACTTCGCGGGACGCCTCGAGGATTGCCTCGCGGGTCGGATAGTTGCCCGCCTCCTGAACCTGCGCGCCGCGGCCAAATGCCTCGCCGAGGCCCGGATCGTAACCGTCGCCCAGGACGTTGAGCATCCGCGCGCGCGTTGCGGCCATGTGCGCGTAGATCCACAGCATCGAGTTGTTCTGCGGCGTCGGCCGCTTCCACAAGTCGTCGGGGTTGACGCCGATGAACGCGCGATCGGCCAGGCCGTCGTTGCCCGCGAGGATGAACGCGACCGGCTTGACCGACGGATGGTAGGCGTTGGCGGTGCGTCCGAACATCTGCTGCTCGAAGCCCTTCCCGTGACGTTCGAGATGCCGGTGTTCAAGATCGACTCGAGTCGAGCCGCCCGCTTCCGCCGTAAATCGAACTTCGACTTCGCTCGCGCGCGACAGATCCGGTTCGAACTGCCAGCTCGGATCGATCTGCCACGCGATGACGAGGCGACTGGGCGGATCCCACGTCGTGACGGTTCCCCACTGGCACTCCGTGCCGTCGGCTTCGCGTCCGTAACAGCGCCCGCCGGCGCGAGGCTCGATCACGGCCTTCTGAAGCGGCTTCTTGCCAATGTGGTGGCTGCGGGGCCACCACGTGTCGAACCCCTGGGCGAACACGCTGAACGCGTGCTCCACGCCCGCCTTCACCGTCACGCTTTTCTGCACCGTCGTTGCCTGCTGCGCGGTCGTCATGGTCATGACTTCTCCTTCTGCTTTTTCGCTGCTCTTTCAACTTCGTGTTTGAATGCCTCGAGCGCCTGCGCCCAGAATCGATCGAAGAACTCGCGCAGCGCGTTCAGTCCTGCGGGATCGAGCTCGTAGATCCGGTTGCGCCCTTCGCGACGCTCTCGAACAACGCGGGCGTCTTTGAGAATCCGCAGATGCCTGGAGATCGCCGGGCGGCTGACGTCGAAATGGTCGGCCAGTTCGTTCACGCCGTGCGGACGGCCGAGCAGGTACTCGAGCACCGCGCGTCGGGTGGGATCGGCGACCGCACGGAACGGGTCAACCGAATAGGTAACCATATGGTTACCTATTATTCGCATCGGCCGGCTTCAGGTCAAGCCCCGCCCTGACCGGGCGCGTCGACCTTGCGCCGAAGGGAATTTACATTGCCGAAACCACGCGCGAATTGCCCAGGGATAGGCTATTTGAATGCTGCTGCAGGACCCGCCGGTGGTGCCGAACCCTCCGGCGCTCACACCTCAGCCAGCGGCTCCCGTCGCCGCGCCGCCAAAAATCCGGGTGGCCGGCATGAACTTCTACTACGGCCAGCGGCGGGCGCTCGAGAACATCACGATCAACGTCCAACCGAACCAGGTGACGGCGTTCATCGGGCCATCGGGCTGCGGCAAGTCGACGTTCCTGCGATCGCTCAACCGCATGAACGACATCATCCCGGGCACGCGCGTCGAAGGGTCGGTTCAGATCGACGGGCTCGACATCTATGCGCCGTCGGTCGACGTGGTCGATCTGCGGCGGCGGGTGGGAATGGTCTTTCAGAAATCGAACCCGTTTCCCAAGTCGATTTTCGACAACGTGGCCTACGGCCTGCGGATCAACAAGCTGACGACATCCCGCGAGGAACTGCGGGCGCGGGTCGAAGCCAGCCTGCAGGGCGCCGCCTTGTGGGACGAAGTCAAAGATCGGCTGCACACGTCCGCGCTCTCGCTCTCGGGCGGCCAGCAGCAGCGGCTGTGCATCGCGCGCGCGCTTGCCGTGGAACCCGAAGTCGTTCTCATGGACGAGCCCGCGTCGGCGCTGGATCCCATCGCGACCCAGCGGATCGAAGAACTCATCTACCAGCTCAAATCCCGGTATACCATCGTCATCGTCACGCACAACATGCAGCAGGCCGCGCGCGTGTCGGACGTGACGGCCTTCTTCTGGCTCGGCAAACTGGTCGAGTGCGATCGCACGAACAAGATCTTCACCGCCCCGTCACAGAAGTTGACCGAAGACTACGTGACCGGGCGATTTGGATAATGGAGCCGATGGAGCGTCACGGACGACATTTTCAGGAAGAGCTCGAACAGCTCAAGACGCGGCTGCTCGAAATGGGCGGCCTCGCCGAAGAACAGGTACGCCTGTCGATCAAGGCGCTCGTCGACCGCGACCGCGAGCTCATCGAGCGGGTGCTGCACGGCGACGAGCCGCTCAACAAGCTGCACATCGAGATCGATGGCCGGTGTTTCATGCTGCTTGCGCTGCACCAGCCGATGGCGGTGGATCTCCGCGCCATCGTCTCCGCGGTCAAGATCAACACCGACCTCGAGCGGGTCGGCGACCTCGCCATCAACATCGGCGAAGCCGCGCGCCGTTATGCACAGCACGCGCCGGTGAAAAAGCTCATCGACATCCCGCGCATGGCCGGCATTGCGCAGAGCATGCTTCGCGATGCGCTCGACGCCTTCGTCCGCCGGGACACGGAGCTCGCGCAGCGGGTGCTCAACGAGGACGACAAGCTCGATGCGCTCAAGACCCAGATCTTCCGCGAGCTCCTGACGTTCATGCTGCAGGACCCGGTGACCATCGAGCCGGCGCTCGATCTGATTCTCATCTCGCGCCACCTCGAACGCATCGGCGATCACGCCACGAATATCGCCGAAGACGTGATCTTCATGGTGTCGGCGCGCGATGTCCGCCACCACGCGGACGAAAGCCACACACACCCGATATAATCGCGGACTGCAGAATTGCAGGATTTCAGGATGGCAGGATCCGAGCCGCCGTCGAAGGTAGAATTGTGTGTGCTCTGCAGGCGGCAGCCGATCGATCCCGTCTGGCGGCCGTTCTGCAGCGAACGATGCAAACTGCGGGATTTGGCGCGATGGGCTGACGAGTCCTACCGCGTTCCGGCTGAGAAGGTCCCGGAGCCTCCCGACGACGATGGCGACAATGGCTGACACCCTCACGATTACCGACAATCGCACCGGCAAGACGTACGAAGTGCCGGTCAGCGACGGCACGATCCGCGCCATGGACCTGCGGCAGATCAAGGTCGAGCCGGACGACTTCGGCCTGATGACGTACGACCCGGCGTTTCTCAACACGGCCAACTGCCGCAGCGCCATCACGTACATCGACGGCGAGAAGGGGGTCCTGCTTTATCGCGGTTACCCGATTGAACAGCTGGCCGAGGAAAGCGACTACCTGGAAACGGCCTACCTGATTCTTTTCGGCGAGCTGCCGACCGCCCTCCAGCTTCAGCAGTGGACGCAGCAGATCACGAACCACACGATGCTCCACGAAAACATCAAGAAGTTCATGGAGGGCTTCCAGTACGACGCCCATCCGATGGGCATCTTCCTGAGCACGGTGGGCGCGCTCTCGACGTTTTATCAGGACGCGAAAAACATCTTCGACAAGGGATCGCGGCTGCGGCAGACGCACCGGTTGATTGCCAAGGTGCCCAGCATCGCCGCCTACGCGTACCGTCACAGCATCGGCCGTCCGTATATCTACCCGGACAACGATCTCAGCTTCGCCGCGAACTTCCTGAACATGCTGTTCAAGATGACCGAGGTGAAGTACCAGCCGAACCCCGTGCTGACGCGCGCGCTCGACGTGCTGTTCATCCTCCACGCCGACCACGAACAGAACTGCAGCACGACGACGATGAGAACGATCGGAAGCTCGCATGTGGATCCGTATTCGGCCCTGGCGGGCGCGGCGGCGGCGCTCTACGGCCCGCTGCATGGCGGCGCGAACGAAGCGGTCCTGCGAATGCTCAACGAGATCGGATCGGTGAGCAAAGTGCCCGAATTCATCAAGAAGGTGAAATCCGGCGAAGGCAGCAAGCTGATGGGCTTCGGGCACCGCGTCTACAAGTCGTACGACCCGCGCGCGAAAGTCATCAAACGGATCGCCGACCTCGTGTTCGCGGTGACCGGCAAGAACCCGCTCCTCGACATCGCGCTGGAGCTCGAACGCATCGCGCTGCAGGACGACTATTTCGTCACGCGCAAGCTGTATCCCAACGTCGACTTCTATTCGGGCCTCATCTACCAGGCCATGGGCTTCCCGGTCGAGATGTTCCCCGTGCTCTTCGCCATCCCCCGGACGGCGGGCTGGGTGGCCCAATGGGAGGAGATGCTGCTCGATTCCGAGCAGAAGATCGCCCGGCCGCGGCAGATCTACACCGGGCCCGTGAAGCGCGATTACGTTCCCCGCGATAAGCGATCATGAAACCCCGACGATCAACGCAGAGATCGCCGAGAAGAATTGTTTTCTCTGCGTTCTCAGCGATCTCTGCGTTGATCGTCGTGAGTGCGATCCCGGCGTGGGCCCAAACGCCGCTGAAGTTCGACTCTTCGCGCGCGTGGGAACACCTCCGCCAGATGGTCGCCATCGGTCCGCGCCCAGCCGGCTCGGCCGCGATCGAGCAGACGCGCAAGTACATCAACGCGCAACTCGCAGCCATCGGCCTCAAGACCGTCGCGCAGGCCTGGGACGATCAGACGCCGCTCGGACAGGTCCACATGGTCAACCTGATCGCGACCATTCCCGGCGCAGGCGCCGATCGGATCGCGATCACGGGGCATTACGACACGAAGCTGTTCCGCGACGTTCGTTTCGTCGGCGCCAGCGACGGCGGATCCAGCGCAGCGTTTCTGATCGAGCTCGCTCGCGTCCTGAAGGCGCGGAAGAACGCGCTGACGATCGACATCGTGTTTCTGGACGGCGAGGAAGCCGTCGTCGAATGGCGCGGCAACGATCACACATACGGCAGCCGCCATTACGTCGACGTCGCGCAGCGCGCCAGGACACTCGCCTCGCTCAAGGCGATGATCCTCGTCGACATGATTGGCGACCGCGATCTCGGCATCCGCCGCGACGCCAATTCCACCAGGTGGCTCACCGACATCGTCTGGAGCGCCGCCGCGCGCCTGAAGTTCGAGAACTACTTCCTGCCCGCGACGACGACCATCGAGGACGACCACCTGCCATTTCTCGCCGCCGGCGTCCCGTCAGTGGATATCATCGACCTCGACTACGATGCCTGGCACACGCAGCGCGACACGCTCGACGCCGTCAGCGCTCGGAGCCTGCAAGTTGTTGGCGATGTGCTACTTGCCGCCCTTCCTCAAATCGAAGCCCG
>WNFL01418800.1_pt1 | contig 10201 bp, 5 predicted proteins | sample 5400361 | NCBI WGS metagenome assembly WNFL01 (sample SAMN13153351, study PRJNA577476) | soil metagenome | isolation source: 40 cm soil on Douglas fir-dominated hillslope | place: USA:California | collected 2013-09-17
GCTGCGAGCGGGCTGACGGTGCTGAGCAGCACCGATCAGGCCGGCTTCACCATCGAGGGAGGCGCAAACCGGACGCAGAACTTTTCAGCCACGCTGCACCACGCGAAGTGGTGGCACTTTGATCACCCGCACCTGTACCAGCTCATATTCAGCATGGCGAATGGCACGGGGTCCCACGAGGTCACGACCAGGTTCGGAATCCGCAGGCTCGAGGCGCGAGGCACGGCCCTGTATCTGAATGATGAGCGCGTACGGCTCATGGGAGTCGAGCGCATGGCGGGGAGCAACCCCGGGTTCGGAATGGCGGAAGGCGGTGAGTGGATCACCCATGATCACGATGAGATGAAGCGCCTGAACTGCCTGTTCACGCGCGTGCATTGGCCCCAGGACCGGCGGGTCCTCGACTACTGCGATGAGCACGGCATTCTCATCCAGAGCGAAATTCCAGCCTGGGGCTATGACACCTTTGCCGGGATGAGCGCTGAACCCGCTGCGGATATCCTGGAGAACGGGCTGGCGCAGCTGCGGGAGATGATCGGGCGCGACCGAAACCATCCGTCGGTGGTGGTCTGGGGCCTGGCCAATGAGATCGGCGGCCAGAATCCTCCCGCCTACCAGTTTGTGAAACACCTGCTGGCCGAAGCGAAGCGGCTCGATCCCAATCGGCTCTGCGCCTATGCCTCCAACTCCCTGGGGGACACTCCGGAGCGGGATGTGGCAGGGCTGATGGACGTGATCGAGGCGAACGAGTATTTCGGGACCTGGGCGCCGGGAACTCCAGAGTCCGTGGCCAGGTATCTGGACAATATCCACGCCGCCTTTCCGGACAAGCCCGTGATCATCTCGGAGTACGGTTACTGTGCCTGCACGGACGATCGCCCCGAAGGCGATCAGCACCGGATCGAGGGGCTCCGTTCCCACGATGCGGTATTTCGCAGCCGGGAGTTCGTCGCCGGCGCCATTTTTTTCTGCCTGAACGACTATCGGACTCACGTCGGGCACAGTGGCGTCGGCGCCCTGCAGCAGAACGTGCATGGCGTCGTGGACCTGTTTGGAGTCCACAAGGCTTCCTTTGCCGTGCTGAGCCGGGAACTGAGCCCGGTGGAATCGCTCACCGCGGACAATGTCCTGAACGCCTTTCATGTGCGCATCAGGACCAGGGCCGATCTGCCGATGCACACGCTGCGCGGTTATCAACTGCGCGGCGTGTACTACGGGGCAGGGGACACGCCTCTGGAGCAACGGACGGTGAGCCTGGCGGAAATCGCGGCGGGCGCTGAAATCAGCGTCGATCTCCGCTTCAGCCAGCCGGGTGTGCCGGTGTCCGTCGCCTTTGATGTTGTCAGGCCGACGGGATTTTCGGCCTACTCGCTGACCTGGAAACCATGAGCGGGAAGCGGCTGGCCCGGCCGGAACGCTGCATCCTCGGCATTGACGTGGGCGGCACGAACATCCGGGCCGGCCTGTTCAGCCCGCGTACCGGCTCCATCCGCTGCGCCCAGGCGACGGAGACCCAGAGCTCCAAGGGCGGAGCTCATTCCCTGGGGCGAGTCGCCGCGCTGGCCCGGGAGGTCGTCGAGGACGGCCGCGGGAAGGGTCTGGCCGTGCACAGGGTGGGCATCGGAATTCCTGAACTCGTCGGTCCGGCCGGACAGATCGAGAGCCGCTGCTCCCTGCCCTGGCGTGCCCGGAGAGTGCACGCCCGCCTGCGCGCTTTCGGTAGAGTCACGATCGCCTCCGATGTTTTTGCCGCCGCCCTGGCCGAAGCGCGGCTCGGAGCCGGCCGGAATCAGCAGGCCTTCCTTTACGTCACGGTGGGCACGGGTATCAGCTGTGCGCTGGTGATCGATGGCAAGGTATATACGGGGCCTCACAATCACGCGCTGTCCTTCGCGAGCGGACCGACGGTGGCCGTCTTCGGTGCCGCAGGTCAGACTGCCTTCGAAACGCTGGAACAGCGTGCCTCCGGACCTGCCCTGGTCCGTCGTGCGCAGCAGCTCGGCTTAACCGGGCCGGACGCGAGAGCGCTGTGCCGCACCGCGCTCGAGCGGCCGGGTCTTGCCCGCGAGATCGTCGATTCGGCCGCGGCGGAACTGGCGGTACACGTTGCCATCCTCGCCAATGCCCTGGAGCCGACGCTCATCGTGCTGGGAGGTGGATTGGGATGCGCGCCAGGACGATACTGGTCGGTGTTTCGCGCCGCTCTGCCTCGCCACACCTGGGGACCGCATCTGCGCCGGCTGCCGGTCCGACAGGCGCAGCTGGGGACGAAGGCGGGCCTGATCGGTGCCGCGCTGTCGGCAATTGAGGCCTGAGATCATGCCGGATCCGAAATCACCGCGGCCCGTGGGCGTCGGCCTCATCGGCTCACAGTTTGTCACCTCCATTCACGCCGAGGCCCTGCGTGCCTGCGCGCAGGCCGACCTCAGGGCCGTCGCCTCGCCGACACCGGGCAATGCTGAGGCGTTCGCAAAACGCCATGGCATCGCGAGGCATTTCACCGACTATCGGGAGTTGCTCAAGCTGCAGGACGTGGACATGGTGGTGGTGGGCGTTCCGAATGATCTGCATTGCGCGATCACGCTCGCCGCCGCCGCCGCCGGCAAGCACGTGGTGATGGAAAAGCCCCTGTGCCTGAATCTGGCGGAGGCCGACCAGATGATCGCGGCCTGCCGCAAGGCCAAAGTCAAACTGATGTACGCGGAGGAGTTGTGTTTCGCGCCCAAGTACGTGCGACTGAAGGCGCTCCTGGATGAAGGGGCGCTCGGGCGCCCGATCCTGCTCAAGCAATCGGAGAAGCATGGGGGTCCGCACGCGGCCCACTTCCTCGATGTCGCACGCTCCGGCGGTGGCGTCACGATGGATATGGGATGCCACGCCGTCGAATTCTTCCGCTGGATGCTGGATCGGGCACCGATCAAGTCCGTCTACGCACAGATGAGCACACTGGTGCATGCCGGCCGCACGCGCGGCGATGACAACGCGATCCTGCTGCTGGAGTTTGCCGATGGCACGACCGCCCTGGCGGAAGAGAGCTGGACCAAGCTTGGGGGCATGGACGATCGCGCCGAGGTGCACGGATCGAAGGGCGTCGCCTACGCCGACCTGCTGCACGGCAATGCCATCGAAGCGTACAGCAGTACCGGCTATGGCTACGCCGTCGAGAAAGCCGGTTCCACCATGGGCTGGAGCTTCCCCATGTATGAAGAGGCGTGGAACTACGGTTTTCACGGCGAGATGGCGCATTTCATCGACTGCGTGCAAAACGGCCGCGAGCCGCTGCTCAGTGGCGAAGATGGCAGGGCGGTCCTCGAAGTGATGTTTGCCGCCTACCAGTCCGCGCGAACGGGAAGCAAGGTGGCGCTGCCCTTTGCCACTACGGCCAGCAAGCCCATCGATCTGTGGTTGGCCGATGCCTGAGGCCATCGACCGTACGCGGCGCGAGTTGCTGCAACTGGGGGCGCTGTGTGCCTCCTGGCCGCTCGCAGCGCGCGCCGTGGGCCCTGGCGGGGAGGGACCGGCGCCGCTGGCGCAACTGGGCTACCGGCAACTGCGCCTGGAGCGCAGCGCGCTGCTGAGCCAGGCGCAGGAGAACCATGCGCTGCTGCTGAACATGGACGAAGACGCGCTGCTGCGCCCGTTCCGGATGCGCGCCGGAATGGCCGCCCCGGGCCATGACATGGGCGGCTGGTACAACACCGACGCGTTCGCGCCCGGCGCGACCTTCGGACAGTGGCTGAGTGCGCTGTCGCGCTACTACGCGATAACCGGCCACGCGCCGACCCGGGCGAAAGTCCAGCGCCTGGTCCGTGCCTACGCGGCGACTATCGAGGCGGAAGGCCGGTTTTATCAGGACAACCGTTTTCCAGCCTATATCTACGACAAGCTGGTCGGCGGCCTGGTGGACGCCCGGGTGCTCGCGCACGATGCAACGGCGGTCCGGGAGCTGCATCGGACCACGGTGGTGGCCGAGCCCCATCTGCCGCCGCACGCCATGCCACACAATGACAAGGCCCAGCCCGGCGAGGATTTCAGCCAGCACGCCTGGGACGAGAGCTATACCCTGCCGGAAAACCAGTTTCTGGCCTGGCAGCTCACGGGCGATGAGCATCATCGCGAGCTGGCGCGCCGCTTTCTCTACGACGATTTCTTTACGCCGCTGGCTCGCGGCGAGAATGTGCTTCCGGGCAAGCACGCCTACAGCCACGTCAACTGCCTGAGTTCGGCGGCCTGCGCCTACCTCGCGCTCGGCACGCCGCGGTATCTGGAAGCGGCCCGGAACGGCTTTGAGATGATCGATGCGCAGAGCTTTGCCACGGGCGGCTGGGGGCCCGCTGAGCACTTCATCGTGCCCGGAAGCGGCGGCCTCGGTGAGAGCCTGAAGGAGGAGGCCAGGAGTTTTGAGACGCCCTGCGGGGCTTACGCCCATTTCAAGCTGACCCGCTACCTGCTGCGCATCACGCGCGATTCGCGCTACGGGGACAGCATGGAACGGGTGCTCTACAACACCGTGCTGGGTGCGCTCCCCATCAGGCCCGATGGCCAGGCCTTCTACTATTCGGATTACACGCGCAGCGCGAGCAAGGGTTTTTTCTCCGAGCGCTGGCCCTGCTGTTCGGGTACCTTGCCGATGATTGCCGCGGACTACGCGATCAGCGGCTGCTACACGGACTCCACGGGCCTGTATGTGAACCTGTATGTGCCTGCCCAGGTGAGCTGGCGCCAGGGAAGTGCCGAGTGCGCTCTCACGATCGAGACCGCATACCCGCAGGCACCCGACATTCGCATGGTGGTGCAGGTCCGGAGCCCGCAGACGTTTACCATTTACCTGCGCATCCCCGCCTGGGCCACGGGCGCCCGTGTACGAATCAACGCACACAGTGCGGGCGCGCCGGTGCAGCCGGGCACTTTTGCCGCGATCCGCCGTGAGTGGCGCCCGGGCGATCGAGTGGAGCTGGAGCTGCCGCTGGCCCTGAGGCTACAGAGCGTGGATCCGCAACACCCCGATACTGTGGCGCTGCTCGCCGGTCCGCTGGTGCTGATGCGCCTGCTGGAGCCTGGGCCCGCTCCTTCGGCAGCCCTGACGCGGGACGAATTGCTGTCGGCCCGGCGCGGTGGGCCCGCGGCGCGCGAGTGGAGGCTCGACGCCGCGGCCGAATCCGTCCGGCTGCGTCCCTTCGTCGATATCTCGGGCGAGCGCTACTCCTCTTATCAGGACGTGCGCGCCGCTAATGGAACAGGACAGGCCCGGTCAGGGGCTGCAACTCCCCGCCAGCGGCCGCCCAGCTGATGCGCAGCGTGGCTCCGCCTTCCGCCTGAAAATACCGCAGCTGGAATCTGTGCAGGCCCCGACGCAGGGGAATGTGGCCCGTGACCAGGCGGATCGGATGGTTGCCATCGTTATCGACCACGACTTCATCATCGATTTCGAGGACTGAACCGTCGTCCGATTCCACGGCGAACTGGTAATAGCTGTCGACTGGGACGCTTAAGGTTCCGTTGAAGCGGACGCCATAGTTGGATTGCCGATTGAACTGTTGCAGCTCCATCGAATCCGTCACTCCGCTCGATGCCGGCGTGCCCTCCCCGAGCGCTCGTGCGCTCGTGAACGTGCCCTCGAACAGCGAGTACTGCAGTCCGGGTTGTCCCGCCGCTTCGGCGATCGCATCCAGGTACGCTCGGCGCAGGAACGTGGCGGCGTACACCACGCTGCGCCGTCCTCCGGGCGCGACGACGATGAGATTCAGAGTCCTTTTCTGATTGAGTGGCAGCTCCAGCGGCAATGGAGATTCATAGCGCATCGATGCCTCGTCGGGATCGCGTCCATCGAGTGTGTAGTAGATCCGGCTGCCGGGGAGGAGGCTCTCGAGTTCGATGAGCGCCTGGTCGCTCGTGGTGGTGTAGAGATCTTTCAAGCCATCGGGCTCGGGAATCCGGTAGCGGACTTCCTGCTGGTCGAGGCGACCCAACTGGTAGACCAGGCGACGACGAAAACCCGCGTAATCCCGGCCCGCCGTGGGCGACCAGACCGCTTCTGAAAAGGCCAGCAATCGCGGGAACAGCATGTACTCGAGGTAATCGGGCATAGCGATGTATTCCGTCCACACGCTGGCCTGCGCGCCCAGTACGTATTGCCGCTTGTTCTCAGGCATTTCCTTCGGGATCGGGTCGTAGCCGTAAACCTTGTCAAGTGGGACAAAGCCCCCGATATTTGCAGGCTCGCGGGCGGGATCGCCCTGGCCGTAGTCGAAGTAGCAATACTCGGAGGGAGCCATGATCACGCGGTGATCCAGGCGCGCTGCCTCGATGCCACCGGCTTCACCGCGCCAGGACATCACCACGGCCCCTGTGGCCAGGCCGCCTTCGAGGATCTCATCCCAGCCGATGGTCTGCTTTCCTAAGCTCTTCAAAAAGGTGCCGACGCGCTTGACGAAGTAGCTCTGCAGCTGATCCTCGTCCTTGAGGCCATTGCGTTTCATGACGGCCTGCGCCTCGGGACTGTCTCTCCAGCCGCCTTTGTCCACTTCATCCGAGCCAATGTGGATGTAGGGGCCCGGAAACAGCCCGGCGACCTCGCGGAGCACGTCGCGCACGAAGGCGAAGGTCCGCTCCGTGGGGCACAAGACGATCGCATCGCCGCGTGGGCAGGCGAGGTACGGGTAGGCGGCCACCGCGGCTCCCGAGTGGCCCGGCATCTCGATCTCGGGAATCACCGTGATGAAGCGCGCCTGCGCGTAGGCCACGAGATCCCGGATCTGCGCCTGCGTGTAGTATTGGCCCTCCGCGCCAGCGCGATCGGCTTGCCCGGCCTGCGATCCGGCCAGGCGCGGGTACTTCCTGATCTGGATGCGCCAGCCTTCGCTGTCGGTGAGGTGCCAGTGAAATCGGTTGATCTTGTATTGAGCCGCGAGATCGAGCAGCTTCTTGAGGTAGGTCACCGGGAAAAAATGCCGGCCGACATCGAGCAGCAGTCCGCGATACCCGAAGCGCGGATAGTCGGTAATCTCGAGGCCCGGTAGCTCCACCGCCGGCTGTTGTTGCAGCGGGAGGAGCTGCGTCAGGGTCTGCATGCCGTAGAACAATCCGGCGGCCTGGCCGCTGACCCGGATGCGATCGGGCCCGACGCTCAGGCGGTAGCCTTCCGCGGGCAATGTGCCGCTGCGGTTTCGATCGAAGACGATGACATTGCCACGTGGTGTCGACACACCGACTACGCGCAGCCGCAGTCCGCGCCGTGAGAGCAGGTAGTCGCTGAACAGGCCCGCGATGCGTCGCGACTCACGATCGGTGGCCAGGATTCGCGTCTGATCGTTGAGCAAAAAAGTGCCGGCCATCCGGTTCAGCGTTACCGGCCGGGGCACGATATTCACGTCCGGCGCGGGAGTTTGTGTATGGGCCGGCGCTGCAGCCAACAGCAGCAACAGGACCCCGGCGCGGCGACCCCAGGCGTTCAAGGCGCTTCAGCCGAAGTGCGGGCCCGGAAGGCGCTGGGAGAGCCGCAGGTCGCGCGAGGACGCGCCCACGTATATCGTGCGCGCGCCCTCGACGATATGCCACTGCGAATCCGCGTTCGACCAGTAGCGCAGGCGTTCCGGCACGACATGCAGGCGCACGCGCTGCGCCTGGCCGGGACCGAGGCTGATGCGAGCAAAATCGGCGAGCGCATGAATTGCAAAAGCGGCGCCGGCCGGCGGCTCCTCCGGCGCCCCGAGGTAGACCTGCACCACCTCATCGGCGGCGCGCTTGCCGGCGTTGCGAATCGTGCAGACTACATCCAGACCCCCATCTGCGCTGCGGCTGACCGATAGGCGCGAATAGTCGAAGTGGGAATAGGACAACCCGAACCCGAAGGGGAATAGCGGTTCGATACCCTCGCGGTCAAACCACCGATAACCAATATTCACGCCCTCTGCGTATTGCGTCCTGCCCGCAATGCCGGCGGAAGAGCGCTCGGGATGCGCCGGATCATTCGCCAGCCCATCCTCGAGACGCCGTGGCCAGGTGAAGGGCAGGCGTCCAGCGGGGCTGATCTTGCCCGTCAGCAGATTCGCTGCCGCCCAGCCTCCTTCATCGCCCGTGTACCACATTTCGAGCACGGCGCGCACGTCCTTGAGCCAGGGCATCGTCACGGCCTGACCGGTATTGAGTACAACGACCGTGTTCGGATTGACGGCCGCGACGGCGGCGATCAGCCGGTCCTGATCGCCGGGCAGGCCAAAGTTGGGCCGGTTCCGGTTCCAGGCGAATACGACCGCGACTTTCGAGGTGCGCGCCGCCGCGACCGCATTGGCAAAGTCCTGCTCCTTCATTGCGGGAGTGACCCAGGCGAGGCGAACCTGCACCGCATCGCCACTCCCATCGGCCTTGACCTCGACGGTAAAGGCGTGCTCCCCGGCGCTCAATTTCACCAGGCGGCGCACGTTATCCAGGCCGTCCGTGGTCGGGACGACATTGTCACGGTTGGGAAACACGATTTCGCCATGTCCGCCCCACCAGGCCATCTGGCCGATCGTGCGGCCATCAATCGCCAGCTTGCCCGTCGCACCGAGCACCTGCAGATCGATGTCGTAGTCGCCTGCGACAGGTGCTGTCAGGGCGCCACTCCAGCGGCGATTCGAGCCGGCAGGCAGGGGCTCACCGGAGCGGCGCGTGTAGTCAATGCGGGTATCGGGGACCGCAGGGGCGGATGCGGAATCGCTCCGCGTCAGATGAGTGATCGCGTCCGCGGGGATCGGTACGCCCGTCATGTCGTCCGCCACGGCGAGCCTGAGACCGGCGCCGCCGTTCATGCTCTTGAGCGCCTGCCACACGCCAATTTCGCGCGCGGCGCGGCCGTAGGATTGCTCAAGCCCGTTGACGATGGCGAAGGTCTGGAGTGCGCCGGGCCCGATCAGCGCGAGCGACTTGAGGTCTGAGGGCCGCAGGGGCAGCACACCGTCGTTCTTGAGCAGCACCGCGGCACGCTCGGCGGTGCGCTGGATGATCCGCGCGTTGGCGGCAACGTCCTGGGGCAGGATGGCGTGCTGCGGGGGGTGATCGAGCCACCCAAATCGCTCCATCTGCGTCAACACATGCGCGGCGGCACGATCGATGTCCGCGTCGCTGACCGTGCCGCGCTCGAAAGCCTCGCCGAGGTTCCTGGACACCCCAGCGAGCGGCGGCGTGTCGCTGGCGGTGAACTCAGGCAGCGGAAAGCGCTGCTCTTCCGGCGCGCCCGTACTCATGGTGTTGACGAGATCGGTCTCCTCTTCCTTCGACATGGCCGGCTCGTCGGGTTCCTTGCCCAGTGCAAAGAAGGCCGACGGTCCGGTGCCGGGCTGCTCCATGTCCATGCCGCGGCGGATGAACTCGGCGCCGTGCGCCGCGCCCCAGTCGGAGGTCACGAATCCCTTAAACCCATCCTCACCGCGCAGGATCCGGTTGAGCGCCTCATCGTGACCGCAGGAATAGGTGCCGTTGATCTTGCTGTAGGCGCACATGATGGAAGCCACGCCGGCGTCGACGACGGCTCTGAAGGGCTCCATGTATATCTCGCGCAGCGTCTGGCCATCAACGAGCGCATCGTCGGCGCCGTCATAGGCGACGAAGTGCTTGGCCTGCGCCATGACGCCGGCGCTCTGCGCGGCGACCACAAACTCTGCCGCGAGCGTGCCCGTCAGCACCGGGTCTTCACCGAGGGTGTTGTAGGCGCGTTCCCAGGTGGGGTCGCGGTAAATGTTGATGAATGGCTGCAGAATGACGTCAACACCCAGCGCGCGCGCATCCCGGCCGATGAGCGCCCCATTCGCCGCCGCCTCGGCGCGACTGAAAGTCGCCGCCATGGCGAGCGTGGAGGGCATTCCGGTTGATTCGTGACGCACCAGCACGCCGGGCGGGCCATCCGCAAAGCGCAGATCCGGAATGCCCAGCCGTGGCACGCCGTGGGTCCAGCCCGCCTCGCCCTGAAACAACGCGTCCGGCTCGTGCGCGCCGCGAATGATGTCCATCTTCTCTTCGCGCAGCATCTGCGCGAGGAGCGCCTTTACACGAGGGCTGGGTTGATCGGCGCGCACCGGAATCGTCGCGGCGGCCAGAGCCAGAAGCAGCACGAACAGAATCGAGTTGCGCGATCCATGCACGAGGCCTCTCATGCTCCCATTGTAAGACATCGCAGCGGTACAATCTGCCATGGGCATGGCGAAGCGCGTTCAGGACGTGGTGA
>WNFL01144690.1_pt1 | contig 10199 bp, 8 predicted proteins | sample 5400361 | NCBI WGS metagenome assembly WNFL01 (sample SAMN13153351, study PRJNA577476) | soil metagenome | isolation source: 40 cm soil on Douglas fir-dominated hillslope | place: USA:California | collected 2013-09-17
CGTATTGGAACCGGCGATCGAGCAATATCGCATACGGGTCGACAAGCAATTTGGAGGAATCAAACAGCAGCTTCCGTTCGGGCGCCCACGGCCCGTGCGGGCGGCGTGATCCCCGGCGCCATCGCGGCCCACCCGGAGGACATGCACCCCACACTTGAGCATCACGACCGCGACACGGAAATCGTGGTTTATTGCGCCTGTCCCAATGAAGCAACTGCTGCCCTAGCGGCCAAGCATTTAAAAAAAGCAGGATTCAAAAAAATACGGCCACTGCTGGGCGGTATCGACGCTTGGGCGAAAGCCGGACACAAGCTCGTGGTGGTTGAAGAGGGGCTCTAAATTCCGAGCGTCAACTCCAGTACCGTCCATCGAGTGGCCGCTATCGGAGTTGGCGATTTAATGCACCCCATCAGCGGGCGCGACCGGCCGCTTCGAGGATCAGGTTTGCAACTTCGCGCGGGTGAGAGACGATGCCAAGGTGGCTGGCTTCCAGTTCGATAATCTTGGCCTTCATGCGTTTCGCCATGAAGCGCTCTAAGTCTGGGTCGATCGTGCGGTCCTGGGTCGAGACCTGGTAGAAGCACGGCTTACTGCGCCATGCTGCCTGTGTTACACGCTCACCGAATAGGACTTCTGCCCCTCGGCCCTGGACCGCATAGAGCGCGCCCGCGGTTTCCCGTTTCACATCGCCAGCGAAATCGCGAAGAAATGCTTCTTCCGTTAGCTGCACATAGCCGCCCGAATGGACCAAGCCCGCGCTCGCGGGTGGCGTGGGGTATTTTTTGGCCAGCGCTGCATAATCCTCATTGGCATCCGGCGCCCGTGCCGAACAATAGACCAAGGCGGAAACCTTCGAGTCGATACCGGTCTGCGTAATGACCTCACCCCCATAAGAGTGTCCGACAAGGACCGTTGGACCGTCCTGCAATGCCAAGGTGCGACGGGTGAATTCGCAATCTTCAGCGAGCGACCGAAGGGGATTTTGTACCGCCGCGACATTCAGCCCGGCCCGCCTCAAGTGGGGGATTACCCCCAGCCAACAAGAGCCATCAGCATACAGTCCGTGAACCAGCACTACGTTGCGGGCGGGCATAATCGCCTGAGTTTGCGCTAAAGCTTTGCCGATATTGGTCATGGGCGTGCACCCGCCCGCCACAAGCGCCATGAGCATTCCGCGTCTGTCCATCATGCGCTTTTCCTTTAGGCACCTGCGAGAGATTCGTAGATGAGCTAAGTTTGGTTACACGCCGACCTATTTATTTGTAGGCCTTCACTTTCCTTCCATTGAACAACGCCGCAGAGAGCAACCTTTGAGTTGGCGGCTTGCGCGGTCACGTTCGGGCTTGCCTACTATGCGGCGGACCTTCTTACCGCTCTTGGGAGGCCTAGCGTGCATCTGGCCGGCCGCTTTTAAGCTGAAAATCAGCTTGAATTGGTAATAGCATAACGATATTATGATTTAAAATCAACCCGTTAGCACAGTTTGAAAAATCTGTAGCACCAGAATCTCGGTTTATACTCCCGTGATTTGCATCCAGCAGCGGACGGGTCGCGCCGGAAAAGTTTGGCCTTAGCAGGGGTGCTAGCCGACCAGGCAATTCAATTAGAAGTCCGTACCGTAGTCAGGGGAGCCGCATTTTGCCGAAACGCGACATTACTCGGGAAATTCTCGACGCATTGCCAGCTCAGGTCGCTTTATTGGATCCAAGCGGACGTATCGAAATTGTCAATGAGGCTTGGCGCAAGTTCGCCACTGCAAATGGATTGCGTGCTGACAAATTTGCGCTTGGCTCGAACTATCTGGAAATATGCGACACGAGCCATGGGGAAAGCGGGGAAGGCGCAACGTCGATGTCGTCTGGCATTCGCGCCGTGTTGCGTGGTGAAGCGCCATCGTTTGAAATAATTTATTCCTGCTATTCGCCCACCAAGAAGTTCTGGTTTAAGACGATTGTAACTCCGATCAATCTCGCGAGACGGCACTGCGCCCTAGTCACCCGCATCGACATCACTGAACGCGTGCTCGCAGAAGAGTCCTTACGGGAACAGGTGCGCCAGCATCAGGTGCTTGCCGCCGAGTTGGGTAAAGGGCGGGAAAGGCTCGTCACGGCCCAAGCGGTAGCAAAGGTAGGCAGCTGGGAAACGAATGTCTTGACCCTCGAGGTTTCGTGGTCGGAAGAGACCTACCGGATCTTTGAAACTGACCCGGAGACGTTTATCCCATCGCATGGTTCCTTTCTGAGCTTGGTGCATCCCGATGATCGTGCGACGGTTGAAGACGCGTTTCGGAAATCTCTTTCAGCGAGAGAAACACGATCCATCGATCACAGGATTCTATTGCCGAGTGGCAGAATTAAATATGTCACCGAAACTTGGCGGACCGTCACCGATGAAGAGGGTTTCACGAGAGCAGTGGGTACTTGTCAGGACATAGGCGAGCGTCAATTAAACGATGAAATGTTGCGCGAGAGTGAAGCCCGGCTGGAGCGCGCCCAGGCAATCACGGGTGTCGGCAGCTGGGAGATTGATGTGCAGCAGTCGTTCTTGGTGTTGTCAAAACAGATGTATATCACACACGGCCTCGTACCCCATGACGACGAGAAGCTGCCTCCGGAAGACATCGAGCCGTTCATTTCGGTAGACCGAGAGAAGGCCTCTTCTTGGTTCCATCGACTTTTGGCAGGTGAAACAGTTGAACCACTAGAAGCACCTATTCGTCGTCGCGATGGAGTGACCCGTGTCGTCAATAACGAGGCGAGGCCATTGTTCGACAAAGTTGGAAAAGTGGCAAAAATTTCTGGAACGCAGCGGGATGTGACGGATGCGCGTCAGGCGGACCGCGAATTGCGCCAAAGCCAGTTGTACTTGGCTCTCGCACAGCAAGTTGCTTCAATTGGCAGCGCGGCAATCGATTTTCGAACGGGAAAATGGGACTGGTCCGACGAAACATATCGAATTTATGGCGTCGAACGAGGCCGCTTTACACCTTCGTTTGAGGGCCTGGCATCGCTCGTTCATCCAGATGATCGTGAAGAACTTTTCTCTGCACCACCGGTGGCTCGGAAAGGTATCACCCCACCCCCAATCGAATACAGGATAAAACGTCCAGATGGAGTCGAACGACTCCTCCGCCGTGAGGCTGCTCTCGTCAGGAACGAATCTGGTGAAGTGCTTGGAATAGTGGGGACAGTGCGGGACGTGACCGATTTGCGGGCGGCGGAGCGTGAGAAGAGTCTCCTTCAAGCGCAGCTTCGCCAAGCGCAGCGCTTGGAAGCTGTTGGTCAGATTACGGGAGGGGTGGCGCACGATTTTAACAATCTCCTCACTGTTATTTTGGGGAATGCGGAGGTCATAGAAAAGCATCTGACCGAAAATGCGGCGCTCCGCGAATTGGCAGAATTGACGAGAATGGCAGCGGAGCGGGGCGCGGAACTAACCCGTCAACTCTGGGCTTTTTCGCGGCAACAGCCGCTCGATCCTAAACCGGTGGACAAACTCCTTCAACGCGTACTCGGCGAACGAATAATTATCAGCACGATCTCTGGCCCTGGATTGGGGAGAGCTTTGATCGATGCATCGCAGCTTGAAAATGCCCTTCTAAACCTTTCTGTTAATGCACGCGATGCAATGCCCGATGGCGGTCGTCTTACGATCGAAACAAAGAATGCAAACCTCGACAATGCCTATTTTTCTGACGAATTGCAGCTCGGTGCGGAACCTGCGGAAACGGTGACGGGCCAATATGTCCTGGTTTCGGTGTCAGATACAGGAACGGGAATGGACGAGGCCACCAAACTCAAGGCGTTCGATCCATTTTTTACAACCAAAGACGTGGGTAAAGGCAGTGGCCTTGGGCTCAGCATGGTGTACGGCTTCGTGAAGCAGTCGAAAGGCCACGTCCGCATACTTTCTGAACCCGGCCGGGGGACGACGATAGAGCTTTACCTTCCCAAAGTGGACGAAGCGGCGATTGGTCTTGAATTCCAGGAAGGGAAGACTCCCATTTTGGGTGGTGTGGAAAAAATACTGGTCGTTGAAGATGAGGAATTGGTGCGCCGTCAACTGACGTCGCAACTGAGGGCCCTGGGCTATAAGGTCGTCAGCGCCAATGACGGAGTGGCGGCGCTGGATCTACTTCGCGGGACGGAACACTTTGACATGCTGTTCACGGATGTTGTGATGCCACGTGGCATGAATGGATGTGAACTTGCTGACGAGGCGGCCAAACTCCGTCCGAATTTGCCAGTTCTGTTTACAACTGGTTATGCCGAGAGTGCGATTGCGCGGCGGGGCCGCCTGGACCCCGGCTTCAACTTGCTTCATAAGCCTTATCGACGGCACGAGATGGCGGCCAAGATCCGCGCGATTCTCGATCAGATGCAGCATTTTGCACGCTGAAGCCTTGAGACGATGCTTCCGACTGACGAAGGTTGCGGCCAGCCCGCGAGCGGCAATTACAGGCTGGTTGCCGTCATTCGGACCAGCTCTGCCAAACTTCCTGCCTCTAGTTTCTCCATTACCCGTGATCGATGAATGTCAACCGTACGTGGAGAGATGGCGAGCGCTGAGGCGATTTGTTTGTTTGAGTAACCTTCGACGATTAACTTCAACACATCTCGCTCTCGGCTCGACAGGCTCTGGAGCTTATGTGAAAGTCTGTCTCTCAGCGACGCTTGGCTGGCTTTATCAGCGGCGATAGCCAAAGCAGCTCTGACCAGCCCAATGAGCTTGTCGTTACTGAAAGGCTTTTCAAGGACGTCCAGCGCGCCTGCCCTTATGGCGCGGACCGCCAAAGGAACATCCGCATGTCCTGTTATGATTATCACGGACAGAGATGATTGTCGGCGAGAAAGTTCTTCCTGCAATGCCAATCCGTCCATTCCTGGCATGCGAATGTCCACGAGAACGCAGCCTAGCTGATCAGGACTGATATGCGCCAAGAATTGCTGCGCCGATGCGAATTGCAGCACCCTGAAGCTGGCCAAAGACAGCGTCGCTTCCAACGACCTCCGCACCAATGCGTCGTCATCGACCACGAATACCGTATCGATGGGCTGCTCCAAATATTGGCCCATGGGACCTTCATGCATAAGATGGCAATAGCGCTTAGCAAAGCGAAAAATCGAATCTTGGCAATATCCAACAAAGTTCGCGAACTATTTCCCGGCTAAAGACATTTAGCCCGGAGTTCCATTTAGCTTTACCGCGCCGATTTGTACATGTGGGAACCCAATATCGCTCAACCCGTGAGCGAGCCGCTCAATCAATAAGTAGAATCACCTATTGCGATCGCCTGGAGATTAGCAGGTTGGGAAGAATAACTTGTCTTAAATGCCACTGAAATAGCCACCCTAAGGTAATCATGTGCTTCCCGAACGTACGGTCGTGGTCGCGATGCGGCACTCACGATGCTGCTCACCGTTGGGGTCCTCAGTTCGGCCTCTGGAAGTCGGAAGCGATTGGCTCGTCTACTTGATTCAAGCAATGGAAGATGTCCTGCGGCAAAGCCGAGGTTAAACATGCCAAATAATGTTAGATCTCCGGGCTCCGAAATACTTGCCCAAGATAACAGCCGCACTGAAAGGTCATTTTATGATCTGGCTGAAGTTCTGGTCTGCGACCCTGTAGCGTCCAATCGGGCAGCGACACGATCCGCGCTCTATTCCTTGGGGTGCCGCCACATTGAGATTGGGGGCAACCTCCGTGATTTTTTGGATGCCCTCGAAAATCGTCCGCCCGACCTGGCACTCTGTGACGCTCAAGTGGGGGAGGCAGAACTGTGCGGTGCTATCCGGGAACTTCGCCACACAATCCGTTCGCCATAATCGTAGTCACTGCGTGGACGCCCAGCGCTGCTCTCACCACGGAAATATTGAGCGCTGGTGCAGATGGCATACTTTTGCGCCCGTTTTCGGCCGCATTATTGGACCAACGGATTCGGACGCATGTGTTGCAGCAGAAGCCCTTCATTGTGACTAACGATTATATAGGCCCCGAGCGGCGGGCTGTAGGGCGTCCATCGAGCGCCGCTTCGTTTACTCCACCCAACTCGCTTAGAACCAAAATTGAGGGAAGGGCCGATCCCGACGAAGCGGTACGTCGGTTTAACGCTGACTTGCGCGCAGCTTGGGCAAGCCTGGTTGATGCCAAACAACGGCGGAATGTCACTCTGTTGCATGCATAGTTCCATCCGGGGTTACTCATGAAAAGTCGCGACATACTCAAGGGAATCAATTCGCACAAGCTGAAGCGCGTCTTGGAACACTGGTGGGAAACACGTGGGAATCGCCTGATGCCCGCGTGGCAGGACATTCGTCCGGCAAAATTCAAGGAGGCGCTGCCCATTGTTTGGTCCTATCGCTACGACCCTGTTGAGGACGAGTTCTTGGGCGGGCTTGCTGGCGAAGAGATCCGGAGGTTACTCGGTGGTCCGATAAAAAACGCGCGATTCCGTGATATGCACAAGGCGGACCCACAATTGTTCCCTCGCGTAAAAAGGGTTTTGTTGGGACCGGCACTTTTTATCGGACGCGGGCTCCTGTTCAAGCAACGGCAACGTCAGTGCTACGGCGAGAGAATCATTCTGCCTTTTTCAGGCGGAGATGGACGAGCGGCCGGCATCTTTGGGGCGACTGATTTCAAATTTGCGTTTCAATACCAGGCTGGTCCGGAGACGAGCAGTGAGGTCGAGCAATGGTTCGATCTAAAGGCTCCCGCTGACGCGCTTTCAGCCAAGCCTGCTAAGAGTGTACATCAGGCCGTAGGCGTGATGGCGGAAGCCTCATGACGCCGATATCCTCCATTGGCAAGGCAAGACACTCCCTTCAGCGCTGGCTTCTTGGCGAGGAAGGAAAGGCGCCGGCAACAGCGAACGGTGGTTCGATAAAGGATAAGGCGGACTCGGAACAAGACGACAATGCCGATCAGCGAATTTTTCAATTCATGGAGGAACTGAAGGCCAGCTCACAGGAATGGCTTGGCAGAGTGAGGATGATAAATTTTGACTCTGTGCGAGCGCGCGTAGGCCCAACATGGTCAAAACTTCAAAGCAGGGTGGAAATTCTCGCGGAAAAAATAATCCAGGACGAAATGGCTGGCCGCGACCGATATTTGAAGGCCGGCAACGGCGAATTTCTCGTGTTTTTCGCCGGCGCTACTCCGGAAGAATCGAGGATTCGTTGCCTGGCTATCGTGGAAGCAATTCACGAAAAACTCTTTGGGTTTGACGAACCCGGGAGTAATTCCGATCGCAGGGTCGCCGAGTGTCATGTGATTCACCGGGACGATCTTGCATCGGAGTGGGAGGTAGCGGGCTCATTAGGTCGCTCCGAACCTCGGGCAAAGATTCCGTGCGGATCATTTCGGCACGACGCGGAAATTCTGGATGGAGCCGACATCACAGCATCTACACAGATCGCGATCGACTCGATCATATCGCGTGGCGCAGAGAGCCAAAATATGGCTGAACTCACCCCGCTGCTGATGCGGTTGCAGTTTTTGTCCCGTAGTCTCAAGACCCTGCAGCCTGCGCTCATCGCGGCAAGGAAGACTCCGAGCGGTCGAAACAATCAACCGATTAGTAGCGCAAAATCCGATCACGGAGGCGACAAGGGCGAGACCAGCGATGCCAATACCATGCCGCTCGGCGCCGCCTGGGAGGACATCGCGGAGTTGATCTCCGTTCTTGATGTTGGCTCGGATCGTTCACACGCGGACCTGCTGGCGGATCTTGGCAGGTTGCGAAGCGCCCGGCTGGAGAGAGCGGCAAAGGCACTTGCTGATGACACATCGACTGCTCGATTCAACTTAAAGAAGACCGATGCCAGACAATTTGAATACGCCCCGCTTTATCGCTCTGTTTCCCGGGGCGAACGTATTCATCAGGGAATCTATCGGGCTAATTGCCGAATCCAAAAAGACGTAAAATTCACTGCCGACGATGACTTGAACGGACATCCGCGCCAAGAAGCGATGGCATCGGAGCGCGCGACGCTTGAGCATGCAATCCAATATTTGCTGGATCGCAGAACGAGCGCACGGTTCATGCTTATGGCCTCGGTGCACGTCGAGACGCTGCGCGGACCGAATTCGCAAATGCGATATTCTATGATTCTGCGCTCGGCTCAACTTCGCGCAAAACGGCGCCTTCTCATAGAAGTAATTGGCTACTGCGATACCGACGACACCATCGGGATTCGTAGAGCCATTGACGAACTCCGCGTACACTCTCATGCCGTCTTTATCACGCTTTCTCCCAAGAGTGCCGGCAATCTCGAAAAGATAGTGACCGAATGTAAAAGGTCTGGAGTTCATGCCTTAGGCATGGATGTCTCGCAATTCAATGGACGAAATACGGACATCATTGGCGCTGTAAACCGATTGTCTTCGTTGGGCGAGCAATATTCGATTCCGACGTTTGTGGATGGCATCGGCAGCGTGCCGGTTCTAGCAAAAGCCATCGCATGCAACGTCAGCTATGTATGCGCGCCGGCTTTGCGGCCCCCGTTGCCAACTCCAGATGACGCCGAACCTGCGACGTTGGAGGATCTCTATTCGGCGATTTAGCCGTCTGTACCGAAAGCGGGAGTTGAAAAGCGATGTGATTTGGTCTCAATCACATGCGGAACGGTCACCAAACATCTGAGAAAGCCACAAGTCCTACTATCTCGGAAAAAGGTGAACTGTCAGAAAAGGGCGAAGAGGCACTGCTGCTTTCAGTGCGAATTGAGAGTCGGCTGGGCTGACGAGTTAATCGCTGATCGCTTCATGGCGCGTGCGAGCTGCATCACGCAGTGGACGCAGCTCTTGGGTGCAAAGCGATGGGCGGTCACCCAGGCCTTTAACACCACCAACAGCATGGGGCGGCTGACCCTGAACGTGCTTTTGTCCTTTGCCCAGGCTCTAGCGGCCCTGGAATTGGACGGTGTGCGCTTGGAGGACGTTTAGGCCGGGTTTTTCGCAATCCGAATTGCCCGATACTCGGCTCCACCATGGATTTTGGCTTTCTGCAATGTGTTATCACTCCAGTCAAAGGTCATAAGCCGCCATTCCTCTTTGGGAATGTCCTTAGGGGGAGCCCCTTGCGCCATGGGTTGCAAGAATCCCTGCGCGACGTACGCGCCCTTTTCCAACGCCTTCGCAAAACTATCACGCTGCTTGCGCACAAGTCCGTTGAAAGTCTGTTCCAGTGCTTTTCTATTGCTTTCAGCTTCCTCGTAGTCCGGCCACTCAGGAGAGCTTTTATCTCCCTTGTCTAGAAGAGCGAATTGGAAGCCATATTCTTTAACCCCAGGAAGTTTATGAAGCGCTTTTTGTTTGGCTTGGGTAGCTTCCTCCAACTGTGCGTGGGTCGCCCAGACTTGCACATTGAGCTCCGGGTTGAAGGCTATCATCGCTTCCACCGGCATCTGCCAATCATATCGGGGCGTTGGTTTCACTTCGGATTTCAGTTGCTGAGGCTTTGGCCGAAGCAACTGAGGATTAAACAGAGAGCGGACGATCAGAAGTCCCAGCCCAAGCAGTATCCAAGTGAGCAGAACGACAAAGAAAATGCCAAGCGGTCCCCATGTCCGCCAGAACCATTCTAGGGTTGTCGCAAAATACGCGGCTATCGCGCCCAAGCTCACGAATGGCAGCCCAAACGTGATGACCGCCCAGACAATGCCGTGCCGCCCGAACGAGTCGTTCGCGCGGTGGTACAAGCCTGCGATTTTTGCCTTAAGCCCCATGACGGATTTGTACCGCGAGTCCGTCGGACCGGGCGAATCCACTGAGATTGCTGGCCTTTTAGCCGCGCCATCTGCCTACCCACGGGTAGGCTTGGCTATGCCGCAACGCACCGCGCCCGGCCCGGTGGCGACTGCGCCATAATATCGGGACTGTTTGGCTGTGGACGCAGTCTAAGGCTAACCAGTCTCCGCCCCAATTTCCCCGGTAACAGGGAAAAATACAGGGAAAAATCGAGAAAAGGGGCTCCGGAGTCCGTCCCGCAGTATAATGGGCAGTATTTTCGGGCCTTTTAGTCCACTTTTCGAATACTGAAAACAGGGAAGGTTTTTAACGATAACAGGGAAACGGCAGAAAATAACAGGGAAAAACTCCCCCGATTCAAACAGGATGTTCTTAGCGAGCTAATAGCGGGGGCTTCCACGGGGGAGGTGGCTTCCATGGCGGTGGTGGCGGCGGACGCGGCCACCGCT
>WNFL01295138.1_pt1 | contig 10199 bp, 24 predicted proteins | sample 5400361 | NCBI WGS metagenome assembly WNFL01 (sample SAMN13153351, study PRJNA577476) | soil metagenome | isolation source: 40 cm soil on Douglas fir-dominated hillslope | place: USA:California | collected 2013-09-17
TGACAGGGCGCACTTCGGCGCGCGGCCAGCGCGCTTCTTATTCTGCGCCGTCCGCGCGCTTGAAGCGCTTGCGGCCGGCCGCTCAACGCGAGCGTTAGGCGGCGATGGCTTACCCGAGTCTCTTGCGACGCTACGTGGCAACCCTGATTGACGTCATGACAATCCTCGGCATCATTTATCTCTATGTTCGGAGTCCCTTGTTCCGTGCTTGGGAAAGCGCCACAGCTGCCTGGCCTCTGGGGCTGTTTGTTGTGTACGAGCCCATATGCAACCGTTACTTTACAACGCTGGGGCAGTTCCTAATGCACTTTAGGGTGCGCACGTTCAAGGGGAACAAGCGCGTGCCGTTGTGGAGGGGACTCGTTCGAGTCGTTGCCAAGTACCTGCTGGGTATCCTCTCGTTCATTCGCATGCCCATGCATAAGCAACGCAGAGCACTTCACGACATCATCTCTGGCACAATCGTCATCGAGGCAGGACAACTCGTATGACCCCACCAGCACCGCCGCCTAACAACGCGTTCGAGCGGCTGGCGACGCCGTACGCGCGGGCGCGCGTCCGGCGCGGTCGATATTTTGCGCCGTCCGCGCGCCTCACGGCGCTACGGCCGGCCGCTCAACGCGAGCGTTAGGACTCACATGACAGGTCGTGCTCAAGTCCTGGTCGGGTTGTGGCTGTTCTCTGGCTCGGCAGTAGCGGCTGACAGATGGCTTTCGCCGCCGCCCGATAGGGTTGCGTCAAAGTTAGTGGAACTTCAGCGCGATGCATTTGCCGAGGTACCGATCTCGGCTTTTAGTCTCGCCGAGGCGCAATTGGATCGATCGTCGATTGTTCCACTGGCAGACTACGGTGCACAAACGTACAAGGTCGAGCATCTAAAGTGCGTTGCGCCGAACCGCTTGTATCTGGTTCGAGCCCTCTACGGCAATCCTTCAACTGGCGCCTTTTGGCTGTACCGCCTTGATCACGAGCTCGTGGTTATGCACATGTACTTGGGCGCAGGCGTGACGCTCCGCCATTCTGCCTTGGTGGTATGCCTAGACTTTAAGCCCACGCAGATTTATGTCTCGGTGGGAGGAGGGATGTAGTGTGAGCCCTAACAACGCGTTCGAGGGAGCCGTGACACGCTTCACTTCGGCGCGCGGCCAGCGCGCCATTCAGTTTGTGCCGTCCGCGCGCTTGAGAGCGCTGCGGCCGGCCGCTCAACGCGAGCGTTAGGTCGCGAACGTGCCTGCGGGCAGCGACATTCTCCTCGTCTACGACACCCAGTGCCCCGCCTGCGATTACTACTGCAACCTGGTCCGAATTCGCGAAGCTGCGGGTCGGCTTGTCCTCGTCGACGCCCGCCATGGGAGCCCGATCATGGAGGAGATCACGGCTGCGGGCCTCGACATTGATCAGGGCATGGTCGTGAAGGTTGGCGGCGCGCTCTACTATGGCTCCGACGCCATTCACGTATTGTCGCTAATGGGTGCGAATTCTGGCCTCTTCAACCGCCTCACGCACTGGACCTTCAGGTACCGGCCGGTTGCGAAGGTTCTGTATCCGGTGCTCCGGGCGTGCCGCAACCTGTTGCTGAAAGCGCTAGGCAAGACCAAGATCAACAATCTGGGGGTTTCCGGCAATGACCGGTTTTAAGGGTTCGCCACCTAACAACGCGTTCGAGCGGCCCGTGACGCCGTCCGCGCGGGCGCGCGTCCGGCGCGTCTGTCATTTTGCGCCGTCCGCGCGCCTCGGGGCGCTGCGGTCGGCCGCTCAACGCGAGCGTTAGGCTACTCAATCAACACCTTACTAGGATGCATATGTTGAATCTCGCTGTCCTACTTCAACTGGTGGGTCTCATCCTCACATTTACGCTTGGGGTGGCGGGCTACTTCATTGGCCCATGCGTAGTGATTGCTGGAGGAATTCTTTACAGAAGGGAGCGCAAGCGACGTATAAACGCTCCAGCCCCTGTGGCGCCGGTCGAACCTAAGCGACCGCTGTGGCAACGCATCGGCCTTGCGGCTACGGGCTTGATGGTACTTGTAGGTGCGCTGGTTGCGATCGTATTTCACATGACTTCCGGCCTGACCGAATCTGCGGACGAATTCTTTCTCGCGATGAAGTCAAGCGATCTCACGCGCGCCAAAGCATTTCTCTCCGAAGACTTCCGCGTCTCAACATCGGATGAATCGTTGCGGCAGTTCGTGGAACACTCGGCGCTCTCTCAGTATGCATCGTCGTCTTGGGACACTCGATCGGTGACGAACGGACGCGGAGAGCTCGAAGGCACTGTGAATACTATTTCCGGCGGGGCAGTGCCGATCTCAATGTCCTTTGTAAAAGAAAAGACTGGATGGAAAATCTATGCCATCCGTAAGCCAGATGCCGGTTTGCGTTCAATCGATGCCACGCCTGGAAGGCCTAGCGACTCCGATCAGACGCGGCTAGTTCGCGCGACAACACACGCTTTTGCCGATGCAGTCTCGCGGCGCGACTTCTCCGAGTTCCACGCGTCGATTGCGGGCTTGTGGCAGAAGCAAATTACAAAAGATCAACTTGCAGCGGCATTTAAGGCATTTGTGGATTCCGGTGTCAATTTCCTGGTGCTCGACAGTCTTCAGCCGGCACTCTCGGCCGCGGACTTCAACTCAAGTGGAGCGCTCGTTCTCAAGGGTACGTATGCGACCACTCCACACCCAGTGAGATTTGAACAGAGCTTTGTCTATGAGGGAGTCGATTGGAAACTTGTCGGCTTAAGCATGCACACTGAGTAGCCTAACAACCGCATCGAGCGCCGCATGAACCTTATACTGCCAACCTCTAGCCTGGGTGCCCGCGGCGCTCATGCAGAGCGTTAGATGACTCATGGCCGAGGCACCCTCTGACAACGTCGTGAATTGCGAGACACATGGTCGCAGCTCGCCTGCCTTTGTCTGCACGCATCTTCTCGAGGCATATCGGGCCCGTAACGTTATGGCTCTGGGCTTTCACGAGGGTGAGCCCGATCCGGCTGAAGAAGGGCCCTACGAGCCTTGTGCGTGGTGCGATGCGTGCGAGCGAGTCCGCCTTGCCGCAGGTGGGTGGAACGAGGAGTCCGAAGGCCTCATCAAGATTCGTCTACTCTGCTTGGAGTGCTTCGACACAGTCCGGATCCTCGCCGCAAGGCCCGCGCAATGAGCAGTCACCTAACAACCGCATGGAGCGCCGCGTGAACGATAGACTGCCAAGTTCGAGCGTGGGTGCCCGCGGCGCTCATACGGAGCGTTAGAGGGCTGCCGTGCTACGTCGCGACTTTGTGCGTACTGCCGGACTCCTTTTCGTTCCCCTTATTGGTAAGGCTGGTGACAACAAAGGGATCATTGGGAGTAAGAAGAAATACGCCATTCCTGGAGCAAAGATTAGAGCGCTCGTTCCACACATCGGGATGGCGTTTGCAACGGATAGAATAATGGTGGACGGTAAGAAGGTAGGCTACATGTATCGTGAGGCCCCCGATAATGCTGGGGACAGCGGCTGGCGATTCTTTTCTGGCGACGAAGATCAGAAATACCTCGACGATCCGCGAAACACCGATATCTATGCGGTAAATACGATTGCCAACTACGATCCAGACGTTATTCCTTATTTGGACACGCCTGCACCCTGCGCCTTTGAGAAGGTGCCGGGCACCAATCGGTACCGGCCGACGAAGCAATGATAGGGCAGCCCTCGAACAACCGCATGGAGCGCCGCGTGAACGATAGAGTGCCAAGCTCTAACGTGAGTGCCCGCGGCGCTCATGCGGTGCGTTAGGTGACAAATGCTCACGCGCGCGCCTGACGACGCGAAGTCCGGAGAGTTCATCTCCTGGCGTCGCCTGTATTTCAAGCAATTGACGCTTGGAGTCTTGGCCGTCTCGGCCTTGGGTGTGTGCGCTCCGCTCATCAACCTCTACGCTGATCCACACACAACTGCCTACTGGCTGGTAGCGGCTGTTGTTCCGACGCTGGTCCTAGTGCGAGGGGCTCGGGCGATGTTATTCCCGGCTGAGAGACCCAACATCCGCTGGCCGCTGTATTGTGGGCCACTGTCGGCCGTCTTGTTCGTGCTGGTCGCCTTTGAGTCCGTTCCGGCAGCTGCGCGCAATTTTATCTTCCATCCGAGCTGGATTTTCCTAAGCACACTGGGAAGCATGGCCATACTCATTTATCTGGTCGCCGCAGTCAGATACTGGCCGGGAAAGAAAGTTGTCACCTAACTACGCGTCCGCGCGCTTGATAGCGCAGCGGCCGGCCGCTCAACGCGAGCGTTAGGCCGCAAGCGTCACCATGTTTCAAATTCACACTTCGATGACGCCTGAACAGGCTCGGGGTGTCCTCACCGATCACCTATCCCGTATGGAGGAGGCACGTGGTAGGGTTGTCGGCAACGCATTTCGTCTCAGCCCACGGTCATCTAGCCGAGAGATTTCCGTTACGCTGCGTGGAAGATTAGAACCTGGGTTGGGGGGAACCGTCATTTCGGCATGGTCCGCCCCGCAGGTGGTTATGATTGTCGCGTTTGTGGTGTGGGCAGTATTTTGCATCGAGTCTGTTCATGCACCTTGGTTCGCGCTTGTCGGCCTAGGCGTGTGCGTATTTAGCTACCGCCAACAGACGCGGAAAGGCTATGAACTGTTAAAGAAAATATATGCGGCCTAACAACGCGTTCGAGCGGCCGGTGAGACCGCGCACTTCGACGCGCAGCCAGCGCGCCATTCATTTTGCGCCGTCCGCGCGCTTTAATGCGCTGCGGGCGGCCGCTCAACGCGAGCGTTAGGCGTCACAATGCGCGTAATCGCAGCCCTACTCACAATGTTTGCCTTTCAGGCATATGCGTCGCCTGCGGGAGTTGCAACGGAGGCCCCAAGTGCACTGCCCACTATCGATTTCACCACCACATTCCCCTGGATAATGTGGGTGTCCTCCGAGGGTCACGACAATGAATATCCCGCGGGGTTCGTGTACAAGATTCTTACCGTTCGCAACGCTGACTGGACAAATGGGGAGCTCGTGCTCGTTCGCCAGCTACATGATGGCTCAAAGGTTGTCGCCATTCATGCGAAGGGCACGCTGAAGGGGTTTGATGGCGCTGGCCAGTCAATTGCTGACAAGTTCTCGGCAATGTTCCATATTACGTTCCAACGCTTCGATTTTCGCGATAGTCACACATTCGAGGAGTTCAGAGAGGAGGCGCAGAAGAATGGTTGGTCCGTCTCGGACATATCACCATGACACGGGTGACGCCTTACAACGCCTTCGAGCGGACCGGGGAGCCGTCCGCGCGCCTTCGGCCTGCGCGGCCGGCCGCTCAACGCGAGCGTTAGAGCGCACATGAACGTCCCGGCAACTTTCCATGCTCTCGCCGCAGCGCTACTGCCTCTTACGTTATTAAGCGATTGCGCCGCGACATCAGCAAATACACTTCCAAAATATCAGGCGCCGCCTACAGGGATTCTCGCAGCGGTTATCAACGTCGGGCCACACGGGCATGCTTGGTCAATCGACGGTGCCGAGACTCCGCCTTTTGCGAAGACGTTGCATCTGGCGCCGGGTGAGCACCGCGTCGGGATCAATTGTTTGTCCTTTGAGATCAGCATCGAAGTCATACCGGGCGGGCCTCTCCCACCTTTGACCCCAGTGGTCATCCCGAAGTCGACGGCGCAGTTCGTGCTGGTCACCGGGTCATTTGGGGCTGGGAAGACGTACTACACGCGATGCATCGTAGTGAACGGGCAGCCACGTGCGACGATTGCGGACTCGCCAGATGGCAGCACCTTGCCAGAAGGATTTACGTCCATATGTACGCGGGAATGCCCCCACTAAGCAATACTCGGGAATCTGCAGGTCGTCGTAGTGCTGCTCGCAACTCGGCGCTGTTCTGGGTGCGCTCTAACTACGCGTTGGAGCGGTCCGGCTCGCTATCCTCGCCGGTGCGCGTCCGGCTCATCTATCTTTCGTTGCCGTCCGCGCGCTTGAAGCGCTTGCGGCCGGCCGCTCAACGCGAGGATTAGGGGTCATTTCCGTATGAGGTACGTTCATGCTTGATCGGTTAGGTCTCATACAGCGCTCGTTCTTCTTCCCTGCGCTTACAATCCAAACCACTACCGACGGGAAGCTATTGCTTCAGTCCAAGGGGCTCCTTCGCAGTCGGAGCCAAACCTATTCACTTGATGAAATCGATCCCGCGCCAATCCACGAGCGAGCTTTCGCAGCTGGATGGGCACTTGGAGCCGGTGCGGCAATTGCGGCGGTTGGCGTCAGTATCTGGGAGGCCATTTCTAAGGGCTCGCCGGACGTCGGCTTTGCGTTTTTTCTAGGATTCTTGGGGCTAATCGCGTTTGCGCTTGCTCTGAATGCCGTCAGGTTGTCTCCCAATCTTTACGCGTACCGCTCGTCACGCGCGCACGTACTGCTTTTTACCATTCGTCGTGGCCAGCCGTCGCGAGAAGCCGTAGATGCCTTTGTTTCGTCTCTCGCAAAGCGCATTGGTGCTTATAGGTCGCCGCAAGGACTATCGCCCGCTCAGCTGGCGGAGCACTTCGGCAAAGCACTTGAGTATTTGCTTGAAAACGAGATCTTGAGTCGCGAGGAGTTCATCACTGCTACAAAACGCCTCGAAGAAAGGCGCTCAGGCAAAGTAGTACTTGAGTTTGTCAAGAAATGACCCCTAGCAACGCGTTCGAGCGGCCCGTCATACGCCACACCTTGGCGCGCGGCCAGCGCGCCTTCTATTGTGCGCCGTCCGCGCGCCTCGGGGCGCAGCGGCCGGCCGCTGAACGCGAGCGTTAGGCGGCCCCATGTATTCCCTGCGCTACTCTTCAACTCGTCGTGAAGTATGGCGGTGGTACTGGCGGGCCTGGGCGAGACCGGCCGGGCTTTGGCAGTACCACGTGACAATCGGCGTCACGGCTGCTGTGGCGATCTTGAGCGCCGGCGGAGATACTTCTTTTCGGTTGGGATCCTTCGCGGTCGCGGCATTGCTTTGCACATTCTTGTGCGCGGTTGTCTTCCCTCTTTGGCCACAGTTGAAGTTCAAGTCCGCCGAACGCCTCCTAGAGATAGGGGAAGCGGGCTGCAGCACCACCGTCGGTAAAGTTTCTGGTTCAAGATCATAGGCAAAGATTCGAAGTGTCGAGGACGTTGAGGGCACGGTGGTAATTACGGGGAAGAACGGCAACGCAATGCTTATACCATCCCGAGCCTTTCCCGATCCGGGGATGCGCCGTAGACTACTCGACGATGCTCATCGCTGGCCCAAGTCCGCGGCCGTCTAACAACCGGTTCGACCGCGGCCGCGGCGCCGTCAGCTTCGGCCGGGTCTGGGAGGGTCGATGATAGTGATAATGCAGCTTCGTTCCGCGTCAGGGGCCCCGCGCCGCGGTCAACCGGAGCGTTAGGCATCCATGGGGAGCGTCGCGCACATCTTCGTCGCCCCAGCTAGGGGAGCCCCAATGGAACCGCGGCGATTTGTCGTCGCACAAACCGACGGTGGGCTCGACGGTGATCGCTATGCCGATGCTAACAATCGGCGCGGCCCCGAATACCAGGTCACTCTCATTGAGAGCGAAAACATTGCGGCGTTTTCGGAGTTGGTAGAGGCGCCGTTTACGCCGGACATGCCCCGGCGCAATATCGTGACGCAGGGAGTCCGCCTTAATGATCTCTGTGGCAAGAAGTTCAAGGTCGGTTGCGCCACTCTTGAGGGCCTCGAGCTGTGTGAACCGTGTGCACTATTTGCAAAGCGAACGCACCGTGAAGTTCTGAAATACTTTCCTCGGAAGGGTGGGCTGCGAGCTCGGATAGTCGCCGGTGGGGAAATTCATGTTGGAGACCCGGTTGTCCTGGACGCCTGACAACCGGTTCGACCGCGACTGCGGTGCCACCGGCTTCGGCGAGGTTTGGGAAGGTCGATGATCGGGATAAAGAAGCTTTGTTTTGCGTCACCGGCGCCGCGCCGCGGTCAACCGGAGCGCTAGGTGTCATTGTGCTCGCGATCAAGTTCACTGGGCGCGTTCGCAAGTGGGTAATCATTGGCGCTGTGGTCTTGCTTGCCTGGCTCGGTGCAGGGCTTCTTGAATCCTGGGCCGCACGCAGCCACAAGCATGCTGCGGTCGTGTTTATTGAAGACAAGTTGCCTTTAATTGGAGCTGGCGACCCGTCAAAGCTTCTGCCTCTGTTTGTTGCCGGGGCTGTTCCTGAAGATACGTCCGCAACCGAGGCGCGAATCAGATCGTGGGGTGTACTCGGAGCGTTGAAATGGCACGGTTCGATCGACCAAGTGGCTTGGAGTTGGGAGTCACATCGAAGTTATCGCACGGAAGGTATGTATAGGGTTGAGGCACGATATGCTGCGGGACACATTAGCGTCTTTTGGACGTTGGTGACGAAGCCTGATGGGACACTGGGCATATACGATGTTACGGTCGGCGCGCCGTCGGAGGAGCAATGACACCTAACAACGCGTTCGAGCGGCCCGTGACACGTTCCACTTCGGCGCGCGGCCAGCGCGCTCTTCAGTCTGCGCCGTCCGCGCGCCTGAGAGCGCGTCGGCCGGCCGCTCAACGCGAGCGTTAGGCGTCATTATCTCCACTTCGAGGACAACCATGCGAATAACAACTGCCATCGCTCTTCTCGCACTGTGTGGGGGCGTGTCGAGTACTCATGCCGGCGTGTACACAGACGACATGTCTCGCTGTCTAGTAGAGGCTTCGAGCAAGGAGGACAAAGCGACCCTGATGCGCTGGATGTTTGTGGCGCTATCGCAGAACTCGTCCATATCTTCACTTAGCAAAGCAACAGGGGCAGACATAGACAAATCCAACGCGGCAGTCGGCGCGCTGTTTATGCGACTACTCACGGTTGACTGCGTCGACAAAACAAAGAAGGCCATAAAGTACGAAGGTGGGGCGGCAATGCAGGCTTCATTTGAGGTATTAGGGCGAGTCGCGAGTGCTGAGCTGTTTTCGGATCCCAAGGTAAATGCGGTGATGGCGGGGCTTGATAAGTTCGTAGACACTAAGAAACTAGAGATGCTCAAGGACAGCGCGCCGTGACGACTAACTACGCGTTCGAGCGGCTCGTGATGCGCTTCGCTTCGGCGCGCGTCCAGCGCACCCGCCATCATGCGCCGTCCGGGCGCTTGGAGCGCTTGCGGCCGGCCGCTCAATGCGAGCGTTAGGCCGCAAGAGAAACCCTCCTCTCACAACCACCACGCATCAAAGGTCACATGAAAAGAGTCACTGGTATTGGCGGCATTTTCTTCAAGGCCAAAGACGCTCCGTCACTGCAGGCTTGGTACAAGCGGCACTTGGGGATCGATGTACAGGCCTGGGGCGGAGCTGCCTTCGACTGGATCGATGCTGCGGGTAAGCCGGTTGCAGGCACAACTGCCTGGTTGATCAATTCGCAAGAAAGTGACCACTTTGCCCCGAGTTCTGCTCCCTTTATGGTCAACTACCGAGTAGAGGACCTTCACGCCTTGGTCAAGGCCTTGAAGGAAGAAGGCTGCCATGTGCTAGAGAAGATTGACGAATCAGAGTATGGGAAGTTTGCCTGGGCTATTGATCCAGAGGGAAACAAAGTCGAGCTATGGCAGCCGCCGGAAGGCCAATGAGCAGGCTCGTCACCTACGGTAGCGAATTGCGGCCTAACTACGCATCCGAGCGGCTCGTGATGCTGTACGCGCGGGCGCGCGTCCGGCGCTGCCAACACTTTACGCCGTCCGCGCGCTTGAAAGCGCGACGGGCGGCCGCTCAAAGCGAGCGTTGGACCGATAATTGAAGGTATGCGCGTTCGCTCATTAGCCTTGCTGATGTGTGCAGGACTCGCAGCGTGCGAGTCCACACCTCAGCGTGGCGTTGAGCCTGGCGGGACATTGAACTTTGGGCTCTTAGACGGCGGGTCTCTGGACCAACTTCGAGTCTTAAAGGAGACTCGGGTAATCCCTAAGAGAGTCGACACCGCGTTACCGTACTACGGATTCGAATATAGCTCGTTCAATGGCTGGCCGTTCTCGCTCCAAACCACGATATTCCCCCCCGAAAAGCCGAAGCACATTAAGCGCAATTTTACTTGGGGCACCTATGATTGGACTAAAGGTATAAAGGGGCAGGCCCAAACCTTTTACGGGTACGCCTTGGTTGGTTACAAACTCGCCGATGACGATCCCCTAGGACACTACAAGTTAGTGGTGTC
>WNFL01331128.1_pt2 | contig 10199 bp, 11 predicted proteins | sample 5400361 | NCBI WGS metagenome assembly WNFL01 (sample SAMN13153351, study PRJNA577476) | soil metagenome | isolation source: 40 cm soil on Douglas fir-dominated hillslope | place: USA:California | collected 2013-09-17
GTGGAGCTGGTCGCGCTTCATAAGGGTAGGCTTCTCGTAGATTTTCTTCATGGTTGCAATTTCCAATGGAGTTGGCCGTTGTCACAACCAGACGTTGTGAGTGATTCGCAGCCTACGCCATAGTGGTTTCTACGTAGTCGTCGCCTTGAGGCAAGTCCCGTCTTGGGCTTGAGCAGCCCGGCGTCCTGCCTGGACGTTGGCTTAGGGCCATAGCTAGCGAAGTTGGTAGTTGATGCCTGACAACCCGAACGGCCGTAGCGGAGCGGTGGCGTAGCCATTCGCTGACGAGGTCACCGACATTGAGGACGTGCCCCCAAAGTCCCTCACGTCAATACATGGTCAATACAGCGTGGAATTCAGCATGCGATGGGGATTGAAAGTTCGGATGTAAATCCTTGATTCAATTGGTGCCCAGGAGAGGACTCGAACCTCCACGGTGTTACCCGCTAGTACCTGAAACTAGTGCGTCTACCAATTCCGCCACCTGGGCTCGGGGCGCGCCTGAGTTAAGCCCGCAACGTCCCGATGTCAATTGCGCGGGTCACTTCACAGCGCGCGACGGGCTGTGTATTGCTGCCGTCTTGCGGTGTGATGTCCGGGGAGACGGAAGGCATGCTATCGCGCCTGGAGCAAGGTGCCCTTGCTACTGTGTTCGGCGGCTCGGGATTCGTCGGACGTCATGCTGTTCGCTCCTTGGCGCGGGACGGCTGGCGCATCCGGGCTGCTGAGCGGCGCCCCGATCTCGCCGGTCACCTGCAGCCCATGGGGGCCCTGGGCCAGATCTCTGCCGTCCAAGCCAACTTGCGCTATGAGGCATCGGTGCGGCAGGCCGTCGAGGGCGCCGCGCTGGTGGTCAATGCGGTGGGAATTCTGGCGCCCAGGGGGCCCCACCAGTCTTTCAGGACGATCCATGTCGAGGGCGCGCGCACAATTGCAAGGGCGGCCCGCGAGACGGGCGCCAGGCGCCTGATCCATGTCTCGGCAATCGGCGCCGATGCCCGATCATCGTCCGAGTATGCGCGGACGAAAGCCGCAGGCGAGCGTGCCGTACTCGAGGAGTTTCCAGACGCTGTCATCATCAGGCCCTCGATCGTGTTCGGACCGGAGGACGACTTCTTCAACCGCTTTGCCGGCTTGGCCCGCGTCTCACCCTTCCTGCCGCTCATCGGCGGCGGGCGAACGAAGTTCCAACCGGTCTATGTCGGCGATCTCGCTGCAGCCATTGCACAGGCAGCCTCGGGCAAGGCCAAGGCTGGCGCAGTTTATGAGCTCGGCGGCCCGGATATCTTCACGATGCACTACCTGCTCGAGCGAACCCAGGAATGGTCGGGTCATCGGCGCCCCTATGTGCGATTAGGCGACATGGCCGCTGCCCAACCGCCTAAGACCGATCACGCTCGACCAGGTCCGCCTGCTGCGCACCGACAATGTCGTGAGTGCGGCCGCTCAGAGCGAAGGGCGGACGCTTGCCGGGCTGGGCGTCAACGCTTCCCAGACGATCGGCGCTATCGTGCCTGGCTATCTCGAGCGCTTTCGGCCCCGCGGGCAATTTTCCCACTACCGGGGTTGAGCCGGCCGGCAAGAAAAAAGCCCCGCGTCTGGCGGGGCTCTATTGACTTCATCGAATTGATATCTTGCCGGTCCGGTAGACGCGCCGTCAATGGACGCTCGCGACCTCCAGCTTGTCGCCCTTGGCATGCCCGATGGCCGCCTGCCGGCTGTCGGTCAGCGCAATCGGCGTGCCGTCGGCCGCATGGAGCGCGTAGAGATGAACCCCACCCGGTAGCCCCTTTACGGCCGGATAAAGCTTCTGCGCTTCGTCCGAAGACAATTCCCTGATGTAGGCCACCTGCCCGCCGCCGAGCTTCGACAGCTCAAGCTCGCTCATCACGGATTCGACCTTGATGGCTCTCCTGGCCACCTTGCTGTGCTTGGCATTGTTCATGACGCAAACTCCTCCATCTCCGGGGACCAGGACGTCATGCGAGAACCAGAATGCTTCGCTCGGACGTGATGGTCCCGTGATTCCTTGGCGCCTGCTAGAGCAGGGATGCCTCACCTGTCATGATTTCGATCGCCGATCTTGATTTGTCGCACCAGACGATCGGGCTCGCGCCGTATGAGGTCGATCGACAGGAGACCGTTGCTCAAATCCGCGCCGCGCACTTCGATGTCCTCGGCCAGGACGAAAGTGCGCTGGAACTGGCGTGCAGCAATCCCCCGATACAAGTACTCGCGCGATTTGTCATCGTCCTGTTTGCCGCGGACGGTAAGCTGGCGATCCTCGACAGTGATCTCGAGCTGCTCGCGCGTGAACCCCGCCACCGCAAGCGTTATGCGCAGGAGTTGTGCGCGATCGCCCTCGATGGCCAGTCTTTCAATATTGTAAGGTGGGTAGCCGTCGCCCCCTTTGCCTGCACGCTCGACGAACCGCTCCAGGTCCTCGAAGCCGAGCAATAGCGGGCTCGATAACAGCGACATGCGTGACATACCAAAGTCTTTTCCTAAGCGATTTCAGTTCAGTTCGCCGTCATGTCGGTATGCGACCCTGCCGGCTGCTCCGGCCCCAGAATGCGGGCGCCGGAAATCCCTTCCTGCCAGATATGGTATTTACTTGCCGGACTTCAAGAAAGTGCAAATTTAGGGTGCCCCTTCAAAGCATTAGGCGATCCGCGCGGCAGTTTCACGCGGCCGACGGTTGCGCACTTTGCTGCGCACGTCCTACCGGTAAAGACGCAGCGATCCCAATCTCAGCCCTTGGTCCAGGCAGCCGGGTTGACGAGATGCTGGGGGCGGCGCCCATTTGACGCATCCACAATCGATTGCAACGCGGTTGTCGCGATGTCCTCGAAGCATTCGTCGGTCCAGCACAGGGCGTGCGGTGTGATGATGGTGTTCGGCATCATGACAAGCGGGTTGTCCGGCTCGATCGGCTCGACCTCGGTGACGTCGAGACCGGCACCGGCGATTTTCCTAGTGCCGAGGGCATCTATGAGCGCCTTCTCGTCGTGGATGGGACCGCGGCCCATGTTGATGAAATAAGCGGTCGGCTTCATCAGCCCGAAGGCGCGCTCGTTGATCAGATGCCTCGTCTCTGGGGTGAGCAGGCTGCAGACGACGACGAAGTCGGATGCAGACATGACCTCATCGAAGGGCACGAGGTCGGCGCCCGCGTTTCTAACAGTACCCCGGTCGGCGTAGGGGTCGGCGGCGATGATCCGGGCAAAAAACGGCTTGGCGAGGCGGATGATCTCCTGGCCGATACTGCCTGCGCCGACGAGACCCAGGGTGCGGGTCGTCAGCCCCGTGCCCATGAAGTTGTTGCGGTCGTTCCAGCGGTTGGTACGGACCAGGCGGTCCTTCTCGAAGAGGCGCCCGGCCAGCGCGAAGATCATGGTCAGCACGGCCACCGCGACCGGGCGGCGAACTGCAATTGGCGTATTCGTGACAAGCACGCCGCGCGCGGTCATCGCCTCGGTGTCGACCGTATCGTAGCCGACGCCGTTGCGCGCGACTATTCTGAGGCGGCAGTCGCTGCCTGCGACCGACGCCTTGGTGACCTTCTGCAAGTTGACGTGCAGGCCGTCATATTGAGCCGCGAGCTCCGGCGTGACCTCCTGGTAGTCGCACTTGATCCACTCCCACTCAATTCCCGGCTCTGCATTGAGGACCGTCAAGGGGCGGCGGCCGAATGTCGGCTCGCCTCGGGAATCAACGAGATCGCTGAACAGTCCGACTTTGAAGGTCATCAACGTTCCCCAACCGATTCTAGAATGGACTTCAGCCCGGCCACCAGGATGCCATGGTCGGTGCCCGCGGCGAGCATGTTGAAGCCGAGCTTCTTGTATTGCCGGGCCCAGTTCTGGTCGGTCGGCATGAAGCCGAGCCCCTTCTTGTGCTTGCGTCCGGCCGTGACCACGCGCTTCACGGCCTCGATGTACTTGGGATTGTCGAACTGGCCGGGGATGCCGAGGAAGTTGGTCAGGTCGAAATGGCCGACCCACAGCACGTCGATGCCCTCGACCGCCGCGATCTCCTCGACAGCGTCAATCCCGCGCTCGGTCTCGATCTGGGCGATCACCAGATTGCGGGCGTCGGCGACCTTGATCTTGTCGTTGGGGCTGCCCGGCAGGTAGTCGTCGTGGGCAAAGCCGAATGCCGCGCCGCGCCGGCCCTTCGGTGGATAACGCGTCGCCTCGGCGATCGCGCGGGCCTGAGCCTCGCTCTCGACCATGGGGATCATGACGCCCTGGGCGCCGACGTCGAGCGCGCGTGCGAGAAAATGATATTCGCCGCGCGGCACGCGCACCATCGGCGCAATATCAAGCCCCCGGCAGGCCGCGACTTGCATCTTGAGGGTCTCGAGCCCCATGCCGGTATGCTCCATGTCGTAGAGCACGAACTCGCAGCCGGCGAGCTTGAGAAGCTGGGCGATGCCCGGCGAGTAGAACTCGAAGACCATGGCGCCGAGCACCTGGTCGCCATTCATCACGCGCTGCCGAATCGACTTCCTGGCCATTGTTTCTTCCCCACATCGTTCTGATTTGCTTTGATCGTAGCGGCGTGCCCGCCGGACGTCAGAGGACCTGCTCGAGGAAGGCCCGCGTGCGCTCCTCCTGCGGCCGGGCTAGCAACTCAGCCGGCGATCCGTGCTCGACGATGAGCCCCGCATCGGTGAAGTAGACGTGATCAGCAACCTCGCGGGCAAAGCCCATCTCGTGCGTGACCAGGATGCAGGTCATGCCTTCGCCGGCGAGCTCGCGTATCGTGAGCAGCACCTCCTTTTTTGTCTCGGGGTCGAGCGCAGCGGTCACCTCGTCGAACAGCATGAGCAGAGGGTTCATTGCCAGCGACCGCGCGATGGCGACGCGCTGCTGCTGGCCACCGGAAAGCTCGCCCGGGTAGCTCCTCTCCTTGCCCCTGAGGCGGACCTTGGCCAGCAGGGCGCGGGCGCGGACTTCGACTTCCGCCCTGTCCTGCTTCAGCACCGACACGGGTGCCATCATGACGTTCTGCAGCGCGGTCTTGTGCGGGAAGAGATTATACTGCTGGAAGACGATGCCAACCTTGCGCCGCAGCGCGAGCTTGTCGAGCTTCGGATCATTGACCTCGACGCCGTCGACCTTGATAGAGCCGGAGGTCACGGGGATCAGGGCGTTGATGCAGCGCAGGATGGTCGATTTGCCCGAGCCTGACGGCCCGATGATGCAGATTGTCTCGCCGCGCGCGACGTCGAAGCTGATGTCCTTCAGCACCTCGACCTCGCCGAACCGTTTCACCACGTGATCGAGACTGACGAGGGGTTTGCCGAGCGCTTTCTGATCGACGGGCATCAACACTCAACTCTTTACGTTGAAGCGCTGCTCGAGCGCCTGCGTCCACCGCGCGATCGGATAGCAGTAGATAAAGAAGCACAAAAGCGCGAAGCCATACAACGGCGCCAGCAGCGCTGGCCTCGAGCCCTCGGCCGCAAGGACATCGTTGGTCAGCGTGATCATTTCCGACACGCCTACCACCGAAGCGTTCACGGTCGACATGGTGATGAGCGAATAGAGGTTCATCCATGGCGGCAGCATGCGCTTATAGCACTGGGGGAGGATGATTTGCCCGAGCATCTGCCGGCGGGTGAAACCGAGCGACTCGGCGGATTCCCATTGTCCGGTCGGGACCGACTGCATCGCCCCGCGCACGATCTCGGAGACATTGGCCATGACCGGCAGGGCAAAACCGAGAACCGCCTTCGACCAGTCCGGCAGCGGGATCGTCAGCCCGAACACCGTGAAGCGGAAGGGCAGCAGGAACACGCATAGGAACAGCAGCACCAGCCACGGCGAGTTGCGAAAGAACTGCGTGACGACCCACGCCACCTTGCGCGCGGCCCCGAGCGGCGAGCTCTGCAGGACGCCCAGAGGGATGCCGGCAGCGGTGCCGATGATCATCGCGGCGGCGGAGATCAGCAGATTGAAGAGAAAACCCGTCAGCAGCAGCGGCGCCCAGGTCAAGATCACCTCGATCGCCGAGCGCTGGCCGCTTGGGGCCGTGGCCGCACTCGCCGTCGTGGCTATGACGCAGATCAGCGCGACGATGAACAGCGCCTTACTGTCGATGGCGGCTTTGAGTGGCCCGTTCGGCACGACCAGGAAGCTCGCCACACTTCCAGGACCTCTCGTGCCGGCGAGAACTTTCATCGCTCAAGCCCCGGCGCCAAAACCAGGCACGCGGAGTGACCGCTCGAGGCGGGTCATGCCCCAGGCGAACAGGGTGGCGATGACGACATAGATCACGAGCACCGTGAGCATCATTTCCGTCACGTTGGTCGCGTCGCCCCAGATCTGCTTGGCCGTGTACATCAGCTCGGGCACAGCAATCGCATAAGCAAGGTTGGTCGTCTTGATCAGGTTCACCAGGTTGTTGGACAGCGCCGGCAGGCAGATCCGGATAGCAAGCGGCATCACGACGTCGCGATAGGTCTGCCAGCGCGAGAACCCGAGCGACTCGGCCGCCTCAATGGTCGAGCGCGACACGGCTTCGATGCCGGAGCGGAAGATCTCGATGTTGAATGCACCAGCAAAGAGCGAGAGCGAGATGATAGCCCATTCAATGTTCGACAGCAGCGGTGCATAGGAGCCGGTCGCGGGGTCGAGCGTCCGGGGCAGGAGATAGCCGAGGCCGAAATAGAAGAAATAGATCTGGACCAGAGGCGGCGTGTTGCGGAACAGGCTGATGAAGCCATCGACGAGCCACCGCAGCCAGCGGAAGCGCGAGCCCTGGAGCCAGGCCCCGATCAGGCCGACAATGATCGAGAGGACGATGGTTGCGACAGCAAGCTCGAGCGTGAGCCACAGGCCCTTGAGCATCCGCGCCCGGTCGAAGTCATCGTAGATGTAGTTGAGATTGATCCCGGTGGTGTCGTAGAGCCGGCGGAACCAATCGTAGAAGGCCTGCATGTCGATCCCGACTCCCGGGGCCTGCCGAGCCGGCAAGCCAGCGATGCCAGAGCGGCGGCGCACCAGCTAAGGTGCACCGCCGCCGCTTGACGTTGCTCCTCGCGAGATCCCTTAGGAGCCCTTCTTCGCGGCCTCATGCATCCGCGTAGCGTAGTCGGTCGGCGGAACGTTCCACTTCTTCTCGAGCTCGACGATGCGGCCGGACTTCATCCAGCCCTTGTGCATGTCTTCGAGCAGTGTCTTGAACTTGTCCTCGCCGAGCTTCACCGCGATTGCCCAGGGCGTCTCCATGATGCCGGGGAGCACCAAGTGATATCCCTTCCATTCATCATCCGTCAGCTTGCCGGCGATGAAGGTCTGGTCATAAAGGTAGCCGATGCACTCGCCGTTCTTGAGTGCCAACAGCGGCTTGTCCGAGCCGTCGAAGGAGGCGATTTCGGGGCCGTATTTCTGCGCCACGTCCTTGTTGTAGAAGGCGCCGGTCGTGCCGCACAGCTTCTTGCCCTTGAGGTCGTCCCAGCTCTTGACGGGAGCATCCTTGCGCAGCAGCACGTTGACCGCATCGGAGTAGTAGAGCGGCTCAATCACTTGCACCGCTTTGCGCCGCTCGGGCTTGTCCGACATGGTTGCGATCATCAGGTCGATCTTGCCCTGATTGAGGAACTCCATGCGGTTGGCGGAGACCACGGGCACCAGCTCGAGCTGCACGCCGAGCTTCTTGGCGACGTCGGCAGCGAGATCAGGCTCGATGCCGATGATGGAACCCGATGGATCACGGAAGCCGAACGGCTTGTAGTCGGCCTTGACGCCGACCACCAGCTTGCCGCGGCTTTTGATGTCATCGAGCACATCGGCGCTCGCGACGCTGGCCCACAATGAGCAGCCGGCAGCCGCGAGCAACGTAAGCAGTCTTGGAAAACCCATAGCGGAACTCCCTGAGAAACCGACCAAGCACGTGCTTGACTTGCCACAGAATACTCAAGCGGCGCGCCGTGGCCAGCATCTAATACGGGCCGGCTCCGCCTTTGGCTGCGGCAATATGTGGGGTAAACCAAGACTCGTGTGCAACTCGCGCCGGCACGCGAAAAGCGCAGTCTAAACGGACGTCATACCTTGACGGCCGCTGACTGCGCTCGATGCTCGAGTCATTTGCGCTCGCGATAGATCGATTACCGATTGTTCGGCAGGTCCCAAACGGACCGGGAACCTTCCCGATAGGCATCGGCTGTGCTCAAGCCGACATCCTTAAGAGCCGCCTCGCTCATGCCGAGCAGCGCGCGACGCTCGCGGCTCACTTTGTACGCCAAGGCGAGCTTGCTCACGAACCCTGACAGGCTCTGCGAGCCGTCAGCCGTCGAATGATGACCAGGTCTTGAAACCGTCTTGGTTGCGCTCGACATCTCTTCGTGTCCTTCTGCCAGACGAGGCACTTCGTCCTCTTGGAAGACGAAAGTAGCGCTTCGACTTGCATAATGGAAACGAATGTTGTTTATCGCCATCATAACGGATTGAAATCCACAAACACCATGCCCCGAGATATCGACATAGCCTTGCTGCGCGCCTTCATCGCTGTCGTCGATACGGGCGGTGTCACCACGGCCGCGCGGTTGCTGAACCGCACGCAGGCGGCTGTGAGCTTGCAGATCAAGCGGCTCGAGGAACTGCTCGGCACGGAGCTTTTCCAGCGCGAGCACAAGCGCCTCACCCTGGCAGCGGCTGGCGAGCGCCTGCTCGGCAGCGCGCAGCGTCTGGTCGCTCTGAACGACGACATCTGGGGAGCGATGACGACGCCTGATTTCGAGGGCGAGGTAAGGCTCGGCGTACCTTACGACATCGTCACGAGCCTCATTCCGCCGGTGCTGCAGCGGTTCAACCAGGCTTGGCCGCGCATCCATGTGATCCTCGTCTGCAAGGCGTCGACGCTTCTGCTCGATGATTTGAACAGTAGTGCGATCGACCTCACTCTAACGACCGAGATCAGCAGCAAGCCAGGCAGCGAGACGCTACTTTCGGACCGCTTGGTGTGGGTTGGTGCGCGCGGCGGCAGTACGCATCTGCAGCGGCCTTTGCCACTATCGCTCGGCTGCCGGAATTGCCGATTTCGACCGGAGGTGATCAAGTCGCTTCAACGCGTCGGCACGCCCTGGCGCATGGTGAGCGAAGGGAGCCAGATGGAGGCGGCATACGCCACCCTCAAGGCGGGTCTCGCCGTGGCCCCGCTGCTGCGCACGTCCGTCCCGGACTACCTCGAGATCCTGAGCGCGGACAGCGAGCTTCCACCCCTGCCCGACTTCATGATCAACCTGTATCCCCCGCGCAGCGGCGCCGGCGCGGTCGCAAATGAGCTAGCGCGTCATATCCGGCAGGATTTCGAGCTGAGGTTCGGACCCTATCGGCCTGTCGCCCCGCCGCTGCGTCCGGTCCGGTCTCAACCGGCAGCCGCCGCGCTCCAGTCTCCCGTCCGTCGCCGCCCCGGTGCGCGCCTGGCCGCCGGGTAGCTGCTCGGCTGCAGCCACCTGGCCAAAATCAGCGACAACTGACGCCTCAACTGCCGGCGAGAAGCTTGTCGCCCTGCTGGCGGAGCGAACCGATCAGGGCATCGGGGCCGCCCGACTTCAGGATCGCACTGAACTCGGCGCGCCGGCTTGCCAACTCGCTAATGGTGCCGTCAAGATAGACGTCGATCACCTTCCAGTCGGAACCGCTGCGCCGCATCAGATAGTTGAGCGCGACTGGCTTTCCATTCGATTGAACGACGCGGGTGAATACAAACTTGTCGGTCGGCGATTGGTCGACCGTCTGCACGACCTCGAACCGTTCGCCTGAAAAATCATCGAACCTGCTAGCGTACGTCGCGACCATCATCCGCGAGAATGCGTCGACGACGCCGGACTGCTGGCCGGGCTGCAAGCTGTCCCAGCTTTGGCCGACAGCGATCCGCGACATGAGCGGAATATCGTAGGTCTTCAAAAGGACGGGGGCTAACTTCGTGTAACGGCCCTTCACGCCCAACTGCCGCCCCTGCTTCATGGCCTCGAGCAGGGCCGCGTGGAGACCCTCAATGTGGGCGGAAGGGTTGTTCGCGCCCTGGCCATACGCTCCCACAGGCGTCGCCACCGCATGGACCGTCAGCCCGAGGGCAATGCCAAGCCAGAGGCGTCTTGAAATCTTCGCTCGCATCATCTCATGCCCTTCTTTGCGTCGTTCATTTTTCTGCCGATCATGTTTCGTGTCGTTCAGCGTTGAATCGGC
>WNFL01291276.1_pt2 | contig 10198 bp, 6 predicted proteins | sample 5400361 | NCBI WGS metagenome assembly WNFL01 (sample SAMN13153351, study PRJNA577476) | soil metagenome | isolation source: 40 cm soil on Douglas fir-dominated hillslope | place: USA:California | collected 2013-09-17
TGTGTCATGCTGGGTCGTGGGATAGCGCTCGGACGACGGCCTGCTGCCGAGCGCCGTTCATTGGTACTTCGGCTTATTGATGAACCATAGTCCTCTGACATTTGGATAGAAGGCGATGATAATCGCTTGGTTAGCATCTGCGATTCATTCTGGAGTCCTGATGGTGCGATGAGCTATGCTACGGTACAGACCGCATCCTAGTTGACCCGTACTTTGGCGTAGTGCTGGTACTATTGACTCATCCCAGGAAGGGTCATGCCCGTTCATGTAGGTTGAAGGAAGAGGTTGGGTGAGGGCCATTTGCCTACAGGCGAGAACTGAGGTTAGCATGTAGCACTATAAGGGATGTAGCAACCGAATGACGGGACTTCTGCAGAGCAGCTAGAGTGGCTGTTCCACACGCAGGATAACTTCTTGCTGAAACCAAGTGGCAAGTGGTTCGAAACACGCGGGTACAGAAGCAATGCATCAAGTGTACAAACGGTCTTTTCGGCATATATCGTGTTGGGATTGCATGCCCCACGAAGAAGCCGTTCGTGACGTGCCGGAATAGCACGGTGACATGGGGCTACTGGGCTACTGGGCTACTCCACAGATGCTCCAATTTCCAACAAGTCTCATCTCGTGATCACTCCAATAAATACCCGGCGGAGGACTCGCCTAGCAAAGCGAAGCTTCTCTTATCGTCGAGAAGTAACGACGAGGGTACTATCGAAAGCCATCTGTCCGGGTAATCAAGGCGCCGTGCCGTCCTGCATCGAGGCTGGGATGAGTGCGCCGTTGCCTCAGGAAAGCAGCTTCACGAATGTGGAAACGCCGACAGCGCTCGAGTCCGGCACCAGTCAGTGGGACCCTTAATGCCCGGAATGTGCTTAGGAACACACGAAAGGGGGTTTAGCTGCAAATGCTCTTGGGAATTTTGAGTCGGAAAAGCAGAGTCGTCCGACTTACCTCGAAATGGTAAGGGTAGAACGACAATGATGATGCAAGTGCAGCCGAAAACGAATACGGGACTGTTGTTGATTTGCGCGCTGTGTCGCTGATTTAGGGTCAGGGTAGGGTCTCCGTCGGGTCCAAGATGCGCTACATTATTTACTGCCACAGCTTGGACCCTAGGATGTCTGCCGTCGCTCGATATACGCGCAGAGTACGCAAACCAGCCGTTATCTAATGTATCTGGCTTATCCAAAAGCCCAGTAGGTTTGGAAATCCTTATTGGACAACGCTGGTTCGTCCCATCACTTCGACTTGAAACGCCTCTAAGCGTCTTGTTTCAGGCCATGAAGCAAAATGCTTTCCACTCGTACGTTATATATTTGATCACTCGACGCGTATCCCTCACCAAGGTCGCGTTGGTTAGATGAAACTTGGCAAAATCGGGCCTGGTTGCGTGCAGGCGTCGTTGGTCATCAAGGACCACAACTGTAGGTCCAGATCGACTCCCTATCCATTTCAACCATCTAATCGATACGACCTCCAGTAAACCGCGCTAAGGTCCGCTCATACTTTCACGCGCCGTGCTCTCCGCGAGGAATTCATCAACCTTTTCTCGGTAGACATTGCATGGCGGAGTGATCCTCTCTCTCACGGATACCATGGGGTCTCTCGCCGTCGCGACCCGCGGCCAATGGATGACTGGCGTTTCGACGGATATCAACGCATCCTTCATCAAGCCCGGTGGGAGATTTGGTGACGAGGTGTTCATGGAGAGTAAGGTAGTTGGAATGGGTCCGTAGTTCGTCGGTATCTCATATTTTTCGCGAGAGATCGACAACTTGTCTTTACAGGGAAGACCCTTGCCTACACTCAAACAGAGTTCAGAAACAAAACAGGGGACCTAGTAGCAATTGGTAGTACGTCAAAGTGTTGTATCTTCCTCCGTGGCCCGCCCTGAACACCGTCTAGGCCATACCAAGTTCATAGGGAAGACCCTAGATCATTCAGTAAGTACACTCCCCAAGTTCTCCCTGACAGCCCCTCAACTACGATCTACCCTTGTAGAAGAATGTCAAGTTCTCTGAAGACGGAAAAACAGTCATCGAAGGCGAGGACCTCCCTGAGTCCGCGGAGTAGCAACACCAACATCCCTCGACCTTGCATTCGTCCACGAATGTACTCTTATTTACATAGCCGATAAAGGGCCGGTTTTGCACTCGATGTACACCCCCCGATGCGCAAATCCATTAGCTCCCACAGTAGCAACACACCAAACTAAACCTAGACGATCTACAACCTCAGGTATTTGCTAAAAGACAATGAGAAGGATACCTTTACATGGTTGTGATTTTCAAGCGGTGATGCTGGCAAAGCCTACCGTGCTTAGGGATGCCCTGTGGTTACGTTCCTCGGAGTAGCTATTAACATACCTCTTGGAAACTGACGACCGGTTTCACCACTGGTTTTCCCGTTGACAAGCATCGTATCATGTGATGGACTACAGCCGACAGCGTTGGGCGTTTATCTTTGCGTGGCTAAATTGAAACTTCCCACCGTATGTCGGCACTTTTAGTACTTGATGGGATACGATAACCCGATCGGCGCGGTCCTGAATGGTTCGGCGCTCAATTGGCGCTCTCACACGACGGGATCAATCCCTATTGGCCTTATTTCGACATTTCTTGCCGAAGGCTCAATATCAGAAGTCAAAGTCGTTCTCGTGCCCGTAGAAGAACACCTTCATTCAAGCTGAAAATAAATTACGCAAAATAAAATAAAATGCAATATTTCTTAAAGGATTGTATATTTGTCAGTGGACAGCGGAGGTAAAGAAGCACCCATTTGAAAGATCGTTGGAGGTATCTAGTGAGTCAATATCTTCTTGATGAGGTCAATTCCATGATTAAAATACAAACCTTGAGTAAGACTCTGAGTACAATAGTATTCTCACAATTGGAGTTGCACTCGCTCTAGCCCCAAAGACCATGGTCTCTACGTCTACTTTTTTTCTCACTCGTAACCCTACCGTAAGGTACGCACTTCGGAATCCCACTCCCGCCAGACGTACGTATATACTTAGGTAATATAATATGGTCAATCGACCTAACCAAAGCCAGCCCCCAAAGGCAACGTATGTCCACAACATCGTAATGAGGGTCATCAAGATAGCTTCAAAAGTATCAAATCTAATCTAACAAAAAGAAAGGGGGGGAAGGTATGTACAGAGTGAATGAAGGGATGAAACGAACAAATCAAATCAGCTCAATCGTGTATCGCTTCCACAACTGCTCGAGGTCGTATCGGCCACAACAACACGCGCCACACATTGAGAGACATCTTGCATCTGGCCAACTGTCGTATTGCTTTGTGTCGTTAGGGGAGGGAGAGGGGGTCGTGGGTGGGTGTAGTGTCCATCGAAAGGGTCTAGACGCTTACTGTAGCCCATGCGTCTTAGACTACGACAACGGCTACGACTAGTGCAGGTAGCCTTCCGACGAGTCTAGCCCAAACCCAATATCTATATGTTCAATCCACATTCTTGAGTATTCACTGTTCACATGTCGTTTAGGGATTAGGGGATGGAAGGGAGAAGGGTATGAATGAAGATCGGCCTTCAAGCAGCGACTGGCACTTGGTTCGGCAACATATCTCCATCTCTAACCTCCTCACCCCCAGCTCCATACTCACCCTCTTGTTCCTGCGGTGGTGGACTCGTCCTTGTTGGTCTATAACAAATCGTCGAAATGTACTACAAACACACATATCAGCCACCTTATCCAACAAATCCCACCAAATTTTTTTTGAAAAATCGCCTGGGGGAAAGTGGGGACGTACCTTAGCCTTGTATCGTGTCGTGGTCCCAACAGCAAGCACGCCATTCCGTATAGCACTTGTAGCCAAATGATTGACAACCGAATGACTAGGCATGGGTAGGACAGAGTTATCGTCCCCAATGGGGCTAGTGAGTCCATCGGGTCCAAGAACGCCCCTTCTGCTGTTGCTCCGCTCACGTCTCCGGGGTGCATCGAGATCAACGACCGGCGTCGTCCCAGGACCGCCGAGCAACCCCATGCCCACTCCTAAACCGCCAGGTACCCCACCACCACCAGGGAGCGCAGCACTCGTCAGTGGGCTCACAAATCCCGCAGCTGCAACGCGCGAGCGCGACGACCCCGTGGGAGAGTGATCCGTGCGCGAAGTCGACGATGTGGTGGACGGCACGACGCGCTGGTTCAGGATGACTTTGTCCAGATGCCGCGGGAGTACGGGCGGGCGCGGGAGAGGGAACGGGATGAGTCGCTGTGTGCCCGGCGGGGGACGCTGTCCGCGCCGTATTGCTTCGTCCATTTCTTCTTGCTCCGCTGCGGTGATTAGGAATGGCGGACAATGGGCTGTCCAGGCGCCTTGTTCTACAATCCGCGCACCAAAATCAACACCAAGAAAAAAGATATTCCAAAAAAAACGCACCCAGATCCTCTTCACCCTCTGTACCAACTCCCCACCAATCCGTCCCCCATTCTTTAATCTCCTCTCCGCGGCGGCGAACATCTATATAGTTTACTAAATGCCCTGCACCATCTGTGGCGGTAGGGAGGTCGTCAGAGCACCTCCAAACGTCGTCGACGATAAACTTGAGGTGATACGCCGCAGGTGCGACGTAGATCACCGTCTTGAAACATTTCGAGCCAGATCTGTGACGTGCGAGAAGCAACAGAGGAAGGAAAACGTTGTCAGCAGTGTGTGTGAAAGAGTTATTTGTTTGGGAGCTGATGAGAATGCAAAATGCTGGGTGTATATCAACCAGTGACCGACTCAAGGATGGTGCATCATCGGCAACAGTATGCACTTGCTTGCCATGTCCATTAGAGATTCGGCTCAAACTTGGCACCGGTGCATAGGTAGATGACGACACAAAGTCCCGAGATACAGTCGAGCCGCCCAAAGTGCAAAAACTCGAACAAGCGGCAACCATGGGATGAATAAAGATACCTTGTCACATAACCTGGGGCCCTGTGTATCCTTCCTACATCACGGTTAGGGACCTTGTTCGAGGGGCCGGGACCAACAGCGAGGAAGGCGGTGGATCCAAGTCAGAGTATCCTCGAGATACGGAAAGAGCGGTGCTGCGACGTGACCGTCATCAATGGTATATATCACCCGAGTGGAGAACGACGTGCGAAATCCGATTCTGAGATATGAGAATTCCGATATAAGCAATAGAACAAGCGGAAAATCTCAAGGGCGCCCCGGTGCGACTGTACACAGTACATAGCGCGTCCTAAGAATAGATGGCGTCCCACCATTCCCCGCTCCTCGACTGGGGAAACGAACTACCCAACCATATGTACCCCCGGAGAGCAACATTCCGGTTGGGCAGATTCGATAATGGTACCCTATCACCTCACGGGCCTCTGTTGTATGTGACAGTTCCATTTGTCCCCAGTAGGGCCCTCGTTGAAGAAGATGGGTCCAGGCAGACATGAAGGGCCTCGAGCGGTAGATTGTGACATTCTAGTGTCCAACGAGAGCACTAGAGTCGCTTGATATGATCGACGGAAGGCGACTGTACGCGGTACCACCAGGGTTATGGAATAGCTGATATTCAGCGAGTAATACGAGGATGATGGGGACGTAGACGTCTCCAAGAGATCCTATCGCATATAGCCATTCTCTGGGATGTGAACTCTCGCAGCCCGACGGAAAAGCAAGACAATGAGCTCGCCTCTGGATCTCGAAACGGAAACGGCCACGCAGAACCAAATAAAAATAAAAGGGCAAGGACAGCAAGACTCACTCATAGTCAAGCTCGGTCTTATTCTCCCACGGGGTCGGTTCATATGTGCCAGTAACGAGGACCTTTTTACCAGGTGCGCGCCAGGTGACGAGGACCGGTACACGTTCAGCCTCGGCCTCTGAACCAACGACGACGTTGACGATGCCGTCGTGGGCGGTGGGCACGCCGCTGGGTAAATTGGAACGGACGGTGTGCTGCCTATAGGGTTTCTTGCGACGGTGCTGCTGCTCGCGCTCGACGCGGCGGCGGGTGAAGCTCGCAGTGCTCGGTGTGCGACTGCTGACGGGTGCGTCGCGTGTGGGTACCAGGGGTGCCTGCGAGTTGGGGGTCGTCACGCCACCGTGGATGGGCGGGAGGGTTGGCGGGATTTGCTGGTGCTGCTGCTCCTGGTGGTGCTGCTGCTGCTGCTGGGCGACGGGCGCTGGACTTGGGACCCCTGCGAGGTCTGCATCTGAGTCGTTCACGATGCGCGGCGGTGGCTCTCGTGGGCGTCCGTAGACGTTGGGGATCGGGATCGGCGCAGAGGGGATAGTGGAGGGAACCCGCTGGCTGGTAGTGAGCTGGCCAGCGTGCGAGTTGAGGCCTGGAAAGTCGAGTGACGCCTTTTTCTGCTTGAGTGGTCGGTTCGTCGACGCCGACGTTCCGGGGCTCGTCGCGGCGTTGGAGATACTGCCAGAACGACCATGGGCCCGGGGTTGGGACTGAGAAGGATCCAAGCTCGTCGAGGTCGTAGTTGCGGAGCTTATGGTCGTCGTCGTGGACGTTGTGGTCGCCGTCGAGGTAGTTGGCGTGTGCGTTGAGGGGGGATGTGTCGAATGTGAGTGATGGTGGTGGCTCCCGGCGTTTGCAGAAGGTGGGTGCGATGAGTTTGATTGACCCATGAGGAATAGGCCTACTCAGGGTCGTTTCCAGTATCCAGGGATCCAAAGATCGAAATATGGGATGGGCGGAGGGGGTCAAAGACAAAGCCGGTTGAACAAAGCAACATCAAAGCCCAACACAATTCGCCCTCCAAAACCAAATTTGGCATCGGAGCTCGGAGTTAGGATTCCAGCCTTGGATTTATCGCCGATTTTAACATTCGCTCCAGGCATCCGCTGTATTAAATCTCTAGGATATTCTAGAATATACTCCACCATAGTCATAGTAGCGTGTGTGTGTGTTGCCTGGTTCATCGGTCCGTATTGCATTGTGCTGTCACTATCAATTCTTCGGTGGCGTTGGCCTCGCAGTTGGAGACGCCCTAGACGCCTTCGATGCTCCGCCTTCGTATCTGTCATTCTCACACCAAGACACCAAGTTTGTGAATCATTGAAACAGAAACAATGGCCCTCCCCATTCTGTAATTCTGTAATTCTGTAATAATATTAATAATCATTCCAGGGTCGCTATACCCGAAACACGACCCTTCACTCTTCAACGAGTCAATGAATGTGACGACTAAGCCTCCAGGTCAGACGGGGCCTCCGCCCCTCCGCTAAATCATAGCTTCCAGACTGCCTTTTCCTCTCAACTCAGTACTATTGCACCGTACCTTCGACCTTCTGCCATCAATACCGCCCCGTCATCCAACGCCCTCACCAGCCTCCCACTATCCGCCAGCTGCTGCGAGTCCGACGGACGGGCTAACAGGGGAATCGTCAGAGTCTACGTCTATATTACGCCTATATTCCACGTATTGTTTGTAATGTGTATTCGATTCCGTTTAGCACTAGTACTGTAAACGAAAAATACTCTACCTTTCTTCACCGCCGCATCATTATTCGCCATGTAACGCACCGTGTAAAGCCTATCATGCGGCGTCTAACATGACGCTGCGCCCTAATTCGCGTAGCCATAGACACCTGTCGCCAGGGAGTTATTGCCGCTGATGAGGGTCCATTGAATTATATTCCCCTGAGAGCCTGGGTATCTAAGCTGATGGGGAGGTCAGGAGATAAATGCCTAGCGGAATGCATGATAACCATCATGGAGGGGTTCGTGCCAGTACAATCTCAGTGGGTCACCACAGGACGTCTTGATAAGGATGGCTGCGATATACATAGGTCTTGAGGAAGGAATGGAATCAAACTGATATACATTAGTGGCCATTCCAAGACGCAAAAATAGAAACTCATTAACCAATACGTGAAGGTGTAGCGATAAGAAACTGAGAATGACTACATCTTGTGACATACACTTTAGTTTAGAGCACGTTTGTCCTTGAGACCATTTCCATAAGATGTCCCTTGAGCATGGCACAAATCATCCATTAGTCAGGCCCTGGATATTATGGATCATATTGTAAACTCGAGTTAAACCCACATTGACCAAAAAACAGCCAAAAAAAGGAAGGAAAACTGTACTTGGGATTCTCACCCCGTAAATCCAGAATCCCTACTTCGCCATTCTTATCGCAGGGGTGGCAGATGAAACTCTGAAATAAGCACCGCTTGTGGTTCTCATTTAAGGGTATAACCCTTCTTATGAAGGTAGGTTGTCCCTCACGCCGAATTTGGCGACTATCAAAAGCATCCCCTTCGAAGTCGACCGTGGTTTACTCACTCTCTACTTTCCAGTGTTCAAAGATATGTGGAATTTAGATCGATCAAAATCAATGGAAAGGTTCAATGACAACAACTGGCGAATACAGGGAGCTGGCTGCTTATTTAATTACAAGTGACTGGGATATATATCTGCACCTTCTGGTCTTTTGGCATGCTTGATCAAATCATTGTCTAAGGGTGAGTGGAAAGTGAGACGAGATTCCAACAAGAAGAATATGTGACGGACCTAGGTGGACGAAGAGGGGAGGGGAGAGGGACTGAAAGTCAGGGATGGTGGCGGGCTGAACGTCTCGCTGGGAGGAGGGGTCGGGGTCGAGTTGGGGTCACCAAACTGAGGTCGAGGGTGATGCCTCCAATGCCAGGATGGACGCTCTCCTTCAGGAGGCGGAGGGCTGAACGTCTCATTCGGCAGCGGCGGCGAGGAAACCGAGGATGTGCTCAAAGTCTCGCTTGGCTGCCTCTCGTCAACCTAGAGAAATTGTCAACGTTTCAGCTGCTTATTCGACAAGCACTCGGTCAAGATCAACTCACTGGTGCGCTGGCGACGGCGGCGGCAGAAACAATGGCGAGAAAGATCGTGAATCGCATATTAGTATAGAGTTATTGAGCGATAGGTGATGTGAATGTTTGATCTGGATCGTCAAACTGGTACTCTTTGTCGTTACTTTTACTTTTATACGAGAGGAACGCCAAATTCATTCAGGGTGTTGCCGATCCCTCCGCGGAACAATATTGCAGTATTGGTCCGTCATAGTGGTGCGGCTTGGCCGTGAACGAGTGACGACAACTGTGCGACCGCGGCCCGAGTCTTTTGTTGGAATTTCTATTATATATAAGTGCGTCAACTTCTAAAAATGGGCAGAATGACGACAGGTAAAACGCAACGCCGGCGCGGCTGCGGCAGAAACCAAAAAAATAACGTCATCGGCAAAATGATGATGAATGGAATATGGTGATCTCGGCATATCTGGTTTCCCACTTAAAGCACGGATGTTATTTTGGACAATATCGATCCTGAGGTAGAACGGACAAGGAAATCGGAAGAGAAGGCTACAGAAAAAACACACCAATCAAGATACACACTGCGCACCTGATGTCTCACTCGATATCATAAATACAGTCACCCTCTGCATCTCTGTCGTCTTACCCGTCGGATTTGCTGCAATTGTCGGATCAATGAACAATGAGGGCGAGGTTTGGAATGGCGCTGTACAAGCCGAAATCTGCTACAATGCCGTTCCAGCCGCCTTTATAATAAGGCGAATCACTAATGTCACATATCCGAGATGAGGACATTCAAACTCGCATAGGTGCGACAACGACGGTCGGCACTGCGTTACAAACGTCGTGCTGTGGTGGATTTCCGCAGACAATGGCGCTTTATTTGTGCCAACCACGGGATAAATAACAATGGGTACCAAGTCGACGAGTCTTTAAATAGTAACGAAATCTCTCAGACGAGCCTTTGGGGCCATGAATAGAATACGCAGCCCAGTATTGGCTCCAAGAAACAAATCGGATCAAAACCGATGAGAACTTGAAGGAGATCAAGTCGCTGTCTGGGGGGTAATTGACGAGTGAGACAAATTACCACAAATTTTTTTTATGTCACAGACCTAGGCAGAAGTGGGAGGGGCGGAGGAGCTGGAAGTTGGGAGAGGTGTGCTCTCCGTACCGCTAGGAGGTGCGGAGCTAACAGGTGGGAGAGGTGTGCCCTCCGTTCCGCTGGGAGGTGCGGAGCTGACAGGTGGGAGAGGTGGGTTCTCTGTTCCGCTGGGAGGTGCGGGGCTGAAAGATGGGGGAGGTGGGCTCTCCGTTCCGTTGGGAGTTGGGACGCCCGAGGGTGGTAGCGGGGGGAGAGAGCCCTCTTCAGGTTTAGGAGTACCAGACGGGGGTGGCGGAGGAGGGCCCGTACCAAATG
>WNFL01302956.1_pt1 | contig 10198 bp, 13 predicted proteins | sample 5400361 | NCBI WGS metagenome assembly WNFL01 (sample SAMN13153351, study PRJNA577476) | soil metagenome | isolation source: 40 cm soil on Douglas fir-dominated hillslope | place: USA:California | collected 2013-09-17
GAATCATTCTGAGGTCTTCACTGTATCCCACAATTAGAAGGTGCTCGACCGAGCGATTCTCTCACAAGCACCCGCGAGCATTTCTCAGTTCTTTCAATAACTGCATTCTTGTGCGAATATGAGCTACTAGACTCTCGCCAATAATCTAGGGCGTACCCAGGATGGACATTTAGGACCGCATCACACTTCGCGAGTATGGCAATAATAGTCCAGAGATCCGTCGCCGGCACTGCAAGCACCACCATTCTTAATATCCTCGATATCCCAGCCTGTATACTTCAGTACTCTCTCTTGACTCCCCCTATCGGAAGAGGGGAGATTGTGCAGCTCAGAGGCGAAACTCCCTGGTTTACTAGCCAGCACCCCCTTTCCTATCAAGGTCGCGACTTGGTCTTGGTAGCAAACTGAGACTGTCTACAATGAGATGGCCTATATTGTAGACGATACGAGAACCATATATGAAATGAGGCAACCAGAGCCGAAGGCACGCAGCTTGCATATGACTGGAGCTCGGTCGCCAGGGTATATGCATTTCCATCACTTGAGTGTCGCTTTTCATTGAGCTCACACCCAAAAGCACCGCTCATATCCTGTGAGTGTTATTCCATTCTAGATCTGTTGAAGTATTACAGGAAACGGGATCGCCAACAATCCATTGCTGTATTCGTTACTCCAGGTCGTGCTGAAATACAACGGAATTTGACACAGCAATGTTAATGGTCCGGGGCATAGTAGTGTGCATGTGCCACCTCGAAGACGAACGAAGTGTTCACCGAAAATACCGATATATCCAACACAATCTGTTCCAATCTGTTCCGTGGAAGCGGAAGTGGAAGCCTCCATTGAAGACCTAAAGTTCTCGCCGTATGCGCTTGGGTTGAAACAGGCTAAGCTGTGCGGAACCCATTATTTTCCTTGATTGTAGAGCAAAAAGGCGGCATAAACTATTAGAGAGAAACGTGGCCATACCGGGGGTCGATGTATAGACAGCCTTCCCATTGTATTCGTTCTCTTGTCCGCTCAAAAGCCGTGGTGCTTCGTTATCCACAGTGAACTGATCGCAGCACAGATGCTGAGGCTCCGAAACTCTGAAGTCCTCGTGAGTGAGCCACTCCACATTCGTCTGGCTCACATGAGAACACCAGACACCCTTTTTTTTAGGATTTCCGGACGGACGGAGGAGGGCCATTCGGGTATCATGATCGAACCACCCTGTGCCAGTCAATACACCACGGATATATTTTCTTACAGAGTACGATCGGGACACGTAGGCATGACAACGCCTTTAGAAAGGTCGGAAACGACCACCGTGAAGTCTGAGGGCGCTCAATTCTTCGCATTTTGGGTAGCATATGTTCGAGGAAAGCTGCGCCAACGAGGCGCATATATACACTAGATGAGATCACTAGAATGCACCAGGCGGATCTCCACGCTGGCCGTACCATTTCAACGTTTCATTTACTCACATCCCATATCCTCAGGTTGGTGGTTGCTACGCCACACCATTTCCGCAGTCGCGATTCTTCCGCAGTCGACCCACCACTTTTCAACCCTGTCACCGCCTTATCGTTTTTCAGAAGTTGCGGACCCTTTGACTGACATACTGCGTACGGTTGAACTCCAAAAAAATGCCGCTATATTGGGAAAGCGGGAAATAACTCCAACTGCGCAATCCAGGCCGGTGGTCGAGCATTCATGTGAACCGTATGGTGCGCAGTATAATAGTCCGATATTGTTCCAGAACCAGTCCGTCAAATCCCGTGAACTTGGCTCTCCTCCCGTATAAAAACAGCGCAGAGTGCTCGAGTTGGAGAGGCATACCAAGCTTCCTCACCTACCATCGAGAACTAGTACTCAACATCATCACCAATATGCGATTCACAGTCCTTGCTGCCATTGCCTCTGCTGCCGCCGTTGCAGCCACTCCAGTAGTACGTTGACCGACCACTCTTGGCTCGACCATATTAATAATTGTTACAAACAGCTCCGTCGCGAATCTTTTCCTGATTGTCCCGATGGGATTCTCGCCCTCCTTCCTGGTTGTATTGCCAACCCTTCCAATGACTGCTTTGCCCACGGTCCCCCATTCCCCCAAAAATGTCTCGATGAGATTAAGCAGGCTCACCCTGGGTTGCTCGGTCTTCCCGCGAATGGCTCTAGGTAGACTGCCGCTCCAAACTCTCAGCCCCAAACCTGCTTAGGTGCGTGATGCATGCCCCTTGTTATATCACCTCCTCATACAGTGCTCCCTAGATATTTCATTAACCCCCCTCATCTCTAATTCCCTGGAGTTGGACTCGTGACTCATTGGTTGATTTGGAGTGTCTCACTGTCGCTTAAAGGGTCAGAGACGGCGTTTATTTGTTATTTTTTACCGTGATCCCTGCGAATAGAGTACCATTATTCTCAGGTTCATCTTTGCAGAAATTTCTGCGTCAGGCAGTTATCATATCCCGACCTTAACAGGGATTTGGATGATAGCACCTCAACGGTCACACGAGGGTCGGAGTACTGTGCTCCTCTGGCTATGGGAACACAGTGCACGGATGTTGAGCGGGAATCTGGTGTGACAGCTGTCTCACATCGACGTGACCACTGCTGTCGGGGTCATGTTTCGAATACTTGCGCCGTCTTCTAGTCGGTAAGCTGGAGGAATCGCCAACTCCAAATTTAACGGTTATAGTTCAAATGTATTTCAGGGAAGCATTGTCGGAGAACGACGTTCCACTGTAAGGGAGTCCCGCACGCGGAGTTGGTCACAGCGTTGTCGGACACGCGCCTGGGTGGCAACAACGAACTATCAAGTGATACAAACGGCTTACTGACACAGATATTGTTCGCCCAATTTATTTGGTAGCCTCGGTGGCAGGTTGGGGTTCTGAATTGGTTACCCCTCTGGAGCTCGCAGTCATCCCAAACCACTATTGTTACTACTACAACTATCCTTCTCACTCTGCCGTCGAAACCGTGTCAGAACCGTTGAGCACGTACTAGAGCACGGCAGGGTTTCACGTGCATACAATATAGTGTACTAGAAATTGTGCATAAAGACGACCCAACTTATCACCTGCGACCACAAACGCGGAAGGAGAGTAGCCTCTGATTGGCTTATATTATATCTCCATAGCACCTCACCGGTTCACAGTGGGTTTGCGCACCTCACGGGCAAGCGCCGACTTCATAGTCCTTCGTCCATCGTCCCACGATCTTGATAGCCATGGCAGAGTGGCCCAATCCGGTACCAACAATACCTTTGTTGCGTCTGAGGTACCCAAAATTCGACGGTGATGCTGCGCCAATACCTCCATCCGCGATTTTCGCCTGGTGTACTATTGCAGCTCCTATCTGGTTTGAAATTGTGATACCCCAAATGGATAGGCTAGTCTTGAAGGTACTCCGTACCTTCAACCTGTCCTTCCTCCCTTATGAAAGCGTCACGTCACTACAAACGGAGCGCCAAGCAGTGGAGAGAATCATACTTCGAGCATCGCTCATACTCGGGCATTTATTCCTGCTTTGGCCTCTACTATCTATGTCGCTTCTATTGGTGACGGAAGTGATCTTGTGGATGACGGGCCTGAACGCCCTACAATATGCAGCACACCTTGGGGTGCTTCCCGAGTCCTTCATGGTCTTTAATCTAATCTTCTACTGTGGAGATATTGGGAACGTTGCTTTCATGCTTGAAGAGACTCGTCAGATCGACCTTGTTAATCTGACTAAAAAGTTGTGGAGAGATCGTGAAGGCAAAAGGTAAGCTCCTATCATCACAAACAATCCGTGGATTTTTTATTGATAATATGTACTCGATAAGATGTTCCTTAGGCTATAGCCGGTATGGGGCAAGAGTGAGATTTAGTTCGGAGCCCGAGAGTTGGTTAAGAGGCAGGGGTTCCTCCACCATAGACCATCCCTACGCTTATATCCGTCGGTCCGTGTTGAATCTTATCGTATCGACTTCGGCTTTCCTCGCAGGGCGCTCATCAAGTATGACATGCATACGCTTGGACGGCATATGGGGATCACGCGAACCAATACATGGACTAGGTCTACCATTATTTACCAACGTGCTCATTCTCGCGCATGAACTTGTGTCCTATTGGGAGCGAAGAGGAGCAAAGAAGAGGTCCCACGAATTTATTCGACCGCCTCGTATGTGCAATAGGGTGCTAAAGGAACGGGTAATTTATCTTTCGAACTTCGGAGAGGAAAGGCTATTGGCCAAGATGCAGAAGCTGGAGGACGAATTGCTCTGGGGGTGTCCATGGAGACCGAGCGTGGAGCAGCTGAGGTATTGGCTTTGATTCGTCTGCTATCGTGCCCTTTGGCAATGTATACCTTGTTTAACCTCTTACAGCCCTCCTTCTCGAATGGGTTGTCTCATCAGTACGGTTGTAATACAAATATTATAGTCAATATTTAGGTTTGGGGATTGTATCTCACTCAATAGTCAAACGCTGGTCACACGGAGTGCCGATGAACCACCTTCCAAATTCGAGCTTGTCTTCCGGCAGTGCTATCCATTCCTCGCAAAGCCATCAACGAACCTTGGGTTCTTGTACAGTTCTTGTACAGTACTTCAGTAGACACTTGCGAGGCATCCACCCACCTTGTGGCGGATTCGACGCTGCTCTCGGTGGGCTGGTAAGCACGCCGTCCTCTCGAGGCGATTCGAAATCTTCCTGTTCCTCCGTAATGTCACTATGGTCCAACCCCGTTCCTCCAGTGCCATCTCTCCGTGAGAGATATCCACTGTCGAGCGTCTCGTTGCCTTCGATCCCTGCCACCATACTTTGGAGTACCACCTTGGCAGTCACCAGTGTCTTTGTCTTTGCGCCAATAATGGACAAATTTGTTTTGAAGTTGATAAACGTCGTCAAACCGTCCTTCGTCCCTCCCAAGGGCGACTTGAAGACCGAACGCCAGGCAATTGAGCGTCTGGCCTACCAAACGGCCGCCATACTAGGGAACCTACTCATTCTGTGGCCAATGCTTCTCACTTCCTTCATATCCTTGGTGGAAGGATTCGCATGGGTGATGGGTTGTAAATCACCACGATGGATCCCTTACATTTTGTTCTTTGCCGAGATGTTCATGGGAAATAGTCTGGTCTCCTACTATAAGGACGTGCCGAAGGTGCTCTTGCAGCTCGATCAACTTCGTGATGACGATCTCTTACAATCTGCCGAGCAATTCTATATGGGTCCAGACGGTCAAAGGTACGAGATCGCAATCCTTGGTACATTGATTGACTAAGCTAACACGTCTCCCGGACGTGGCTCCTCAGTCGCGTTCTAGGATACGACCGCTATGAGCATCAGATCGCTCTCACTTTTGGCCTTGAGCTGCGGTTTAGAAGCTTGCTCCTGGCCAAACCGACCACAACCATGACACGACTGCAAACTCTGGGCCTCAATTCGACGGCAGTTTTCATGACGTTCATCGCAGAACGCTCATCCAAGATAACATGCGCAAGACCCGATAAGATTTGGGCACAATGTGGGCCGTTTATGCGGCTTGGAGTACCTTTGAGCTCTCCTATATTAGCTTTTATTGTCAGCGTCACATTTGAATGGTGGTCGACGAGAAGAGTGACGAAGGGTGGGAATGAAATTGGCTGGGCACCACGTATGTGCCAGCGGGGGTTGCAGATCAAGGCAAACCAGCTACAGAGACTCCAGAAGCAGGACTGGAGGGAGGTGTGGATGTATGAGTACCAGATGCAAGAAGGCCGCTTGCTCTGGGGTTGCCCCTGGAAGCCGAACTCGCGGCAAATGGAGGCCTGGATGAGAGCAAGTTAAAGCCACGGTGACATTTTCTGCTGCGCTATGAACCAGAGCGTGTTTTTTTTTCTTTCCTTGCTTCCTACTTCTCGCTATTCACAGTATATCTGAGAGTAATTCACGCACAAGTCTCCTCGAAATGTCTAATATACTTTTATGTACTATGTACGCAAGTCGAGCCCAGCTTCGGCGGCCTTGTCCGCGTGACTTGGTCATTGGCTAAGGTTGAACCCGCCTATCTCGGGTCATGTTTGGCGACGTCGCGTATTGCCACCACTCGGATCATTCAAAGTGTATAAAGTGATGATACAAGTTGATCCGGCGAGTTTAGAACGAATGTGCTGGGTCGTCTTTGGGTTTTAGTCTGAGGCTACCAGGGGCTTGTGGCACCTAGTTGTGGAGTATAAGGCCCATAAGGCCCATTACCCGCTGCTTGAACTGTGGTATGTCGTATGTCGTATTTTGACCGCCCTGCCGGTGTATGTCACCCCAACTTAAAAATTGTTGTAGAAGACGAAAGGGGATTGAACCGGATACCAATATGGCAATAGACTAGGAGGAAGATGAGGTAAAGATAGGGTTAGTCGCTCTCTCATTAATGAATGCGCGCTGGACCAGGATTGCGAGATCGTGCCTTGTCCACGAATCAGGCTCCTGATACAGTCATAGACGCCCCCATCAAATGTGTTAAGTAGCCTTGTCAGTGCCAGGTTCTGATGGCTGATGGCTGATGGCTGATCGCCCATGAGGCTCTGGCAACTTCTGAGCCTGCCAATAATGAAAAAATTATATGGCAAGCTTGAACTCTTGAACTCACAAACAACCCCAGAATTCTCATTCCTACCATGTCGCAGAAAAATGTCTGCCATTTCTATAACACTCCTGCTGGCTGCCGCCGTGGTCCGGGCTGCAACTTCCTCCACGGCGCTCCCAGTACCGGTACCAATACTCCCAATGGCTCCTCCAACCCTCGTCCACTGAACGGAAATGCCCCCAACGGTGTCTGTCGATTCTTCTGGAACAGCGGAAATTGCAGATTCACAGACTGCCGCTACGCTCACGTCCGCCAGGGCGACGCGGCCTCCTCACCAACCCCAGCTACAACCCCAGCCCCACCGCACCCCTCGACCGCCCCACACTCTAACTCTACCGCTCTCACTGCACCTCTCAAGGCAGCCAGTGCGCGTTATCAGCTCAACAAGATTTTCCTCTTGCCCAACTTCAAGTTCGCCAATCCTGCAACTATCAATAGATTTGTCAATATCCTCGCAAGCTGCTCTTTGGCAAACGAATGGGTGAGATTATTCCGCTGGTCGGATAGTCGGATAGACCGAGAATGCTCACCATACATATTGCAAGACCAAGGAGGACTCGAATGATCTCCTTCGCATGGTGTCAGAGGTACTTTGTTTTTTTCAGAAACGCTAATCCTTCCCCTTATAAACCCTTCGTGTATCAGGAACACGGTCTCCTTCGAATGCAGGAGGTTATTGCCAATGAAGAGCTTACCGGCTACCCGGGAAAGCTTTCGTTCCAGGGCTGTTACATCCATATACTCATAGTACGTGCACCGTCTCTTTCCCTTCTTTTCTATATTGTTGCTCATCACCACCTCGTTTTAGTACTTGACGTCTGACCTGGTCCTAACGAGCTCGCTCCAGCCAAGCATCAAGTACGCTCGTCCTATCCAGGGGAATACATGTTAACCATCGACTTCAGTGGACTCTATGGTATCGTACATCAGCACTATGACACCATCGAGCGAACCTTGGAGGCGGGTCTCCGTGAAATCATCGACAGTCGACAGGTCCCCTCTGTATCGAGGAATATTGTGCGCATCGTCAATATTCCGGAAATATTTAGAGCCGTAATTGGTCTATTCATTGAGTATGTGTTCCATTTCCACCATGGTACCGAGTTCACACACTCGCCAGGTATCTGACACGGTTCAAAGCCGCCCTTCGAGAGCATCCCAGCATCCCTCAGCTCGTCGATCGTATCAAGGAGTGGTTCGAAACATGGTCCGCTTCCTCACATCGCTTTGAGGATGGCTGGGCTCCGGAATCCGATCAGGCACGCAAGCACGAAGTATCGGCCCTTCGCAAAGACCTTGATAGGGTCTGTGATATCGTAGCTCGGGAGAGTGATACAATCCACCGATACCGACCCCACACTAGACGCACTGACGAAGCTGGACGGCAACTCGCTCTCCTGGCAACCTATCTACCTCCAGGTCACCTCCGTCCAGCAGGTCCTAGGCACGATAATGATTATGCGGAGATTCTCCAAATCAGTGTCGAGCCATCACAGGCGGAGCTAGTATGCATCGACCCACCTTATCTTCCCGCCATTGTTGCCGCTGCTCCTCACCATCTCCGCACTGATAGCATGGAGAGGCTTCTCGATATCCAATTCCGCCTACTTCGTGAAGAACTACTGTTAGTTGATCTTCGGTCTCAGTAATTTCATTTCTAACCCGTCGACCCGTCAGTGCACCGCTGAAGGCAGCCGTCAACAATATTAAAAGTGACCTCGAAGAGACAAGGAAGCAAACAATGCTCGCATCGATCATTACAAAGCAGGGTGGGCGATATCGCGGTCAACTCGACTACAACGACACAGTCATGTTCAGTGTGTATACCAATGTCCGCTTCGGCAACATTACCACGGACCGTAGGGGCCTCGCTAGTACCCTGGTATTCGATACTCCACCAGGGGCTGCCCGAAATGCTGCTGCTGCGCAACGTGCGGCTTTCTGGGAGCGGATGGGGAGCAAACGGTTGATGCCTGGTGGACTAGTCGCCCTCGTGTGGAGGACGCCTACGTCCACGTCAATATATCTCGGCGTCGTTGCTAGTCCCGCCAAAGACCTTGTCACATCCGCTCGTGCCTCCGCCAAGGAGCTGAGCATCCGGGTTGCATTCTTCGATCCCGCCATAGAAGTCCGCATCCTTGAATGGTACCAACGGGACCGTGATACCCTCAATGAGACTCGTGTTTTAGTCGAGGCGCCGGTCATGTACGAAGCCGTTCGGCCTTTCTTGGAAGCTTTGAAAGCCGAACCGACTAGCATCCCCTTCTCAAAGTACCTCGTACTTCGTGAGGGCAGTTTGTCAAGTATTACAGTCGATCCACCCCGGTATGCGACTGATCCCCGTTTTTCGTGGGACCTCTCACCCTTGCTCACGGAAGGGCGCAATTTTCGACTTGATGTGAAAGATGCTGCTTCGGTCGCCGATGCTCGCGAAGTATTGCGCAATGGGAGTACCTTGGACCCAAGTCAAGCGGAGGCTGTCGTCGATAGTCTGACCAGAGAGGTATCACTAATACAAGGGCCACCTGGCACTGGCAAGGTTCGCCTGTCCAATATACTTGTGTCTTATTAGCTCATAGTTGAGCATTTCCAGAGTTATACTGCCACACGCATTCTCCAAGTTTTGATCAAGAACAAAATCAGCCGTATAATCATGATTGCGTTTACCAATCACGCTCTCGATCACCTGCTTGGCAACGTCCTCGACGCCGGTATCACGAATAAAGTGGCTAGACTGGGCTCTCGATCCGCGGACGAACGTATCGCGGCTTATTCTTTAGAGGCAATGGAACGCACGAGCGGAAGTCGTATGCACGGGAGAAACATTTTCCAGATCAGAAGGGAGATGAGGGATATCGAAGACGAGTTTTCCGGAGTAGTTGCAACCTTGAACGGAAGCACGGTAGACTCGGAGGGGCTGATGATGTGGCTGGACTTACACCACCCCGGACAAAGTCAGGAATTAACGAACCCTCCTGAGTGGGTGGCTCTACAACGATCTGAGCGACAGGACTGGCAGCAGGCGACTAATGGACGGAAGGGGAAGCAAGCGAAGAACACGACGGGATTCATCCAAACTGAATATGGTTTCTGGGTCAATGGTCTCGACCTTGAGTTCCTGGAGCCTCCAGTATTTGAAAGCAAGCACGCACAAGGGCAAAAGGGAACATCCAAAAACCGATATGAAGCCTTAGGGGTGGACGGAGATGGCGATGATTCGGACGACCCGCAATTTCAAGAGCCCGACTATCGGGAAACCCTCCTTGAGTGGTTTGCCACACATGGGTTGCGAGATGTACCCGAGCCTCCCACCACTGACCGACCCTTGGATATCCTCAAGTATGATGACGATGTTTGGGACATGTCAAGATCGGAGCGTTTGAAGCTCAGTCAGTACTGGGAATCATCTGCCCGTTCTTTTGGATTCGCGTCGGACGTCGAGGTCTTCAAGGATCTGAAGCGCAAGCACGCGGAGCTGCAACAGCAATTAGAGGCTTATAATACAGAAGTGAGCGGTTGGATTGTACTCCGAGTCTGTTTAACTAACTGGATTCTAGGCGCGGTTAAAGTTGCTTACCAATCTAGATATTATCGTGTGTAC
>WNFL01397783.1_pt1 | contig 10198 bp, 7 predicted proteins | sample 5400361 | NCBI WGS metagenome assembly WNFL01 (sample SAMN13153351, study PRJNA577476) | soil metagenome | isolation source: 40 cm soil on Douglas fir-dominated hillslope | place: USA:California | collected 2013-09-17
ACGCTGCGCCAGACCGTCGGCTCACGGTCCTGCATGCTGTTCAGGCAGGTCAGCGGCCCGCATGCACTCCGGATACGAACTTCAAGACCGCTCCCTTTCACGCGGCAGCCGTACTCCAGGGTCGCGCGCTGCCGGGGCGTTCCCCCGGGTCGGGCCATGATCCGCCAGTTGCGACCGGGCGGATCTTGAATCTGCGGTCGCCGTGAACACCGTGAGCCTTGCCGTCATGGCAATAGCCGTGCTCGTCGTGACAGCGCAGCGAGAGCCGTACGCTCCGTGACCGATCAAGCGGACCGGATACGGGTGCGACAGGGCCAGATCGATGCGCCGGATGATTGTTTGTCTGATTCGCCTGGCTAGGTGATGTCGAGTTCGTTGCGTGCTTCGCGCCACTTTCCGGCGAGTTCGACTTCTCGGTGACCTGGGCTGTCTGGAAGGATCAGTCGCGGCCCGGCAGCTGGCTGGGGAGCTGGGTGCGTGACGTGATGCCGAGCTTCCTGAACACCTTGGCCAGGTGGTATTCCACTGTGCCGGGGCTGATGAACAGCTGGGCGGCGATCTCGCTGTTTGTCGCACCGTCGGCGGCAAGCGTCGCGGCTCGGGCTTCTTGCGGGGTAAGGTCCAGCTCAGTTTCCGGGGTGCGCGATCTGGCTCGTTCGCCGCTGGCGCGCAGTTCGCTGGCCGCTTGTTCGGCGAAGCCGTCGGCGCCGATGTTCTGGAACATGGCGTGCGCGGTGCGAAGCTGGTGTCGCGCGTCAATGCGCCGCTTGGCCCGGCGCAGCCACTGGCCGTAGAGCAGGTGCGCGCGGGCCAGGTCGAGGGCCGCGTGGCTGCGCCGGAGCTTGCTGATCGCCTCGGCGTAGGCGTCCTCGGCGCCGTTGCCGTCGGCCAGCAGCGCCCCGCAGCGGGCGCGCAAGCCAAGCGCCCAGGGCGTACCCGCGGCGCTGGTGCGGTCGGCGAGGACGGCGAACGCGCTGGCCGCCGCGTCGCGCTGGCCGCTGCGGACGGCGGCCTCGATCAGCTCCGGCAGCGCCCGCTCTGCGGTGAACGGTAGATCGTCCTTAACCACGCGCGACGCCGCATCGAAGGCGGCCTCGAACTGGCCGGCGCTCAGATCCGCGATCGCCGCGATGTACCTGCCGTAATTCGCGGCACCTTCCTGGCCTCGAGCGGTCGCTTCGCGGATCTGAGCCTGTCCGGCGGCGTCCGACTGCGCTGTCTTACCCCGAAGCGCCTGCAGCAGGCCCGCGAAGCGGCTGGCGAGGCGCGGCGTACCGGATATCTGGCCGGCCGCCATCAGCTCGCGCATCTCGGTCCAGCGGTCAGCCGCCAGGTCGAGGTGACCGGTCAGCGAGTCTGCCATCCCTCGGAAGTCGAGGGCGAATAGAAGCTCGGTGAGCGCGCCGAGCCTGCGGGTGAACCGCAGCCACCGGTCAGTAATGTCGAGCAGGGCCTGATCGTCCCACAGGCTGCCGGCAGCAGCGGCGCCCGGCCCGAAGCACTTGAGGCCGGTAGTGGCATCGAGTTCGTCGGTGCGCAGTGCCCGCAACGCGGCGTGCAACGGCGTCACGGCGGCGTCGTAGCCCTTGGTGAATCTCGCCTGGTACCCGGCCAGCAGCAGTTCGGCGACGCTGGGCGCCGATCCGGCCGGCCGGGCCGAAGGCACCGCTGTGCTCGCGATTTTCCTGATCGCGGCTGGCCCGGCCCAGGCCGCTGCCCTCAGCGCGGCCAGCAGCGTTTCAGCCGCTGACGCCGGGTCTTCTGCCAGCGCCGCGGCCGCGTCCACCAGGACATCGGCCGCTTCGGCGCCGCGGCCCTGGGCGAACAGCGCCACGCCGTTAATCTCCTTCGCCCGCCCGCGTGCGCCGCCATCGGATAGCCGGGGCAGCGCATTGTTGGCAACTGTCTGGGCGGGGCCGGGCCGGCCGATCACTAGCTCGGCCTTGGCGAGGTCGACCTCGCGTCGCGCGCGGCGGCCGTCATCGGGTGTCAGCGCCACCGAGCGCCGCAGCAGGCAGACCGCGCTGGTGTACGCGCCGCGGTCGCGGGCGCGCTCGGCGGCGGCCTGAAGGTCGGCGGCCAGGCTCTCATCGGGCCTGGCAGCAGCCGCCGCGCGATGCCACATCCGCCCCTGATCATCGCTGCCCGCAGCCTGGCCGAGCCAGTGATGCGCGCGCCGCCGGTCGGCGTCGGTGACCCCGTGGTAGACGGCCGCCCGCATCAGCGGATGCCGGAACCGCACAAAGCCGCCGGAAACCTCGATCAGCCCGGCCGACTCCGCGGCCTTCTCCGCCGCATCAGAGTCGATGCCCGCTTCGGCCGCCGCCCGCCGCACCAGACCCAGATCACCGCACACATCAGCCGCGGCCAGCAGCAAGAACTCCTGCGCACCTGTCGGCAAGCCGCGCACCCGGCGCAGGTAGCGATCCTTCAGCCGCTGACCGACCGGGATCGGCTCGAGCTGATACGCCCATTCGGCGAGCTCCCCGGCCGTGAAATCAGAACCGACCTCGACCAGCGCCAGCGGGATGCGCTCGGTGTCGGCCAGCACCCGGTCCACCGCCTGCGGGTCAAGCGGCGCGCCCACCACCGAGCGCAGCAGTTCCGCGGCCGCGTCAACAGGCAGCCCGCCGACCTCGATCGCCGGAAGCTGCTCGAACGCAGGCGACCCGGCGCTGGCGTCGACGGTCAGGATCACGCCGACCCGATCAGCATAAAGACGGCGCGCCACGCACCCGAGCACCCGCGCCGACTCCGCATCGATCCAGTGCGCGTCATCGACCACGCACAGCACCGGCTGGTCAGCAGCCGCGCGCGAGAGCAGGGTGAGGCAGGCGAGCCCGACAAGAAAGCTCTCCGGCGACGGCCCAGCCTCCTGGCCGAAAGCCACTCCCATCGCTTGCCGCTGCGGACCAGGCAGGTCACCGATCAGCGGCAGGAACGGAACCACCAGCTGATGCACCGCGCCGTACTCCAGGTTGATCTCCGACTCAACCCCGGTGATCGCAGAAAGCTGGAACCCTGACGCTGCCTCGATCGCGTAGCCGGCCACAGTAGTCTTGCCGGCGCCGGTATCGCCGCGGAGCACCAGCACGCCGCTGAACCCACCCCGGACGGCATCCAGCAGCTCATCGATGGCGGCCCGCTCCGCGCCCCGGTCCAGCAGCGGGCGTTCCGGACGCCGCCATCTACCCTCCGTGACGGTCATCTACCAACCCCCCAAAACCCGATGCTAGGCGGGCAACGGACGTCGTCCCGGCGCCAGCCCCCTGACAACGGCTCAGCCGGTCAATTTTGCCTAGTTTCGACCGGAACCCACCGCTGACGCGCTCGGCGCTCGTCCGTCGCCGCGACTGCGCGGCTCGGCGGGTGCACGGCGCAGAAGACAGGGAGCGCACCCGTAATTCCTCGGCCGGCGACGGTGCCGATCAGTCTATTTCCTGACTTGTCTGGTAGGCGTTCCGCGCACGGGCGCACAGCCTTGCCGGAAGCGGTACGACCCGGGCCGCGGGTCGCCGCGGCTATCGGCTGGGGCGCGGACTTGGCATTTCCTAGATTCGACGCGCGGCAACCGAACGTAGCGTGATCACTACCGGGGCCCGCGGGCACGTGGGGAACATTCGAGGAGCTCGGGGCCTTCGGCGGCGCCGAGGTTGCGGCCGGCACATTCGGGGATGCCGGCCGCAACCGGCGCGCAGCCGACCATCGCGGTCAGTGGCCGACGCTCGTTCGGCGAAGAGAGGCTGATAATTGAGACCGACAGGCCGCCCGGGGATGTTATCGCCGCGATGTCGGCGTATCACGAGCTTCACCACGAGCTAGTCGCAGCGGATGCCGAGGTGCCCGGATATAACTCTGAGCGGTTCAGATGCCGGCGCACGACTTGGCGTCCTGGAGCGCAGGTGATGACCATGAGCTCACTGGTGATCAGGTGGACCGGCTGCTTCAGTTCGCCCGGTGTCCCGATGCCCACGTCCAGGGGGAGGTGCTGTGGATCTTCGAGCCGTCAAGGCGGCGAGCCGGGCAGAACTGTCGGCATGCGCCGTCGCGTCGGCGCGCAACGCGCAACAGCTGCTGTACGACGCGGAGGCGCTGGCTGGTTCCGGGTCCAGAGGGCGGGCGTACTCCCTGGCGGTGCTGGCGGTCGAAGAGAGCGGCAAGGCCGCTGGGCTGACCGCCCTTGGCGGGCTGCCCAACGGGATGAGGACGCACGCGGCCGCGGGCCGGTTGCTGCAATGGCACCAGCTCAAGCAGGTCGGAGGGCTGCTGATCGCCGCAGTGACGTTCGAGGCGCCTGGTGTGGCGGTCAAGCTCGCAGCGATGCCCGCTACGCAGGTGACGCAGATCCTACGCAGCCTGAGCGTGTCAGCGGAGGAGGCGGACGGCCTCAAGCGGCGCGGCCTGTATGTGGATATGGGCCCGAGCGGCCGGATCCGTCAGCCGTCGGAGATAACCGAAGCTGAGGTCACCAGTCAGTTTGTCCGGTCGCGGCAGGCCACCGCATCGGCTGGCATGCTGCTCGACCCGGAGGTGCAAGCCAGAATCGCGAGACCGCCGGCAGAGGCGATCGAGCTCTGCGGGGCGCTGGCCAGCGCGCTGACCCGGGCGGGATATACCCGGACTCCAGAGGCCGCCGCCGATGTCATCCTGGACGCGGTCCGAAAGTTCCAGACCACGATGGCGATAAAGGACGCCTAGGGGCCGGCCACGTTCCAACCGACTGGCGCACCGGAGGTACCTGGTGCCCCGGATCGATTGTGTCTCGTCTGACGGTCGTCGCTCGATGCATGAGACACGCGTCGGCGGCCGCTGCCGCTTCGGGCCATGACCTATCTCAAACGTCGGCTGGCGTTTGCTGACGTCTCTCGAGACTGCGGCTGCTGGTATGCCGAATGTCCAGTTCTGAGCCTTCGTGAAGATCTTGCTGGTTCTCTCGCTGCCCACGCATGTCGAGCCCTCGACGCGCAAGGTCGGCTGGCCGAGTTGATCACGCAGGGTAACTGCACTGCGGATGATGCCGTGACCGAGGCACTGAATTGGGATTGTCACGAAATCCGGCTGGGTGCTGACGGTGCTCGTCTAGCTCTGGCGGCGCAATTTGGGTGATCGGTGCCAGCGCGGACGCGGGACCGCCTTGCTGGTCGGGTCCTGAGTCGAGCCGGTCACGCGGTCGAGCCGCACCCCCATGATGTCCGAATGTGGCAACGTGGAGGCGAGCTAGCGCGTCTACTCTTCGTACCGGCTTAATGATGAGAGCATCCGGGAGAAACACGTGTCGGTCCGGCGTTACGCGACTGTCCTGGCCGTGCCTACCGCCGCGGCAGCGGCGCTGGCTGGCACCGCGGCGACCGCTCAGGCCACGGCCGACCGGATCGGGGTGCGGAAGATCCCGGTCGGCGGTTCTCCGAACCAGGTCGCGATCGATCACCGGGCCCGCAGCGCGTGGGTTGCTGCCGGGCGCCTGATCCGGATCAGCGAGGCCACTCAGCGGGTCACGGCCCGCATCACGGTCAGTCCAGGCGTGCGGTTCGTTGCCGCTGATCCGGTGAGGCGTATGGTCTGGGCATCATCTTGTGCCGCCGCGTGCTCCATCGTCGAAGTCAGCGAGGCCAAGAACCGGGTGGTGCACCGCGTCAGGGGTATCAGGCAGGCGAGCGGCATTGGCGTGGACCCGCGCCGGGGACTGGTCTGGGTCGCCGACAGCTTCGCCGGCGGGGTGCATGCGATCAGCGAGGCGACGCGCCGGGTCGTCCGCACCGTCCCGCTCCATTTCGACTCTCATCACCAGCTGGGCAATCTCGCGGTCAACCCGAGCACCGGGACCGTCTGGGTTGCCGTGATCCCCGGCGACCCGAGCACAACTTCGTGCCGGGTCTCCGAGATCAGCGAGTCCAGGCACCGGGTCATCCATGTCTACCCTGGCACCTGCCAGACCTCGGCGATCACCGCGTTCGATCCGGCCAGGGGCACCGCCTGGCTGGATTTCGGCTCGTTCCGGCAAGGCGGGACGATCGAGGTGATCAACATCGCCCGCCACACGATCGTGCGAACCTTCTCAGGCACGATGGCCGCACCTGACGGCCTCGCCATTGACGGTCGCACCCGGACGGTGGTGGCAACCGGCGGGGTGGGCGACGGTCACCAGGACACGGTCCTGCTGATCAGCGAGTCCTCAGGAAAGGTCAGGACCATGATCCCGGCTGGCCTGTTCCCTGCTTTTCTTTCGCTCGACCCGGCGACGGGCAACGTCTACGTCCCGATCGTGTTCAAGGGCGACCTATTGCAGTTCCATATCTAGGCCATACCTAGGCCTTATCTAGGCCGAAGTTGCGTCTGCCCAGGTGAGTGAACCTTCTGTCTTGCGGGGGGCTCATCGTCCCTGGGCGGTTTGGCTGATGTCTGCTCCAAGGTGAACGCAATGGCCGGTGAGAGTGGCCAGGTGCGCGGGGAGGTCGCAGAAGCTGTTCAGCGGCCCTTCCTGGGCGACGATACCGGCGCCTAGGATGCCGAGTCGCCGGGCCGACTCCAGCACTGAACTCAGCACGGCGGAAGGATGATCACCGACGGGGGAACAACTGAAAGGAGCGCGCTCATCGGCATCAGCGTCCGCCTCCGCCGCAACCGCGGCAGATCGTAGCGCTCAAGCCAGGTGCGATTGGCGTTGTCCAGATGGCGGACCCGGCGGCTTCCGCGGCCACTCCGAACGACCGGTTCTTTCACCGCGGCCTGGGTGCGGCCGACACGCAATCGGCGTGCAGAACGAACCGTAGGCGCGTGCTCTTATCTCGATTGTCTCGTATCTCGAGTGTCTCGTCACGCTCGGGGACGATCGCGGGTTATGCACACGGTCTATTGGACCGTTGCCGCGAGGACCGCTGCCGGTCGCGTTGGATCGGGATTGAGTCATCGATCAGATACTCGAAAAAGCGCCTCCAGCAGGATTCGGACCTGCGCTCACGGCTCCGGAGGCCATGGCCGGCGTCGCCGCCGCACCCACTCTGACCCGGGAAAGCACGCTCCCGAGCTGCCTCCCGGGTCGATGTCCTCTCGCCACTCTCTCGCGGTGCCCCGAGCGCCGCCGAGCCCCGGGGCGTTGCCGCTGGTCAGCGCGCCACGCACGGGAGCCCGGCCGATCTGGCCTGGTTCGATCAGGTGCTACCAGGTCCAGCTGTCTCCCGCCGACCTGGCTGCTCAGACCGCCGTCACCACCGCCCGGATCCGCGGCCGCGGCCAACTCACCCGTCCGGCCGAAGTCCGCGCGGCGCTGCACGTGGCCGAGGGCGACGACGTCGCGTTCACCCGGCACGATGACGGCACCGTCACCGTGCGCGGTCTCAAGACGATCCCGGCCGGTCAGGCCTGGTTTTGGTCCCCGCAATGGCAGGCAGGCGAGCGGGACGCCGGCCGGGAGATCGCGGCCGGTGACCTGTCACCGGTCTACGGCAGCGCGCAGGACATGGTCGCCGACCTCGACCAGCGCGCCTAGAAATGCCTGCCTTCCAGGTCACGCGGCGGTTCGAGCGCGACCGGAAGCAGCTCACACCCCAGTCACGAGCGCGGTTCCAGCGTGTCATCACCGGCCAGTTCGTGCCCGACCTGGCACGCGGCGTGTTCCGGGCCGGGTTGCGGGTCAAAGGCGTCCAGGCCGCTCCGGGCGTGTCCGCGATGACCTGGGCGCCGGACAGCCGCGCCACAATCTCCCACGGGCCCGGGCAACAAGCCGGCGAACCGCACGTCATCTGGCGCCGCCTCGGCACTCACGACGCCTTCCCGGAACCCTGAACCGCCAGCCAGCTACGCACAGCAATGACAACGCCCCATCGCCGATTGGCCACGGGCCCTGGCAACGATGCTGAATCGAAAATCGGTCGGTCAGCGGGCAGGCGGCAGCACCCGGCGGAGCGCTAGCGGAGCCGGGTTGTTATTGGGCGCGGCGGCGCGAGGCATTAATCGTTCGGTCGGGGTAACTGGGGCAAGTTCTCGACAAGTTCGCCGACCGCCGCGTTTTGCTAGCTCTCGTGGGTGGGCTCGACAAATCAAAGCCCTGAAGCAGGGTATCTTTAGGGGTGATGAAAGAAGTTTCGTGACCCTGTCATTTAGGTAAAGTGCCGTCTTGGCAGCAATGAGCAAACGCAAATGACAATGCCGACATTGCCCATTGACAGCGCGACCCAGCCTCAGCGGAAAATAAACTCGCCCGCGGTGCCAATGCCAAATCGCCGGCTGCTAGGCCGACTTGTCGGCGGGACGCAATCTGACCGGCGTATCAAGGGCGCAAGCTCTTGCGCTGGTAATAAGACGTCAGTACCCACCGCTCGCAGAGCATCTCGGCGATGGCCAGGCATCTGCTGAAGTCAAATGACTGCACTGCCTGGATCTGCCCGGGTTCGGCGAGTCTATGGCTATAGCCTGCGGAAGGCGGTCCGAGACGGTGTCTAAGCTCAGCGTGTGGGCTCGTTCCCAGGAGGGAACTGGCCTTCCTGCTGGTACTCGCGCTGCTGATGCTCGGGCTGCTGGTACCCGGGCTGCTGGTACCCGGGCTGCTGGTACCCGGGCTGCTGGTAGCTCTGCGGTTCGCCCGCGGGGAGATTGCCCTGAGGCTGATAGCCGATTGCCTGGTGCTGACCAGCCGCGATCGTGATTGGCGACCCTTCGGGTGGGTTTCCGTAGTGATCCCAGATCTTGTTGAGCTCCGACTGGTAGTAGAGCGTGCCTGAGCCGAAGAGGAAGATCCAGAGCAGCAAACCCACTGCGGGGCTGCAGGTTGCGGCCACCCCAGCCGAACGCTGCGCCTGAGCGATCCGCTCGCCAGTCTTAAAGATAGAGACGAATGGTGGGACCAAGATGAACGAGCCCAGGGTGATCGCCAGCAATGAGACCGCGGGATTGGCCTCGACGCCCAGATCTCGAGCTTCCCGGTTGACCTTGTAGTACCAAACCCAGGTATAGATACCGAGAGTCACCAGCGGCAACAAGAGCCACACGACCAGCGGATTGCGGTGCTTGCCGACCTTGCCCGCCACAGGCGAAAGCGCCATGACCGTCCCTTCCCCGTCTTACGCTTGTTCTGTCAACGATGTAAGAACACGAAACGCCTTATAGTTCTATGTCGACCGACATTATCATGAGGCTGCCGGCTTTGGGCGTTTACCGAGGGGGCTGGCGATGCGGCTGTTTCGTTCGCGGCGGCTGCGGGCTGGGCTGTCGTGGCGCCCAGCGCGAGCACCGTGAGGACGGCTGACGCCTGGGCCGCGAGCCATTTCTCCGCCCGGTCATGGCAACTTCCGTGTGCCGATCAGCAGCCACTTGCCGCCTTCGAAGATCAGCAGGAGTCGCCAGCGGCCAGGGGCAGGTCCGCTGACCATCGCATCCACGGTCGCCGTCCCGGCGCTGGTCAAGCGGAAGGTCGACGCATTGATCCGGAGCTGCGATCCTGCTGGCAGCAAACGCTGATCCTTCTTGAGGAACTGGGGCCGTACCTCGGCGGCCACCAGCAGCCGCCAAAACAGTGGCGATGCCAACGGAAAGCGTTTGACCCCGGGCAACCCGATTATCCGGCCACCTCAATCGGCCATCTGCGGATCATATGCCGGCTGCGGCCATTTTCCAGGCATACGGCGGCCAGATCCAGCGCAGCGCGCTCGTCCCCCCTTCGAGGTCGGCCGCCGCGGCCATTTTCGCTTGCGATGCGTCATCCGCGACGTGCCGTCATCCGTCTCATGCGTAGCCGCATGTCCGCTGTCGCGTGAGTGGGGTCATCGCCCAGCCTGGCTGCGGTCCTTGGCTGGCGGCGAGAGATCTCGCCATGGCTGTGTGACGCGCTCTGAGACCGGAAGGCAGGACGTGTATGTGGGCTCTCCCCCCGGGAACCGGTGCGAGGAGTGCTGTATGGTCGGCCCGGAGTTCTGGCCCCGTAATTCAGTGCCGCCTGGCGGCGGCGCCAGCAGATGCCCGACGCGATCGCGGCACAGATGAAGCGCGTGAGCAGCTCGCGCTCCGACGGCTCGGTGAGCGTGATGCCCAGCCGCACGGTCGAGAGGCCGCCGAGTCGGCAGCCAGGCGTCGCGACCCCGCGAAGCGCACCAGCGCCTGATACGCATCCTGCGAGAAGGTGGCTGCGCGGTCGATAGCAGCCGCGACGACCTGGAGGAGCCGGAGCAGGTTCGTCTTTCTTGCCCCGTTCGGCCCTACCACGACG
>WNFL01271144.1_pt1 | contig 10197 bp, 10 predicted proteins | sample 5400361 | NCBI WGS metagenome assembly WNFL01 (sample SAMN13153351, study PRJNA577476) | soil metagenome | isolation source: 40 cm soil on Douglas fir-dominated hillslope | place: USA:California | collected 2013-09-17
AAACAACACTTTATCATTGTCCCTAACTCCTTCTTTCAAATTCCCTGGCTGGGCGAGTCATTCAATTATTTATTAAGAAAATATCACATAAGAAGGAATCCCTTACCGTTTGCCAGGAAAACAGGTCGAATGGCTGGTTTAATTTAAGCTTAAGAAAGATCAGGGATGAATATTGGAAATTGAGGCTGATAATCAACTCCGCAAAAAACGAATATGCCTTTATAGTAAAACAACAACCAGATATGCAAATATGACTGTTTGGACATTTGGAGTTGATTAATTAAAAAAAGGGAAGCCGTTTCTTCGTTTACTTATGGAAATAAAACCGTTAAGCATCTTACCCCTGCTTAACGTTATGAAAATATTCCTGAGAACTTTCTTCACCTTTCTTTTAGTAGTGAGTGTTTTTATATGCTCAGCCTACTTCTTTTGGTACAGGCCAAAATTCAAAGCCACAAAACTTAATGCTTACTATAGCACCATTGCCGGGCATTCTAAAGAATTTGACCGGCTTAAATTAAAAGCCCTTTTCTTAAAAGAATTTACAACAAGCCACAATTATAACCATGAAGTTTGTTTTTTGGTGGATATGAGTATGGCCTCGGGTAAAAGCCGCTTCTTTGTATATGATCTTACAAAAGATTCTGTCTTGTTGCAGGGATTAGTAGCTCATGGAAGCTGTGATGCAGGATTTCAGACGGATCCCGCTTTTTCCAACAAGATCAACAGTGGATGCAGTTCATTGGGGAAATATAAGATCGGAAATCCTTATACCGGAAGATTCGGATTAGCCTATAAATTATACGGACTTGATTCTTCTAACAAAAATGCTTTTGAAAGAAATATTGTTCTGCATTCTTATAGTTGTGTGCCGGAGCAGGAAACAGATCCCATTCCCGTTTGCAACAGCAGGGGCTGCCCGATGACTGCTCCCGGTTTCCTGCGAAAGCTTAAGCCTATAATTGATCAGTCAAATAAACCCGTGTTGTTATGGATATTTAAATGAAAACAATGATGCCGGGGTTTGAAACCCTGGCATCATTGTTTTAAGCATGTACTGCATGCTCAAGTGTTGCTTCCGCCGTAATGTTTGTATTCAACAATTTACTGATCGGGCAATTGGCTTTCGCATCGGCTATACATTCATTGAATTTTGCCTCATCAATATTCGGCACAGATGCTTTTACTTCAAGATGACTTTCAGTAATAGCGCCATTTTCCAATGTAATAGTACATTTTGTGTCAATATTATCAGGTGTGAATCCGGCAGCTCCGAGCACAAAGCTCAGCTTCATAGAAAAACAGCCGGCATGAGCAGCGGCTACCAATTCTTCAGGGCTGGTGCCTTGTACTTCTTCAAATCGTGTCCGATAAGATATCGGTGTACCGGAAAAAATTCCGCTATCGGCAGTAACAGTTCCCTTGCCTTCTTTACCCGAACCTTTCCAGTTTGCAGTTGCTGAGCGTTTCATAATTAAAATTTTAAAATTATAATTGATTTTGTTCTTCTAACTCGGCCAGTCTATTCTCCGGTTCGTTATATTCAATAATGGAATTATTTTCCCTTCACCGATAATGATCTTTAGAAATTTTTGCTGCACCAGTTCCAGCAAGGAAAGAAAAAGAAAGATGGCATGCACCCTGTTCTCACATTGATCAAATATTTTTTCAAATGGCAATGTTCGTTGTTCCCTTGCCTGCGAAAGCATCTGATCCCGGCTGCCCTCCATTGTATAATTATACTGCACTACCGTGTGCACCGGTTTATTGATACGGTCTGAATATTTGCGCATGGCTTTTTCAAAAGCCTTCATCAACCGGAACAGGGTGATGTTTTGTATTTCCGTTCCTTCTCCTTCTTCCTCTCCTATCTGAGATAGTTCTTTTTGAATATTTCCTCTCTTTACCATCAGCATACGCATAGCTTCCATTTCGGCCATCTGGGCTGATGCTTCTTTGAACCTTTTATACTCAAGAATTTTATTGATAAGCTCCTGCCGCGGATCTATTTCATTTCCCCCTGCATCTATTTCTTTTCGTGGAAGCAACATCCTTGCCTTAATGCGCATCAGCGTTGAAATAAATAAAATAAATTCACTGCTTAGCTCAATATTCAGCTCTTCGCTTTTATGAATATAACCCAGGAAATCATTGATAATGGAAGTAATGGGAATATTGTATATATCCAGTTCATCCCTTTCGATAAAAAAAAGCAATAGATCAAATGGCCCTTCAAACTGCGGTAATTTTATCTGGTACGATGTATTGTTCACCTTTAATTGGATATATAAAATAAAAGCCCTGCTGCTCACAAATCGTGACAGGGCTTCACAAAAATAAGGGAAATATATTTTTAAAAATTCCGCTAGGCAAAACAACCCCTGATAAAAATTATTTCCTTAATGCATCACGGATTTCACGTAATAAAATAATTTCCTCGGGAGTGGCCGGAGGAGGTGGTGGTTCTTTTCTTTTCATCCTGTTGATAGCTTTGATAAGCATAAACAAGAATAAGGCAATTGCTAAAAATTTAACTATAGCGCTGATTGCCATACCGTACTTTAATTCAGCGCTTCCAACTTTAACTGAGAGCAGGTCAAAGTTGATTCCACCTGTTATCATGCCTACAATTGGCATAATAATATTGTCAACAACAGCCCCTACAATTGCTCCGAAGGCTGCACCAATAACAATTCCGACAGCAAGGTCAATAACATTACCCTTAATGGCAAATTCTTTGAATTCTTTCAGCATTCCCATAATTTTAGTTTTTATAATGAAAAAATTATTTTTTTAACCCGGGGGATTTCATGTTCAAGTTATATAATAAATCATACAGACTTTTGGCTATGATAAACTCCTTATACCAATTTTGATCTGATGGAACAATTGTCCATGGCACATCATTACAATTTTCAAAACACTCTTCATACATCTGCATATAGGCGCCCCATAATTTAGCTTCTTCAAAATCTTTTTCATTATACTTCCACATTTTAGCCGGTTCTTTTATTCTTTCAGTAAGCCGTTTATATTGTTCTTCAGGGGAAATATGCAGATAAAATTTCAGGATGTGTGTATAATTATGTTCCTGCAACAATTCTTCAAAATCATTAATGGCCTTCATTCTTTTTTTAGCTGTTGCATCATCACACCATTTGTGCACTCTTGTTACAAGTATATCTTCATAGTGGGAACGGTTAAACACCTGTATCATTCCTTTGGGCGGAGCATAATGATGAACCCGCCATAAAAAATCATGTGATGCTTCTTCTTCGGTCGGTACTTTAAAAGATTTCACATTTACTCCTTGCGGATTCATACTGGTAAATACATTTTTGATAACGCCATCCTTTCCGCTTCCATCCATACCCTGCAAAATTATTAATAAGGCTTGTTTATTTTCTGCAAATAAAAGATTTTGCAATTCATCCAATTTTGAAAGTATAGCCTGGGTTTTTTCTTTGATTTCTTTTTTGTCAAGACCTTCAGGAGCACGGGTATCAATTTGAGCTAATTGTATTTTACTCATACATCAGTATTAAAGTATTGATTTCCCAAAAAACTCATTGAGAGAAAAATCATAATTATACGGACATAATTTCTTTTTCTTTTGAAGCAAGATGTTTTTCAATTGCAGATATAAACCGATCAGTTATCTGCTGCACGCCTGCTTCTGCATCTTTTGCTGCATCTTCGCTCAAGCCATTCTTCTGCAATTTTTTTATATGTTCGATAGCATCACGCCGGATATTACGCACAGCAACTCTTGAATGTTCTCCTTCACCCTGGCATTTTTTTACCAGTTCTTTTCTTCTTTCTTCAGTTAAAGGAGGCAGGAAAAGACGAATAAGGTTACCATCATTCTGTGGAGTAATTCCAATATTAGCAGCAATGATTGACCTTTCAATGGGTTGCAGCATATTTTTTTCCCAGGGTTGAATGCTCAACGTGCGGGCATCCATTACACTAATATTTGCTACCTGGTTAATAGGCATGGGCGAACCATAATAATCTATCACAATACCATCCAGCATTTGAGGATTAGCCTTACCGGCTCTTATTTTCACTAATTCAGCTTCCAGGTGTCCGATTGCTTTTTTCATGTAATCTTCTGCTGTGGTAATTATTGAAGCAATATCTTCTGCCATAAAATTATTTTTTTATTCTTCGTCAAACTTAAAAACCGGTTGACAAAGCTAATGAAAGTGGAGATTTGATACACAGCATCCTTTTTAAAAGGCCAGAACGGCGTATTGCAGCTAATTAACCCAATAAAATAATTGAATGCCTAATTCTTTTCGGCGATAGACGCTTCCTGTGTCAGGGTAACTACTTTGGAAGTTGTTTTTAGTTCAGTGGCGCCATCAATCCGTTTTGCAATAACCATTGCAGGACGTGGCCTCCGGTAATATAATAAACCCAGACCTGTGAATGAAAGCAAAAGCATAATTAACAAAAGATAATTGGGCCCCAAGAATCTTCCAAACCATGCCAGCATAACAAATCCAATATTTATTCCAACGCAGGTAAAGGTAACAGCTGCATGACTCAATCCCCTTTGAAGTAGGAGATGGTGCACATGATTTCTGTCGGGGGTAAAAGGAGACCTTCCATTAATAATACGAATACTAAAAACACGAAGTGTATCCAGCAGCGGAACAATAAGTACGGCAAAACCAATGGCGACAGCTGATGGAACGGGAACAAGCACCAAAGGTGCATTGGCTACATTAATAAACTTTATTACAAGAATGGCATTCACTAATCCGATCATCAGCGAACCGGAATCACCCATAAAAATTTTTGCGGGATGATGATTGAAAATCGTAAATGCTACAAGACTGCCTGCCATTGAAAAAGCCAATAATGCATAGGCTTGTTGGGCAATAGCAAAGAAATAAGTTCCAAAAATGAGCATAGCAAGAATGCCGAGGCTGGCTGCAAGGCCATCTACTCCATCAATAAGATTGAACGAATTAATAACAACGATGATAGTAAGATAAGATAAAGCAAGACCAAAGCCCTCGGGCACCTGATCAAAACCAAATAACCCGTGCATACTATCGAGCCGGATGCCACCAAGGTGAATAAGTATGGAAGCTGCTATTACCTGGCCAATAAATTTTTTAGTGGCCGATAACACCATCAGGTCATCTTTAAGACCTAAAAAGAAAATAACAAGAGCTGCCGCAAAGAAATACTGAAACTCCGGGTTAATATAACCCTGTATAGATAAAAGACAAGCCAGCAAAAAACCACCGAAAATACCTACGCCGCCAAGAGAAGCTACCGGCCTGGTATGCACTTTTCTCTCATCAGGAATATCATAAAGATTTTTCTGCTCTGCTATCTGCAAAATTACCGGTATAGCCAAAAAGGTAATTATAAATGAAACCGAAGCTGTCAGTAATATATCAAGCATTAAGCAGGGTTTAGCGGTGCAAAAATAGGTTTTAGCTTTTTAGATTCTTCGTTATCTCAACTTTTTTTAATAATTCAACCATTAATTTTCTGTAACCACATGGCAACTTCGATATATTAAACAGGGTTGATTAATCCGATTGGATTTTGTATCAAAAAAGATTGCACTTTTGCAGCACTTATCAGAGGTTTGAATACACAAGATACAAAAAGTTTAAAAAGAAACTATTTTTTATGGCAGAACTTACATCTATTGCTGCGCAAATAAGACGTGATATAGTACGAATGGTTCATGGAGCCAGCAGTGGTCATCCCGGCGGCTCATTGGGTTGTGCTGATTATTTTACCGCCCTGTACTTTAAAATAATGAAGCATAACCCGGTATTCAATATGAATGCTACGAATGAAGACGTTTTCTTTTTATCAAATGGCCATATCTCACCGGTATTTTATTCTACACTTGCACGTTCAGGATATTTTGATATAAAAGAATTGGCAACTTTTCGTAAAATAAATTCCCGGTTACAGGGTCATCCTGCCACGCACGAGCATTTACCCGGTGTAAGAATCGCCTCAGGCTCATTAGGCCAGGGAATGAGTGTAGCAATTGGTGCTGCATTGGCAAAAAAATTAAATGGCGAAGAAAATATTGTATTCTCATTGCATGGCGATGGAGAATTGGATGAAGGCCAGGTTTGGGAAGCTATTATGTTTGCCGTGCACCATAAAGTAGATAACCTGGTTTCCACGATTGATTGGAACCACCAGCAAATAGACGGGACAACTGAAAGCGTAATGGATCATGGTGACCTGCGTCGCAAATTTGAATCCTTTGGTTGGATTACATTAGAGATGAATGGGAATGATATGGAACAGGTAATCGGCACATTAAACGCTGCAAAATCATTAACCGGGCAAGGAAAACCTATAGCTATCATGATGCACACTATAATGGGTAAAGGTGTAGATTTTATGGAGAATGATCATAATTGGCATGGAGTAGCTCCGAATGATGAACAGTTAGCTAAAGCACTTGCACAATTGCCAGAGACGCTGGGAGATTACTGAGAACCACGATTTACAGGATTCTGCAGGATTTATGAGGAAATCCATTTGCACCTCAAAAAATAACCTGTTGAAATTATTATTTTATTTTTCCTCTTAATCCTTTTTATTCTGAAAATCCTGGTTCTGTTCTATTCACTTCTCAAAGAAAATTCCTGCATTGCCGCTCTTCTTGCAGGTAGCCATGAAGCAATAAGAGCAATAACAAAAACAGTAGATGCTACAAGCAAAAAGTCTATCAAGCGGAGCCTGACAGGAAAATAATCAATTAAAAAAGAACCGCCTTGTAAAGGAATCAGGTGAAAGTAGATCTGTAACCAGGCTACCAATAAAGCAAGTAACATACCTGCTCCTCCACCGATTATTGCCAGTAATAATCCTTCGCTTAAAAATATCTTCTGAATAAAATTCCGATTGCCACCCAACGCATGCAATACACTGATGTCTTTTTGTTTCTCCAGTACCAGCATGGTTAATGCACCAATCATATTAAAGGCAGCGACTACGAGTATCAGGCAAAGTACTCCATAAATAACCCATCGCTCTACATTCATAATAGAATAAAGACTTCGGTTTTGTTCATATTTATCCTGTACTAAATAACCATCTCCAAAAATTTCTTTTACCATTCTTTTTATTTCGTCGGTTTTTGAAGGGTCGTTCAATGCAATCTCCACACCGCTGAAATCATTTGTTCCAAGCCTCAATGATTTTTTTACAAATTCAATATTGGTGATACCATATTTATTGTCAAAATCCTGCTGTATTAAAAATGCCGCTGATGTGCGTATGGTATCGTTGCTTATATCTTCTACCAGGTTGATTTGTTCTGTACTGCCTTTCCGGGGCAAATAAATTTTTAATGTAAAAATATTTTTATCAGCCTGTATGCCCAATGCACCTTCTACACCTGCTCCGAGAATAAGTTTTGGTATCTCTTCATTTCCCAGATCATATTCACCAACCACCAGGTGATCAGCGACACCGGTTGTATAACGATAATTTTCATCTACACCTTTTAAATAAACCACCGATTGATTTTCCCCATTCTGCAATAATGCTTTTTCTTCTACCACAAGTGAAAAGATTCTAATACTGTCCCTTTTACCTATAAGGCCTCTTAACTTTTGGAGTTGCTCTGATGTAACAGTGATAATTTTTCCTGAGGAAGAAGAGATTTTTAGATCAGTATAAAAAGAAGAATAAAGCGATTTAACCAATCCTTCAAAGCCATTAAAAACACTTAATACTAAAATCAATGCTGCTGTGCCGATAATGATGGCACCGATGCTAATCCATGCAATGATATTAATAGCATTGGTAGATTTTTTTGCTTTAAAATATCGCCAGGCAAAGAGAAAATGCAAGTTTGAAGTTTGAAGTCTGATTATTTATTTCCTTCATTTATTTTTTTAAGTAATTCCTCCATCTTAAATACATGATCCAATGTTTCATCATGAAAGAATTTTAATACGGGCATACTGCGCAACTGGTGTCTTACTTTAGCTGTAAGCTCTTTTTTAATCTCGTAATGACGGGCTTCAATTTTTTGAAAAGCAGTTTTTTCATCTTTTACCTGGAAAAAGCTCAGGTAGAATCTCGCTTCCAGGAGATCGGGAGTAACTTTTACTGATGAAATAGAAACCATACCGCCATCTATCATATTTAATCCAAGCCGTTGAAAGATCTTATTCATTTCTTCATTTAAGAGACCGGCTATCTGCTTCTGTCGTTTTCCTTCTTCCATACACACCAATGATTTTATGAGCTAAATGATGCAAATGATAAAAACATTACTGTATAAACAGTATTATCACTCCAATCATTCAAATCAGGTTCAAATTTAGTTACTTTGTTCCGTTTAAGTGATTTATAACCCCGCAATGAAGAAATATTCAAGGATTTTTGGCTATTTGGGTAATTACAAAAGCCAGATCGGTCTCTATTTTCTATTTATCATTTTATCAGTTGTTTTTTCAATTGTATCTGTAGGCATGCTGATGCCTTTCCTGGAGCTCATTTTTAATGGCAATAATGGTACAATGGGCAACCTGGCTAAAAATTCAAACAATCCTGTAATAAGATATATCCGTGACCTTTTGCTCGAAAGCATTAACAGCAATAATAATCCTGTGCAGGGAAAATTAAAAACATTAGGATTGATTTGTGCTATTATAATTATAACGATTTTATTGAAGAATCTTTTTCTTTATTTATCTTATTATGTTCTGAACCCGATGAAGAATAAGATAGTCAATCATTTACGTTCCGATCTCTACAATAAAATACTTCACTTGCCTATTGGTTATTTTACTGAACAAAGAAAAGGTGATCTAATCAGTCGTACTACCAATGATGTTGGCGAAGTGGAAAATTCTATAGTCGGTACATTAGAAGGATTCATACGGGATCCTCTCACAATTGTTATCAATTTTGCATTCCTGTTTTATTTAAGCCCCCAGCTTACTTTGTTCCTGCTGATATTTATTCCCATCATTGGTTTTATTATCGGCCGTGTTACCCGTTCATTGAAAAAACAATCGCAGGAAGCTGCTATTAAATATGGCGAATCGGTGTCGGTACTTGATGAAACACTTACAGGATTAAGAGTGATTAAAGCATTTAATATGGAGGCGATGCTTAAAAACAGGTTTTTCCGGATCAATAATGAATTATTAAGAGCAAAAAATAAGATAGGTTACCGTCGCGATCTTGCCTCCCCTCTTTCTGAGTTTTTAGGTGTTGTTGTTTTCTCCGCTATTTTATGGTATGGCGGCAGCGGCATCATCAGGGGAAATATCCCTTTGGAAGGTTCGGCATTTATCGGGTATCTGGCCTTGTTCTATAATATTATCAACCCGGCTAAAACACTTTCCACTTCGTTCAGCAATATGCAAAAAGGTTCTGCAGCCATTGCAAGAATTGAAGAAGTATTAAAAACACCTGTTACAGTAGATGATAACCCAAATGGGAAGAAAATAAATTCGTTTAATGATAAGATTGAATTCCATAATGTAAGTTTTTCTTATGATAATGCAGTAATCCTTGACAATGTTAACCTCACTATTGAAAAAGGAAAGACCATTGCATTGGTGGGTTCGTCCGGTGCCGGCAAATCAACATTGGCTGACCTGGTTCCAAGATTTCATGATGTAACCAGTGGCGAATTACTGATTGATGGGATTAACATCAAAGATTATTCATTGCATTCTCTACGTAGCCTGATGAGCATCGTAACTCAGGAGCCTATTTTATTTAATGATACAATTGCAAATAATATCCGGTTGGGAAAAGAAGATGCAACAGATAATGAGGTTATTGAAGCCGCTAAAGTTGCCAATGCTCATTCTTTTATTGTGAATAAAGAACAAGGTTATGAAACCAATATTGGCGATCGGGGTACTAAACTCAGCGGCGGTGAACGCCAGCGAATGACTATTGCAAAAGCTGTAGTAAAAAACCCGCCAATTTTAATTTTAGATGAAGCTACTTCTTCTCTCGATACGGAAAGCGAAAGGCTGGTTCAGGATGCTATTAATAACATGATGCAAAACCGGACCAGCATTGTAATTGCACACCGGCTATCTACTATTCGTCATGCTGATGAAATTATTGTTTTGCAAAAAGGGAAAATTGTAGAACGGGGAACACATGAGCAGTTGCTTGGACAAAATGGGTTTTATAGAAAATTGGTGGAGATGCAGGAAG
>WNFL01039222.1_pt5 | contig 10196 bp, 12 predicted proteins | sample 5400361 | NCBI WGS metagenome assembly WNFL01 (sample SAMN13153351, study PRJNA577476) | soil metagenome | isolation source: 40 cm soil on Douglas fir-dominated hillslope | place: USA:California | collected 2013-09-17
CGAGGTGCGCGAAGAGCAGCCGCAGGCGCGGCTCGAAGGCCCAGAGGCGGCGGGCGAGCTCCTCCGTTTCCGACATGGCTGCTTCTCAGCGCTCCCCGTCGACGTAGCCGAGCCTCTTCAACAGCTTGAGTTGGGCCTCGTCCGTGGGGACCGAACCGTAGTGCGGCGAACGAGCGCGCCAGGCGAGGATCTCGCGCACGAGACGGTCGCGCTCGGGCACGCGCTGGCCTGCGAGGTCATGCTCCTCGCCCGGATCGGACGTCAGGTCGTACAGCTCGGGCTTCTCGGGGTTCGTCGCGGGCTCGAGGAACAGGGTCGGCGTCTGCAGCATCAGCTTCAGCCCGCCGCGCTCGACGACCGCGCTGGTCTTGTGGCCGTGCGCGAAGACGCGCTCGTGGTCGACCTCGGGGCCGCCCCACAGGCTGGTGCCCTCGAGTCCATGGCGCGGCGGCAGCCCGAGCGCGTCGAGCACGGTCGCGAAGATGTCCAGGTTGGCCGAGAGCGTCGTGCGCACGGCGTCCGCGGGCATGCCCGGACCCGCGAGGATCAGCGGCGTGTTCCAGAGCGGATCGTAGTACCAGGGCCGGTGGCCGTGGCCGAAGAGCTCGAGCACGCCCTGGGGCAGATAGCCGTTCGCCCGGAGCGAGAGCTGCGTGATCAGCGGCTGCTGGCGGTGCTCGTAGAGCATGTCGCCGTGGTCGGCGCAGAAGATCACGAGCGTGTCGGCGAGCTCGCCCGAGCGTTCGAGCTCGTCGAGGATGCGGCCGACACCGTCGTCGACGCTGCGCACCTCGCCGTCGTAGCGGTTGCTGTCCGAGTTCGCGCGCGCGAGCGAGTCGGGCAGGCTCTGCGTGCGCGGATCGGGCGAGAGCTTCTGGGCTTCGGCCTGCGCGCCCTCGAGCTGCGCGTCGATGCGCGCGCGGTCCAGGCGCGGCTCGCGGAAGAGGTCGTGCGCCTCGTCGGGCTCGTAGGGCTCGTGCGGGTCGATGAAGTGCACCCAGGCGAACCAGGGCTTGCGCGCTGCGCGCCCGGAGTGCCAGCCGACGAAGCTCGCCGCCAGCGTCGCGGCGCGCTCGTTGTCGAGTGCCTCGAACAGGTCGTAGCCGCGCTGGAAGCCCGAGGCCCGGCCGAGGCCCTGATTGGTGGTGAAGCCCGCGGTCTCGAGGCCCGCGTCGCGCATGGCCTCGCCCAGCACGTGCGCCTGCTGCGGGAGCTGACGCAATTCGTCGACGACGCTGCGCCCGGTCATCAGCGAGACCATCGAGGGCAGCGTCCAGCAGGCCTGCGAGTAGTTGTGCCGGTAGAGCGTGCCCGCGCGCGCGAGGCGGTCGATCCTGGGCGAGGTCGGACGGGCGTAGCCGTAGCAGCCCAGGCGGTCGGCGCGGAGCGTGTCGGCGACGATCAGGAGCACGTTGTGCGGGCGCGGGGTCGGGATCTCCGCCGGTGCCCTGCCGCGTTGCAGCAGCGCGATCGCGGCCAGCGCGGCGCAGAGCGCCAGCACGATGCGTGACTTGTGGATGCTTCCGCCCTGCCGTGCCATCGATCCAGCGGGAAAGATAGCACGCAGGGCGGAGCGTGCGGGAACGGGTTCGGGGGGCTACTTCGCGCGCTTGTACTCGATGCGCATCGTCAGGAACTCCTTGCCGTCCGGACCTGGAGCGAACATCTCCATCTTCCAGTTGTTGTCGTCGGTCTTGGTCTCGGTCGAACGCGTGGTGACGTACTTGCCGGCGTTGACGTCCGGCATCGAGCTCGTCGCCGTGAGCACCTTCTTCGCGGCGTCCCAGGTGCCCTCGCCCGAGCTGATGCCGGTGCCCAGGTTGTCGACCCACGAGTAGACGTACTTCTTCTTGAGGTTGTCGTAGCCCGAGATGCCCAGGCCCTCGAAGGGCATGCCCATGAACGTGCCTTTCGTTTCGTCGTGCAGGTAGCGGCCGCCCATGATCCAGTGCTGCTCGCTGGTGCACTCGGATTCCGCGGCCGGCGCGCCGGGCACCATCCACATGCTGACGTGGCCGGCCCACTTGCCGACCTTGTAGTCGAACACCTTGTGGTTCTCGCCGGGCGTGGCGAAGGCCACCATCTTGGCCATGTCGTCGGGTGACTGGTGCAGGGCGAAGGCCGCGCCGGCGGCGCCGAGCGTGACAAGAGCGGTGGCGAACAAGAGACGTGAGAACTGCATGGGCTTTCTCCAGGGTTAGGGGGCGTCGCGGCGGAAGTCTAGCGTCCCTTCTGGGCCGCGTTCCACTCCGCGTAGGGCCCCCCCCCCCCCCCCCCCCCCCCCCCCCCCCCCCCCCCCCCCCCCCCCCCCCCCCCCCCCCCCCCCCCCCCCCCCCCCCCCCCCCCCCCCCCCCCCGCCGTAGCGCACGCGGTTGGACGACTTCCACGTGCCGCGCAGGAAGACCGCGCCCTCCTCGCGCGGCGGCGCACGGGTCGCCTCGACGGCCCTCCAGACCGGCTCGGCGCGCTCGAGCCGCACGCAGACCTCGTCCCCGGGCTCGAGGCCCGGCTCGATCCGCGTGTGGTCGGGGGAGAGGACCTCGATCGCGAGCGGCACGTCGACGTAGCGGCCCGCGAAGAGCGACATCGGGTCGATCGGTCGGCCCTCGAGACGCACCTCGATGCCCCGGCGCAGGCCGAGCTCCTCGCGCGCGGCCAGCGCCGCGACCAGCAGGAACTGGGGCAAGACACAGCACAGGAACGCCAGGCCGCGGTTCACCCCGCACCTCCGCGCACGCGCAGCATCAGCGCGCGCCGGCGCCGCTCGAGGAACCAGCCCAGCACGAGCAGCAGCGCGCCGCAGCCGAGGAACGCGTAGGCGCCCTGGAGCTTGTCCCAGAGGTACTCGACGTAGCGCGTGACGATCAGCAGCGCGAAGAAGCCCAGCGCCAGGTTGACCAGCCCCGCGCTGCGCGTGCGCGCGCCCTGCCAGACCAGCGCCAGGAGCGCCCCGAGCACGAGCAGGTTGCCCGCCAGCGGCAGCAGCTCGCCGCTCACGAGCGCCAAGCCCGCGAGCAGCAGCACGAAGACGAGCACGGCCGGCGCCTCCAGGCGCAGCGCGCCGCCCAGCCCGCGCGCGAGCGCGGCCAGCAGCACGAGCAGCGCCAGCGCGAGCAGGGCGAACGTGGGCTCGAGCGCGACCAGCAGCAGGCGCAGCTCGCCGGCGGGGTGCTCGAGATCCTTGAAGCTGACGAGGTAGCCCGCGAACAGCGCGCCGGGGATCGCCAGCGCGCGCCACAGCCCGGCGTAGCGCTCCGCGCGCAGGCTCGAGGCCAGCGCTGCCAGCGCCGCGAACAGCGCTGCGAGCGCGCCGACGAGGTAGAAGTTGCAGTGCACCTGGTAGCTCCAGCTGTGCTCGCCGGAGAGCTGCTGCTCGTACCAGATGTTCGCGTGCAGGAAGGCCCAGACGATGAACAGCCCGCTCACGACCGCCTGCGCCGCGCGCGAGCGCAGCCAGAAGATCAGCGGCACGTCGAGCAGGCACCACAGGAGCACCGACCAGGGGTAGCGCGCGCTCAGGTTGTAGACCTGCGCGACGACGTAGATCGCGCCGCCGAAGCAGAGCATCCCGGCCAGCGTCAGCGCGCGGCCGATGCGCGGGTAGCCGCCGGGCTGCTCCGCCAGCGCGTAGCCGCCGGCGTGGATCCCGCCCCACAGGCCGAAGACCAGCGCGAGCTTCGCGGCCTTGCCGAGCGCGTCCCAGTTGTAGCCCACCAGGTAGAGCAGCCCGGCCGCGAGCAGCAGCGCGCCGAAGGTCGCCACGACCGCGATCACGCGCCCGCCGTGATCGCGCGGGGCGTCGAGGCGCAGCGCCAGGGCCGCGCGAATGCGCTCGCGCTGCGCGGCGCTGATCTCGCCACGCGTTTCGAGCTCGGCCAGGACCTCCTGGATCTCGTGTCTCATCGTCGGGGGCGCGCGCATGGTAGCCAGGCTGTCGCTGGCCATCCACGAGCGCCCATTGCCTATACTCGGGCCACGACCGCTCGCCACTGGCTCCCCGCCGACGCGGGCGCTCCCTACTCCAGCGAGCGCTGGAAGAGCGCGCGCGCCGCGCAGCGCGATCCGCTGCTCGTCGACCGGATCCTCGAGCGCTACTGCGCCCGCCCGGGGCTCAAGCCCGTGCTCGACGTCCCCTGCGGCACGGGCCAGTTGCGCGCCGTCTTCGAGCGCCGCGGCCTGCGCTACGTCGGGGTGGCCCTCTCCGCGCCCATGCTGGCCCGGGTGCGCGAGGCAGATCCCGCACGGGAGAGCGCGGCGAGCCAGCTCGTGGCCGAGGTCGAGCGCCTGCCCTTCCGCGACGACGCCTTCGACGTGGTGGTCTGCTGCCGCCTGCTGCACTACCTGCACGATCCCGACGAGATCCGCGCCGTGGTCTGCGAGCTGACGCGCGTCGCGCACCGGCTGGTCGTGGCCTCCTTCTGGGACTCGGCCTCGCTGCCCGCTCTGCGCCGGCGCGTCGGCCTGCGCCGCAACGAGGGCCCGGGCGGGCGCCGGGCCGTCTCCAAGCGCATGCTCCGCGCGCTCTTCCGCGAGAACGGCGCCGAGGTCGTCGGCTTCTACCACTCGTTCCGCTTCGTCTCGCAACAGACCTTCGTCGTGGCCCAGAAGCGCGCGCCGATCGAGGCGCGCCTGGCCGCGACCGCCCGGATCTCGCGCGACCTGCTCGACCTGCCGCTGGGGCGCGCGCCGGGCACGCTCGGCGGCGCCTAGCGCGGCGCCGGGAAGCGCTGCTGCAGCGCGCCGGGGCAGGGCACGTCGGTCCACTCGTCCCCCAGCCGGAAGCACAGCCGCTCGCCCGAGAAGCGCCACTCCTCCAGCTCGTCGAAGCGCAGCGCCTGCCAGCCGCGCTGCACGCCCGCCTCGCCCAACACGGCGTCCTGGAAGCCGTTGCCGAGCCAGACGAGGCCCAGCGCGGGCACGAGCAGCAGGCCGGCGAACTCGATCACGCGCGCGTCGGCGCGGACGAGCAGGACGAGCACGAAGACGCCCAGCAGGAGGAGCGTGGAACCGGCGCGGCGCAGGGCGCGGCCGGGACGCTCCTCGGCCAGCACGCGACCCAGCGTGCGCAGGTTCCGGGCGCGGATCGCGCCCACGACCAGCAGGCCGACGACCAGCTCGAAGAGCACCGGCACGCCGAAGACGAGCGTGCTGAGGTCGCGCGCCAGGGACTGCGCCATGCGCGCGCCAGTCTAGCGTCGCGCGCGCGGCCCGCTAGACTCGGCCGCGATGCCGCGCCTCTCCCTGTGCATGATCGCGCGCGACGAGGAGCGCTTCATCGGCGCGGCGCTCGCCAGCGCGCGCGAATGCGTGAGCGAGCTGATCGTGGTCGACACGGGCTCGCGCGACCGCACGGCCGCGATCGCCGCCGAGCACGGCGCGCGCGTGCTCGAGTTCGCCTGGTGCGACGACTTCTCGGCCGCGCGCAACCGCGGCCTGGCGGCCGCCAGCGGAACGCACATCCTTGTGCTCGACGCCGACGAGCGCCTGGCCGGCCGGCCGGTTCCGGCGCTGCGCAAGGCGCTCGCCGATCCGCGCCTGTTGTTCGGCATGCTCCCGTTGCACGACGCGGATGCGCTCGACGCGCCCTTCGAGGACGTGCTCTCGGGGAAGCGCCGGCTGCAGGAGCCGGTCTGGGTGCCGCGCCTCTTCCGCAACCACCCGCGACTGCGCTTCGAGCGGCGCGTGCACGAGACGATGTTCCGCGACATCGAGGGGAAGCGCAGAGCTCTGGGCGGAGAGTTCCTGGCCGTGCACGCGCCGATCGTGCACCTGGGCGAGGTCAAGGGCCTGCGCGAGGAGCTGGGCAAGGCGCAGCGCAACACGCGCCTGCTCGAGCTGGCCCTCGCCGACGATCCGGCCGACGGCGACCTGGCCGGCTACCTGGCGGTCGAGTACACGCGCGCGAACCGCTGGCAGGAGGCCGAGGCGCTCGCGCTGCGCACGCTGCCGCTCTTCTACGCTGCGCTCGACGCGCTGCCCAAGGACGCGCTCAAGCTCTCTCCGATCCCGCTCGCCGGCGCGCTGGCCACGGCCCAACTGCGGCGCGGCGCGCCCGCGGAGGCGCTCGCGACCGTGAACGCGGCGGGGCAGCGCTGCAGCGAGCCGCACCCGAACCTGATCCACCTCGAGGGCACGGCGCTCGCGCGTCTGGGCGAGCTCGAGGGCGCCGAGCGCTGCATGCGCGCCTGCCTCGCGCTCGCCGGACAGCGCTTCACGATCCCCGTCAACCACGGCACGACGGGCGACGCGGCGCGCCTGCAGCTCGCGAACGTGCTGCTGGCGGGCCGGCGCGTGGACGAGGCGCTGGCGCTGCTCGAGGGGCTGCACGGAAAGTACGAGGTCCCGGCCGCGCTGGCCCAGGCCGAGGCGCTGGCCTTGTCGGGCAAGTTGGCCGAGGCGCTCGAGCTCCTGCGCGAGCTCTCGAAGGCGCGCGAGCCGGGCAGCGCGCTGCCGGCCGACCTCGTCGCGCTGCTGGCCTCGACGCTGGCGCAGTTGGGCATGCCCGACCCGCGCCTCGTGCAGGCCCTGGAGAAGATGCCCCCCAGCAGCTGGTACGAGCCGCGCCGGCGCGAGCTCGCGCTCGTGAACCGGCCTAGAAGCTCCAGCCCAGGCTGAACACGACCAGGTTGTCGCTGCGCACCTTGCCCGTGGCCGGTGTGTTGTCCCACTGGTACAGCCACTGGAGTTGCGCGAACATCGTGGCCGTCAGGTTCATGCGGCCCTTGGTGTCGACGCGCGCGTTGACGTCCTCGGCGTTCTCGAGGCTGGGGAAGATCTCGCCCGTCTGCGAGAGGTTGTACTTGGCGTTGGGCTTCCAGTCCCAGGCGTAGGCCGCGCGCGCGGCGGCGTAGGCCGAGTCGTCCGCCGTGCCCACGAAATCCGAGTCGACGTAGGAGACACCGAGCTCGCCCGAGACCTTCCAGCTGGGCTTGTCCTGGAACTGGTAGCCCGCGCCGACGCCGATCGTGGTGCGCAGGTCGAGCGCAGCCTGGAAGTCGCTCTCCGCGCTGGCCTGGGCCAAGCCGTACATCTTCTTGGTGAAGAAGCGGTCGTACTTCGCGCGGCCCTGCGTCTTGCGGCTGGTGAGCACGCCTTGCTCCTCGGCGTAGTTCCAGAGGAAGCCCAGCGTGGTGCGGTCCTGCTCGCGGCGGTACTCGGCGTCCGCGGTCGCCGTGACGGAGCGCCGGTTCGTGTTGCCGTCGGAGTAGGTTCCCCCGAGCGCAACCGAGCCGGTCCACTTGGGCGCGACGGGTGCAGGAGCGACGGCCGGGGCGGGAGCGGCCTGGACATCGCCGAGTGCTGCCGGAGCCGTGACGAGGAGCATGAGGAGGGTGGGGATCATGGCAACGGGGCCGGGAGTTGTACCGGCCGCGCGCGCGCCGCGCCAGCTCAGGGCTTCCAGTGCCCGCTCGCCGCAGCCTCGAGCTCGCGCACGGGCGCGACGTGCGCGTCGCGCATCTCGCCCCAGCTGACCGCGCCGCCGTCCTGCGGGAACCAGCACTGCTTGCCCGCCTCGAGCGGCCATTCCGGCGTGCCCTTGGCGCGCAGCGCAATCCGGCCCTCGAGCCCGCAGACGCACACGCCTCCGGGGACGTTGTCGATCGCGAACGCGGTCCCGGTCACGCGCAGGCTCGCGTCCGCGCTGCGCACGTGCAGCTCGTGGCCGTGGAAGCCCGGGCCGGTGACGGCGCGCAGCCCTGCGCCCTGCAGCGCGAGCGTGTAGGCATCGACGCCGCCCGTGTTGCCGAACGAGGCGAACTCGACCCGCGCGCCGGCGGGCAGTTCGAGCGCGTACTGGTCGCGGAAGCACAGGCGCAGGCTGCCGCCCTCCGCGCTGACCGAACGCGCGTCGTTGAGCGCCTTGGCGACCCGCTCGGGCTGCAGGTCGGGCAGCGCGTCGCCGTTGACGCGTACGAGCGTCGCGCTCGAGCCGGGCAGCACCTGCCACAGCCGCGGCGCGGGTTTCGAGAGATAGAGCGTGGCCACGACGGCCGCGGCAGCGGCCAGTGCGATCCAGGGCCTCCGGTTGCGGCCCCCGTGCGGGACCGCTGCGCGCCGCTGCTCGTCGGGCCAGACGTCCACGGGCGGAGCGGCGGCGGCGCCGGCCAGGAAGCGTTCGCGCACGCCGGAGCGGAACTCCGCGCGCGCCGGCGGCGTGGGCAGCGACTCGAGCAGGCGTTCCACCTCGCGTTCGCGTGCCTCGTCGCTCATGCGCCACCTCCGCCCGGGATCCCGGCCGACGTGCGCGCCAGGCGCTGGCGCAGCTCCTCGAGCGCGCGCGAATAGCGCTTGCGCACCGCCGGCTCGTTGCGCGCGACGAGGCGCGCGATCTCCTCGAAGGAGAGCCCTTCCTGGCGCAGCACGAGTGTCGTGCGCAGGCTCTCGGGAAGCGCCTCGACCGCCGCGGCGAGCGTGCGCGCGAGCTCGGCGCGCTCGAGCGCGGGCAGCGGGCCGGCCTCGCGGGCGGGCGGGTCGGGGCGCGCGTCCTCCTCGTCCAGGCTGCTGCGCTCGAGCGGGTCGACGCGCTGCCGGGCGCGCCAGTGGTCGCGCACCTGGTTGGTCGCGATCGTGAAGACCCAGGGCGAGAGCCGGCGCTCGGGATCGTAGCTGCCGATCGAACGCTGCACGGCCAGGAACACTTCCTGGGTCACGTCCTCCGCCTGCGAATCGTCGCCCAGCATGCGCCTCACGTACCCGTAGACCCGGTCGAAGTAGGCCTCGTAGAAGGTCTCGAGCGCCGCGCGGTCGCGCTGGCGCAGCCGCTCGCGGAGCTCACGCGGCAGGTCGATGGGCGGTTGCCGATGGTCTTCGCGTTGCGCTTCGATGGCGGCTACGACGGTCGGCGGGGGTTGTGACCGTCATTCCGAGGCTAGCAGGAGGCCAGCCCGCGGGCGAGTCCCGAGCTCAGCCGCCCGTCTGGGGCACGCCCTCGATCACCGCCGGCGGGTCGCTGACGACCGGCGCCGTGCCGATGTCGGGCGCCGTGTAGTCGGCCGCGGTCGGCAGCGCCAGGCTGCCCACCGTGCCCACGTCGAGCGCGCCACAGTTGCCCGCGTCGAGCGAGAGCGTGAGCTCCTGGTCGATCGAGCGCACGACGTACTCGGCGCCGGTCGGGCCCATCAGGATGCCGTCGGCGATGGTGAACAGCGGGTAGAAGCGGTCGGGGTTGCCGTCGCCGTCGGTGTCGACCTGCTGGCTGGGGATGCCGAACAGGTTGCCCGGGCCGCCGTAGCTCAGCTGGTAGTGCACGCCGTCGTAGGTCGGGTCGTTGTTGGCGTCGTTGAGCGTCTCGTGCATGTAGGTGAACTGCAGCGGCGGATCAAAGGTCACGAACGTGCCGTTGGTGTCGACCAGCGCGGCGTACTGGTTCCACTGGTTCGGGCCGGTCTCGTAGGTGTAGAAAACCGGCTGGTTCCAGGCCTCGAAGGTCGAAGCGAGACCCGTGGTGTCGGTCAGCATCGAGCCCGACTGCATGCCCCACGTGTTGGGTCCGCTGGTGACCGTCTGGCCGCTGGCCAGCCCGGCCGGCACGAGCGACGAGCCGTCGCCGTTCACGTCGTAGTAGAGCGTCAGGTCGGCCTGGCTGAAGACGTAGTGGTAGGGCGTGTTCACGTCTGATGCCGGCGCGCAGGCAGTTCTGGTAGCCGTAGATGTCGATCTGCGTCCCGCCCTCGAATGCCAGGTCGGCGCCGGTGACGAACTCGCGCTGGTAGTAGGTGATGACGCTGTCGCCGTCGACGAAGGTGCTCTGACCGCCGAGGCTCTCGCAGTACATGCCCAGGTAGCCCTCGAGCGCCGTGTCGATCGCGACGGGCGCGCCGAGGTCGGTCCAGGTGCGCGAGCTGTCGTCCCAGGTAGCGACCTCGTTCCAGTTCGCGCCGTCGTACTGCACGCGGTACTGCAGGCCGGGCTGGCCGTCCATGGGGTCGCTGTCGTGGTACCAGTTGAAGTTCAGGCCGATGACCGCGGAGAGCGAGAGCGTCTGCTGGGTGTTGCGGATCAGCTTGCCCGGCGCGGTGACCACGGTGTAGGTCACGGGCGTCGCCTGGCCGAAGCTGTCGCGCGTGACCGTGTCGCCGTTTGCGACCGTCACGCCCGGCTGGACCCACATGCCGTAGTAGCCCATCCAGCCGAAGTCGCCCGCCGCGGTGCGGAAGCCGAAGCCGGAGTCGAGCTGCACGAGCGAGCCGTCCGTC
>WNFL01183666.1_pt3 | contig 10196 bp, 17 predicted proteins | sample 5400361 | NCBI WGS metagenome assembly WNFL01 (sample SAMN13153351, study PRJNA577476) | soil metagenome | isolation source: 40 cm soil on Douglas fir-dominated hillslope | place: USA:California | collected 2013-09-17
CGATGATTTGTGTACGTTTGTTCCACTCCGCCGTAGCCAGGCTCTCCTCATAAAGAACCTGCACAGCGCGAGGATCGGGCCTCATCATAGATACGCCTGGTAACTTTGCTGCAGCCCCTGGAGACGATAAACACCTTCTTGTGAAAACGTGTGTCCAGGCATTTCAGGGTAAGCCCTTCCGATCCGTGTCCGCGTTGTTCCCTGACTGCATGCTAGTCAATGTGATCATTGTGATTGGCAATGAGAGATTGAGTGTCGAGATGCAAAAGCTGTTCGATGGATCTTACCCCCACAAGATTCAGATCATCAAGATTCCAAAATCAGGCGGTGTTAGTGATTTAGACATGGCGTATCGGGACCGCATCCAGTCTTACCAGCTTCGGCACTACTTCTATGGGACGCCACTCAAACTTCCGCCTTCGTTGACCGCTCACGCAGACGAGTTACAGTTTGGGGGCGAAGCCTCCAAGGACCTGACCTTGACACCATATTCTGCAGTCCTCTCCTTTGATGACATCAAGATCTATCGTATCGGGCAAGGCATGTGTTCTGACTATGATCCCACTGTGAGTGGCTGATTGTGCTCGTCTTCAGAGTCGTTTGCACCCTCATCTGCATTGCCTATCGGTGCATCTCGAATGCTAGGGGAGCTACAGCCTGTGTGCCTTGACCTATCTCAGCCGGGTTCAGGGGTAGTCAACTCCTACCTTGCACTGCTCTCTATCGAGGATAGCCACCCAACCGATGAGGAGATTTTGGATGCAGATGTTGCAGGTTTTATCGTCATGTGAGTGGGAGCCCTTCGCTTGGGTGTTCGAAGTGCTGACCCGCCTCGTGCCAGTACTGCCCTCAACATCGCCGACCGGAAGGTGACTGTCCTCGCACCGACCACTGGAAGTTTAAACAACCGAGTTGCAGTTACTGGCTCGTTTCAGTATCAAGACATCTGAGAAAGAATTATCCATATCGTTCGCACAGATAGATGGTCATATACAAAGTGACTGATATATAGCCAAAAAAAATGCGGTGTCCACTAGGTGATATCGGACAACTTAGCCGAGGTTGGAGAGATCTCGTCCCCATATACCCCTGAAAGAACGATCAGTCACCGAATTGCTCGAAATACATATCACACGAACCGAACGACCCAATCCCCCATGAGCAAGGCACGCGTGCGCATTGAGACTTGCTCGCTCCAGTAAATGCTCCGCCAGGCATACATTGCCGCCTAAGAGTGATAAGTAGTAGACGGGAGGGCGATTCCTCGTACTCACTAAACCGCCCATGAAGGAGTATCCCCCAAAGTCGAAGACTGATGCATTACCGATGTACGCCAAACTAAGGGCTGCTAAGAAGGATGACCCGCACCCGAGATAGGCAATACCACTTACCTTCCGAGGTGGCGGTACCGGAAAGGTTGAGAAACCACATCATCGCAACTTTCCGGTGTGCAGAATCCGTTCGCAACGAGGATGGCCGATTTCTTTGCGAGCTTGGAAAGTTTCCTCCCTAGATACTTTCCTTGTTGTGATGCCACTTGGGCCGTCTGGTGGCAGTTTAGTCGTGCCCGAAAACCTGGAGGGCCAAATTACCGCGGGGAGGGCTGTGAGCTTGTTTCCAATCTCGCTCAGAAGCACAGCGAGCTCGTTCATATTTAGGGAATTATCCTTATCGGTGTCATATCGTTCAAACAGCTCTCGAACTTTCTCGAGGTGCTTGCTCGACATTGGGATCTTCTTCTTGATTTGAGCGACTGAGAGTTTGTCCTGAGCATGCTAATCTACGACAACGGAAATGGAGACTCACCCATGAGCTGCCATTCGTCCCAGTCGATTTTTCCATTCTTATCCCTGTCTGCTTCGTCCGCGAGTTCCAGAATATGCGCAACAATAGAGGTTTCAATAGTGCTGGCATCACCAACCGCGTATACAGTTCCCAACGGAGCACCAATGACACGGAGGTGAGAGTCTACTTCAATAGCCTACCCAGCCGCGGCCATGAGTTCTCACTGAATCATGCAAACCGGAGATGTGCACACCTTTCTATGGACTTGATTCGGTAACAGGTCAGAAACCCTTTGAGTGAACGGATTCATGGCAATGCCAGTGGACCTAGGTTGTTCTGTCAGCATGAGACGGTCTCGCAGGTAAGGTCATGTCGCACCAAAGAACAAAATTTGCTGGCACGTCCCTTTCAACAAATACAGTCTCGCCCTTCTCGTTTTTTTCTTTGACCGTATAACGCACGCAGTCCTTATGGACCTCCTTGACTCGTGCATTGAGAATAACCTTAACACCATCTCGGTTGAACTTTGCCTCCGCATACTTGGAAATACCTTCCGAGTAAGTATTGAGAATGTGATCGCGTGACTGAATGACGTAGATTCCAACTTCTTCCCGGCATAATTTGGGGTACTAGAGTCTATAAGTAAAATTACAGTTGAAAGAGTGGACCTTACATAGTTTAGGATGTCTTCTTGGCACAGGTCGTATATTTCCTGGGCGTACATCAATACTCCGTAAATTGGGGTGATGTCGATATGGTTACTCACCGCTGCGGTTTCTACACCAGTTGGACCTCCTCCACAGACCACGAATTGCAGTAATCGTTTCCGCTCTAGTGGAATTAGTTTGAGGAAAGCCCAAGGTGGGGTCATTCTTACCCTGTGCAGTTGTCGTTGGGAGCGATGCTATCTCAAAGTTATCTAGAAACGTATTTGAGACGGAAGTGGCATTCACCCGAGTTCACCCACCTAGGATCCGCCTGCGAATGGCCTGGGCGTCTCTAATCGTCTTCAACTGGAAACAATGCTCGAGGCCGGTTACACCATGTGTCGCACTAGAAGACCCGACAGCAATCACGAGCTTATCATAACTTAGAGGGGTAGTTAGCCCAAGGATGCCACTTGGGAGAAGCGAGAAAATGGTGGCATGTAAGGTGCAAGTAGGTGATGAACGTACGGCAGGTAAATATTTCGTGTTGTTCCGTTGACGGTTTTTGTTTGCACTTCTAACAAGTTTTCACCCATGACCAAATCCACTGCGTATCCATTGACATAATGGCCACGAACTCGAGCGATTAACTTCCGCAAGGGCTCCACTAAGGACCGTATTTGAACAGTACCGACGGCGGCAGCTATTAAGAGATGAGAATTAGAGAGTGCATTCAATATAGAAGGCCGCACATACAGGGAAGGAGGGGAGTAAAGGTATTATACGTTTCCGGAGATACAACCGTGACGTGGTAGTCCCCGGGTTGGAGCGTTTTCAGGATGCTAATGGCCTGGCGATTTATCAGTCGTGAAACAGGAATTCAATGGCTCCACTCACTCCCCAACCTCCTCCTACGACAATAAGCTTCGGCTTGCTGGCTAACTTGCGGTTCTCCTCCGATTCCTCGTCCCCCAGCGTGACAGAGGCCACCGGAAGGTTCTTAGGTCCGCCAAGCTTGGGTTGTAGGGCCAACGGTGAGACAGGTACTCGGTCCACATGTAGGTCAGAGTATCTGTGGATGCATTTAGTCGACGGAGCCGTGGAGGGGCGGCAAGGGCATGGCCTACGTGAACGCGTCATGAATGAAAATGGTCCCTCCAATGATGAGTATGCCGACTACAGTTGAACCCGCTAAGAATGCGGTGTATTTGGCCAGCAAGAGTGAAGTGCGAAGAACGGAAAACTTTCGACTTGGTGGACTTCCAGGCGGGATACTCGAGTTGAACCTAATATGAGGCAACGATTGGACGCGAGGCACTGCGAGCTGCCGTGCCAGCGGTCTCGCTGAAAGTCGCTGCATTTCTGATGAACAGGAATGGGAGAGGACAACTGTGATAACAATGACGCTCAAACCTCGGGGTAGTCTAAATCGGGAATTTTGTAAAATCTATCTATTGGCAAGTCCGTGGTGTATAAACTCGTAGCAAGCTTTCCCTGGTTCGACCCCGAGGATCGTTTGGACTCCTGCCATGTCTAACTCGCACAACTCTCGAAGGCTCCCAACAGAGTTCATCATATGTCGCACGTTCTTGGCGTTAATTCCTGGCAGCGCACGCAATAGTTCCTCGGCAGCCGCATTGACCCCTGAAGCCTCCGCGCCTTCTTCCTCAGCACCCACCAAAGCCGCCTTGGCAGGGTCTGGTTGCGGGCTGTCTTTCTTGAGGTCTGCAAATATCTCTGCGGTTGCATATGGTGAGGAGGACCAGATAATACGGAGTCGTGGAAAGGCAAGAGTGAGAAGGACGAGCTTGGATTGAATGCTGGTGTGTTCAATAGTGTCCGAGTCGACCCCAGTCCGCGCAGCCTTTCCTTTCACGGGATATTTCCCTGTGGGTTTGGCCATCGACTTCGTATCCATCAATGTCTGCCAACATGCTTCAGGAAAAGCTTGTTGCAGATGATCTCAGACTCGCCTGTAAAGCAAATGACTTGTCTTGCTCAAATTCTATTAACAGCAGAGGTGTCTTGTAGTGTGCAGACATAAGCTCGCACTGCGCGTACCTGTGCCGGAATGTCAGAAGGAAACCGCCCATGTCCCCCTGACTACTCACAAGCGGCCACTATTAAAACTGGATATTAAGTCGGGAACGCTCTTACGTTCAACAACCATATCTGGGCTGAGTACATAGTCTCCCACAGTGAGCGTCTTGGGTTGCACGAGGATTTTACTGGCATGTAACAAGCCTGGCAGTGACGATCGAAATTCTCGCAAATCGACGACAACCTATGGCAGATTGGTAAGCGCCACTCGAAGGACCATGTTGACCCACCGATGGAAGGTCGGCAACCATTGTCCTTCCACCCGCATTACGACTGCTGATATTGCGAATCATGGCCTCTGTACGATCTTGAGCAGGATTTGGTTTCTCTTGTAACACGAGGACCATGCTCTGCCATGTCGTAAATGAATCGGCCCACTATATATTGGAAGGACTCACAGCGCGCTCCTTGATGAGCCTTTCAAAGGACTCTTTCTCGCGTCGCACCTCCGCCAAGTACTTATCCTCTTCGGCACTCGTATCCCATATCATTACATATACCCGAACAGAGAGCCCAGGAGTCGAACCACGGTATACCTGTTTCTATGAGCGAAAACCACCTTGGAGAAATTGACCACTAACCTCGATGCGCCGCACAAATTCCAAGTTTGGCTCGTACATAATGATGAACCTCGGTCGTATCTCAGCGAGCACTTGGTCATCAGTGTCATCGCCGTATGATCGCACAATGACCAGCTGCTCTGGTTGCACAAGGCCATAGTGTTCATTAAATACCTCCACGGGATAAGGCGCCGCTCGTTCATCTGGGCCATCAATGGGAAGCGCTTGCGTAGAGAAACTGCAGTAGTATGGCCTCAGGCATAGAACAAGAACCTAAAACATACTCACAATTCGGCCAGCTGCTCGGCCTCGTGCTGCACGACGCTCTCTCCACCCATTGCTCCAGCCTTCGCTTCAGGTTCTTGAGTCCGTTCCGATGGTGCACCTCCAGGTGGTCCACCCCTCACTCTCCTCCGACTCCCTTGCCGTTCCTTCCTCAGTGCGTCCTTTCTCCTCAAAGCTTCGCTGGGTTGATCATTCGGCACGGGAGTCGTGGGTGCGGGAGCGGACTGTCCGACTTCTCCTTGAGACTTCCCTCCCGAATCAGTGAGCCTGCCCTTCCAGAAAAGATAATTCCTCAGCCGGCGTTCCATGATCTTCCGGCCCCTCTGTCCTCGTGGCGCATTCTGATCCACCATTGAGAGGTAGTCTCGAATGAGTGTACCCGTTCGCTCCGAGTTGCACATGACGAGGACTGTGTTCGTTCCAGGATGATCTTTCAAAAAGGATGAGACAGCGTAACGGCGTCAAATGGAAGGAAATGCTAACTGGGCGCTATCGGATTATTTGTTATATATCCCTCAATCTCCAACAGTGTTTCCGAGAGGAGGTCCCACTTTGGGAGCTCTTCTAGGACCGGGATCATATTCGAAGGTAGCCACTTTGGAAGAAGGGGCCTCCCACTAGTCTCTTGGACCTCGTCAAGTACATCCCAAGCCTCTTCTTCGACATTTGGCTGCAGCTTCTTGACTTTTGACGAAACAAAACATCTTCGACGTGCAGATTGGAAAATGACGTGCGCTGGATCTGAGGATAACCAGGCACTCCTATTGTGTTTGGGATTCCCGGCGGCATTAGTTGAATTAGATGTGATGATGGACTCGATGTAAGCTTGGAAGGCAAGCGCATCATAACTGAGGAGGTACCTGAAGCTTGTTGGTTAAAAGCTCTAGAAAACACTGAGCAATCTCACTGCAATAGCTGACGTAGTGTACTCAAATCGCCGACGAGCTGTTTCGTGCGAGGGCCAACGTGATGCCAGACTGGGTTCAGTTGCCGCCGAACAATCATGTCGAAATTTCGGAAATATGCCGCGTGTACATTCAGGTCGTCTAGGTTCAACTGCTTCGATCAAGCTCATAGCCATGAATGAAGAAGAGCTTCTTACATCGCCATTGTTCCTTTTCAGGTCACTGAGGACAGCTTCGATGCACTGGATGATGGCGACATGGATATCTCGCATCATGTCAGTCATAGGGGCCGCTATTTGCACGACATCCGCGCTCCGTCGCTCGAGAGACTGTTTGATATCTTCGTGGAAGCTTGTAGATTTAGGGCTTAGTGAAAATCAAAGAAAGAAAAAAGTGGCATACCGGGGAAATATGTGCACATTGCGAACTTGAAGCTCCTTCATCACGTCCTTGAGTGGAGACATTCCCGCAGTCATATGTTCTGGCTGATCAGAGAACGCTTTGAGAAACCCTTTCTGATTCTCCCCCCGGTAGAGTCGTATTATAAACGCCTCGGTTGATTGCGGCGTGACCCTGTGAGAACTTGAGTGGAAGTGGAGATCGGCGCCTCAAAGAAACCTACTTACCTCTCAGCATGGAGAACCATGAGACCACTGATTAGGTCAATGGGGATGTCCCCTTGGAGCATGTCTACCACTAAGATGCGCGATGTTACAGATATCAGGCCCCCTCCTCGATATAAGTTTTGTCTGTGGTGTGGCCGCGTCAAATAAAGCCTAGGCAAACGAGCTACCTCATACCTATCTTTGCTACTCATCTCGTATGTAACGATGCGTAAACCGGGTTTACGGCAACCCATAAGGTTCAGCTCATCACCAATTCCAGTCTCTTCTGAAGGGGTGGCGTTGACGAGGATTACCAAGTTTTGAGGAGACTCGTATATTTGCATGAGTGTGCAGACTACCCTTCGTAGGCCTAAGCCGCGTGCCAGGAGGAGCAAGTCCGATGTTTCTGGTCGATGAATTGCAGAGAGGATCGATTTGTGAAAAGGAAGTAGCGAAGTGGAAGTCATGATTAGCTATTGGTATGCCTTTAATGTATTTCCATAAAGACAAGGTCAGGCCTGCACAAATCCGAGCACCTGGAGTGGCGAAAGACAACCTGCACAAGTCTAACTTCTGCTATGTCCACCGCTCATCGGCCAACATGGAACCCCGCTCAGGGTAAAGAGGTATCCGAATTCAGTTTTACTCTTGGGGTGCATACTAATCCTTTCCAAGGTCAAAAGCGGCTCTCGCCAATTTTCGGCTCGGGACGTCGCCTCACAGACCAAGTTAAAGTTCAGGCAACCGGGCCAGACATCGACAACAGACGTCCAGAAACGCGATCTACGCACTGAGTTGCTAAAGGCGGAACAAGAAGCGAGGGAGAGAAAGCGCAAGGCCGTTGGCGGCGTCTTCGTTGGTTCAGACGCACCTGTCGCCGAAATCGAGGACAGGAATCCCGAAGAAATCAAGCGAAGGAAGCTGCTACAAGAGGCTCTTGAACTGGACAAGGATGACGATGATGAGGTTGAAGTGAAGCCGGAGGAAAATGGTACCGCGAAAGCGGAGAGGTATGTTCGCGTGCTAGACGGCGTCCACAGTTAACACGAGTCCCAAGCGATGAGGAGGACGAAGACGATGAAGACGACGACGACGACGAAGACGAGACGGCCGAATTGCTCCGCGAACTCGAGAAAATCAAGAAAGAGCGAGCGGAGGAGCAGGCGCGGAAGGTCGGTCATCCCCTCTATATGTGTGCAATGTGAATCCAGGGTGCTTACTTTACCATCAAGGAGCGCGAAGCGCAAGAACAGAGCGCTGCCGTACGAGAGGCAGAGATTGCAACTGCAAATCCTTTGCTCAACCTGCAAGCCGCGTTGGGTCAGGGAGCGGAGGGTCCCTCTAGTGGCTCCTTTGCTGTGAAGAAGCGCTGGGATGATGGTGTGTCTGGTACTTTAATAAGATTATCTTTGTGCTAATTAATGGATGGACTAGATTTGATTTTCAAGAACCAAGCGGTAAACAATGACAAACCGAGTGGTCAGTTCGTGAACGACCTATTGCGCACGGAATTCCATAGGTGAGTGTTGGAACTCTGTGGGTCGCATGCCGGCTGACCTGGTCAAAGGAAATTCATGACCAAGTTCATCAAGTAACTGTCATCTCTGGGTCCACACTATATACTCTATATCCAACATTCCCGTGTACACAATACATCTCTCGGTTCTCCATGCAGTTCTGTGATCACCCCGGCCCTCATAGCTTATGTTAACACGGATCGACTCCAGATTCAGCAACACCTCAACATTCAATTTGCGTTGCTTAGCCGTTTCGTGTGCGAACTGCGGTTCGTCAAATTTGTGTTGCAGGATTATCGCTGCCGGCACCGCAAGCCATTATGATTCGGTAAACGGGCTTCAACTACTCATATAATCGCCTTCGCACTGTGTACTTACCGACGGCCTATGCCACTGCGGAGAACGAAATGAAGGCGTCCTATTATAGTCCTCAAGGAACCGACTGGGACGGAACGCTGAGGTGTCACTTGACTACTTTACATTGGTGTTTTCACCTGTTGAATGAGGTTGCGAAATCTGACATATGGTGGAGGACCGCCACCAGAAGCACCCCGGGCATCGCTTATGCACTCGTCGGGAGGGCGGCCTCTTCGTCTGCTCCTGTTGTGTGTGTGAGTGTTCGAATCACCCACTGCATCGCGCACATTAGGAATGGGATAGAGACGCAAAGTGCACGCGAGAAGGTAATTCGTCTTGTGTCTTCGATCAACACGAACACTGGCCTTCAAGGGTCCATGCAGGGCAAGATCGGGGAGATCACCCAATGGTACAATCGAGGGCAACACTGCATGCACTTTCTCTAGAGATAGGGTGAACAGAACAAGCACGAATCCAGGGGCGTGAGCTATACCTAGTTTTTTTGGCCATGGACAGCGGCAAACCTTGATGGGAACACACCACAACCATAAGGTGTGATATTTTCTGGAGGGGTCATCAAAACAAGGATGGAATTATGCACCGGGTAAGTGGGCGCGTTGCAATTGCTTCTTGTTCGACGGAAGAACGCACTATGTTGTCTCAGCAGCAAACTTGGTAGATGGCATTCGACCTCCACTCATTTTGCGCAATTCCTGGACATGGCGTCAGAGTCGGCGTTGCATCAACCACTTAAGGGGCCAAATCGTATGTACAGGTTGCCTGCTGAGCTCAAGAAGCCCGAAAGTGCGCTAACTAAATTTGCAAGCGTGAAGTGGAAAGGTGGAGCCACTAGTTTATACTCGCGAAAACCAGGGACAGGGCTATCAGTAATATTGGCTCCCCATTCCTGTAATGTGCACATGGTATATCAATCGCTTCTAGGAGTATCGAGGTATGCCCGTCTAAGTGTACGATATTTCTTGAGGGCATAAAGAGCAAGAGTCTCTGGCGTGGGAATCAAGACCGTTGATCAGAGAATTACCGAAACCAGTAGGAATCAAAGTCCTTGTACAAGGTAATACAAACTCACCCTTCTTGATATATTCACAAAGTTCGAGAGCCTTCTCCGCTTCTTCGCCCCGTGCGTCACGCGTCTTTTCAAAGAGGCCCCTCAATCGTCCTGAATGTCTCAAATTAGTAGAACACAATGTCACGTGTCTTCACAACGTGCCATGGAAGTTGTAGCTGTGCGTAGCAAAGAGTCAGACTGCCTCAGCTCAAATCAGGTCGCCTCCGAATTTTGAAACTAACGACGGGTTCGGGTAATCTCGCCCGAGACGATACAGTTCTTTATACAAGCGTATTGCCCTATGCCTCGTTGGGTTTGACATCTCTGAACATAGGAACTGAACCGATGGTAAGCGTCAAGTTGAAG
>WNFL01413629.1_pt2 | contig 10195 bp, 9 predicted proteins | sample 5400361 | NCBI WGS metagenome assembly WNFL01 (sample SAMN13153351, study PRJNA577476) | soil metagenome | isolation source: 40 cm soil on Douglas fir-dominated hillslope | place: USA:California | collected 2013-09-17
AACATCGCCAACACCTCGCCGCCACCGGGCCGCTCCATCGACACCGTGTCGATATTCGCTTCGGCGTCGGCGATCGCCATGGCGAGGTCCGCAAGGAGGCCGCGACGGTCCGAGACCAGGAGCCGCATGCCGGTCTCGAACGTGCCCTGCACATCGGGCGCCCATTCGACGTCGACCAGCTCCGCGGAATCCAGGCGCTGCTTTTTCAGCGTCAGGCAGTCGCGGCTGTGCACGAGAAGACCCTGGCCGCGGCGAAATTGTCCAGCGATCGTGTCGCCGGGAATCGGGCGGCAGCACTTCGCATACTGGATCGCGACACCTTCGACGCCGCGCAGCGTCAGCGCGCCCTGTCTCGCAGTTGCGGGGGTCTGGGAATCATCGGCCTTGCCGGCGATCTTGGTTAGCGCCTGCGCGACGACGAACGACAGGCGCTTGCCGAGTCCGATATCGGCGAGGATTTCGATGGGCGTCTTGGTGCCGTACTCTTTGGCGACGGCCTCCCAGCGGTCCCACGTGATGGATTCCGGCTCGACCTTGAGCGTCGCCAGCGCCTGGTTGAGCAGCCGCTCGCCCAGTGCCGCGGATTCCTTCTGCTGCAGGCCCTTCAGGTAATGGCGGATGCGCGAACGCGCTTTGCCGGTCGAGACGAACGACAGCCACGAGGGATTCGGTCGCGCCGTCGGGGATGTCAGGATCTCGATATGGTCGCCATTCTTGAGCTCGGTGCGCAGCGGCAAGAGCTCGTAGTTGATCCGCGCAGCGACGCAATGGTGGCCGATGTCCGTGTGCACGCCATACGCGAAATCCACCGCGGTCGCGCCGCGCGGCAGCGCCATGATCTTGCCCTTCGGCGTGAACACGTAGATCTCGTCGGGGAAAAGGTCGCCCTTGATGTGCTCCAAAAATTCCTTCGAGTCGCCCGACTCCGACTGGATCTCGAGCAGGCTTTGCAGCCAGCGCGACGTTTCGCGCTGCGCCTCCGCCAGGTCGAGTTCGCCGCCGGCCTTGTAGAGCCAGTGCGCCGCGACGCCCGCTTCGGCGATACGGTGCATGTCGTGCGTGCGGATCTGCACTTCCAGCGGCGTGCCGAACGGCCCGAACAGCGTGGAGTGCAGCGACTGGTATCCGTTGGCCTTCGGGATGGCGACGTAGTCCTTGAATTTGCCGGGGATCGGCTTGTAGAGCTCGTGCAGCACGCCCAGCGCCGCGTAGCACGTGGTCTTGTCGGGAACGAGCACGCGCACGCCGTAGATGTCGAACACCTGCGAGAACGTGTAGTGCTTTTCGCGCATCTTCTTGTAGACGGAAAAGATCGTTTTTTCGCGCCCGGTGACGACGGCGATCAAGTCGGACTTGGCGAAGCCCTCGCGAATCACGTCGAGCAAACGGTTCATCACTTCGCGGCGATTGCCCCGCGCGGCCTTGATCGCCTTCGCGAGGATTCGGTAGCGCAGCGGATAGAGATGCTTGAAGCACAGGTCCTGGAGCTCGAGATACAGCGCGTTAAGCCCCAGGCGGTTGGCGATGGGCGCATAGATGTCGAGTGTTTCCTTGGCGATGCGCTTCTTGTGCGCCTGCGCCATCGCATCCAGCGTGCGCATGTTGTGCAGCCGGTCGGCGAGCTTGATCAGGATGACGCGCACGTCGCGCGCCATCGCGAGCAGCATCTTGCGGAAACTCTCGGCCTGCGCTTCCTCGCGCGAGTCGAATTCGATCTGGTCCAACTTGGACACGCCGTCGACCATGTCGGCGACGGGCTTGCCGAATTTCTTTTCCAGTTCGTTTTTGGTGACGGACGTGTCTTCCATCACGTCGTGCAGCAACGCCGCGGCGAGCCCCTGGGCGTCCAGGCGCCATTGCGAAAGGATGCTGGCGACCGCCAGCGGATGCGTGATGTACGGCTCGCCGGACTTGCGGTACTGGCCGCGGTGGGCCGAGTCGGAGAATTCGAACGCGCGCGAAACGAGGGCGACGTCGGGCGCCGGAAGGTAGTGACCCAGGTGCCTCGTGAACTCCGCGATCTCCGACATGGCGGCGGCCGAAAGTGCAACCCTACTTTCGGCCGAACTTGCTACTCATGGATCGCGGGCAAAGCCCGTCGATCCATGACGGAAAATTTAACGAAGGGGCGACGCGCGCAGCGTGTTGAATGGCCCACTCCGTTCGTTGGTCTAGAGTTGCGGCGGAATAATCGGCGCCGTCTTGGTCAGCATTTCGATGCCGATCTTGCCGGCCGCCATTTCACGCAGCGCAATGACCGTCGGCTTGTCGCGATCGGCCTCGACCATCGGCGCGGACCCCGACGTGATCTGGCGGGCGCGGTTGGTCGCGGCGAGCGTCAACTCGAAACGGTTGGGAATGCGGGCTAAACAGTCTTCGATCGTGATGCGGGCCATGGCGTTCCTCGACTAAATTGGGCAGTCCATTTTGCTATCGGTTCAGGAGCTGGGTGATGAGGGCCGCATGCCGCACCTGTTGCCGCGCCGCGGTCAGCCGTGCAGCACGGACAATCGCCGACAGGTCGTCGACTGCCCTCGCAAAGTCCTGATTCATAATAACATAATCGAATTCGCCGCAGTGCCGCATCTCTTCGCGAGCGGCTTCCAAGCGACGCGCGATGACTTCCGGCGCGTCCTGGCCGCGCTTTTCGAGCCTTTCCTTGAGCGAAGCCAGTGTCGGCGGCAGGATGAAGATGTGCACGGCGTCGGGCATCAGTTGGCGCACCTGCGCCGCGCCCTGCCAGTCGATTTCGAGCACGACGTCGTGGCCGTGCTGGACCTCAAGGCGTAGCCACGTCGCCGACGTCGCATACCAAAAACCGTGCACGTTGGCGTGTTCGAGAAACTCGCCGGCCTCCTTGAGCGCCATGAACCGGGCCTCGTCGACGAAGTGATAGTGAACGCCTTCCTCTTGGGTGGGCGGGTCGTATAGGACACCGACAGCCGAATGCCGGGCTCGCGTTCGAGCAACGCGCGCACGAGGCTGGTCTTGCCGCCGCCCGACGGTGCCGCGAGGACAAAGAGGCAGCCCGACGCGGGCGGCGCTTTGGTGGCGATTGGAAGCGCGCCCACTTACTCGCGGCCTCCTTGGCCGTCTTCTTGTAACGACGCGTGGTCTGTCGGCCGCCGTCGGTCGTTCGGCGACGCGAATTTGAGCGCCGCCGGGCCTTCCCAAGGCGCGAATAGCTCCCCCTCGGGGGGCAGCGCAGCCGCGAATGCGGCAAGCGTGGGGGTCCAAAAACTACTCCACATTTTGCACCTGCTCGCGCATCTGCTCGATCAGCACCTTGAGTTCCAGCGACGCCTGCGAAATTTCAGCGTCGACCGACTTGCTGCCCAGCGTGTTGGCCTCGCGGTGCAATTCCTGCGCAAGAAAATCCAGCCGCTTACCGGCGCTGCCGCCGGCGCCGAGCACGCGCCTCACCTCGGCCACGTGCGTGGTCAGCCGCGACAGTTCCTCGGCGACGTCGATCTTGGTGGCGAACAGCGCGAATTCCTGTTTCAGGCGATCGTCGTTCGCGTCGAGCTGAGCGTCGCGCAGACGCAGCGCGAGTTTCTCGTTGAACGCGGCGTGAATGGCCGGGATGCGCGGCGCCACGCGCGCGACTTCCGCCTCGATGCCGTCGCAACTTGCCTTGAGGACGGCTTCAACCTTGGCGCCTTCCCGCCGCCGCGACGCCGCCAAGTCGGTCAGCGCCCGGTCGACAAGGGCCGCGACCCTCGCCGCAAGTTCTTCGGCAGGAATCGACGGCTCGGCCAAAACCCCGGGCCAGCGCAGGATTTCGTTGATCGAGAGGGGCAGGGCGGTCGGAACGATCTGCGAGACCTGATTGGCAGCATCGGCGAGTTGCGCGACTTTGGCCGCATCCACCGCGAGCGTGGTGGCGCCGGGAGTGGTCCGGGCCAACGCCACGCGGCACTCGATCTTGCCGCGTTTGAGATCGCCCGACAGGCGTTCGCGCAGCGCGGGCTCCAGGTGGCGCAATTCGTCGGGCAGCCTGACGGTGACGTCGAGATACCGGTGATTCACCGACCGCAATTCGACCGACAGCGACAGGCCGGGCAATTCGGCGGCCTCCGCTGCAAAGCCGGTCATACTGAGGATCATGGGATCGAGGCTCCCTGGCTCGCTGGCCGCGCAACGTCAGGTTCCGGCGGCGTTTTGGCACTTCTTATGGCCCAGGAGACATATTCGCAAGCATTTGCACGGCTCGCGAGGCGTTTCCTTTCCTTTGGCTGCCGGGTTGCCGAGAATGTAAGCGCTAACCGCCCTTGGCGCAAGCCGCGAGGACGACGGCTGGCATGCGATTTGCGCTTACTTGCGGTTGAACATCGGCGGGCCGGCCCGAAATCCGAGCCCCGCACCCTACTCGAAAAAGCGAATGGCCGTCACCAACCAAGCCCTTGTCGGGGGTTACCAGCTGCTGAACTACCGGGTCGACCGGCAGATCAGCCGCGGCGGCTTTTCGATCGTCTACCGCGCGTTCGACGATACCGGCGCGCCGGTCGCCATCAAGGAATACCTGCCGTCATCGCTGGTCCTGCGCACCGAAGGCGACATCGTGCGCGCGAGCTCGGCCGAGAACCTCACGTCGTTCCGCTATGGAATGAAGTGCTTTTTCGAGGAGGGCCGCGCGCTCGCCAAGATCAACCATCCGAATGTCGTCCGCGTGTTGAACTTCTTCCGCGCGAACGAGACCGTCTACATGGTGATGCGCTACGAGCGCGGGCGCACGCTGCAGCAGCAGATCCAGATGCGCCAGGACCAGATGTCCGAGCGCCTGGTGCGGCACGTGTTCATGCACCTGCTGAACGGCCTGCGCGAAGTCCACACGCACAAGCTCCTGCACCTCGACATCAAGCCCGCCAACATCTACCTGCGCACCGACGGCACGCCGGTGCTGCTCGACTTCGGCGCCGCGCGGCAGACGCTGACCAGCGCGCGCCCGAAGCTGGCGCCGATGTACACGCCGGGATTCGCGGCGCCCGAACAATATCGCGAGCCTGATCGCCTTGGCCCGTGGACCGACGTCTATGGCGTCGGCGCGTCGATGTTCGCGTGCCTCGCGGCCTTTGCGCCGCAGGCCGCCGATGCGCGCGTGCAGGAGGACCATCTCGTGTCGGCAAAGAAAATCTGGGCAGGCCAGTACTCCGAAAACATTCTCGAGGTCATCGATTGGTGCCTTCGCCTCGATCCGCTCGAGCGGCCGCAGAGTGTGTTCGCGCTGCAAAAGGCGATCCGCGACATTCCGCAGACGAAGCGCAAGTTGACCTTCATGGGCAACCTCAAGAAGATGCTTTTCTCGCAAATCGGCGCCTGACCGCTTAGGGTCTTCGTCGCATGCGCTTCACGATTTTCCAGGAATCCCGCAAGGGTTCGCGCAAGGTCAACCAGGACCGGCTCGCATATACGTACAGCCGCGACACGTTGATGCTGGTCGTCGCGGACGGCATGGGTGGGCACGCGGGCGGCGAGATCGCCGCGCAGATCGCCGTGCGTCTTTTCATCGAGCGCTTCCAGCAGGAGGCGAAGCCGCTCCTCAAGAATCCGCTCAAGTTCCTGCAGGACACGATGCTGCGCGCGCATGCGGCGCTCGGCTCCTACGCGAACCAGTTCTCGATGCTCGAAACGCCGCGCACGACATGCGTGTGCTGCATCGTGCAAGGAGGCCACGCTTACTGGGCGCACGTCGGGGACTCGCGCCTCTACCTGTTCCGGCAGGGCGGCTTGATCGGCTCGACAAAGGATCATTCCAAGGTCCAGTACCTGGTCGACCAGGGCATCATCGGCGTCGACGAGGTCATCGACCACCCCGACCGCAACAAGATCTTCAGTTGTCTGGGCGGATTGGTCGATCCGGTCATCGACCTGTCGCGGCGCACGCCACTGCGCAACGGCGACATCATCGTCATGTGCACCGATGGCTTGTGGGCGGTGCTCGACCAGAAGGAAATGTCGACGTGGCTCACGTCGACACCCATCCTCAAGACCGCGCCGCAGATGATGCGCGAGGGCGAGAAACGCGGTGGCCCGGACGGCGACAACCTGTCGGCGATCGTCGTGCGCTGGGGTCCGGAAACGCTGACCGACGAGCCGTCGACGACGATCACCGAGACGCTCGGGCTGGGCGAATTCGAAACGCAGATCGACCGGACGTTGACGCTCACCGACCGCAAGGGCACGCAGCGCGACCTGACCGACGACGAGATCGAGCACGCGATCCAGGAGATTCAGTCCACGATCCAAAAATATCGCAAATAGGCACGCCGGGTGGCTCGTTGGAGCGTCGCCGCGGCGACGCGCAACTTTCGCGGAATGGACTGCGCGCCGGCATCGCTGGAGCTTCCCGGAGAGTGGCTCGTTGAAGCGGCGTCGAAGTGGCACTCGACGCCGCTTAACTTTCGCGGGAGGACCCCCGCCGGATTGCTGCGACGCAGCAAATGACCCGGCGTAGAATCTCGGCGTGCGTCATATCATCCTGGACACCGAAACCACGGGCTTGGACCCCAAGCTCGGCCATCGGATCATCGAGGTCGCGGCGGTGGAACTGGTCGACCGCCGGACCACCGGCCGCAACCTGCACCTTCGCATCAACCCCGACCGCGAGGTCGATGTTGGCGCGACCGAGGTGCACGGGATGACCTGGGAGGACTTGAAGGGCCATCCGAAATTCCGGGAGGTTGCGGCGGAATTCGTCGACTTCGCGCGCGGCGCGACGTGGATCATCCACAACGCGCCGTTCGACGTCGGATTCCTGGACACCGAATTCCTGGGCGCCGATTTGCCGTCCTGCTCGGACGTGTATGGCGGGCTGATCGGCACGCTCGCCCTGGCGCGCGAAGCGTTTCCCGGCAAGCGCAACAACTTGGACGCGTTGTGCGAGCGCTTCGGCGTGTCCAATGCCCATCGCACTTTGCACGGCGCGCTGCTCGATGCGCAGCTTCTGGCCGAGGTTTACCTGGCGATGACGCGCGGCCAGGAATCGCTCACAATTGACATGGGTGCGGGGCCTTCCGTGGGCATGCTCGTGGGTGCGGGCGAGTCCCGCGCGGCCCGGCTTCCGCTGACCGTCATCGAGCCGACGCCCGAAGAAGCGCAGGCCCACCAGGCGTACCTCGAGGCGTTGCACACCGAAACCCGTGGCCGCTGCATGTGGCTGCTCGCCGCCGCTTAAGACTCAGGCCGCCGGTGTCACGCTCCCGTAACGTTTGCTTGCGACCCTGATGGAACAATCATCCACGCAAACTTTGCCCATCTCCGTCCTGACCGGGACGGCGGCGCGTGCGGCCGTCCCCGACACCGTGAGCACGCCCGTTGCATTGCCGATCAACCGTGAGCTGTCGCTGCTCGAGTTCAACCGCCGTGTATTGGCTCTCGCGGAAAATGGCGCGGTTCCGCTGCTCGAGCGCCTGCGCTTCCTGTGCATCGTCGGCAGCAACTTAGACGAGTTCTTCGAAATCCGCATTGCCGGCGTCAAGGAGCAGTTGCGCGCGAAAGTGCCGCCCTCGGGGATGACACTGCAGGAAGCGCGCGAGCTCTTCACCAAGTTGGGCGACGATGCCCGCGCGCTGATCGCCGACCAATACCGCGTCCTCAACGATCAAGTGCTCCCGGCGCTGGACAGGGCGGGCGTCCGCCTGATTCGCCGCACGGAATTCACCGACGCGGCCAAGGCGTGGGCGGCGAAATACTTCGAGCGCGAGGTGCGGCCGCTGCTCACGCCGATTGGGCTCGATCCCGCGCATCCTTTCCCGCAGGTCGTCAACAAGAGTCTCAACTTCGTGATCCAGTTGACGGGGCGCGACGCCTTTGGCCGCGACACCGGCATCGCGATCGTCAAAGCGCCGCGCGTGCTGCCGCGGATCATCAAGATGCCCCGCGAAGTGAGCGGCGGCGACAACGATTTCGTGATGTTGTCTTCGGTGATGCACGCCCATCTGCACGAGCTCTTCCCGGGACGCGACGTCGTCGGCTATTCGCAGTTCCGCGTCACTCGCGATGCCGACCTGTGGATCGACGAGGAAGAGGTCAAGAACCTCAGGCAGGCGCTGAAAGGCGAATTGCCGGAGAGGCAGTTTGGCTCCGCGGTCCGCCTCGAAGTCGCCGAAGCCTGCCCGGACGCGATCGCCCAATTCCTGCTGCAGCAGTTCGACCTCACGGAAGCCGACCTGTACCGCTGCGACGGTCCGGTCAATCTCGCGCGGCTGTCGTCGCTGGCCGACCAGGTCGACATCGACGAATTGAAGTACGAGCCTTTCGTGCCGGGACTCCCGGACCGCCTGCTCGGCGCGCCCGACATCCTCTCCGCGATCCGCGAGCAGGACATTCTTCTGCACCACCCGTACCAGTCGTTCGAGCCAGTGGTCGAATTCATCCGCTGCGCCGCCGAGGATCCCAATGTCGTCGCGATCAAGCAGACCGTCTATCGCACCGGCGTGAACTCGGTGCTGATGGAAGCGCTGATCGAGGCGGCCAAGCGGGGCAAGGAAGTGACCGTCGTCGTCGAATTGATGGCGCGCTTCGACGAGGAAGCGAACATCAACTGGGCCGAGCGGTTGGAACGCGCGGGCGCGCAGGTCGTCTACGGCGTGTTCGGCTTGAAAACCCACGCGAAGCTGGCGCTCCTCATTCGCCGCGAGAGCGATCGCAAGGGCGAGTCGCGGCTCGTCCCGTACGCGCATCTGGGTACCGGAAACTATCACCCGCGCACGACGCGCCTGTACAGCGATTTCGGCCTGCTGACCGCGGACCCGGAGATCTGCGCCGACGTGAACGAGGTCTTCCTGCACATCACGAGCTTAGCCCGCGCCGCGCGGATGAAGCGGCTTCTGCTCGCGCCTTTCACGATGCACCGCCGCGTGCTGGAGATGATCCGCCGCGAAACAAGGATCGCCAAGGAGGGCAGGCCGGCCCAGATCGTCGCCAAGATGAATGCGCTGGTCGAGGAGGGCGTCGTCCGCGCGCTCTATGCGGCATCCGAAGCCGGGGTGAAGGTCGACCTCATCGTCCGCGGCGCATGCGCGCTGCGGCCGGGGGTGCCGGGCCAATCGGAGAACATCCGCGTGCGCTCGATCCTCGGACGCTTTCTCGAACATCACCGCGTCTGGTACTTCGCGAACGACGGTGATCCCGACGTCTGGCTGTCGTCGGCGGACTGGATGGGGCGCAACATGTTCCGTCGCGTGGAGGTTGCCTTTCCCGTGCGCGACCCGGTGCTGCGCAAGCGCGTGGTCGATGAGGGCTTGCGCACCTACCTGGCCGACAATGTCGACGCGTGGGAATTGCATTCCGACGGAAGCTGGACAAGAGTTTCCCGCCGCCGCGGCACCCGCGCCAGGGCGGCGCAGGACACCCTGCTTGCGCGGATGCGCGCACCCGACACCGAAGAATGATGGACTTGATCCTCTGGCGCCATTGCGAAGCCGAGCCCGGCGAGCCCGATCTCGGCCGGCGCCTGACGTCGAAGGGTTTGAAGCAGGCCGACCGGATGGCGGCGTGGCTCGACTCGCACCTGCCCGACACGTGCCGCGTGCTGGTGTCCCCGGCCGATCGCGCGCAGCAAACCGCACTCGCGCTGAAAAGAAAATTCAAGACCGTCGCGGAACTGGCGCCGGGCGCTACGGTGGCCGCGGCGCTCGCGGCGGCGAACTGGCCCGATTCGCGTGAGCCGGTGTTGATCGTCGGCCACCAGCCCACGCTTGGCGCCATGGCGTCGTTCCTGCTGTCCGGCGAGGAGGCCTATTGGTCGGTGCGCAAGGGCGCAGTCTGGTGGCTGTCCAACCGCGCGAAGGAAGGCGGCGCGGCCGTGGTGCTGAAGGTCGTCGTGGGGCCCGATTTCGTCTAGCGGGAGCCTGCCTTCCGCCACCTGAACCCGAGCGCCATCCATTCCTCGCGCTCCTTGACGAGAAGGTGCTGCGTCAGCGGATGACGCGAAAGCCACCGGGCCGAGACGCCGAACCGGATCGTGCGACCGGCCGTGAGCGTGACGCGCGGCGTGTCGATCGCGCGTCGCGCGTGGTGGAACAGCACGGCAAGCCTCAGCGCGAGAACTTGCGCGATCGCTTCGGCGTCGTGCAGAGCGGGCTCCAACTTCGACAGTCCACCGCGACAGCCGTTGACGAGCAGCGCGAGTTGCCGCTGCTCCTGGGCCGAGAAGCCCGGCATGTCGGCATTCTCCAGGATGTACGCGCCGTGC
>WNFL01012115.1_pt3 | contig 10194 bp, 9 predicted proteins | sample 5400361 | NCBI WGS metagenome assembly WNFL01 (sample SAMN13153351, study PRJNA577476) | soil metagenome | isolation source: 40 cm soil on Douglas fir-dominated hillslope | place: USA:California | collected 2013-09-17
ATAGGCGAGCCACTGCGGCGGCGTTTTGCTGTCGCTCATCATGCCGCCGCCGGTGCCCTCGCCGACGCCGATCATGGTGTACGTTCCGCCGCCGCCCGGCATCGGCATATCCTGCAGCTGCCAGCCGAATAACTGGCCGTAAAACGTTTTCGCCCTGGCGAGGTCCTTGGTATGCAATTCGACGTGCACAAACGGGTTTGGCATCGTTTGACTCCTTGGAGACAGCGCGGCGGCCGGCCGCTGGCGGTAACGGTATTTTGCTTCGGACGCGTGACCCGCGAATGACTGGAAGACAGCGCTCTCGGTGCGGAGTTTCGAGGAAAACGCGCCGCTCCGGGCGCCTGCGATAATAGCCTCGTGGCCATCCCCATTGACGCCGATTACGCCCGCCAACTCGATCGACAGGACGTGCTCGCCCGCTTTCGTGACGAGTTCGTGATCGACGATCCCGACGTCATCTATCTCGACGGCAATTCGCTGGGTCGATTGCCCAGGCGCTGCATCGGTCGGATGCACGATGCGATCGATCGACAATGGGGCGAGCGTCTGATACGGGCCTGGGGCGACGACTGGATCGGCGCGCCGCAACGGATCGGAGCGAAGATCGCGCAGCTCCTCGGTGCGGCGGCCGACGAGGTGATCGTTGCCGATTCGACGTCGGTCAATCTGTTCAAGCTGGTCATGGCCGCCTTGCAGGCCCGACCCGGCCGCACGAGGGTGGTGACCGACGAGCTCAACTTTCCCTCGGATCTCTACGTCTTGCGCGGCGCGCTGCGACTGGCCGGCGCCGATTACCGGCTGGAGGTCACGCGCGCGGATGACGGGATGAGCGTGTCCGTCGACACCCTGGCAGGATTGATCGACGAGCGCACCGCGCTGCTGACCCTGTCGCATACTGCGTTCAAGAGCGGCTACGTGCACGACATGGCCGGAGTGACGGAGCTGGCCCATCGTGCGGGCGCGCTGCCGCTCTCGCTCGACGAAGCCGCGGTGGATCTGGCGGTGGGGTGCACCTACAAATACCTGAACGGCGGGCCGGGTGCGCCGGCGTTCCTCTACCTCCGCCGCGATTTGCAGGAGCGGCTCGTCAACCCGGTCTGCGGCTGGTTCGGCCAGCGCGAGCCGTTCGACTTCGGGCTCGAGTACGACCGGGCACCGGGGATTGCGCATTTCCTCACCGGCACGCCGGCCACGCTTTCGCTGCTGGCGATCGAGCCGGGCGTCGACTTGTTGCTCGATGCGGGCCTGTCTCGCCTGCGTGAGAAATCGGTGCAGCAGACCGAATACCTGATCGGATTATGGGAAACGCTGTTGCAGCCGCTCGGCTTCACGCTCAATTCTCCGCGCGATTCGAACCGGCGCGGTTCGCACGTCTCGTTCGCCCATCCGGAGGGCTGGCGCATCGACCGCGCCCTGATCGAGGAAATGAACGTCCTGCCGGACTTCCGCCATCCCGACAACATCCGGTTCGGCATCGCGCCGATCTATACGTCGTTCGCGGATATCCACGAGGCCGTCAGGCGACTGGTGGCCGTGATGACGGAGCGGTGGTACGAGAAGTATCCGGTCGAGCGGGCGCGCGTCACCTAGCCGCGAGCGTGTGCAGCCATTCGCAGGTGTGCGCGAGCCCGCCGAACGAAAAGAGGTGAATGCCACTGTCGCCCAGCTCGCCGGCACTGCTGGCGCCGACGATTGCGCGAATGATCGGCTCCGGATCGCGTTCCGTCGTGAGCTTCGCGAACAGCGCCGGGCGGGCGCCGAGCGCGCGGATCGACGGTCCCACGCCGCAGCGCACTGCGTACTTGAACAGCGTCGTCAGCCGCGCTGGCCCCGCGAGCCCCGCGACGAGGCGCGCGTGCACGCCCTGCGCGCGCAGCATCCGTGCCCAGTCCAGGAACGGCGCCGGGTCGAAGAAGAATTGCGTCAGGAAGGTGAGCTCGATACCGTTCGCGGCGGCGAACGCCAGCTTGTCGCGCTCGGCGCGGCGCAGCTCATCTTCCCCGAGCTGCGGATGGCCTTCGGGATGACCCGCAACGAAGATGTGGCGAATTCCATGCGCGGCGAGGACGCCGGTGCGCAGCGCGTCGAGCGTCGCGGAGAAGGGGCCGATCGATCGGGGCGAATCGCCCGCGATCAGCAGCACGCGTTCGACTTTTGCCTCGCCGACGAGGTCCGCGACCAGGCGCTCGAAGGTCGCGAGATTCGCGAGGCGCCGCACCGGAACGTGCGGCACGGGCTCGAACCCGCGATCGCGGATCGCCACGCAGGTCTCGAGCGTCTGTCGCCAGGTCTGGCCGGGAAGGTGGCTCGCGAAGACGGCGGTTTCTTGCGCGAGCAGCGACTGGCAGCTTTCGAGTTGATCGACGTCGCGCCAGGTCATCTCCACCGACGCCGCGCGGGCGAGTGCCGCGACATCCGGTTGTTCTGTTGAAGAAAGCTCCGGCGGCTCGCTTGCCGGCCCCGGCGGGTGAGCGTGTCGTCCGGGTCGGGTCACGGCGCCTCAGGTTCCCTAAGCGGCGAACCGGTGCCGCGAGATGACGTACGACTCGTTCTGGAACCACAGCCCCGCGTGTTTCTGCAGGACGTCGCGCGTGGCTTCGAGGTAGCGGCCGTCGGCCATCGTCGCGCGCAACCGCTCGTCCTCGATCTGCGCGACGTAGATGGCGGCGTTCCAGGCGGCGAGGAGGGTCGACGTGCCGATCGACGAGCTGATTTCCATCGGCAGCGTGTGCATCTTGTAACGGAAGTACGCACGCTGATCGGAATAGGCGTGGAAGTTGAGCCCGCGCGCCTCGGTGCCGAGCACCTGCTTGGTGACCTTGAGCAGCTCGTGCCGGTCCATGACGAAAGGATTCTCGCCGGGCCATACGCGCTGGATGATCTCCATGCCGACGTCGCGGCCGCAGGAGTGAATGCCGACGAGCCTTCCGCCGGGGCCGAGCGCGCGGGCGAGCGGCGCGATCACCTTCGCGGCCTTGAACTCGACCGGCGCCCGGGCGCGGTACGGCTGCGAAGCGATGACGAGATCGAAATCCGCGCGCACCGCACCCTGTTTCGGGCGCACGCTGTCGAGCAGGAGCTTGTGATCGTCGCGATAGATCACCAGCACGACGGGGCGTTCGTAGACCGGGTTGCCGGACTTCTTGCTGATCTTCGCAGTCCAGTTCTGCGCGAGGAATTCCTGCAGATCGGTGATCTGGCGCTCGAATTGCCCCGCCGTGCCGCCGCGAAGCGCCAGCTCGTGCCAGAGGAGCCCGCTCGCGGCGGCGAGCGAATTGGGCCGCAGCCACGGCGCCTCGGCGTAGTGCATGTTGGTCATCACCAGTACCGTCGCCGGGTGCTCGTAGAAGCGGTCGGGCATCTTCTCCAGCGCCAGCCGCACGTCTTCGAGACTGATCTCCTTGCCGACGATGTAGAACGGCACGGTCGCAAAGCGGTCGTGCATCGAGCGCATGAGACGTGTGAGCACGGTGCCGTCCCCGACGCCCGCGTCGAAGACGCGCAGCGCCGGCGGCCGCGGCTTGATGCTGTCGAGCTCGAGCTCGATGCGCTGCGCGACGACCCACTTCTCGGTGCAGGTGCTTACGAAGAGCAGGTATTTCTGACGGTTGTCGTAGAAGCGAAAACGCGTTTCCGCGTTGGTCTCGCCGACAACCGGGAGAGCGTGCGCTGCTTCCGCCGCGGTCGACCGCGAAAGCGCGACGTCCGTTCGCCCTCGCGGGTGGGCGTCCTCCATGAAAGCGTGCACGCGCTCGACCGTCTGCGTGGTGACCCGCCCGCCGAAACGCAGCCTGGGCACGAACTTCCCGTCGTTGACTGCGCGCCGGCCGAACGTGCTTTCGGCCATGCCGATGCGCTGGCAGAAGGTGACGATCTCTGCCAGCAACGCGTCGTTGTTGCTGCGACGAACGCGAGGTGCGATGTCCATGACCAGCTCCTCCAGCAGGTTATTAAACCAGCCCATTGCTGCCCACTTCAAGTGTGGGCAGGTTAGTGGGATTCTGCCCATCCGGCAGGGGAGACCGGTTACCTGGAAGCAGTCCGTCGGCTACGAACGCCGGACATCGGCGTGGTCCGGTTAGAATCCGCGGCATGAAACACAGCACCGAGCGGTTTCTCACGACCCACACCGGCAGCCTGCCGCGTCCGGATGACCTGGTGCGCATGATGTACGCCAGGGAAGAGGGCGTGCCCGTGGACCCCGAAGCCCTGGCCGCGCGGGTCGCCTCGGCGGTCGAGGAGGTGGTCCGCAGGCAGGCCGACGCCGGCGTCGACCTGGTCAACGACGGCGAGATGAGCAAACCCAGTTACGCGACCTACATCAAGGACCGGCTTTCCGGGTTCGGGGGCTCGGGCAACACCTTCGTCTATCAGGACCTGGTGGACTTTCCGAACCTCGCCAAGCGGGTCTTCGGCGATCCCGGCCGCTCGAGGCGCAAGACGCCGGCGTGCAACGCGGCGATCGGGGTACGCGATCCACAGGCGGCGCGGACCGATGTCGAGCATCTGAGGAGCGCATTCTCCAAAGTGAGCGCGCAGGAGATGTTCCTCAGCGCCGCGTCACCCGGCGTCGTGTCGCTGTTCTTCCGCAACGAGCACTATCCGAGCGACGAGGCGTACATCTTCGCCATCGCCGACGCGATGCGGAACGAATACGAGACGATCGCCAACGCGGGCATCGTGCTGCAGATCGACTGCCCCGACCTCGGCATGGGGCGGCACATTCAGTACGCGAGCCTGAGCCTCGCCGAGTGGCGCAAGAAAGCGCAGCTGCACGTCGAAGCGCTCAATCATGCGGTGGCGAACATCGCGCCCGACCGGCTGCGCATGCACCTGTGCTGGGGTAACTACGAAGGCCCGCATCACTGCGACGTTGCGCTCGCCGACGTGATCGACATCGTCTTCCGGGCGCGGCCCTCCGCGATCGCGATCGAGGCGGCCAACCCTCGGCACGCGCACGAATGGGCACTGTTCGAGACGGTCAAGCTGCCGGAAGGCAAGCTCCTCATTCCGGGCGTGATCGAGTCGAAATCGAATTTCATCGAGCACCCGGAGCTCATCGCGCAGCGGATTGGCCGTTACGCCAACCTCGTCGGTCGCGAGAACGTGATGGCCGGCAGCGATTGCGGATTCGGTACCTGGGTCGGGCAGGCCGCGGTCGATCCCGACGTCGTCTGGGCGAAGATGGCGGCCATGGCCGAAGGCGCTCGCATCGCGACGGGCCAGTTCTGGCGCAAGAGCTGACGTGGCCGGTCAGCGCCAAGCCATCAGTGCAGACCCTGCGTTGCGCCGCGACGTCGCCCTCGCCAACCGCATCCTGGAGCGTTGCGGGCTCTCGACCGTGTTCGGACACGCGAGCGCGCGCATTCCCGGAACGGACACGTTCCTGTTGCCGGCCCGCCGCTCGCCGCGATTCGCCGAAGCGGACAGCCTCCTGGTCCTGGACACGAACGGTACCGTGCTCTCAGGGGAAGGCGTTCCGAACAGCGAGTTGTGGATCCACGCCCGCGCCTACGCGGCGCGGCCCGATCTCGGCGGAATCGTGCATGCACATCCTCCTGCGTGCATCTGCCTCACCCAGGTTGGCGAGCCGCATCGCATCGTCCACAACCAGGGCGGCCCTTTCCTCGACCGCGTCGCCGAATACGAGCGCGTCGGCCTGATCCGCAGCCGTGAGCTGGGCGATGCGCTGGCACGCGCGCTGGGCACCGGCATCGCGGTCATGATGCGCGGTCATGGGATCACGACCGGGTGCGCCGACGTGCGTACCGCCACTGTCGCGGCGTGCTTCCTCGAAGAGAGTGCCGCGCTGCAGTTGCAGATGCTCGGCGCAGTCGGCGGCGACGCTGCGCGGGTCCGCGTCTTCACGCGCGAAGAGGCAGAAAGGGTGGGCGATCAGCTCACGGCGCCGATTGTCGAGCGCGCGTGGGAGTACTACGCGACGCTCGCCTCGGTGTCGTCCTAGTCGGCGGTTGCGCCTGTCCGGCGCACCAGCTCGCCGTATTTCTTCTCGTCGGCGCGGATCACCTCCCCGAACTGCTCGGGCGTCCCGGGCGCAGCTTCGAAGCCAAGCTTCTGAAGCTGCTCGATCACTTCGGGATCGGCGAGCTGGCGATTCACCTCCGCGTTGATGCGGCGGACAACCTCGGGCGGCGTCGCCCGCGGGGCCATCAGCGCGAGCCACGAATCGACCTCGAGCCCTGCGGGCCCGCCCGCCTCCGCGACCGTCGGCACGTCGGGCAGCGTCTTGAGCCGCTGCTTCGCGGCGATCGCGATGATCTTGATACGCCCGGCCTGAATGAGCGGGAGCGCGGAGCCCAGCGTAGAGAACGCCCAGCCGACGTCGCCGTTGGCGATGCCGACGTACATCTGCGACTGGTCGCGGAACGGCACGTGGATCATCTTCGTGCCGGTGAGGTACTCGAATTGCGCGCTGCCGAGATGCGAGGGGCTGCCGACGTACGACGAGCCGTAGGACACGGTTCCCGGGCCGGCCTTGGCCGCGGCGATCAGCGCCGGCACCGTTGGATACGGTCCGTTGCTGGACACGATGATAAAAAACGGCGTGCGGTAAAACATTGCCACCGGCACGAGGTCCTTGTCCGGATCGTACGGGAGCTTCTTGTACAGTGCCGGGTTGATCGCGACGTGCGAGTTGCTCGCGACCAGCAACTCGTGCCCGTCGGGGGTCGCGTTCTTGACCGCTTCGATAGCGATGAAGCCGCTTCCTCCCGGCCGCGGATCGACGATCACCGGCTGCGACCACGCCTTCGAGAGCTTGTCGGCCATCACGCGCGTGAACGTCACCGGCGCGGCGCCGGCAGAGTACGGCGCGATGAGCTTGACGGTTTTCGAGGGAAACGGTTGGGCGAAGCCGGGAGTCGCCACCCCAATGGCCGCCAAGAGAAGAGCGATCAGGCGCCATGGGGTATTCCACTTCATCGCTGCCTCCGGGGACGAGCGCTCACCCCCGGGGCGGCGTGGCTCCTGTTGCGCCGACGCCGCGCGATGTCCGCCGCCACGAAGTAATTTCGCGTCTCCCCCCGACGCTGCCATGCGTTCACTCTACAACCGCATCGCCGGACAGAATCTCGATCGGCTTGCGGCGCTCCCGGACGGCGTCTTCGCGGTTGCGATGACGCTGCTCGTGCTCGACCTGCGCGCGCCGGCCGCCGAGGCGATACATTCGGAGCGCGAGTTGCTCGATGCGCTTCTCGCGATCGCGCCGCGATTGGTGCCTTACCTCATGAGCTTTCTCACGCTGGGTATCTTCTGGCTGGGGCAGCAAGCCCAGCTCGATCGCCTCGCGAAGAGCGATCGCGACCTCGCCTGGATGCACATCGGCTTTCTATGCGTAGTGTGCCTGGTGCCGTTCTCGACCGCGCTCCTGGCCGAATTTCTGACGTTTCGCGCGGCGCTTCTCGTCTATTGGGTCAATCTGCTTCTGCTGGGATTGGCGTTGCTCGTGACGTGGCGGCATGCGTGGCGCACGAAGCTCATCCGCGACGACACGACGTCTGAGGTCGTCGACGCGATCTGCCGGAGAATTACGATCGCCCAGGCGCTCTACGCGGTGGGCGCCGCGCTGTGCATCATCAGCACGTACTGGAGTATCGCCTTCATCGTGCTGATCCAGCTCAACTACGCGCTTGCGCCGCCGTGGCCGTCGCCACGGCGGCGCGGATAGACGCAAGCTTTTCGCTACTGACCTTCTTCCTTCGGCCGTTCGCGGTCAGGCGCTCGCTTCCCTTCGGATCGCTTCTCCTTGTCCGCTTCGGGCGTGTGCGAGACCTCAGGTTGGCGCCCCTTTGCGCGTTGATCCGCCTGCGGGGTTTGTTGTTGCATGCCCTCGGGCTGCCGTCCCGCCCTCTGCGCGTCACCCGATGGCGCTTGCATCGGCTGCTGCTGCCCGCGCATGTCCTGCGGCGCGCGGTTCTCGTCGGAGGGTCGCGCGCGTTGTTCTCGTGGCTCACCCCGCGGCGCTTGTCCCGCTTCCGGCTGCGGGTGCTGTGGCTGCCTGGCTGCTCGCTCCTCGGGCCGCATCGTTTCGCTGGCTTGCGGTTGTGCGGGTTGCGCCCTGCGCGCTTGGTCCGAAGGCTGCATCGGTTGTGCCGCTTGCGGTTGTGCCGGCTGTGCGGCTCGCGGCTGCGCGGGCTGTGCCGCCTGACCACCGCCGCCCTGCGGCCGTCCTTGCGCCTGACGACCATGTGGTGGCGGGCCGCCACGATTGGCTTCGATGTGAACGCGGCTGACCCATACATCGCGCTCACGGAACCATGGCCGCGCGCTGTAATGCGCGGACCAATAGGTTTGCAGCGAGAAGACCACCACCGGGAGCCGCAGTCGCGGTCCGTATTCGATGATCACCACCCGATTGCCCTGATAGGGGTAGCCCAAGTCGCCCGCATACACCCAACCCCGGTCGTTGGCGAAAAGGACGTCGCACCAGCTCCAGTCGCTCAAGCATCCGGCGAGCTGCACCGAAGTACCCGGTGGAAGCTCTGCAACCGGCGGATACTCGCTGCTCGGGCCGGCAAAGACATCGACGTCGCGCAGCGTGAAAACTTGCTGCGCGACGGCCGCGAGCGGCAGCGTCGCGACGAAGAGCGCAAACACGATACGTCGATACATGTGCTTCATCGAATCCTCCTTTGCGGTGTTCGTCGAATTTGGAGTGCGGCGCTGCAGAGTGGGTTCCGGCGCGCTTCTCGCGAAGGCGGCAGTGTCGGTGGCACGATGACGGACGCGCTCCGACGCACGCGATGGGGTGTCGCGCTGACCGGACCATCGCGGGCGAAGAACGTCGAGTTCATTTACACTTGTCGCCTCGCGTGTCCACGCGCCGCTGGGCGAGAGAGCGCGATCAAGGAGGATGAACGATGAAATCGCTCGTTTGCTGTATGGCTACCGCGGTGGTCCTGACGCTCGCCGTCCCCGCCCGCGCCGACGTCCCCGTTCCCGCGCCAGGGGCGAGCCCGCGCGTCGATGCGATCAAGAAGGCGGGCGCTCTGCGCGTGGGCGTGCTCGCCAACGCGCCCTGGCTCGTCGAGAATACGAGCGGATCGGGTGAGGCCTGGAGCGGTCCGGCGTGGCTTCTCGCCAAGGAGTACGCCAAGCGGCTGAACGTCAAGCTCGAGCCGGTGCCGGTGAGCCACGAGACCAAGGTGCCGGTACTCGCATCGAACCAGGTCGATATCTCGGTCACGCCACTCGCGGAGACCGCGGATCGCCTGAAGGTCGTCGACTTCATCATCTACTCGAGCACCAGCGTGTGCATGTTCGGGCTCAAGTCGAATCCGAAATTCGCGGAGGCGAAATCGGTCGACGAGCTCAACCGGCCCGACATCACGGTCGCGTATTACACCGGCGGTGGCGAGGAAGGCTGGGTCAAGGAGCGTTTTCCCAAGGCGCAACTGCGCGGCGTCGCGGGTTCCGGCGTCGCTCCGGTCGAGGAAGTGATGGCCAAGCGCGCCGACGCAGTACCGATCAATCGCGTGCCGTGGGTCGCGATGGGCCGCAAGCTCACCCAGCTCGCGGTGCTGCCGAAAGAGAACAACTGCCAGGGCAGCACCGAGAAGAGCGCCCCGGTCGGCATGGCGGTGGACAAGAGCCAGACGGCGTTCCTGCAATGGGCGCGCGCGGTCGAAAAGGAGATCGAGCCCGCGCTCAAGACCGACGAGGGGAAGGTCATCGACACGATGAAGTAGTCACCTGTCGTCCCCGCTCGGTTACGTCAATGAGTGGGAATGACGAGCTTACCGCATGGACTTCGACCTCTCGGTCATCACCGAGCACTGGTACTTTCTCGGCTACGGCATCGGCATCACGCTCGCGCTGGCCGCCGCCTCGGGACTCGCGTGCCTCGTGCTCGGGTTCGCGATCGGCCTCGCGCGCCTTTTCGGTCCGCGCTGGTTGAGGCCCGCCCTGGTGCTCTACATCGATTCGATGCGCTCGGTGCCGGTGCTGGTCGTTCTGGTATGGACCTTCTTCGCGCTGCCGATCGTCACCGGCCTCACCATGCCGCCGTTTGCGGCGGCTCTGATCGGGTTGACCGTGCATCTCGCCGCCTACGCAGCGGAGATCGTCCGCGCGGGAGTGGAGTCGGTTCGTCCCGGACAGACCCGCGCCTCGCTCGCGCTCGGCATGTCGCGCGCGCAGATCCTGCGGCGGATTATCCTGCCCCAGGCGATCGTG
>WNFL01045471.1_pt2 | contig 10194 bp, 11 predicted proteins | sample 5400361 | NCBI WGS metagenome assembly WNFL01 (sample SAMN13153351, study PRJNA577476) | soil metagenome | isolation source: 40 cm soil on Douglas fir-dominated hillslope | place: USA:California | collected 2013-09-17
AGGTCGTGCTCACGGGCGAGCCCTTCCGCGGTCCGAGCGAGGTCCATCTACCGATGAAGAGCCGCGGACAGCTCGTCGGCGTCCTCGCGTTCGGGACGGACGCGCCGGCAGTGCTCGACGACGAAGACGTCGCCGTACTCCAAACGCTCGCGAACCTCGTCGCGTCGGCATTCGAGAACGCCGGCGCCCTCGCGCGGATGCGCGAGCTCTATCTCGCATCGGTGCGCGCGCTGGCCGCGGCAGTCGACGCGCGAGACCCGTACACACGCAGCCATTCGGCGCGTGTCGCCGCGCTGTCTCGTGGGATCGCCGAGGAGATGCAGCTCAGCGCGGACCAGGTCCGTCGCATCCAGCTCGGTGCGCTTCTTCACGACATCGGCAAGATCGGTGTGCCCGACGCGATCCTGAACAACCCCGGCGCGCTCTCCCCCGACGAGTGGGTGATGATGCGTAGCCACTCGGTACTCGGCGCGTCGATCGTCAACGCGGTGGAGCCGCTCCGCGACCTCGTTCCGATCGTCCGGAGCCACCACGAGCGCTACGACGGTGCCGGCTACCCGGACCAGCTCGGCGGTGACCTCGTGCCGATCGAGGCCTATGTCGTGGCGGCGGCCGACGCATTCGAGGTCATCGTGAGCCGGCGCGCGTACAAGCCCGCGCAGACCGTCGAACACGCGTGCGCCGAGCTCCTCCGCTGCCGCGGGACGCAGTTCCATCCCGGGGTCGTCGACGCATTCCTGCGCCTCATCGAGCGCGACCGCGCGCAGGGTGCGGCGCAGCTACGCCGGATCGCCGGAATCCTCCACGAGGACATCGAGGACGTGCCCGGGCCCGGCGTCCTCTTGGAACAGTTCGCGGCCAGCGCGCAGACCCACGGACGTCAGCTCGCGATCCTGCAGCGCCTCGCCTCGGAGATCAGCGCCGTGCTCGACATCGATGAGCTTGCCGAGCGCCTGCTCGGGATCATCTGTGAGGCGATGGGCTACGAGAACGGCTTCCTGCTCACGCTCGACGATGCGGCGGAATGTCTCGTGATCCGCGCGGCCGTCGGGCCGTCCGGGTCCTACGTGGGCCAGCGCCTGCCGCGCGGTCAGGGGATCAGCTGGTGGGTCGTGGAGCACGGCGAGCCGCAGAACGTCGCCGACGGCCGGCTCGACGCGCGTTTCTATGGACCGAGCGAGATCCGCTCAGTGCTCTGCGTTCCGCTCCAGCTGGGCGACGAACGCATCGGCGCCCTGGGCGTCGAGAGCACGCGACTCGGCGCGTTCGGCCGCGAGGACGAGGATCTCCTCACCGCGGTCTCGCATCAGGTCGCGGCGGCCGTCCGGGTCGCCAAGCTGCACCAGGCCGCGAAGACCGCGGCGGCCACCGACCCGCTGACCGGGCTGCCGAACCGGCGGACCTTTTTCGAGCGCCTCGAGCGAGAGATCGCGGGTCGCGAGGGGGCTCCGCTGTCGGTCGCGATCGTCGACGCGAACGGCCTGAAGGCCTTGAACGACGACTTTGGCCACGCGGCGGGCGACGAAGCCCTGGTTCGGGTAGGGGCGATCCTCCAGCAGGGCGTTCGGGACGGCGACCTGGTCGCTCGGATCGGCGGAGATGAGTTCGCGGTGCTCTTCAGTGGCGCGCCGATCCTGACCGCCGAGCGGATCGTTCGGCGCCTGGCAGAGCGGATCGCTCACAGCACATTGGGAGTGGGCCACCGGCTTCCCTCGATCGCCTGGGGAGTGGCCGATGCGACCGGCGAGGCCACGGTCGACGGGCTGGTCGAGGCCGCCGACCGAGCGATGTACCGGCAGAAGCAGATGATGAGGAAACGCACCACCGCCTAGCGCTTGCTCGCTGCAAAAAGCACGGCATCGGTTCTGCACCCATCATTGTCCCTATGGGGAACCTCTTGCTCCGCGTGGGCTTCGCCTTGTCCATCGTGGTGGCGGCCCTTGGCATGACCTTCGCCGCGCCGAACGCCTTTGTTCGGTCCGAGGCCGCGACGGCCACGCCGGCCGCGTCGGCCGCGCCGGCGGTCGCCGGCTACCAGGCCGCGCCGCTGAGCCCGGAGAGTGCCGCTGCGGCGAGCGCGTCGGCGACTCGGCAGTCGCAGCAGGCCGCGACCCTGGTCGCCCTCGCGACGACCGTCGTATTGCTCGCGATCTTCGTTATCCTGTTCAGCTACCGGCCGCGACCGGGAGGAGTACGAGCCTCACACCGATAGAGAAGGCGCCCAGCTGGTGAAAGGGTGCCGCGCGAGAGGTTCGGAAGGTCGCCCGCGAGCCGGATCGGGTCCTCCCGTTACAGGGGACTCAAGGCACGGCAGAGCACCGCCGTGCGAAGCCAGGGTGGTACCACGACGCCGCTCGTCCTTGGACGAGGCGGCGTTTTTGTTTTGGCGAAAGCAGGGGCAGGGGCCCCTGAGAACCGACGAAGGAGGTTCACCGATGGCGAAGACGATGCCGGGACCACCGCAATCAGCGCTCGATCTCTCGGAAAAGAACTTCCGGCCCGCCGCAGTCGAGGCCGACCTCTACCGGTGGTGGGAGGAGAGCGGCCTCTTCACGCCCGACGAGAAGAGTCAGGAAAAGCCGTTCGTGATGATGCTTCCGCTCCCGAACATCACGGGCGATCTGCATCTCGGTCATGCGCTCGGTTTCGGTGGGTACGAGGACCTCATGGCCCGGTACCACCGCATGCGCGGCGAGCCCACGCTCTGGATGCCGGGCACCGACCACGCCGGGATCATCGCCCAGGTCGTGGTGGAGAACGAGCTCGCCAAAGAGGGCATCACCCGGCAGCAGCTCGGCCGCGAGAAGTTCCTCGAAGAGATGTGGAAGTGGATGGACCTCTACCGGCCGCGGATCGAAAAACAGCTCCGGATGCTCGGCTGCTCTCTCGACTGGTCGCGGCCCCACTTCACGATGGAGCCGGCGCATCAGCGCGCCGTGCGGACGCATTTCATCCGGCTTCACAAAAAGGGACATCTCTACCGAGGCGATCGGATCGTGCACTGGTGCCTCAAGGACCAGACGACGTATTCGGACCTCGAGGTCAAGCACATCACGCGCACCGACACGCTCTATTACGTGCGCTATCCGTGGGCGGACGGCATGCCCCCAGGAACGCCCGACGTGATCGTCGCGACCACGCGACCGGAGACGATCGTGGCCGACGTCGCGATCGCGGTGCATCCCGACGATGAGCGCTGGAAGGCGCTCGTGGGCAAGGAGGTGCTGGTCCCCGGCGTCGAGCGGCGGATCAAGATCATCGCCGACGAGGCGGTCGATCCGAGCTTCGGCNGATCGGGCAGCGCCATGGCCTGCCAGTCCTCTCCGTGATCGACAAGCGCGGGATGATGACACCCGCCGCAGGGCCGCTCGCCGGACCGGACCGCGAGGCCGGCCGGAAGATGATGGTCGAGAAGCTGCGCGCCTCCGGCCTTCTCATCAGAGAGGAGCCGATCACCCACGCAGTCGCGGTCCACGATCGCTGCGGGACGGTCGACGAGCCCCTCGTGCTGAAGCAGTGGTGGGTGCGCATGGACCGGCTGGCGCCGCCCGCGATCGCCGCGGTGCGCGACGGCCGCATCACGATCCTGCCGAAGTACCAGGAGAAGGTCTACTTCAACTGGATGGAGAACATCCGGGACTGGCCGGTGTCACGCCAGATCTGGTGGGGCCACTCCATTCCGGCGTGGTACTGCCGCGACTGCGACAACGTGATCGTGCCCGACGAGGACGCGGCGGATCCGACGCGCTGCACGCGCTGCCGCTCCGACGACATCTATCAGGACCCTGATGTGCTCGATACCTGGTTCTCATCGGGGCTGTGGCCGTTCAGCACGCTCGGCTGGCCGGACGAGACCCCCGGCCTGAAGCACTACTCCCCCGGCAGCGTCCTCGAGACGGGCTACGACATCCTCTTCTTCTGGGTGGCTCGGATGATCATGCTCGGCCTCGAGCACATGGGGGAGATCCCCTTCGACACCGTCTATCTCCACGGTCTCGTCCGCGTGGGCACCGTCAAGATGAGCAAGTCGCTCGGCAACGTGGTGAGCCCGCTCGATTTCATTGAGGAATATGGAGCCGACGCCCTTCGCTACGCGCTCGTGCACAGCATCGCCATGGGTGCCGACTCGCAGCTCTCGCAGAACAAGCTCGACCACGCGCGCAACTTCGCGAACAAGCTCTGGAACATCAGCCGCTTCGTCCTAAAGCAGGTGGACGAGCACCCCGAGGCGTTCAAGGGCCGCAAAGCGGATCACCGGCCCGATGCGAAAAGCGAGCCCGCGCGCTGGATACTCTCCCGCACCGACGCGGCGGTCGCCGAGGCGACGCGTCTCATCGACGGTTACCTCTTCGGCGAGTACCTCGCGGCACTCGAGGCTTTCATCTGGGGCGACCTCGCCGACATCTACGTCGAGCTTGCGAAGCCAGCGCTCCGGGGCGCGGACGCGGCCGAGGCGGTGCAGACGCTCGCGTATGTGCTCGACCGCGTGCTGCGGCTGCTGCATCCATCGATGCCGTTCATCACCGAGACGATCGCGGTGCAACTCTGGAAGCGGGCCGGGCAATCCGCTGACGTCTCGTCGCTCGTCGTGTCGCTGTGGCCCAAACCAGGCGAACGCGATCTTGCCCTCGAGGAGCGTTTCGGAGCCTTCATCGACGTGGTCCGGGCGATCCGCAACACGCGACAGGAGGGCGGGCTCGACCCGTCCTCACGGGTGAAGGTGTCGCTCGCCGGTGAAACGGCGGCGGTGCGCGACCTCCTGAAGCAGATCGGCGAGCTAACCCACAGCGACGTGACGATCGGCGCCGACGGTGAGGGCGCGGCAACTGTCGTCCGCGCGATCGAGATTCGTCTTGTCGTGGAGCGCGACGAGGGCGAAGAGAAGGCGCGCCTCGAACGAGAGCTCGCGGAAGCACAGAACATGTTGAAACGGTCGCGGGAGCTTCTGGACAAGCCCGGCTTCGCCGACAAGGCACCCAAGGACGTGGTGGAGAAAGAACGGTCCAAGCTCAGAGAACGCGAGGAGCGCGTGAAACTCCTCGAGTCCGAACGGAGGAAGCTCGGATGAATGGGCGCAAGCCGTTCGTACTGAGGAAGGGCGAAGGACAGTCGGTCTGGTCGCTCGGTGGGCGCTTCACTATGAAAGTGGCCGAAGCGGATGCGGGCGGCCGGTTCGCCCTCGTGGAGGCGCTCGCCTTCCGCGCCACCGAGCCGCCTCTCCACATCCACCACAAAGAAGACGAGGCCTGGTACGTCCTCGATGGCCACATGACTTTCTACATCGGCGAAGCGGTGCTCGAGGCGGATGCGGGTTCTTTCGTGTTCGCTCCGAGCGGGATCGCGCACACCTTCACGGTGGACGTCGAGCCGACGCGCGTCCTCGTGTTCGCCTCACCTGCGGGCTTCGAGCGCTTCGCTCTCGAGCTCGGTGAACCGGCGACGGTACGGGGTCGAAGTCATCGGCCCGCCACATCGGCCGCATGGCTGATTCCAGCCACTCGAACTAGAAGATCACTCGAACTGGTGATCAGAACCCAGACCCGCGTCAGCCGGAGCTGGAAAGAGAGGCGCCGGAGCCTTGCAGCCCCGGCGCCTTCGTTCAGACGTTGAGCGAGCTACTGATTCTCTTTGAAGATCGCGTTCGCTTTGTCGCCCGCCGTCTTGATCGCGGCGTCGGGCGTGGCTTTTCCGGTCAGGACGGAGGTCACCATGTCGAGGAGCACGTTTCGCACATCCTGCTGTCCGCGGACGTTCGGCTCAGGCGAGCTGTATTGGATGAGGTCGAAGCCCTGCTTCCCCTGCGGAACCTTGGCCCAGTAGTCCTTTAGGACCTGCGCATCAGCAGCGGACTTCCGAACCGGCATGTAGTACGACGTCGCCGAGAACTGCGCGGATTGATCGGTCTCGCTCATCCACTTGATGAAGAGCCACGACGCGAGCTGCTTCTCTGCCGTGCTCTTGAAGATGGCTACGTTCGCCCCGAATTGGACGGTCTTCTGCTTCGCCGGATCCGACTGGGGAAGGTTGGCAATGCTCCACTTCGCGCCCGTCTTGTCGGCGATGTCCTTGAGGAAAGGCACCGACGACGTCGAGGAGAGGTAGAAGAGCAGCTTCCCGCCGGGAAGGTCGTTCTGCCAGTCAAAGCCGGCCGGCGTGTACCCGCTGCCCTCTTTGTTCATGCGGTCGTACATCTGGAGGACGGCGAGGCCTTCCTTGCCGTTCCAGGCGACCGTCTGATTGTCGGCTGCCATCAGGCTGCCGCCGCGCGAGTACACCTGCGCGTCGAAGTACGAGGCGTCGGTGGTGAAGCCGAAACCGTAGCGAGTGGTCTTGCCGGCCGCGTCCTTCTTCACCGCGGCTTTGGCCGTAGCTTCGAATTCGTCCCACGTCTTCGGGACGGGCTTGCCGAGCTCTTTGAGGATGTCCTCGTTGACGTACATCACGGCGAGGGATTTGGTGAACGGCCACGAAAGGAGCTGGTTGCCAAACTGCGGAAAGATGTTGGTGTCGTAGTAACCCTTGTAGATGTCGTCCTGGCTCGCCTTCGTCAGGCCGTTCGTCTTGCTGTCCTTGTACGGGCCGAGGTCGACGACGGTTGCCGCCTTCATGTAGTCGGCGACGTTGCTCTCGTAGGCGTGGGCGAGCTCAGGAAGGCTTCCCGCCTGGATCGCGCCCATCAGCTTCTGACCGAGGACGGTGTAGTTCCCCTGGTTGAGGGCGGTCACGGTGATGCCTTTTCCGTTGGTCTCGTTGAATTTCTTGACCATCGCGTCAAGCGCGACCTGCTGCGGTCCGGTGAGTGCGTGCCAGAGCGTGATGCTCACCGGGCCCGAGAGCGTGATGTCCGCTTCCGTCGATTGCTGCGCCGCCGGCGCCTGACTGCTGCAGGCCGCCGTGACCACCATGAGCGTCGCGAGGATCGTCGCCTTCAAGCGCATGACGCTTCCCTCCTGCCGCCACCGGCCCCTTCACTTGTACTACGCGATTGCCTCAACCCCGGATGCCTGTGCGTGCGATGCCCTGCACGAGATAGCGCTGAGCCACGAGGAAGAGAAGGACGATCGGAGCGACCACGAATGTGGACGCCGCCATGAGGAGATGGTAGCTGGACCCCGCTTCCTGCCGGAATCCCGAAAGACCGACCTGGACCGGACGAAAGTCGGGCTTCGACGTCACGATCAGCGGCCACTGGAACGCGTTCCATGACCCGAGGAACGTGATGAGGCCGGCGGTGATCAGCGCCGGGATCGAGAGCGGCAGAACGATGCTCCAGAGGAATCGCAGGTGTCCCGCGCCGTCGATGCGCGCCGCGTCGGAGAGCTCGCTCGGGATCGACAGGAAGAACTGGCGCATCAGGAAGATGGAGAAAGCGCTCGCGATGAACGGAACGATCTGCACCTGGTAGCTGTCGAACCAACCGAGGCAGGGTAGTCCGAGACATGCGTTGCGGCTCGGGCTCATCAGAACGTAGTTCGGGATGAGCGTCGCCTCGGCGGGGATCATCAGCGTCGCGAGGAAGATCGTGAAGAGGACGGTCTTGCCGCGGAATTTCATGCGGGCAAACGCATACGCCGCAAGACAGGCGGTGATCAGCTCGAGCACGGTCACCGCTACCGAGACGAAGATCGTGTTGACGAAATACCGGGCCCACGGGGCGCGGTTCCACGCGTCGGTGTAGTTCTCTGGATGGAGCTCGGTCGGAAAGAGCGTCGGTGGCGTGCGCGCGGCTTCGAGCACGTCCTTCAGCGAGCTTGTGACCATGAAGTAAAACGGATACGCAACGACCACGGCGACGAAGATCAGCACCGCGTGCTTTGCGAGGGTGCCTATGCGAGGTCGGGCGGAGAACCGCGGCAGGCCTCTCTCCAGCGGGATCGCCCTAGCCATACTGCACGCGCCTTCCCAGGACCCGGAACTGGATGAGCGTGAACACCAGGATCACGAGGGTGAGGATGAACGCGAGCGCCGAGCCGAGGCCGAATTGTGCCTGCTGGAACGCAGTCCGGAACACCAGGAGCGTCACCGTTCGTGTCGTGTCGAGCGGCCCCCCGTTCGTCAGCACGTAGACGGAATCGAACGATCGCAAGACCCCTATTGAAGCGACCGTGAACACGAAGAAGGTGGTTGGCGAGAGGAGCGGGAGTGTGATCTTCGTGAAGATCTGCCGCTCGCTGGCTCCGTCGAGGCGGGCGGCCTCGTAAAACTCTTGCGAGATATTCGATAGCCCCGCGAGGAAGATGACGATCTGGTAGCCCAGGTAATGCCAGATCGTGACGAGCGATAAGACCACGAGCGCGAGGCTCGGTCCCGCGAGCCAGGCCGGCAACGTGATGCCGAATGCGGACGCGGCGAGCTCGAAGATCCCGCTCGGCTCCTCGAGCCAGCTCTGCGCTCCTATGCCGAGCAGCCCGAGGACCTCGTTCGCCGGCCCGTACTGCGGATTGAAGACCCACACGAAGACTGCCGCGGCGGCGACGAATGACGTGACGTACGGCAGGTAGTAGAGGGTCCGGTACAGCCCGCGGGCGCGCATCTTCTGGAATAGGAGGTAGGCGAGGACGAGCGCGACCGACATTTCCAAGGGCACCGTGAAGATCACGTACGTGAACGTCGTGGACAGGGCGCGCCAGAAATCGGGGCTGCGGAGCGAGCTGTCGTAGAGCCAGTCGGTGTAGTTGCCGAGGCCGCGGAAGGCGCCCTGTACGACGTCCCACTTGAAAAGCGACATGTAAAAGGCCGCGATCGCGGGCACGACCTTGAAGATCCCGATGATCACGACCGCCGGCAGAAGGAAGAGCCACGCCTGGATCGCTTCGATCGGAAGCCGACGGCGCGGCGACGCGCGGACGTTCGCAGGAATGACCTCGGCCGCCACCGGCTGCGATGATAGGCGAGCGGTGCCGATCTACGACTACCACTGCGATCACTGCGGACATTCCTTCTCCCAGGTGCAGTCCTACAAAGACCAGCCTCTGGAGAAATGTCCGAACTGCGGGAAGAAACCGCGCCGCCTGATCGCTCCATCCGCGGTCGTCTTCAAAGGCTCGGGCTGGTACAAGACGGACAGCCGCCCGGCCGAGAAGAGCGAGAAGAGCGAGAAGGGCGAGAAGAGCGAGAAGAGCGAGACGAAGTCAGAGACGAAGTCCGAGAGCAAGGCCGAAACGAAGTCGGATACCAAGTCCGACGTGAAGGCGAAGCCAAAAGAACAGAGCTCTCCGAAGAGCGAGGCGTCATCCTAGCCCGCGAAGTTGCGCGCGCCCGAGCGGTCATCGTGAGCTTCGCCGACGACGACTGTCCCTTCCTCGCCGGCGCGGTCGCGTACCAGATCTTCTTCGCCCTCATCCCGCTACTCGCGCTCCTGGTCGGGATCCTCGCGTTCGTCTACGGGCCCGATCGCGCCGAGCGGGACCTGGTCCAGATCATTCGCGATATCTACCCCTCGGCCACCTCGCAGGAGACCCGCATCGCGCACGAGCTCGTGCAGGGACGGGCGCTGTCCCTATCCATCGGGGTGATCGGCACGCTCTTGTCGACTATGGCGATCCACGGCGCGCTCGATCGCGCGCTCGCGCCGATTCTCGGTCGGGAGGGCCGCCGCACGTTCGTTCGCGGTCACCTGGAGGCCGCCGGGTTCGTGGCCGCGCTCGCTGTGGTGGCGATCGCGTCGTTCGGCCTTTCGTTCGGGACCGCGGCGGCGTCGGACGTCCTCGTCTCGGCCGGCCTCGGCGGACTCGTCGCGGTCGCCGTACAGGTGCTCTCGCCATTCGCGGGCCTCGGTATCGGCTTCGTGTTCTTCTTCCTCGTCTACCGGGCGATCCCGCGCCGCGGACTTTCGCGGCATGCCGCGGTTGAGGGCGCAGTGGTATCCGCCGTGCTGTGGGAGATCGCCAAGCTTGCGTTTGGCTACTTCACCCGAGCGCTCGCCCTGTTCGCGGCGTACGGGCCGCTCGCATTCGCGGCTGGGCTTCTTACATGGATCTACGTCACAGCACTCATCATCTTGTTCGGTGCGGAGGTCATGAAGACACGTGGAACGGCTTGAGGCGTTCGCGAGCCGGTTCATCGAGGGCTGGAGCGCTCGGCTCTTCGGAGCAAAGCTCCAGCCGGTTCAGATCGCCAAGCGTGTGATCCGCGCGATGGAATCGCACCAGACGATCTCGCTGAGCAAGACCTTCGTTCCCAACTCGTACGTCG